>Ga0163163_10004625_pt1 | contig 11755 bp, 7 predicted proteins | sample S65metaG_FD_119766 | JGI IMG/M metagenome (GOLD analysis project Ga0163163, IMG submission 119766) | Switchgrass rhizosphere microbial communities from Kellogg Biological Station, Michigan, USA - S6-5 metaG | ecosystem: Host-associated > Plants > Roots > Rhizosphere > Soil | place: USA: Michigan... | reverse complement strand
TGCTTCACCGCCGTCACAACGGCAACAAGACCTAACAACAGTTTCTCGTTCTTTGCGAATCGAACTGGACGACCTCGATCGATTGATATCTTCAACTCAACAACTGTTTCGCAAGACGAATGATTGTTTGAGCGCTGCGTCCGACCGCATTCCTGAATTTCAAGTCGAATCCATAAGCGCTTCGTTCATGCAACTCGCCGCTGATCTAGTTGACCTTCGCATGGTTCCAATTGATCGAGTTTTGCAACGAGCCTATCGCGCAGGTCGTTCAGCTGCGCTTGCCGCGGGTAAAAAGATCGCGTTTGAAGTAATCGGCGGCGACATAAAAATCGATAAAGCACTCTCCGATGCGATCGCCGATCCCTTGATTCATCTGGCGCGAAATGCTGTCGCTCATGGAATTGAAACGGAACCGGAGCGACTCAAGGTAGGCAAAGATAGGAAAGGTAACATTCGCATCGAGGCGAGTACCCTGCTGGGACGAACGACGATTAAGGTGAGTGACGATGGTCGAGGGATTGACTCCGAATCAATCTCTAACGAGGCAAAACGTTTGGACTTGATTGCTGAGGACGCACGAATCGATCTCGAGCGCAGTGTGCGTTTGATTTTCCGCGCTGGATTCTCGACTGTGAGTGATGTTTCGGAAGTTTCAGGACGGGGTGTCGGTCTTAATGTTGTGGAAACTACGATCGAAGAACTCGGTGGAACGATTCGTGTGAAGAGTGCGCCCGCTGAGGGCTCAGTGTTTGAGATTTTGTTGCCTGTTACTTTCAGTCTGCTCAACGCCGTCGTCGTCAGGAGTGCGAGGTTCCGTTACCTGATCGATACGAAGCATGTGTTATCGAATGAAGCGATTGACGACAAAACTCAGCAACAATTCAACCTCGACAAGCTTCTTGGATTCGATGCGACTGATATTGATAACCACGCCCAGTTGATTTGCAGAGTCGAAGATTCGAAGGTGCCCGGATCGATTGCCTTGTTAGTCAATGAAGTGTTGGGGACAGAACAGGTCCTCGTTCGAAGTCTCGGCAGTCGTGGTGGCCGTTGGTTAGGCGTGGCAGGTGCTGCAGAAATGAGAGATGGAACTGTTGCCCTGTTGCTTGACCTGCCCGCTTTGATTGAGACGTCAATTTGTTCATGAGCGTGAGCCCACACGTCAGGCGAAGTCCATTTTCGGATGCATCGTGTGCCAACTCGTTGCTCGTTCGAAAGCAAGCGCAACTCGCAACGGCGCGACCTCGTCGTACACCCCACCTGTAAACATGATCGCCAGCGGTCTGTCGGTCACGAATCCGCACGGCACACAAATAGCCGGGTTGCCGGTTAAGTTTGATACCAACAAACTCGAACTGCCCGGAGCCGGACTGACGAACACATCCCACTGCGACATCAACTTTTCCATCTCGTGTATTAGCAATGTGCGTGCCCTTTGAGCCCGCAGGTATTCGACCGCGGGGATAAACCGTGAAGTTCGGAATGTGTTAGGCCAATCTCCAGGACTCTGTCCTGACAACTGATTGACGCGTCCGTCCCGTGTGATGTCGTCAAACGCAGCAGCTGCCTCCGCCGTGAGAATGAAACGAAGCGAAGCCGTCTGAAACTTTGGCATCTCAATGGGAACTAGTTTCGCACCTGCTTTTTCAAGAACGTCCAGCGCTACCTTATAGGCAGCACGTCGTTGTTCCTGCGGTTGACCCGGTTGTATGTTCGTGAACCCTGTCCCTTCAAACTCAGACTTAAGATAGCCAATTCTGAGTGTGCTGAGGTTTGTGTCAGGATTCCAATTAAATGGCGCGTCGCCAACCGTGACGTCTTTACCGTCGGGACCATACAACGCGTTCAGTGCTGTAGCACAATCTTCAACTCCACGACAGATCGGTCCGATCTTATCCATCGTCCAGCTCAGACCCATCGCTCCATAGCGACTGACCCGACCATAAGTCGGGCGCAATCCTGCGCAGCCGCAAACTGATGAAGGTGAAATGATCGAGCCGAGCGTCTCCGTTCCAATCGAGAAGCCGACGAGACCCGCAGCAGTGGCTGAAGCCGGCCCAGCGGACGAACCGCTCGAACCAGTCTGCGTATCCTCAGGTGCCCAGGGATTACGAGTGACACCGCCAAACCAACGTGGACCCTGTGCGAGTGCACCCATCGAAAGCTTAGCAACCAGTACTGCGCCCGCTTCGTTCAGTCTTTCTACGACAGTCGAATCGTAATCGGTTACTTGATCGCGATATGGTTCTGCGCCCCACGTTGTCTTAATACCTTTGGTAGCAAACAGATCCTTCGCGCCCCAGGGGATTCCATGCAGTGGTCCACGATACTTGCCGCGTTTGATTTCATCGTCAGCAGCAGCGGCTTGTTTCAGTGCAAGATCTTCGGTGAGTGTGACGACACACAGGAGCTTTGGACCAAAGCGTTTCAGACGCCCCAGGTACATTTTGGTCAAATCAGTCGAAGTGATTTTCTTCGTGCGAATAAGTTCTGCCAGTTGAGGAACAGTGGCAAAGGCCAGGTCGTCGATACTCTTGAATTGCGGTAGTTCAACTTTGCCGAAGCGAAACTTGTTCTTATTTCCATAGAGTTCCTTGCGTGCGTGCGCTGGGTGGAAAGCAAACGCAGGTTCGGTGTCGAGCGGAACATCAATCTTACGAACCGTTTCATAGGCATCAAGGTTGCGATTCACTCCGGCAAGAGCCATCGCTTCCTGGGCGTCAGTAAATTCAATCCCCATCAGCTTCTCAGCCACATGCAACATATCCTTCGTGATTCGTGGCGCGGGAGTCGGTGAAGGTAAGGGCGACGGAAGCGGAGTAGGAGTTGGCGTTTGAGCCAAGGTGGCCATGGGAAGTCGACTTGCTACAAGACCTACTGCGCCCAATGCCGGCAGAAGTTTTACAAAGGAACGTCGGCTTTTTGAGGTCTTACTTTTTCGTTGCTTACCGGCTGGTGTGTTTTCACCTTTAGGCTTCACTTGTCTCTCCTCAGTTGAACTTACTGGTTTTTCATTGGGACCATGGTTCCCGTTCCGACTCCTTGCGTGGTCTCGGCACCGTACTTCAGTTTGACCACCTTTGCCTTCCCGAATCGATAGATCGTCACGATGAAAAGATTGTCGTATTCACTGTCGGGAATGACCGGAAAATTTTCTCCGCTCAAGATAGAAACCAGTGCCGGCACAGTATTGTTGTGACCGGCTACGAAGATGGTCTGGCCGCGGTGGTTTGTCTGGATTTGTTTTGCCAACTCTTGTGTTTGACCCGCATCCAGAATGGTAGGTGAGATTCCAGTTAGAGTAGCCAGAGGTTTGACTGTTTGCTGTGTACGCTTGAATTGAGTGACGTAGATTGCGTTGATACCGGCATCTCGAAACATGCGCGAGATTTCCTGCGCTCTGGCTTCACCTGCGGGAGTCAGATCGGGGTCCGGATTGTTTGGCTCGATTTTCTTCTCGGCGTGTCGAACCAGGACGACTGTGGTTACAGGACTTGAAAACGTTGCGAACCATCCAAAAGCAATGACGGCTCCGAATACAACCAGGAGCAGCGCAAACACGACAATGGTTTTGAGACGCGTCCGGGGCTCAGGCGTTTCGTTCATTAGTTTTTGTTAAAGCGGATTCGAGTTTGAACTGAAATTGGGTTGTTACCATAACACTCGGGAGTGAGAAATTCGAGAAAAAGAATTGTTCAGAGAGTCAGTTGGTTTTGCTCTGTGCTCCTCTGCGTCTCCGTGACTGCGGTGAAGGACTAACCTTGGGTTACCACAGAGGCACCGAGACACAGAGGTGCACAGAGATTACAACCATGTCTCAAGTGCAATTGATTTCCTTTGATGGTAGTCTATTCGGTCAGTCACTTTATCGAAATCACGACAGATTTCCTCTGGAAAAGCATTGAAATCGCGTCGATCCGCAAGACGAGGTAACCAAGGTTGAGCCCGCAAAAACTAACCGATTTATCTGAACTCATAGCCGAAGAGTTCGGCGCCAATGCCACGTACGTTCAAGGACTTCTGGAACGATTCCGCAGTAATCCCGAGCTGGTTGATGATTCCTGGCGAGCATATTTCAGTGAACTACTTGGTGACGCTACGACTGCCAGTCAATCCTCCGGGAATGGTCAAAAAGCAGCTAAGGTGAAAGCCGAAGGCGATGGTGCGAGACCCTCAGTTCAAAGCAGCGTTGCCGCAGCTCCCGCTGTCGAAACCAAGCCGCTTCCGAGTCCGACCATTAGTGCTGACGCCGAAGTTAGTGCGATTCGCGGTCCAGCGTTGAAGATAGTCGAGAACATGGAAGCGAGCCTGTCAGTCCCGACAGCAACTTCCGAAAGACGAATCCCAGTCAAACTACTCGATGAAAACCGCCGGTTAGTCAATAAGTACCTGGCAGAGAACGACAGCGGTAAGGCTTCTTACACACATGTGATCGCCTGGGCGATACTCCGGGCTTTGGATGAGTTTCCGCAACTCAATGATGGCTTCGCTGTCGTTGACGGAGTGCCAAGTCGAGTGAAACGAAGTGGGGTCAATCTCGGAGTTGCAATAGACCTAACTAAAAAGGACGGCACACGCAATCTCCTCGTACCAAACATCAAGAACGCCAACCATCTCTCGTTCTCGCAGTTTTTGAGAGCTTACGACGATGTGATCAAGCGAGCGCGTGAAGGTAAGTTGCAGCTCGCCGACTTTCAAGGAACAACAGTTTCACTGACTAATCCAGGCACGCTCGGAACAGTTTCATCCATTCCTCGCCTGATGGCAGGGCAGTCAGTGATCATCGCTACCGGCGCAATTGAATATCCTGCGGAGTACCAGGCAATGGCAGCTGAGGCGTTATCGCAACTTGGCATTAGCAAGGCGATTTCGATCAGCAGCACATACGACCATCGCGTCATTCAGGGCGCGGAGAGCGGCGCATTTCTCGCACGCGTACACCAATTTCTAATCGGGAAAGATCAGTTCTACAACGGAATCTTTTCGGACCTTGGAATTCCATACACGCCGCATATCTGGAACCAGGATCGTAATCCGTTCTTTTTGTCGGCAGATCATGAGCGTGAACAAACGATCAAAGAAGCGCGCGTCATAGAACTCATCAATGCTTACCGGGTACGCGGGCACTTGATTGCAGATATAGATCCACTGCACGCGTTGCCGATTCTTTATCATCCCGAGTTGGACATCGAAACATACGGTCTAACAATCTGGGATCTTGATCGGGTTTTTATTACTGATGGCCTGGCCAACAAGGAAAGCGGGACGTTGCGCGAGATTCTCGACATCCTACAGCGCGCATATTGCGGCAAGGTTGGGACCGAGTATCGCCACATTCAGAGTAAAGAAGAGAAGACGTGGATCCGTGAAGGCATACGTCGCGAGTTTGTCCAACCGGAACCGATTCCGGTTGAAGTTAAGAAGCGTCTCTTGTGGAAACTGATCTCGGCAGAGCAGTTCGAACGTTTTCTTCACACGAAATATTTGGGACAGAAGCGCTTTTCGTTGGAAGGGTGCGAAACGATCATCCCCCTTCTTGACCGCCTGATCGAAAGAGCTGCCGAGCGTGGTGTTATAGATATCACATTGGGAATGGCCCATCGCGGACGTCTGAATGTCCTCGCAAATGTTATTGGCAATCTTTGCGAGAGGATCTTTGCGGCGTTTGAAGGTTCAGTTCACCCGGAGTTTCCGGCTGACGAAGGCGATGTGAAGTATCACCAGGGCGCCACCGGTGAGCGTGTGACGGAGACTGGTAACACCGTTCATTTAACGTTATCTCCCAATCCGAGCCATCTTGAGGCTGTCGATCCCGTCGTCGAAGGCATGGTCAGGGCGAAACAAGATGCGACGATGGGCCGCGAAGCGAAGTCACGAGAAGAGGTGATCGATCTTGCACTGCCTATTTTGCTTCATGGCGATGCCGCCTTCGCGGGACAGGGCGTCGTCATGGAAACGCTCAATCTCGCAGGCTTGAAAGGCTATCGGACTGGCGGAACGATCCACATCATCATCAACAATCAAATCGGTTTCACAACCTCACCGGAAAAAGGACGTTCTACGATCTATTCCACTGACGTCGCACGCATGACGCAGTTACCTATTTTTCATATCAACGGGGACGACCCTGAAGCGGCATACCGCGCGTTGCGCATCGCCCTCGAGTATCGGCAGGAGTTCAACAAGGACGTCGTTCTCGACTTGATTGGTTTTAGACGACTGGGTCACAACGAAACGGACGAGCCAAGTTATACCCAACCGTTGATGTATGCCCGTGTAAAGGCGCACCCGGGAGTTCGTTCCGTCTACGCTAAGCGCCTGATCAAGGAAGGCGTCGTAACCGAAGAAGAAGTCAACGCGTTAATAGAGGAGCGTGTGCAACGTTACGAAGCTGCTCTAGCTAACGCAAAACAAAAAGTTAAGGACGAACCAGTTCAGCCTCAACCCCAGGTCGTAGAGATGGATGGTTCAACGATCGTGCCGACCGGAGTGGATGCAGAGACAGTCAAGAATGTCGGACACAAGATTGCCGTCGTGCCCGAAGGATTCAACATCAATCCGAAGATGGTTGGGCAACTCGCGCGACGAGCAAAGATGGGCGACGGCTCTCTACCGTTAGATTGGGCTTTCGCTGAGGCGATTGCTTTCGGATCGTTAGTGCTCGATGGCACTCGTGTACGTTTGAGTGGTCAGGATTCCGGGCGCGGTACCTTCAGTCAGCGTCATGCCATTCTTTACGATACGCAGACAGGAAAGTCCTGGCTCCCGCTGTCGGAGCTGCGATCGGATTCAAATCCCGAAGCACGGTTTGAGGTGTTCGACAGTTCTTTGTCCGAAGAAGGTGTGTTGGGATTCGAGTATGGATACACGGTAGTTGCACAAGGCGCGTTAGTGCTGTGGGAAGCGCAATTTGGTGACTTCGGAAATGGCGCGCAAACGGTCATCGATCAATACATCGCAGCGTCTGAAGATAAGTGGAAACAAACATCACGGCTCGTGATGTTGTTACCACACGGTTATGAAGGACAGGGTCCGGAACATTCGAGTGCTCGCCTGGAACGCTATCTCCAGCTTTGCGCAGAAAACAATTTGCAGGTTTGTTATCCAACCACTCCTGCTCAGTACTTTCATCTGCTTCGACGCCAGGTCCAGCCCGGGATGGAACGGCCGCTGATCGTAATGACACCAAAAAGTCTGCTGCGCTTGCCGGCGGCAACTTCAACCGTGGCTGATTTGACTCAAGATGGTTTCAGACCATTGATCGACGACGCAGAGATTACTAATAGCGCTTCAATTGAAAAGGTCGTGATGTGCAGTGGCAAGGTTTATTACGACTTGATAGAGGCGCGAAAGAAGTCTGGTGAAACTCGAGTTGCGATTGTCCGCCTGGAACAGTTCTATCCATTCCCGCTGAAGAGTATCAATGAAGCCCTTGCGCGGTACGCAAATGCAAACGAGTTGAGGTGGGTACAGGAAGAGCCTCAAAATATGGGAGGCTGGACATTCGTGCAGCCTCGTCTTGAGAACCTGCTGCCCGCCTGTCAGCGTCCGAAGTATGTTGGACGACTTCCTTCGGCGAGTCCGGCCACAGGTTCCTACAGCATTCATCAAAAAGAGCAGACTCAACTCATCGCTGAGGCGTTGAGCGTCTAGCTGTCCGATATGCTTTATTAGCTTATCGATTGCCATTTGCCGATTTGGATGTTCAGGGTGACGGCGAGGTCTTAAATCGGCAATTGGCAATCGGAATTAGGCAATGGTTCGACAAGCTAAAGCATATCGGACATTCCTCTTCTTTGTCCTATAAAGTACTTGACGGCACTTGTTTCGCCAGCGTATTATGCCAGACATGGAACCCATCCGACTGGTCAAGCCCGAAAAGCCTGAGCCTCCAGCGCTACACGAAAGAGCGATGGATAACTTGCGCTACATCCGCGAAACCATGGAGCGCGCGACGGCTTTCACTGGGATCTCGGGTTGGGGAGAAGTCGCAATCGGCGCCTCGGCCATCGTCGCCAGTCTCGTTGCCGCACGCCAGGTCGCTTTCACATTGTGGCTCGCTGTCTGGGTGGTCGAAGGGACTATTTCTTTACTTATCGCCGGATGGTCAATGGACCGAAAAGCCCGTGCTGTGCAAATGCCTCTCATGTCTGGCCCGGGACGTAAGGCTGTTTTTAGTTTGTCGCCGCCAGTCATTGCCGGCGGGCTTCTAACGATTGTTCTGTTTCGAGCAGGGTTGACGAATGCGATACCCGGCGTCTGGTTACTTCTCTATGGAACTGGTGTTGTCACCGGCGGAATGTTTTCGGTTGGAGTAGTGCCGATCATGGGTCTTTGCTTCATGGCTCTCGGCGCAGGCGCGCTATTTGCGCCACCCGAGTTTGCAAACTGGTTTATGGCTGCAGGCTTCGGCGGCTTGCACATTGTGTTTGGTGTGATTATCGCGAGGAAATACGGTGGCTAAGCAATCAACAGCAAAAAAAGAAATTCCCTCAAAACAGGAAACATCGACGACCCGAGCTGTCGAACCTGGGACTGCGCAGAAGAGTGCGGCGCCAAACCTGGATCGACTGATCCATGAACGGCTGCGACTTGGCATCATCAGTGCACTTGCCGCGAATGCATCGTTGACATTTAGTGATCTGAAGAATTTGATGAACACTACTGACGGTAATCTCAGTGTTCACGCGCGGAAGCTTGAAGAGGCCGGCTACATCGCTTGCACGAAATACTTCGACGGTCGACTTCCTAAAACGGAATACAAGTTGACTGCGGAGGGACGGCGGGCGTTGGAGGGTTATATCAATCACATGGAATCACTCATCAAGCAAATGAAGTCCTCCTGAGTCGGGTCTCTCTTTTTTTGTCTATTGACTTTACGATGTAAAGAACTTTGATTGAATCGGAAGACTCGTCCAAAACGTTTCAGATCTGATCATGGAAGATTTTGACGTCACGATAATCGGCGCCGGCCTGGCAGGTCTTCAGTGTGCGCGGCTTCTTGGTCGGCAGGGCCTTCGCGTTTTACTAGTCGACCGCAAAGCCTCACTGGATCGAAAGATTCATACGACCGGAATTTTCGTGCGACGAACGCTCGAAGATTTCGATATTCCGGAAGATTGCCTCGGTCCGGTCGTTCGTCATGTGAGTTTGTATTCTCCCCAGCATCGCCTCTTACAACTTGAAAGCCAACACGATGAGTTTCGCGTTGGACGGATGGGCCGACTCTATAGTCGCTACTTAACTCAATGCTTGCATGCAGGCGTCGAGTGGCTACCGCACGCGAGTTACATTGATTCCAGCCACAGTGCAAGGACCTCGACTGTCCGCCTTAACGTCGGTTCCTCGGTGCGGAGTGTAACTACGAAGTTCATCATTGGTGCCGATGGGACATCCTCTCGCGTTGCAAGGGACTTGCAGCTCGATACGAATCGAGAATGGATCGTGGGAGTAGAAAATGTTTACGACCACTTAGTGCTTGATAGGCCGCCATCCTTGCTGTGTTTTCTTGATCCGAAACTCGCGCCCGGTTACATCGCCTGGATCGCCTACGACGGAGAACAGGCGCACGTGGGTGTCGGCGGCTACCCAGGTCGTTTCGATCCAACAAGAGCGCTTGAAGAGTTTGAGACTTCCGTCCGCGACATTGTCGATCTACGCAATGGCAAACAGATTGAGCGGCGCGGAGGACGAATTCCGGTTGGCGGAATTCTGAATAGGATCGCGAATAAGAGGGGTCTTTTGATTGGCGACGCTGCTGGCGCCGTTTCGCCGTTAACTGCCGGCGGTCTCGATCCCTGCATGAGGTTATCTACATTCGCTGCCAGGGTAACGACAGATTTTCTTTTGAGTGGTGACCGCGAGAACCTCAAACAGTATTCGGGAAAACTGTTTCGTTCCCGATTCATATCTCGTATCTGGGCAAGACGAATTGCTTCACACGTCACCTCGTCATTCCTGACTGAAGTCTCCTGTGCCACGCTGCGTCTTCCAGTACTCAATAGAGTTGCAGCTCATGTTTTCTTCGGTCGAGGTTCATTCCCTGACGTGACGACAAAACTATCGACGGAGACAAGATGTCTCGAACAATCTGTGGAATAGAAGGGACGTAGCTCAGCACATTATGTTTCTGTGGATCACCACGTTGTCGATCTTTACTCCTCCGTCGAGAATGCAGCGTCAAAAACAAAGTTGGGTGACCCCTAAACACATGAAGGAGTAGAACAATGACCAAGCGAATCATCGCCATTACATTCATCTTCATTTGCACTTCCATCGCGTGGGTCATCTTGGGCGGAACTATTTTTTCGAGGACCTATGATTCAGGTGCTTCATCGTCAAATCGTGTCGCGTCAACCTGGGGTACTGAACAGAACCAACCCCCGCCGTCCGCATCATTCAGCACCCAGGTTCCACGAAAGGAGGAGACTGTCGAGAACGGCAAAAAGGTCGTTAAGACCGTCCAGGACCATGTGGTAACAACTCTTCCACTCGAGAGCAGCAACATCGACGTCAACCTTGATCTCGATCATCGTCAGAAGGGGTTGTTGTGGTATAGCACTTACAAAGTTGCGTTCAGCGGCGTTTACACCTTCGTGAACACAAGTGACAAGGAACAGGTAGTTGATTTCAAACTTCAATTCCCTACCTCACAAGCTATTTATGACAACCTGACATTCGCTGTGGATGGCGTTTCGCTTCCACTCTCAAATGAAAGCAATGCGGCGATGAGCAGTGCAAAGATTGGCGCAGGTAAGACTGCACAACTCTCCGTTGGTTACCGCTCGCAGGGTTTGAATGAATGGCGCTACAGCTTTGGCGATGAGCAAGTCGCTCAAGTCCGTGACTTCTCACTTCACATGACTACTAACTTCAAGGACATCGACTTTCCCGACAACACGCTTTCACCGACGGAAAAGAAAGAGACTGGTAACGGCTATGACTTAACGTGGAATTACAAGAGCCTGTTGTCTGGCTATCAAATCGCGATGGTAATGCCTGAGAAGTTGCAGCCGGGCCCGCTCGCGGGAAAAATAAGTTTTTTTGCCCCAGTGTCACTCTTCTTCTTTTTCTTCCTCATGCTAATCATCACCACGATGCGCGGCATCGATCTTCACCCGATGAACTATTTCTTCCTCGCTGCCGCGTTCTTCTCTTTTCACTTACTTCTTGCCTACCTGGTCGATCACATATCGATACATTCGAGTTTCGCGATTGCGGCAGCAGTCTCGGTGTTTCTGGTCGTCAGTTACTTGCGACTGGTTGTTGGGATTCGGTTCGCGAGTCGGGAAGCTGCGCTGGCGCAGTTCATTTATTTGGTGATGTTCTCCTATGCATTTTTTCTCAAGGGCTTCACTGGTCTCGCGATCACGATAGGATCAGTTTTGACTTTGTTTGTCGTGATGCAGGTGACTGGAAGAATCAAGTGGACTGAGAAGTTTTCAGTGAGACCGATGCCTGAACCTGATCAAGTGATTTCGTAATCTCAACTCGAACTAAAGCAGTCGGAAAGGGGGCAGAGCTACAACCCTGACGCTAACAACGCGCGGTCGGGAAGGGGGCAAGCGCAGCGCGCCCCCGCAGGTAATCATGACACTAGAATCAAGGTCTGGAGTCAGAATCCAATCAGAGATAAGTAAACCGGCGGGGACGCGCTGGTTGTGAATAGGTAGAGTTTAGAGAAACTACCGCTCTGCCCCCCTTCCCGACAACTTGCAGGTGAGTATCAGAGTTTGAATCTCTACCTCTTCTCGAC
>Ga0163163_10004624_pt1 | contig 11756 bp, 8 predicted proteins | sample S65metaG_FD_119766 | JGI IMG/M metagenome (GOLD analysis project Ga0163163, IMG submission 119766) | Switchgrass rhizosphere microbial communities from Kellogg Biological Station, Michigan, USA - S6-5 metaG | ecosystem: Host-associated > Plants > Roots > Rhizosphere > Soil | place: USA: Michigan... | reverse complement strand
GCAGCGGCTCCCACGAAAGATCTTTCCCGGCCGACCAGCGGCTCGACCCCCCGGGCATCCGCGTTGCTCCATCGCCATCGGCCTCCGCCCAGTCGCGCCATGGATGTTTCGCGAGCGCGTTCTTGCGCAGCGGTGCGAGCTCCTCCGCGAGCGCCTTGCGCATCGCCATCGTGAACGCCGACGTGACGCCCACGTGGTGCAGCACGCCTGCATCGTCGTAGAGCCCGAGCAGCAGCGAACCGATGGCGCCGGACGCATTCTTGTACCAGCGAAAGCCCGCGACGACGCAATCCGCGGTCCGCACGTGCTTCACCTTGAGCATCGCGCGTTTGCCCGGCTGGTACGCGAGATCGACCGGCTTGGCGACGACCCCATCCAATCCGGCGCCCTCGAATTCGCCAAGCCACGATTGGGCGACGCCATGGTCGCGCGTCATGGGCGTGAGGTGCAGCGGCGGCTTGGTGCCGGCCAGGAGCTTCTCGAGCATCGCTCGGCGGCGCAAGAGAGGCTCCGCCATCAGGTCGCGCCCGGTCGCGGCCAGCAGATCGAAGGCGACGAACGAGGCAGGCGTCTCGTGCGCGAGCTTTGCGACGCGCGATTCCGCGGGGTGAAGGCGAAGCTGCAGCGCGTCGAAGTCGAGGCCGTGCGGGCTCGCGATGACGATCTCGCCGTCGACGACGCAGCCGTCCGGCAGAAGTTGCAACAGCGAGTCGTGCAGGTCGGGGAAGTAGCGGTCGAGGGGCCTCTGATCGCGACTCTGGATGTAAATCTCCTTGTCGCCGCGGAAGACGATCGCGCGGAAGCCGTCCCATTTGGGCTCGTAGACGAAATCCCCGTCGCGCGGAAGAACCTCCGCGAGCTTCGCGAGCATCGGTGCGACCGGCGGGGAGATGGGAAAGCGCACGGGAGCCCTCGTCATTTGAACAGGTGCTCCCGCGATTCATCCCACGGTTTTTCGGGGGTCAGCCGCTGAACCACCGCGCGGGCACCGTGACCGTCCAGGGAAACAGGACCATGATCGCGAGCACGAGCAGCTGCGCGATCATGAACGGCCAGACGCCCTTGATGATGTCGTCCATCGATATCTTGGACACCCCGCAGACGACGTTCAGCACGACGCCGACCGGCGGGGTGATGAGACCGATCGAGTTGTTGATGATGAACAGGACGCCGAAATAGATCGGGTCGATGCCGGCCTTGGTGACGATGGGCATCAGCACGGGCGTGAGAATCAGGATCGTCGGCGTCATGTCCAGCGCGGTACCGACGATGACGACGAGCACCATCATGGCGATCATGAGCAGCAGCTGACTGCCCATGAACGGCTCGAGCAGCGCGACGATCTGCCCGGGCAATTGCGCCACGGTGATGAGCCATGACGAGACGAGCGCTGCCGCGACGAGGAACATGACGATGGCCGTCGTCTTGGCCGACGTGACGAACACCGTGTACAGCTGGTGCCACTTGAGCTCGCGGTAGATGAACATCGCCACGAACAGCGCGTAGACGGCGCAGACGACCGCGGCCTCCGTCGGCGTGAAGATGCCGAATTTGAGCCCGAAGATGATGATGGCCGGAAGCATCAGCGCCCACACGCCATCGATGAGCGATCGCATCATCTCGCGGCCGGTCTTCCGGGGCAGCGGCTGGATGTTCTCCTTCCGCGACACCCACCACCACGCGACCGCCAGCCCGAGGCCGATCATGAGGCCGGGCACGATGCCGGCGAGGAAAAGCTTGGAGATCGACAGCCCCGCCGCCACCCCGAAGATGATGAATCCGATGCTCGGCGGGATGATCGGGCCGATGATGCCCCCCGCGGCCACCAACCCCGCGGACGTCGCCTTCGAGTGGCCGGCCTGCACCATCATCGGCACGAGGAGCGCCGCCAGCGCCGCGGCGTCGGCCACGGCCGAACCCGACAGTGCGGCGAGGATACACGACGCCGCCACCGCCACGTAGCCGAGGCCACCCTTGAGATGACCGACGAACGACAGCGCGACGTCGACGATGCGCTTCGACAAGCCGCCCGTGTTCATGATCTCGCCGGCGAGCATGAAGAACGGCACCGCCATCAAGGGGAAGCTGTCGGCGCCGTTGATCAGGTTCTGCGCGATGATCTGCGGGTCGAAGATGCTGAGGTGGTACATGAGCGCGACGCCGCACAGGAGAAGCGCGTAGGCGATGGGCATCCCGATCGCCATGCAGCCCAGCAACGAGAACAGGAAGACCGCGATTGTCATGACGTCACCCTATCTCGTCTTGTTCGCGTCGGCCGACGCACGGGAACCCGGATGACCGGCGCGCTGGTCCTCGAGCCCGTGAGTGAGCTCCTCGACCTCGGCCAGCTCCTCGGACTCGGTGATCATCACGAGCTCGTCGTCCGACAGCTTCCCCGCCATGACGCGGTACAGGTCGACCAGCAGGATGGGAATGACCGAAACGGAGAACACCACTCCGATGCCGTACACGAGCGACATCGGCAATCCGCTGGCGGGGGCGGCGCTGTCGCGATTGATCATCGTCTGCGTCCAGCTGCCCTGCAGGAAGAGCCAGGTCGCATAAATCATCAGCAGCTGGCTGGCGATGAGGCATGCCTTCTTGCCCCAGACGGGAAGCCGGGACACGAGCGAATCCATGCCGAGATGCCCATGCTCCCTCATGCCGATGATTGCGCCGAGAAACACGAGCCACACGAAGAGCCAGCGCGACAGTTCCTCGGATACCGTGATTCCGCTGTTGAACGCGTAGCGCAGGACCACGTTGGTGAACACCAGCACGACCATGCCGGCGAGGCAAAGCACGATCACGAGCTTGAGCAGGCTGAAGTAGCCGTCGACGAGTCGGTTCACGATCCCTCCAAGAATGGCAGCCGGGCGAGCTTGCTCCGCTCCCGAACGCGTATGGTGCCCGATGCAGGGCCGGCACCGCTACGCTCGCCTGTTGCGCGAGGCAGAATCATATTCTATGATTTGAAAGTTGTGCACTTCCGCCACGCAGTTTGCCTTGCGGCCAAGGCGCAATACAATGACATCGCGCCGGCCCCACGCCGGCACGCCCGCAGCAGTGCGATGAAACCCCTCTACATCCTCAACGGCCCCAATCTCAACCGGCTCGGACGCCGGGAGCCCGAGATCTACGGGCGCGCGACGCTCGCCGAGATCGAGACCGAGTGCAGGCGCGCCGCCGGAGAGCAGCCGCTGGAGTTTCGCCAGACGAACAGCGAGCAGCAGCTGATCGACTGGATTCACGAAGCGAGCGACGAAGGCGCGGGCATCATCATCAACCCTGCGGGGTACTCCTTCACGTCGATCGCCATCCTCGACGCGCTCAAGATGTTCAAGGGCCCGATCATCGAGCTCCACATCACGAACATCCACCGGCGGGAAGATCATTACCATCACTCCTACATTTCGAAGATCGCGACGGCGGTCATCGCCGGGCTGGGGCCCGGCGGGTACGTCGTCGCCGTGCACGCGATGATGGGGATGGTGAGGGACGGCACGATGCAGCTCGGCCACGACTGGGCCTAGCGCAAGTCCGGCGCCGCCGCCAGGGCACTCCCCGGTCCGGCCTTCCGGCGCTCCCCGGTCGCGCCCCAAGGCGCTGCTCCGTCCTCGCCGTCAGGGCTCGTCGACCTGCTGCGTTCGTCCGGCCGGTCCGCTTTTATCGGACGGCCGTTCCCTGAAGGGGCCGATGCCGAACTCCTCGCCCACCTCGGGATGCGCGCGCAGCGCGTATTCGGCGTACTGCTGGATGAGCTTCGCGACCACGCCGGTCCAGCCGGTCTGATGGCTCGCGCCGAGCCCTTCTCCGGTATCGCCGTTGAAGTATTCGTAGAAGAGAATCAGGTCGCGCCAATGCGGATCGGTCTGGAACTTCTCGCGTTTGCCGTGGATGGCCCGCCGCCCGGTTTCGTCGCGGGTGAACAGCGTGATGAGCCGCCTTGTGAGCTCCGTGGTCACCTCCCACAGCGTCAGCTCGTTGTTCGAGCCGATCGGACACTCGACCTTGAACGTCTCGCCGAGACATGCGTCGTGCTTCTGCAGCGCCTCGATCAGCAGGAAATTGAGGGGAAACCACACGGGCCCGCGCCAGTTGGAGTTGCCGCCGAATAGCGGGCTGTTCGACTCCGCCGGCACGTAATCCAGCGTGAACTGATGCCCGTCGAGATCGAGGTGCAGCGGATGGTCGCGGTGGAATTTCGACACCGAGCGTACGCCGTGGTCGCTCAGCATGCGCTCCGGATCGAGCACGCGCGCGAGGATGAGCTTGAGCTTCTCCGTGTCGACGAGCGCGAGCCTGACGCGATTCTGCAGGCCCCGGGTGGTGAGGTCGCCCAGTCCGTGCAGCAGCTCGGGGCGGTGACGCACGAACCAGCGCAACCGGCGCGCAAAGTCCGAGAACTGCGCAATGGCTTCGCCGTCCCCGACGGCCACCGCGAAGATCGGGATCAGGCCGGAGATGGTCTGCGCCTTGATCGGGATGCACCGGCCGTCGGGCAGCCGCAGCTGGTCGTAGTAGTAGCCGTCGGCTTCGCTCCACAATCCCTGTCCGCCCATCTTGTTGATGGCGGAGCCGATGTACACGAAGTGCTCGAAGAACTTCGTGGCCACGTCCTGGTAGACCGCATCCTCGTTCGCGAGCTCCAGCGCGAGCGCGAGCAGATTGAGGCAATACATCGCCATCCAGCTCGTGCCGTCGGCCTGCTCCAGACGACCGCCGCCGGGCAGTCCCGCGGTGCGATCGAACACGCTGATGTTGTCGAGGCCGAGAAACCCGCCTTCGAAGATGTTGCGGCCTTCGGCGTCCTTCCGGTTCACCCACCACGTGAAGTTGATGAGGAGCTTCTGGAAGATGCGCTCGAGAAAGTCCCGGTCGCCGCGCCCGTACATCTTTTCCTCGATCTGGTAGATGCGAAGCGCCGCCCACGCGTGCACGGGCGGGTTGACGTCGGAGAAGTCCCACTCGTAGGCGGGCAGTTGACCGTTCGGATGCATGTACCACTCGCGCGTCAGCACGAGCAGCTGCCGCTTCGCAAACTCCGGGTCGATCAGCGCGAACGCGATCGCGTGGAACGCCATGTCCCACGCGGCGAACCACGGATACTCCCACTTGTCCGGCATCGAGAGAATGTCTTCCGCCGACAAATGCCACCAGCTGTGGTTGCGTCCCTGCTTCCGCGCTTCCGGCGGCGGCGCGCAGGCCGGATCGCCTTCGAGCCAGCGCTCGACGAAGTACCCGTAGAACTGCTTGCTCCACAGCATGCCGGCGAATGCCTGCCGCTGCACGTTGCGCATGTCGGGCGGCAGGTCGAACGGCGTGATCCGCCGGTAGAACGCATCGGCTTCCTGACAGCGCTGCGCGAAAACCGCCTCGAAGCTCGGGCCGAGCGGCTGCGGCACGTCGGGCGCCGCGCTCAGGCGAAGGCGCGTGACGGCGGTTTCGCCGGGGCCGATCGTCAAACGGTAATGCGCAGCCGCCTTCGTTCCGGTCCGCCGCGGATTCACGGCATCACGCCGCCCGTGGACGATGAAGTCGTCGATGCCGTCCTTGACGTACGCCGACGCGTTGGGGACGCCGTACAGGCGTTGCGCATTGGTTTCGTTCTCGGTGAAAAGCACCTCGTCCGGAGCGTCGCAATAGAGGCACCACGGGCCGAGCGTGTGATGGATCGCTTCCACGACCACGTTGTCGCCGGCGTGCTTCAGCGCGATGTGCGGCTTCGGGCTCCCCTTCTTCCACGTCCATTCGTTCCGGAACCACAGCGTGGGCAAAAGATGCAGCGGGGCCGCGTCCGGGCCGCGGTTCGACGCGCTGATGCGGACGAGGATGTCGGCCGGACCGGCCTTGGCGTATTCGACCATGACGTCGAAGTAGCGGTCGTCGTCGAAGATGCCCGTGTCGAGAAGCTCGTACTCGGGATCGTCGCGTGTGCGCCGTCGATTCGTCTCGACGAGATCCGCGTACGGAAACGCCCGCTGCGGGTATTTGTAGAGATACTTCATGTACGCATGGCTCGGAACGTTGTCGAGGTAGAAGTAGTACTCCTTGACGTCCTCGCCGTGATTGCCTTCGGTGCCCGTGAGACCGAACAGGCGCTCCTTCACGATGGGATCGGCTTCGTTCCACAGAGCGGGCGCGAAGCACAGCCGCTGCTGGTTGTCGGAGATGCCGGCAATCCCGTCCTCCCCCCAGCGATAGGCGCGCGAGCGCGCGTGGTCGTGCGGAAAGTAATCCCATGGCTTGCCGTCGGCGCTGTAGTCCTCGCGCACCGTTCCCCACTGGCGTTCGCTCAAGTATGGGCCCCATTGACGCCACGAAGCCTTGCCCTCGCGGGCTTCCTGCAATCGTGCTTCCTCGGCGGTCAGGTCGTTCGTCATCAGGGGTCCGGGTGGCGTTTGGCACGCGCATTGTGCGGGCGGCACCTCCGCGGGACAACCGCCGGTATAATTTTCGGCGAAGGCCGCCGCACCCGCAGGCTTCCGTGCCGAACCCGTGAGTCACCTGCCTACCGCTTACCTGGCGCGCCATGGCGAGACCGCCTGGAGCCTTTCGGGCCAGCACACGGGTCTCACGGATCTGCCGCTGACGGAGCGTGGCGAGAGCAACGCGCGAAAGCTCGGCGAACGCCTGCGGCCCGTCCGGTTCGAGCTCGTGTGGACGAGCCCGTTGCAGCGGGCCAAAGCGACCTGCGACCTCGCGGGCTTTGCGGCAACCGCGCAAAGCGACCGTGACCTCGTCGAGTGGAACTACGGCGAATACGAGGGGCGCCGCACGGTGGACATCCTGCAGCAACGGCCGGGCTGGCAGCTCTTCCGCGACGGTTGTCCGGGCGGCGAGTCGCCGGCCGACGTCGGTGCGCGCGCGGATCGCGTGATCGACCGCATACGGACGGCCGACGGCAACGTGCTGCTCTTCTCGAGCGGGCATTTCCTGCGCGTGCTCGGCGCGCGCTGGCTCGGTCTCCCACCCGGCGATGGCCGCTATTTCATGCTCGCAACCGCGAGCCTCAGCACTCTCGGCTACGAGCACGGCCTGGACGAGCCGGTGATCCGTTTCTGGAACGACACGGGTCACGTGGATAATGAGCGCCGGACAATGCCATGAGCGAAATGAGCGAAACCGCCCGTCGGGCACCAACCTCAGCGCGCGCCGAAGGCGCGGCATGAAGGTGCTCGTGATCGACGTCGGCGGCACGCACGTGAAGATCCTGGCGACCGGCCAGAAGCTCGAGCGCCGCATGGATTCGAGCCCGACGCTCACCGCACGCCAGATGGTGTCGGGCGTGCGGGCGCTCGCCAAGGGCTGGAAGTATGATGTGGTCTCCATCGGCTATCCGGGTCCGGTGGTGCAGAACCGGCCGGTCAACGAACCGTACAACCTTGGCAAGGGCTGGGTCGATCTCGACTACGATGCGGCGCTGGGTTGCCCGGTGAAGATGGTCAACGACGCCGCGATGCAGGCGCTCGGAAGCTACGACGGCGGCAAGATGCTGTTCCTCGGTCTCGGCACCGGGCTGGGCTCGACGCTGATCGTCGACGGCGTCCTCGTGCCGATGGAGCTCGCGCACCTTCCCTACCGCAAAGCGACGTTCGAAGACTACGTGGGCAAGCGCGGGCTCGATCGCTACGGCGAGAAGAAATGGCGCCGGTACGTCGAGGACGTGGTCGAACGGCTTGTCGCTGCGTTCGAGCCGGACGATGTCGTGCTGGGCGGCGGCAACGCCGCGATCCTCGCGGAGCTTCCGCCGCGCTGCCGGCTCGGCAGCAACGCGAACGCATTCGCCGGCGGGTTCAGGCTGTGGTCGTCCGCATCGAAGCGCCGCGCCGTACGGCAAAAGGCGAAGCACAGCTCCGCGCCACGCAAACCCGGCCCCCATCGAATCACGAGGACCCATACCGGATGACGGGGAACATGGCCACGACTTCGCGTCCCGCGTGGAAGGCACTGGCGGCGCACCACCTCCTGGTGCGTGACCAGAAGCTGCGCGACCTTTTCGCCAAGGATCCCGCGCGCGGTCAACGGTTGACCGCCGAAGCTGCGGGCGTGCTGCTCGATTACTCGAAAAACCGCATCACCGACGAGACGATGCGGCTCTTGATCGCGCTCGCGCAGGAAGCGGGGCTTTCCGACCGGATCGCGGCCATGTTCCGCGGCGACAGGATCAACGTGTCGGAGAATCGCGCCGTCCTTCACGTCGCGCTGCGCGCGCCACGCGACGCATCGATCGTGGTCGACGGGCGCGACGTGGTGCCCGACGTGCATGCGGTGCTCGACAAGATGACGGCATTCGTCGGGCGCGTTCGAAGCGGCGACTGGAAGGGCCACACGGGGCGGCGCATCCGCAACGTCGTCAACGTCGGCATCGGCGGCTCCGACCTGGGGCCGGTGATGGCTTACGAGGCGCTCAAGTTCTACAGCGACCGGGAGCTCACCTTCCGCTTCGTCTCCAACGTCGATGGCACCGACTTCGTCGAGGCGACGCGCGACCTCGACGCGGCGGAGACGCTGTTCATCATCTCCTCGAAGACGTTCACGACGCAGGAGACGATGACGAATGCGCATTCGGCGCGCGACTGGGCGCTTTCCCGGCTCGGCAACGATCCGAAGGCGGTGGCGCGGCACTTCGTCGCCGTGTCGACGAATGCCGAGAAGGTATCGGCGTTCGGGATCGACACGGCCAACATGTTCGGCTTCTGGGATTGGGTCGGCGGCCGTTACTCGATGGATTCCGCAATCGGTTTGTCGACGATGCTCGCCGTCGGCCCGGACAACTTCCGCGCGATGCTTGGCGGCTTCCGCGAGATCGACGAGCACTTCCGCACGGCGCCCTTCGAGCGCAACCTGCCGGTAATCCTCGGCCTGATCTCTCTCTGGTACAACGATTTCTTCGGTGCCCAGACGGTCGCGGTGCTGCCTTACGATCAGTATCTCAAGCGCTTCCCGGCGTACCTGCAGCAGCTCGCGATGGAGAGCAACGGCAAGCGGGTCACGCTGAGCGGCGCTCGCGTCGACTGCGACACGGGTCCGGTGTACTGGGGCGAGCCCGGCACCAACGGACAGCATTCGTTCTATCAGCTCATCCACCAGGGCACGCGCCTCATCCCCTGCGACTTCATCGCGTTCGTCAGGAGCTTGAATCCCCTCGGGCAGCACCATGACATGCTGATGGCGAACGTCTTCGCCCAGACGGAAGCGCTCGCGTTGGGCAAGACGGCGGAAGAAGTGAAGGCCGAGGGCACGCCGGACTGGCTCGTGCCGCACCGCGTGTTCGAAGGCAATCGGCCTTCCAACACGATCCTCGTCGAGCAGCTCACGCCCGCGGCGTTGGGAAAGCTCGTCGCCCTCTACGAGCACAGCGTCTTCACGCAGGGCGTCATCTGGCAGATCGACTCGTTCGATCAATGGGGTGTCGAGCTTGGCAAGGTTCTCGCGCAACGGATCCTGCCCGAGCTCGACGGGTCGGCGCAGGGCGAGCTTGCGCACGACAGCTCCACCAATGCGCTGATCCGGCGCTATCGCGCAACGAAAGCGCAGTGACCGCAGCGGTGCTTGCGCTGCATCCGCGCGGCTCGTCGACCCTCGCTACAAGGAAGCCACCATGCAACTCGGAATGATCGGATTGGGCCGGATGGGAGCGAACATGGTGCGGCGGCTCGTTCGCGGCGGCCACAGCTGTGTAGTCTTCGACATGTCACCCAAGGTCGTGACGGACCTGGCCGCGGAAACGAAAGCGGCGGGCGCCGCGTCGCTTGCCGATTTCGTCGCAAAGCTCGACAAGCCGCGCGCGCTCTGGCTCATGGTGCCGGCGGCCGTCGTCGACAAGACGATCGCGGACCTCGTTCCGCTGCTCGAGGCGGGCGACACGCTGATCGACGGCGGCAACTCTTACTACATCGACGACATCCGCCGCAGCCGGGAGCTCGGGCCGAAGAAGATCGATTACGTCGACGTCGGGACGAGCGGCGGCGTATGGGGGCTCGAGCGCGGCTACTGCATGATGATCGGCGGACCCCCGGCGGTTGTCCTTCGCCTCGATCCGATCTTCAGGACGCTCGCGCCCGGCATCGGATCGATCGCGCGCACGCCCGGCCGCGATGCGTCGAAAGCGGGCACGGCGGAGCTCGGCTATCTGCACTGCGGTCCGAGCGGCGCCGGCCACTTCGTGAAGATGGTGCACAACGGCATCGAATACGGCCTGATGGCGGCCTACGCCGAGGGCATGGGAATTCTCAAGGCGGCGAACGTCGGCAACGAGCAGCACGCGCACGACGCCGAGACGACGCCCCTGCGCGATCCCGCGCACTACCAGTACGACTTCGATCTGCCGGATGTCGCGGAGGTCTGGCGCCGCGGCAGCGTGATCGCCTCGTGGCTCCTCGATCTCACTGCGACGGCGTTGCACGAGGACCCGGTTCTCGGCAAGTTCGCCGGCCGTGTATCCGATTCGGGCGAGGGACGCTGGACCATCAAGGCGGCGATCGACGAGGCCGTTCCCGCGCCGGTCCTGACGACAGCGCTCTATCAACGCTTCAATTCGCGGGGCGAGGCCGACTTCCAGAACAAGCTCTTGTCCGCCATGCGCTACCAGTTCGGCGGCCATCACGAGAAGCCGCCCGAGAAGTAAAGCGGCCCCTACTCCGATTTGGCGCCTTCGCCGATCGACTGGCGATCCGACCGGTGCCGGCTCAGTGGTTGTCGCGCGGCGTGCCCTTCGTCGTCGAGATGCGCTGATACTTGACCGCGGGCTTCAGCACCATCCCCTGCGAAAGCTCGTCGACCATCGCGCGCTGGATCTCCTGCCACGGCGTCTGGCTCTCGGGAATCTTGAAGCCGCCGTTCTTCGCCAGCGCTTTCATCCGCTTGTCGTACTCGGCCTTGCTGATGAGGATGTCCGCGCTACGCTTGTTGAGATCGATCCGTATGCGGTCGTTCGTCTTGAGGATAGCGAGGCCGCCGCCGGTCGCCGCTTCCGGCGAAGCGTTGAGGATCGACGGCGACCCGGACGTCCCCGACTGCCGACCGTCGCCGATGCACGGCAGCTCGGTCACCCCGTGCTTGATGAGCTCGGCGGGCGGCTGCATGTTCACGACTTCGGCGCCGCCGGGATAGCCGACGGGGCCGGTGCCGCGCACGAACAGCATGCACGTCTCGTCGATCTCGAGGCTGGGATCGTCGATGCGGTGGTGGTAGTCCTCCGGCCCCTCGAAAACGATCGCCCTGCCCTCGAACGCATTCGGATCCTTCGGATTCGACAGATACCGCTTCCGGAATGCGTCGGAAATGACGCTCGTCTTCATGATCGCGCTGTCGAAGAGATTGCCCCTGAGGTTAAGGAATCCCGCATGCTTTTTCATCGGGCGCTCGTATGGCCAGATGACCTTCGCGTCTTCGACTTCGGCCTTCTTGCAGTTCTCGTACAGCGACTTGCCGTTGACCGTCAGCGTGTTCTTGCGGATCTTGCCCGCCTTGATGAGCTCGCTCACCACCGCGGGGACGCCGCCTGCACGGTGGTATTCCTCGCCCAGGTACTCGCCCGCAGGCTGGAGATTCACGAGCAGCGGTATGTCGTAGCCGATCTTCTCCCAGTCGTCGTTGTCGAGCGCAACGCCGATGTGCTTCGCAATGGCGTTGAAGTGAATGGGCGCGTTCGTCGAGCCGCCGATCGCCGAGTTGACGACGATGACGTTCTCGAACGCCTCGCGCGTCATGATCTGCGACGGTCGCAGGTCCTCCCACACCATCTCGACGAT
>Ga0163163_10004623_pt1 | contig 11756 bp, 5 predicted proteins | sample S65metaG_FD_119766 | JGI IMG/M metagenome (GOLD analysis project Ga0163163, IMG submission 119766) | Switchgrass rhizosphere microbial communities from Kellogg Biological Station, Michigan, USA - S6-5 metaG | ecosystem: Host-associated > Plants > Roots > Rhizosphere > Soil | place: USA: Michigan... | reverse complement strand
CTTTTTTCACGGCGGATCCGAAGATAGCCCTTCCGATGGATTGGAACAAGGCAAAATGCGGTGACAATGCCATGAATCAGGGACGTTGGGGACAACGTCCCTCCCGAGAACGGTGCTGGCCATTAGTTGAACGCACGGTTGCATCGCACGTCACGGGCGGACGAACGATCCGCCCCTCCCTTCCACTGACTTCCACTGGGAGGGACGCTGTCCCCAAGGGGCCCTGATTCATGGCATTGTCACCGCATTTTGCCTTGTTCCAATCCATCGGAAGGGCTATCTTCGGATCCGCCGTGAAAAAAGAAATTGCTCTCAGTCATTACTGGCAAAGAGCTGCACGTTTGCCGCGCGCCGTCTTTGACGGAGATCACGGCGGCGGAGAAAAGGAAGGAGAAGCAACCATGAAGGAAAGAAATTCGCAGTTCCACGCGCTGCCGGAGCGCAAACTGGCGCTCAACTGTTCGGCATTCACTTTGATCGAGCTGCTGGTCGTCATCGCGATCATCGCGATCCTCGCCAGCATGCTTTTGCCGGCGCTAAGCCGAGCCAAGGATCGCGCCCAAATGACGCTCGACCTGAACAACGTGAAGCAAATCCTGCTGGGCAATCATCTCTACGCCAACGACAACACTGATTACAATGCACATCCAAGCTGGGGCGGAGATCTCACCGGCCCCGACAATTGGGTTTACGCAACCAAGAACAACGGTCGCATTCCCGGCGGAGCTGCTGCCCCTGGATCGGCAGCCGGCAAAGACGTCAACTCGATTCAGTTTAGCAATCAGGTGGCTTTTTTCAAAATCAGCCAGCTTGGTCCGTACCTGAACGACTACCATGTCTGTTGGTGTCCAAAAGACGTGGCGACACGCGCCAGAGGCAAGCTAAAGAAACTCTGGATCGACCGGCCGCTCAAGCTAACCTCCTACTGTTGGGACGGCACGATCGGTGGTTATAACGATATTGGCAAACCTTCCCTCGTCCCCGACGGGAAAACCTACAAATTGACCGACTTTCTCGGGACCGACTGGCTAATGTGGGAGCAGAATGAACTGGATGCGTTTAACTTTAACGACGCTTCAAACGTCCCTCCACCTGGCAACGCTGGCAACGGCGTGTCAATTCGTCATGCAGGCGTCCCGTCGTGGGAGAATATCTCGAACCCCAATGGACAAAGCACGACATCCAAACTCCCCGGAGGAGCCGTCGTTGGTTTGTTTGGCGGCAGCGCCCAAGTGGTGAAATGGAATTACTCCTGGCAACTCATTAACAAACTGCCGACGCCGAATGAAATCTTCAACGGCCCGATTTATCAGAAGTAGCGGCCGGCGGATCCTACCACACCAACTCCAGCAGTGATACGGCTTGTCGCGGGAGTTTGAACTTCAATGCCGCCCGGCCATTTTGTACCTGGACAGTCTGCGCAGTGTTCAACGCGGCGAGTTGGCCAGCGTTTTCGAGTTGCGCGTATTGCTCGGGCGTCGGCTCTTGCGGCGCACCGATTCGCTTCCACGCGGTGAACGCGTTGCTGTGATCTTCGTCGATGCGGAAGTGCCGGAGCTTCGCCTCGCCGTTCGCCCGCGGGAGACGATTTAACGTCAGCTCGACCTCCGCTTCCGGTCCGGGCAAATCGTCGTCGTGATAATGCCAGACGAGGACATCGAGTTTGTTTTGGTCGAGGCTCGCCAAGGCGGATACGTCGGGTTTGCCACGCACTCCAGTCCGGAGGATGTCGTCGAGCGAAATGGCCGCGTCGCTTTCCACCGTGAGCCGTTGGCCGCGCATTCTAGCAAACAGGCGGAAGACGTTGAGTACGGGCTTATCGATGCCGTTGCTGGCGAGCGAACGGAAGCCGGCGAAGTAAGGCTGGTCCTCAAACTCGAACGCCCAGGTCAGCGCGCCTTCGAGATTCACACCGTGTTTCTCAGCGAGATCGTGTTTGCGCGCAAAGCTCGCGGCGGTGTAGCTCGAATACATCGTACCGTTGCGATACGCGAGCGACGGCCCCTGGCACGCCGCGCAACCTTCGGGGTCGGATTCGCCGATAACAATCGGTTTGCCTTTGAGTTCGGGATACGAGGCAATGATTTTGAAACCGTCATCAATGGTGCGCAATTGATTGGCGATGCCCATGCGCACGTGGCCGTTCGTCGTGACCGGCGCGCCCTTCGCATGAAAGGAAACGAAGTCGATGGGCGTGCCAACTTTTCCCGTCGCGTAATTCGTGCTGCGCAAACAGTGCTCGAGAAAATCCCGCGTGAACTGCCCGCCGCTCCCCGCCGTGTCCGCGCCGCCCACGCGCGCCGTCGGCAACGCGCGGCGCACTGCGTCGATGGCGTAATCGTGGAGTTTGCGAAATTCCTCCGGCGTTCCGCGCCAGTAGCCGATATTTGGCTCGTTCCAGACTTCCCAATACCACGACTCCACCTCGGCGCGTCCGTATTTCTCGACGCAATGCCTAGTCCATTGGAAAACGAGTTCCGCCCACTTCGCATAATCCTTCGGCGGATAAGCCCAACCGGTGTAAATCTCGTCGTAGCGCGCGCGGGGCGTCCACTTGTGCTGATACGGATCGGGCTTGATGGAAAGGTCCTTCGGCATGAAACCAATTTGTGCGTATGGTCGCACGCCGCGCTCCAGATACGTGTCGAAAATGCGATCGAGAATCGTCCAGTTGTAAACCGGCTTGCCTTGCGCATCCTCGGAATACGCTCCGGTCGACCCCCATTTCAACGCGGGCGTCCCGTCGCCAGAAGTCAGCAGATTGTGGGCACGGAAGAAAACTTGTTTCGGCGCGAGTTCGCCGAGTTCACCGATTAGCTTCCGGCCATTCTTCATATAGGCGTAGTTTGGCTCGTCCGCGCCGAAGAACCGCCAGATGGGTTTCAACCCGCCAAGTGTTCTGCCTGCGTCCACACGAATGGAAACTGGAAACGCATTGGTCGCGGAGATAGAGAAGCTGGCTAATGACTCGGCAGCGCGAACATCACACGCCAACAGAATCGTCAGAATAATCAGTGACAGAGAGTTTCGCATAAAAGATTTCGCTTTTCTAAATAAGGGTAGGGATGGCGCGCTGCGCCGTCACCGCCGCGTTCGTATGTGTTTAGCGTAGCGCAGATTTGTAATCTGCTGTATCGCAGAATTGCATTCTGCTGCGCCTCGGCAAGAACCCGGTGGGCTCGAACTTTCGGATGCTCTGCCGATTACAAATCGGCGATACGGCAGATTACAAATCTGCGCTACGACGGCACGATGTGCGCTAAACCCATATCCGCATTCACAGATCGTTCGGACAAGCGCCAGTTCCGCGCCTGAACGGCGCGGGGACGCCGCAGCGCGGCGTCCCTACCGCCGCCTTCGTGCGAAATATCTGGGCTGGCGATATCCTCGTAGGATTTCTCTTCATGCAGTGGTCTGCGGTTTGATAGGCAATAGTTCAAGCGAACGAACCAAAGTCAAGAGAACTAGGAAGGCAATAATGTGCAGCGAGCCGGCGATGACCAACACGGGTGCGTAGCTGAAACCGTGATCGAGGAGATAGCCCGCCACTTGCCCGAGCACGACTCCGCCCATCGCGCCGCCCAACCCAACCAGACCGGCGACGGTGCCAATGGCGCGTTTGGGAAAGAGGTCCGTCGGTAAAATCATAATCAGCGTTGACCACCATTGGTGCCCGAAAAACGCGAGACTGAAAAGGACGATGCACCACGGCACAGAAACGTGCGGCACCAGCATGGCGCAAGGCATTACCGCCGCCGCGAGTCCGAGCGGAATTTTGCGCGCAACATTCACCGAATGGCCGCGATGAATCAGCCAACTCGACATGCCGCCACCTAAAAGGCATCCGCCGCCGGCCGCGGCATAAGGAATCCACGCGACGGAACCGACGCCCTTGATGTCGAAGCCGCGCGCGTCGAGGAGATATTTGGGCAGCCAAAAGATGTAAAAGTACCACGCCGCGTCACTCAGAAACTTCACCGTGACGATTCCCCAGGTCTCGCGAAACCGCAGTAATTCACTCAACCGAATTGCCGATCGCAGCGTGCCGGAGCGTTCCGTCGCCGGCTGAATCTTCTCCCGTTCTTCAGCGGTCAATCCTCGATGGTTCTCCGGCGGGAAGTAACTCTTCACCCACCACACCGTCCAGAGCAGTCCCGCGGTGCCCGTGATGAAGAAGACCCATCGCCAGGAAGAAAGTTGCAGCCAATGAACGTGGAGTATCACGAACGCGATCAACGGCGGCGCGATGACCGCTCCGACGGCCGTGCCCGCGTTGATGATGCCCATCGCGGTCGAGCGTTCCTTCACCGGAAACCATTCGGCAATTGCGCACGTGGCCCCCGGAAAACCGCCGCCTTCGCCAATGCCCAACAGCAACCGGCTCGTGGCCAGCATAATGACATTTGTTGCGAGGCCATGACTCGCGCACGCCAGCGACCAAAAAATCATGATCACCAGAAAACCCCGGCGCGTCCCGAGCAGGTCCATCAGTCTCCCGCCGCCCAGATACATCAGGCCGTACGTCACCAGGAAGGCGGAGTCGAGAAAAGCCTTCATCTGATTGGAGATGGGAATGTCCTGGCGAATCGCGCCGATGGCCACGGGCAGCGTCTGGCGATCGAGATAGCTGATCGCGATGGCGGCACCGATCAGAATAGCAATGCGCCAGCGCAACATAATTCACACTGTCGTCCGCTCACAGCGTCACCTCGATTCGCTCGACTTTGAATTCAATCTGTCTAGGTTTTACCTCGCTCCCGACGGCTTCGACCACGAACAGGCGCGTGCCGCCTGGCCACTTTTTCATGCGCGTATCTCGTTCCAAGGTCAGACGACGCGTGGCATCTTCCCAACGAAAACGAATCCACGTAGTTTTAGCATCCGAGCCGTCGCGGTAGCCGAGAGTTTGTCCATCGTCGTCATACAGCGTGAACGCGCCGTTTGCACCCGGATGGACGCGGAGCGTGGTCGGATCGGCTACGGATTGCGCGGTGTATTGCCGCACGGGATCAAGCGGAAGGATCGCGCCAGCGCGCACGAAGAGCGGCATTGTCGCGAGATCAACGGATCGATCGAGCCAGCGTTGGCCTTCCAGCCTCTCGCCCGTCCACCAGTCGAGCCAGGTGCCCGCGGGCAAATAAACGCGACGCGATGTTGCGCCTCTCTCGACGACTGGTGCGACGAGAATGTCGCGCCCCCAAAGATATTCGCTTCCGAGCTTCACGGCTTCGGAGTCGTTGGGATAGTGCAGCCACAATGCGCGCATCATCGGCAGTCCGCTGTCGCTTGCTTCGCGCGCGAGGGTGTAATTGTACGGCAATAGCCGGTAGCGGAGCTCGAGGTATTTGCGCGCGATGGGTTCGACGTCCGCGTTGTGCAATTCCGCTGCGTCCGGATGTTGATTTGGCGGATGCTCAATCGGTCCGAACTCACCGGTATCCCAACCCCATGGCAGCCGGAGATGCCACGTTCGCCCGTGCGAGCGAAACGACGGGCAGAATGCCGAGAACTGGAACCAGCGCGTGTAGAGTTCGCCGGTGAGTTCCTTCGTTGGATAAAACCCGCCGGTATCGCTGCCCCAAAATGGAGTCAGGCTCAGGCCGTGGTTCAACCCGATGGAAACGTGCGCGGCGAGCGTCTCCCATTTTCCGTCAATGTCGCCCGACCAAATCCAGCCGCCGTAACGCTGCACGCCCGCGTAGCCGGTGCGATGCAAACTCCAGGGGCGGACGTTGGGACGATCCTGCAACGGACCCTCGTAATAACAGCGATGCCGTGTGAGGCGCGGTTCGAGCGGCAACTCGTCTCCGTCGTCCGGCCACCAGCCATCGACGCCCAGCGCGACGTCGTTGCGGTGCCGCGCCCAATAATTGCGAATGTGCAGCGGCGAATCGGAGTTCTCTTGGATGGACGCGCCGAATAGATTTTGCGGAGCCTGATTCACGTGGAGAACGACTTTGAAATTCAGGTCATGGAGCGCACGAAGCTTATCCGCGGGCCGCGGGAAGGTTTTTGGATTGAACTCCAGCGAGCCGTGGCCGGTATTCCAGCCCGCCGGACAGTAGCCCGTGCCGAGATAGATCAGAGCATCGCAGGGAAGTTTCTTTTCGCGAAACGTCGTCGCGATTTGCAACGGCTCTTCCGGCCCGGCGAGCGTGCGGTGCGATTGAAAATATCCGAGCGCCCATTTCGGCGGCATCACGGGATGGCCCGTCAGACGAATGTATTCGGTTAGCGCGTCGGCTGGCTCCGGCGCGCTGACGACGAACAAGCTCAACGACTCTTTACCCGGCGACTTTGGAAGAAACCGTCCTTTGCCCTCTCGCAAATCAAATTGTCCCTCGGGCCGATGCGCCAATATCGCCCAGCCGTCCGTGCCAATGAGGTACGGCGAGGGCACCACAGAGCCGAGCACCGGGCGGTTCCATCCGCCCCAGGTCGGTTCCATCGGATAAAGCGCGCCGCGTCGGTCGAATTGCTGCGCGCCTTCGCCGAGGCCAAGGACTGGCGCGTCCGTGCGAAAGGTGACCGCGGCATTCGTGCCGTACTCCAAGGCGAGTTCCTGAACCAATTTTCCATCGATGCGCCGCACGGAGAGGGTGAGCGGTCGGGGTTTGATGCTCACGCGCAGCCCGCCGACGCGAAGTTCCCTCTCATTCACCAGTTCACGAGCCCGGAATTTTTCCGCGGACGGAAACGGCACGAGAACGGTGGACGGCATTGCCGGACGAGGACGTCCTTGTTCATCGATCGGCGCGAGTTCGATGCGCAGCGTGCGCTCACTGATTTCGCTAATGGCCAATTCCGCGTTCTGCGCGGCGAACTGAATCGGCACGGCGGCGAATGCGGTCGCCGAGTGCGAGAGCAGAACGCAATCAACCAGCAACAAAATCAACGTGAGCCGATAGGAGGTCATCGCGGTTTGAAGCGCCAGTCCACGTGTCCGTCGTAGGCCATCGTCTCATTGACGAGCACGTAGAGGTCGGGGTCGTAATCCTTGAGCGCCTCGCGAGTGTCGATGGGGTGCGCGGCGTCATTCGGCGCGGCATCCTGGCCGACCGCATCGAAGTAGGCGAGCACGCCTTCCCCCCAATAGGCGACATGGTCGTGGACTGCCGCCGTGCCCTTCCATTTGCCATCGCCCGTCGCCTTCTCGTAAATCTCCTTGAGTTTCGCATCGAACTTGACGTCTAGTCGCTTGACCCTCAATTCATACTGCTGCATGGCACGTCCGCGGTTGTTCCAATTCGGATCCTCCGGGCGCATGCCGGTCACCCGGTAGATCGCCGCGGCGAAGATCCTGATTACTTGGTTGTCGCCAACGTTTGGATCGCGCGGATTGGCCAGCACATTTTCTTCTCCAACGATTAGGAGCTTTGTTTCCGGCGAATAATCGAGCGTGCGCGAAAGAGGATCGAAGCTTTTCACCTTCATCAACGACCTGTATTCGGGCAGGTCGGAGATTCTTTCATCCTTTCCCAGCACGACCAGCTTCACGCCGTCGGCGATGAGCGCCTTCAGGAGGTCGTGGCGGTAGGCGAACATTTTCCGGATGGTATCGTTGGCTTTGAGCATGGCCTCGTCGCTGGCCTGCCGACCGAGGACAGTGAACTCACGCGCCCAGGTGGATTTGGTATAGTAGGGATCAATCTTGAGCCTGGCTGGCGGCGCAATGACGTTGGGTAGTTTTTGCAACCAGGAGTAACGCCAGTCCTGCTCCGGGCTGAGGTTGAAGGTGGCTCTGACGAACTCGTAGCTCTCCGGATCGTAGACCTTTAGTTGCTCGCGCGTGCCGATGGGACCGTGGTTCCAGTTGTTGACACGGTTGCAATCAAAATAGGATTGGCAAATCTCCGCCCAGAACTCACCCGAACTACTCGCGGTGTAGCTGTTCTTCCACAGCCCCTTGTTCATCGCGTTGCGATAAACCGTGTTCAGGCGCTCGCTCCACCCCGGGTCAATCGAGCGCAAGGCGCCATCAATCGTGTGACAGAATTCATGCACCGCAATGCTTTCATCATCATAGCGGTCGAGCGGGAGGCTGAGCAGGTTCTCCTCGCCGAAACTCGTGGGCTTGCCCCCGGTGCCGCGGACGCGCTCGTTTTGGTAGGCCGGGTTCGGATGATTCCGATACTCGGGCATGCCGGTATAGACCTGGTCCTTGCCGATGATGATGAGGTACATCCCATCTTTGACCATTGCAGCGATGACGTCGGGCCGGCCCGACAGCAAATGCGTGACGATGGAATACGCGCGTTGCAACGCCGCGTCGGCGACCTCGCTGCCGGCCACGACCGGTATGCTTTTCACGTCGATGTATTTTTTGTAGAACTGCCGGGCTGCGTCGCGATCACTTTCCCTGACCAGATCGAAAAATGAATTCGAGGGCGCGGTCACCGGTGGGACGTCTGCGCTCGGGGCGGGCTGGGCGTGCGCGTTTCCACACGCGACCAGGACTGCGAACGCAATAGGCGCAACTGCTTGTTTACTCAGTATCAAAGCTTCACAGGTTCGAACGCCGCTTGGCGGGTCCATTGCCACGCGGTATCCCAGTCAGCGACCTCCGGCAAAGCCGGAGGCTGGAAATGATGAATGCCTCAAAGCCGTGTGGACCTTCGGGCGCTCGTCGGGGGCCGAGTCCATAAAGGATGCGGCCAAAACGGCGGGTGTCCTCTTCCCCCTCACCCCCGCCCTCTCCCCCAGGAGAGGGAGAAACATTCGCCCATGCTTTGCTAATACGACCGAGCTTGGTTGCCGTGCACCTCCGAGCACAAAAAAGCGGGGACTGAAACAGTAACCTTCGAATTTTCCAGCGCGATGCCAGCGCTCTCCCTCTCCTCGGGGAGAGGGTTGGGGTGAGGGGGAACGAAGCAAACTCCAACCGCAGGCGTACAAGAATTCCTAGAACTGTCGAACTTCGGGAGTCCCCCGGCAGAGCCGAAGGTTTCCCAATTTGATTATGAACACGTCCGAGCGTCACGGCTGCGGCTGCGCCAAGTATTCCAGAAGTGCCTTTAAGTCATCCGGCGGCAGCGATTCGAAGCCCGTGGGCATGATCGAGACTTGGGAAGCGTCCAGGCTCGCAATGTCCTTGCGCTGGACGATGTGCTTTTGTGCCGTGGTGTCCAGAATCTCCACGGTCGTTTGTGTTTCGGTGTCGAGGCGGCCGGAGAAAGTTTCGCCGTCCCTGGTCGTCACATTCCAGAGGCGGTAGTTCGCTTCCACCGAGCGGTTCGGATCGAGAATATCCGTCAGGATCTCCGCGCGTTCGCGGGCGGCAATGCCGCTCAGGTCGGGGCCGACCTTCCCGCCCTGGCCGTTGAACACGTGACAAACCGCGCAAGTGGCGGTGAAGACTTCCTTGCCTCGCGCAAGGTCGCCTTTCTCTTTCGCGAGCGGCAAAAGCTTTTTCACGATTTCCTCGCGGTCGGCGGAGATGGCGTTGCCGCTCGTGGACAATCGCTCCGCGCGGCGTGCGATGATCGAATTCGGATTTTGTTTCAACTGCGACCATTGGTCGGCGGCCAGGTCAGTGCGGTTGATGGCGTCTTTCTCGACGGCGTCGAGCAGCGCGCGCGCCCACTCCGGCCGGCGCATCAACGCGGCGACCGCGTTTCGGCGGGTGCCAGGCGTGAATTGTTTCCAGTTCGCAATGATCGCGGGGCCGGGCTCCTGGCTGCGGCTTTCGGTTAGCGCGTTGACGAAGCCCGTGGCGAGCGCGGGCGGCGAGAGCAAGGTCACCTGTTTGAGCACCAACTCGATCATCTCCGGCTTGGCGTCAAGCACGAGAAGCCGTTTCGCGGCGGCCACGCGTTGGTCGTCGTCGGCGGAGGAGTCCGTGATTTGCTTCTTCAACGTGTCGATAATGGCGGCGATGTTCGCGCCGAAGAGTTGCGTCTCGCCCCAACGCTGCGCCAGCGCGAGCAAACGGTCGCGCGCCGATTCGGGCATCGACTGCATCAGGCCGGTGAGCATTTTCTTGTCGCTGTCCCCCAGCGTCGGCGACTTGTCTTGCGGCCAGCCTGACACCAGGCCGTCGAGCACGGGAACCGCCAAGGCGGGTGAAGCGCCCTTGAGCGCCACGAGGGTTGGAAGAATGCTCTCGATCGGGCCGCGCTGCGCATAGTGGTTGGTAACGAGCCGGACGACGCGACCAACTTCTCCCGCCAGTTCAGATCCAGGCGCCAAAGTGAGTTGGATGTCGTCGAACCAGGCCGTGCCCGTAACGCGGCCCCAACCGCCAAACAAACAATTGATCGTCACCTCCGTCATCGGGCCTGAGTTAAAGCTCAGTTGCACCTGCGTCCAGTCGTTGTCGCCGCTCAGGGCTTTGGTCCCGCCCCGGATCGGGTCCTGCATCTCGTGAACGTTCAGCATCGCGCCGTTCGCTCGGCCGATCTTCTGGACATTCTCCGTTTTGATCCATCCGGTGAGGCGATAATCGGTGCGCGGTTTGACGGGCACTTGCGCTGCCCAACTCAGGTCGCCGCCCTGCGCGGAGGAAATCTTCGCGCTGCGCTTGCCGCTGCGCCCGGGATCCGCGAGTGTCAATTCCCCGCGTCCGCTGTGGGTGGCGGTTCGCCAGCCCGTCGGTTTGCCATCGGTCTGCTCCTCGAAGGACGAGTTAGGAATCAAGTTGGCCGGCGCATCGCTCGTTGCCTGGGTCGTGGCCGGTTTGTAGCTCGTCAGCACAGCTCTGAGAAAACTGGCGTCGTTGCGCGCGGCGGCAGCGGTCGCGGCATCCGGAATCCAGCGGTCGTCTTGATTGCGCGGGTCTTGCAGCATTGCGAAGACGGCGCTGCCCGCGGCATCAGACGCGGGCATCTCGGACGTCGCGAGCAACGCCGCGAGGCGGACCTGGGCGTCGGAATCGTCGAGCAGCTTGCCGGCGAGGATTGCCTTCAGGGAGGATTGATTGCGTGGCAGCACGGTCACCGCGGCGCGGCGGACGCCGGCGGACGGATGTTTCAAGGCGGCGACGGTTGACTCCGTGGCTATTGCGTCCGAGCCATCGAGCGCGCCAAGTCCTGCGAGTGTCCAAAGCGCGTGAATCGCGGCCGGATTCAGCCCGATTTCGTCCACGCTTTGGTCGTGCACGAGTTCACTGAGCGCGGCCACCACATCCTTTTGTCCGCGCGACACGAGCAACCGCTGCGCGGTCAATCGCCAAAACAGGTTGTCATTTTTCAGCGCCGCGACGAGTTGAGGTGGCGTCGTCAACGTAGGATAGGCGTCTCGCCTGTCCTTCCGTGCGGAGGTCTCTTGACCGGCCTGGGCAGGCGGGACGCCTGCCCTACGTTGGGTGATGCGGTAGATGCGGCCGTGCGTTTTGTCGCGCAGCGGTGTTTCGTATGCGGCGCCTTTGCCCGTGCGGAAACCGCGCGGGGTCGGGTTGTGTTGGATGATGTAGTTATACCAGTCGCTCACCCAGAGCGCGCCGTCGGGGCCGACTTCAGCGCAGACCGGGGAAGTCCACTCGTCATCGCTGGCCAGAAAGTTGCGGCCGTTATGCGCGATGAAGTCCGTGCCGCGCGCTTCCAGATGGAACTTGCCGAGGAGATGGCCCGTCGGCTCGGCGACAAACTGGACTTTGTTCCAAAACTCCCTGGGAAAACTGCGTGCGGTGTAAATCGCGCTCCCCGCGCCCGCTGTGTAGCGTCCGTGATAATCCACCTGCCGCACTTTGTCCGTGAGCGGATAGAAACGCTGGCTGTCTGCGATAGTTTCCAGCCGGCTCGCCGACCAGCCGTTCACCG
>Ga0163163_10004620_pt1 | contig 11758 bp, 4 predicted proteins | sample S65metaG_FD_119766 | JGI IMG/M metagenome (GOLD analysis project Ga0163163, IMG submission 119766) | Switchgrass rhizosphere microbial communities from Kellogg Biological Station, Michigan, USA - S6-5 metaG | ecosystem: Host-associated > Plants > Roots > Rhizosphere > Soil | place: USA: Michigan... | reverse complement strand
GCATTTGTAATCCTGATGAAAATCAGCGTCACGATGACGATGATCGCTTTCGGGTTCCTCATGGTTTTTGGTATCGCACTGCGCAAAGCGTTCAAGACAATCCGGCCGATCTTTCGTGAGCGAGCAAAGATCAACGCTGAAGTTACAGGACGACTTACCGAAACCCTGGGTGGCGTGCGCGTGGTGAAGGGCTACCATGCTGAAGATCGCGAGCACGAGGTATTTGCTGGTGGTGTTCAGCGGCTATTGCAGAACGTGTTCAAGACGCTCACGGCAACTTCAGTCATGAGCTTGTCGTCGGCGATGCTGATGGGAATTGTGGGCGCGATTGTGATGTTCATGGGAGCAAAGCTCATGACGGCCGGCAAGCTGACAGTCGGCGGCTTCTTTGAATACACGATGCTGCTGGGCTTCCTCGCCGCGCCTCTCTTCCAAGTAGTCGGCATCGGAACGCAGATTACGGAAGCGATCGCAGGACTGGAAAGAACCCGGGAGGTATTGAGCGAGCGGCCTGAGGACGAAGACCCGGACCGGACGATTTTGTTGAAAGAGATTGAAGGCGACGTCGTTTTCAACGATGTTACGTTTGCCTACGATCCCGAGAAAACAGTTCTGCATGATGTCTCGTTCCACGCCAAGCCCGGGACGGTAACGGCTCTGGTGGGATCGTCGGGCTCCGGCAAGTCGACAATCATCGGGTTGATCACGGCATTTCATAAACCGAATACCGGGATGGTATCGGTCGATAACCACGACCTCTCGAAGGTTCGACTGGACGCATACCGGAGCCAGTTGGGAGTTGTCCTTCAAGATTCGTTCCTCTTCGACGGAACGATTCGGGAGAACATCGCTTTCTCACGACCGAGAGCTACCGAGGAAGAGATTTTGCGGGCATGCAAGATCGCACGTGTGGACGAGTTCGCGGAGCGATTTGCGGATAAGTACGACACGATCATTGGCGAGCGCGGAGTGAAACTATCGGGTGGACAGAGACAAAGGGTATCCATCGCCCGGGCGATTCTGGCGGATCCACGAATTCTCATTCTCGATGAAGCGACGTCGAGCCTCGACTCGGAATCCGAGGCGCTGATTCAGGAAGGCTTGTCGTACCTGATGCGTGGACGAACGACCTTTGTTATTGCGCACCGGCTCTCGACGATTCGGCGAGCGGACCAGATATTAGTCGTCGAGAATGGCCGCATTGTGGAGAGCGGTAACCATGTGTCCCTCTATGGCCAACAGGGGCGATACTTCGAGCTTTACACGAAGCAACACGGATTGCAGGAAAATCTATTTCTTGCGCCCGGTGAGGGTGAGTCGACGGAGGGTGAGCGGGAGGCAGAGACAAAGTCTCGAAACGGGGATGGGACGCCTGACCCGGTGAGAATCTTACGCGGGGAGAGCCTCTAAGAACGGCCAACGTTTACTTGTCCGCTTGCCCATGACCTCGGTCATAACATTCCTTGATAGCGCCGATAAATTCTTTGGATTTCCCGAAGGGCCTCCAGCCTAGTAATAAAGAACAAACCTCTTTGCTCGCACTCAGATCGAAAGCTTTGGGAGCTAAATACTAGGCATGCACAAGTTCCTGGTGGTTCTGCTGGTAGCAGTGTATCTAGCCCTATTAAGTGCCTCGGCGCTGGCGCAAAGCTCGGCGCCAGTCTCCACTGACAAGGTTGCACAACTGGAAGCAAGCATCGCAGAAGCGAAGAGCAATGCCGACAATGCCTGGATGCTAGTGAGTTCCGCCCTTGTGTTGATGATGACTGGGCCGGGGCTGGCACTTTTCTACGGAGGCCTGGTTCGAAAGAAGAACGTTCTCTCGACGATGATGCAGAGCTTCGCGATGATGGCGCTGATCACGTTGCTGTGGGGGATCGTCATCTTCAGCTTGGCATTCGCGAAAGGGAACTCGTTTATTGGTGGATTCCAGCACTTGTTTCTTCACGGGGTCGGAGCAGCGCCGGATCCGGACTACGCTGGGACGATTCCGCTACAGACATTCATGGTGTACCAGCTGATGTTTGCGATCATCACGCCGGCACTGATTACCGGCGCATTCGCGGAACGGATGAAGTTCAGCGCCATGGCAGTGTTCCTCGTGCTGTGGACGCTGATCGTATATGCGCCAATGGCCCACATGGTTTGGGGGAAGGGCGGAATGTTGAATGCCGCCCTAGGCGGTCGCTTCCCCACGCTCGACTTCGCGGGCGGTACCGTGGTGCACATCACGTCGGGAGTTTCAGCGTTGGTTTGCGCGCTTTACCTAGGTAAAAGGATTGGGTATCCGACCGAGGTGATGCCGCCGCACAGCGTAGTGTTGAGTTTTATCGGCGCGTGCCTTCTGTGGGTGGGATGGTTTGGGTTCAACGCCGGCTCGGCGCTTTCGGCAGGAAGCCTGGCGACGAGCGCCTTTGTTGCTACTCACTTCGGAGCGGCAGCGGCGACGATCGGTTGGGGCGCGGCGGAATGGATACGTAACGGAAAACCCAGTGCTCTTGGGGCGATTTCTGGCGCGGTTGCAGGATTGGTGGCGATCACACCGGCAGCCGGATTCGTCAGTCCAATGTCGGCGATATTGATCGGACTGATCGCCGGGGTTTTCTGCTACTTCATGGTCGCGAAAGTGAAAGCCTTGTTTGGATACGACGACTCGCTCGACGCGTTCGGTGTGCACGGAGCGGGCGGTACGCTGGGGGCCATCCTGACCGGAATCTTTGCCAGCAAGCTGGTGAACCCGATCTTCAAGGACGCGCAGGGGAATGCACTGGGCTCGGGCGTGATCGATGGCAACTGGCATCAGCTTGGGAACCAACTCGTCGGAGTTCTGATGGCATGGGGCTTGGCGATTGTCGGGACTGTCGTCATACTCTTCCTCGTCGACAAGACGATAGGGCTGCGTGTCTCCGAGGACCACGAGGTCACCGGGCTTGACGTGACGCAGCACGGGGAAGAAGGCTATTCGTGGGAGACCGCAACACGATGACGAAAGTGGAAGCAGTCATTCAACCGTCCAAACTCGATGCGGTGAAGAGCGGGTTGCTCGAGATCGGCATCGACGGCATGACCGTGCTGGAAGCCCGCGGGCACGGCCGCCAGAAGGGTCACACGGAGTTCTACCGCGGTCGCGAATATACCGTCGACTTGCTGCCGAAGATCAAGATTGAGCTTGTGATTGTCGACGAGCGTGTCGAAGAAGTTGTGAAAGTGATCTCCGACGCGGCGCGTACCGGCAAGATCGGCGACGGCAAAATATTCCTTTCCAAGGTCGAGGATGTGATTCGCATCCGTAACGATGAACGCGGACCGAACGCATTGTGAGCGCGTTCGAGCAGAGGCTGAACCTCGTGAATGCTCCTTTCGTCTCCGGCGTAGCCCAGATACGGGACACGTACGACCGCGGGACACTGAGGATTCGCGAAGAGTTTGACGCCTCTGCGAATGGTGTTGCGGCAATCCACGCAAGGGCTGCACTGCTCGACCAGCTTTGTGCCACGCTCTGGGATAAATATCTAGCAAAACATTCTGAGACGGGGATTGCCCTAGTCGCTGTGGGCGGTTATGGCAGGGGTGTCCTGTTTCCACACTCGGACGTCGATCTGCTCTTCTTGTGCGAACGGGATGAACCAAAGCGCGAGTTGAAGGACAGCATCCGCGGGTTCTGCCAGGAACTTTGGGATGCTCGCATTCGTGTGAGTCCGACGACGCGAACGCTAGCCGAGTGCGACACCTACCATCCTGAAAATGTCGAGTTCACTATTTCCCTGCTGGATTGTCGCGCGCTTGCCGGAAGCGGCGAGCTATTCCGCGAACTGCATGACAAGATCATTCCGGGGCTGATCAAGCGGGAATCGCAAGGATTGATTCAGCAACTTATCGAAGTTAACGATGCCCGCCGGGCGAAGTTCGGCAACTCGATATTTCATCTTGAACCAAACCTCAAAGACGGCGCCGGGGGACTGCGCGACTACAACCAGTCGTGCTGGATCGTTCAGGTCTTGAACCTGAGCAACGGGGCAGGCTGGGCAGAGCCTGCCAATGCTTTCCCAATGACACTTCGTCAGAGTGCTGCGAAGGCCTACGAGTTTCTGTGTGCCGTGCGCTGCTTCCTGCATTACCGTCATTCGCGTGATGAGAATGTACTCTCATGGGACGCGCAGGAAGAGGCCGCGACGAGGCAGATCGGAACCCAGGATAAGCAGGTTCCGGATGCGGCTTCATGGATGCGGGAATATTTTCGGCAGGCACGAACGTTTTCACGGCTCTCGTCCCACTACTACGAGCATGTGGCTGCCTCCCGGTCGTCTCTGGTCAAGCAATTTCAAAACTGGCGTTCGAGGGTTTCGAATACTGACTTCACCGTGACGAACGGATATGTATACCTGAAACAGCCGTCGGCGATTGTAGACCCTGACCTGTTGATGCGCACGTTTGAGTTCGTTGCGCAGAATGGAATTCCTCTGGCGCACTCGACGGAACAGCGGATCGAGCAGGTAGTCGCAGAGTTGGCAGCCAGTCCCATCAGGATGGAGTGGTGGCGATATCTGTCATCAGTGCTGATACGGCCTCACGCGGCGATGGCGTTGCGCAGTATGCAGCAGCTGGGAATGCTGAACCTGATCATTCCTGAATTCCACGAGATCGACGCGCTGGCGCTTCGGGACTTGTATCACCAGTACACGGTAGACGAGCACACGTTCCTCGCCATCGATACGATTCACCGTCTACAGGAGGTGGAGGCTGAGTGGGAAAGCCGGTTCCGTGAAGTATACGAAGAACTCGAAGAGCCGAGTGTGTTGTTCCTGGCACTCTTGTTTCACGATGTGGGAAAAGGAACGGCGGATAAGCCGCACGTCGATGCTAGCCTGGAGATTGCGCTGGACCGGTTGGAGTCGCTGGGTCTAAACACACGTGAGATCGAGGACGTCTGTTTCCTGATCGAGTTGCACCTGGAAATGTCGGCGGCGATGCGGCGGGATATCTTTGATGCTGCGATGATCCGGGCATTCACCAAAAAGGTCGGCACACCGGAGCGCCTGAAGATGTTGATGCTGCTGACGTATGCAGACATCAAGGCTGTGAACAAGGACGCACTAACGCCTTGGAAAGCCGAAAACCTTTGGCAGCTATATATATCTGCGTCAAACGATCTGAATCGATCGGTGGACGACGATCGTTTTCACGTTGACGCTGATCCAGAATTGCTACGGCATATTCGGTTGCTGGCTCCACAACTGGGCAAGCGGCTGCGAAGATTCCTGGAGGGGATGCCCCAACGATATTTAAGCCTGCATTCGGCGGAAGAGATCGTTGCTCACGTCGAGCTTGCGTCGAAGGTGAACAGCAACGTGGTGCAGGTGAAGCTTAACCGTAAGGGCTCGATCTTCGAACTTGTACTCGCCGCCAACGATCGTCCCCTCCTATTTGCGAATGTCGCGGGAATCCTTGCTGGTTGGGGTATGAGCATCGTGAAAGGCGACGCGTTCTCCAACGCCGCAGGGCTTGTCCTGGACACCTTCCGATTCACCGATCCCTATCGAACGCTCGAGTTGAACCTGCCAGAGTGGGACCGCTTCTCGAAGAGCATCAAGGATGTGCTGGAGGGTGCGACTCCGCTCGAAACTCTTCTCCGAGGACGGCGCAAGGCGGACGCAAAATCGCAGAAGAAGGTTGTTCCTGTTAGCGTCTCGTTCGACGACGAGGCATCGGCACACAGTACCTTGCTTGAAATCGTGGCGCAGGACAGGCCCGGCCTTTTATACCTGATCAGTTCGCAGATTGCGAAGTTGGATTGCAACATTGAAATCGCGCTGATCGACACCGAAGGCCACACCGCCATCGACGTCTTCTATCTGACGAAGGCCGGTGGGAAGCTGGATGCGGATACACAGGAAACACTAAGGGCAGCACTCCTCACAGCGCTTAAGTAGGCCGGGAATTCCGCTCAAACGTTTTCGATTCCTCTACGTCTCACCTCAACCCGCACATCGAATCCAAGACTGTCGTTGCAGCAGCGGGTGTTAAACTTCTTCACATCTCAGGTGGGGTTAAAATGCTGAATGTTTCTGCCCGCGCCCGCGGGTTCGCTTGTCTCTCAGTCCTGTTTTTCCTTCTCGTTCCTATTTCTCAATCTCAAGCGGTTTCGCCGGAGCACTTTGGTGGATTGAAGTGGCGGTCGATTGGACCCTATCGGGCAGGACGTGTCAGCGCAGTCGCGGGTGTACCGACAGAGAAGAATGTGTACTACATCGGAACGCCAGGGGGCGGTGTGTGGAAGACGACCGACGCGGGACAGACGTGGAAGCCGATCTTCGATGGCGAGCGTGTAGCGTCCATCGGTGCGATGGCCGTGGCAGAGTCGGATCCGAATCTCGTTTTCGTCGGCACCGGCGAACAGACGCAGGGAAATGGCGTCTACAGGTCGCCCGACGGCGGGAAGTCGTGGACCAACATCGGGCTGCAACAGACGCACATCATCACAGGACTTATCGTCGATCCTAAGGATCCAAACACCATCATCGTCGGCGCACAGGGAGACGTGAAGTCAGGCGACCAGCGCGGGATCTTTCGAACAACAGATGGCGGGACGAATTGGCAAAAGGTCTTTTACAAGGATGACCACACGGCAGTCATGGATGTGGAAGTTGCAGCGGACGATCCGAAGACCCTATACGCGACGACTTGGACGCGACGAACCGGCCCGCCGAATGCCGCTCCTCCGGCCAATAAGCCAGAACAGGACGCTGGAATCTATCGCTCGACGGATGAGGGCGCTACATGGACGCAGGTTGAGGGTAAGGGACTGCCGCCAGAATCGTGGGGACGTACTGGCGTGGCGGTGGCACCAGGATCGCAAGGAAACACAGTGTTCGCGATCGTTAGCCAAGGCCTCTTTAAGTCGGAGGACGGCGGCGCAAACTGGGTGCAGATCACGAAAGATCCGCGCATTTTGGGAAGCTTCTACTTCAGCCGAGTCTTTGTCGATCCCAAGAACCCGCAAGCGGTGTATGTTGCGCAAACAACCATGTATCGCTCGCTCGATGGCGGAAAGACGTTCGAGGCGTTCTACGGTGCACCCAGTGGAGATGATATCCACAACATGTGGATCAACCCGCTGGACACGCGCAACATGATACTCGGTGTGGACCAGGGCGCGATCGTGAGCGTGAACGGAGGTGAGAGCTGGAGTTCGTGGTACAACCAGCCGACCGGACAGTTCTATCACGTCACGACCGATGACAAGTTCCCTTACTACGTCTATGCAGCGCAGCAGGACAGCGGTACCGCGGCGGTGGCAAGTCGAAGCGATTACGGTCAGATTACGTATCGCGACTGGGAACCCACCGGCGGGTTTGAGTTTTCCTTCATCGCACCCGACCCACTGAATCCTAATCTCGTCTACATCGGCGGATGGTACGGCAGCGTTTTGCGTTTTGACCGCGTGACCGGACAGATCGTGCACGTACTGGTGCGCAGCGGGAAATACCGGACGGCTGGTATGGCGCCGATCGCTTTCTCCCCACACGATAAGCACGCTCTGTATGCAGGCGCGAACTACCTGCTCAAGACTACCGACGGAGGCGTGAACTGGACAGAGGTGAGTCCAGATCTCACGTTGAAACCTCCGCCGGCAAATGCGCCTGTGAGCGCCACAGGCCAGCGACCCGCGAATCACGGAGTGATAACAACGATTGCACTTTCAACGCTCAAAGACGGAGAGATCTGGGCGGGCACGAATAACGGATTGATTCATCTGACGCGCGACGGAAAGACGTGGCAGAACGTGACTCCGCCAGGTTTGCCGGAGCGATGTACGGTGGAGGCAATCGAGGCTTCGCATTTGGATCCTGGTACGGCCTATGCCACGGTGATCGCACAGCAGGATCTTCGTCCTTACGCGTTCCGCACGCACGATTTCGGAGCCACCTGGCAGCCAATCTCGTCAGGGCTGCCGGACAACGCTGTGATGCGCGTCGTTCGCGATGACCCCGAACGCAAAGGGCTTGTTTATAGCGGCACGGAAACAGGTGCGTGGGTGTCCTTCGACGACGGCGATCATTGGCAGAGCCTGCAATTGAATCTGCCGACGACTCCGGTGCGGGATATCGTGGTTCACGGGAACGACCTTGCGATTGCGACGTATGGACGTTCACTGTGGATACTCGACGATCTTTCGCCATTGCGTCAGACCAATGCGACGAATACCGAAAGTGCGCGATTGTTCAAGCCGGCGAAGGCTATACGCACGCGGTGGGATATGAACCAAGACACGCCACTTCCGATGGAGACGCCAGCTGGAAAGAACCCTCCGGACGGGGCGATCATCGATTACTACTTGCCATCAGCGGCGAACCGAGAGTTAAAGCTCTCGATCTACGACAGCCGTAACGAACTGGTACGAGAGTTTTCGACTACACCGGAGCCGATCGACCCAACTCCTCCCAATGTCCCAGCGTACTGGTTTTCGGCTCCGACGGTGCTGACGGCTAGGGCGGGACACAACCGCTTTGTGTGGGACTTGCGCTACCCGACCCCAAGGGCGCTCCATTACGGTTACTACGGTAGCGAACTTGATTACATCGAATACACACTGGCTGATCATGCTATTCCAGGGGAGACTCCGCGAGAGCAGCCGCAAGGGCCCTTCGCAGTTCCCGGACAGTACACGGTTGTACTCAACGTAAACGGGAAAGAGTATCGACAGCCGCTCACTGTTATCCTCGATCCTCGTGTTCATGTTTCACAGGCGGATTTGCAGCAACAGTTGGATACCGAGCGAAATATTTCCGCCCAGATGGCGGCGACTCACAGCGGTTATCAATATTTGAAATCGCTGAAGAGCGCTATTTTCGAACGCCAGAAGTCTGTGGCCAATGACAAACCTGCGTTGGAGCTATTGGAAGGACTCAGCAAACAAGTGACGGATCTGGCCGAGGGTTCCCCGACTGAGCTTGGAATTGGTCCGCTAAACCGGGAGTTGGGTCGACTAGCGACCATGATCGAGAGTGGAGACTCACGGCCAGCTGCAGCGCTACAAAGCGGCGTGGACCAATCATGCCAGCAACTCGGCAAGCGACTCGCACAGTGGAGAGAATTGCAGGCAGGAGCGATGGCGAGCACGAATGCGTTGTTGCAGAAGGGCGGTCAGCAGCCGTTGCCGGTGATGTCAAAGATTCCAATGGGACCGAATTGCTCGAAGTGAATTTCAACAGAAAAAGACAGGCGACCGAATATTCGGCCGCCTATTTTCTTGAGGGAAGAGTTAGAACGCGAATTGTGCCTGAAGAAACACTCGTCGAACCGCAGAGTTGGTCCCGAATGGCCCGCCCGCGAGAGTTTTGGACTCTCCGAAATAAGGCGAGCTCAGATTTCCAATAGGGTTACCGTAGTTTACGTGGTTCAGGATATTCATCGACTGAATGCTGAGCGTCAGGTTGTAGCGCCGATTTGTAGTCGCACCGCCGCCTCCGAATGGGCCACCACCACCGCCCATACGTGGGCCCATTCCTCCGGGCCCGTGGCGATCACCACCGCCGCCTCCGCCTTGTGAACCCTGAGTCTTGCCGCCCTCTTTGCCGAAGCCGAACACCTTGCTTACCCGCATGTTGATGGTGAAATTAGAGGGGCCGGTTCCGTAGTTAATCGGGACGATTGCTTGTCCAGCGATCGGAGCTGTATCGAAAGTGCCCAACCCCGTGCGCATCACAGTGGGCCTGGTGAGATCGCTCGCGAAAGCAGGACGGTCGTTGTAAATGGAATCGCCGTTGTAATCCTGGCCGGTGGTGATGTTAAAAGGCTGGCCGGAATTTGCGATGATAAATGGGCTGAATGAGAAATGATACGGTGCGTTGAACGAGCCGCCAAGCATGAACCGATTGCGTGTATCGAACGAGGCCCGACCGTAGTCAGCCGAAATGTTGTATGGATTCGAAGGGAAACTGCCCGCGCCGGCGGTGTCGCTGTTCGCGAAGTTGAGCGTATAGAAACTGAACACCGAGAACCTCGGCGTGTTCATGCGAACGTTGGCAATCAACTGGTTCTGACGAAAGATCCCAGCCGATTCGTACTGGTTAACGTTGTCGCAGGTTCCGAGCGGCCGGTTGGCGCAAGGATCAGTCGGATCATAAGAAGTTGGAGCATTGATATTCTGTGAAACGAAACTGCGCTCGCCGCGAGAATTTAGATACGTCACAGAAGCTGTTCCGGATTTCGAAAGCTGACGCTCGAGCGTAACTGCCGATTGCATCATGTAAGGAGAGCGGAGTTTGGGGTCGATCTGCCGAATCGTGGTCGATGCCGCGGACAGGAATGCGGAGGTCTGGTCGGGAATGTTGGGGTAGAACGCTTCCGGCTGCAAGGAGATGTACTGAACCTGGTTTACGCCGTTGAGGCGTATGCTTTGCAGTACGAAGCCCTGGTTAAACCGGTCGTAGAACATTCCGAATCCCGCGCGCAATACAGTTTTGGGCGCACTCTTCGCGCTTCCCAATCCCCAGGCAAAGCCGATGCGAGGCGCGAAATCTCCATGATCGCCAATCTGGTTCTGGGTTTCCATCCGCAGGCCGTAGCTCAATGTGAAGTTCGGCCGCACCCGCCAGTCGTCTTCCACATAGAGTCCAGCGTCAACATAGGTAAGGCTCACCGATGGAACTCCGAAGGTGCGTGAAAATTGGCTCGGCAGATTATTTTGATAGTCGGCCAAGGAGTTGAAAACGAACGTTCCGTTAAAGCCCCCTGTGCTTAAATTAGTTTCACGCGAAACCCTAAGCCTTCCACCGTACTTGATGAAGTGCTTGCCCATCGCCATGGACGTGTAGTTCTGGAATTCGTAACGGTTGTTGATGTCGTCCGACACTCCCATGTTGTTGCCGCCGTCCGTAAACGCTGCCTGCACGTTGATGGTTGGAGAGTTGTCTATGGAGTATTGATTGTTGATATCGCGCGTGAACTGGAAACGCGTTTCGTTAATCACCCGTGGGCTAAGAACCTGGGTATCGCTCAGTTGCAGATTGTGCGATGAGTTCCGGGTGTTATATGCCTGGGAGGGAAGAGTGAATGTCGAGATTCCATCATTGTCGCGATTATCCTGCTCGAATTCATAGCGGGCGGTAAGCGTGTTGTTCGTAGAGAGCTGATAGTCAAGTCGTGGGCCAATTTCGTAGCGAGTACGCGGATTAAACACGGTCGCGTTGAATGGCTGAAATGTAACCGGGTCAAACGCATTGATAACCGAAACGTTTCCAATACTTCTCTGCTGGACGTTGAAGAAGAATGAGGCTTTTTTGTTGATTGGACCGCTGATGTTCCCGTTGTTCATGCGCGTGTTGTAGCCGGGCTGTTCGGGCGCAAACGGGCTCTTCGAATCGAAGATGGAGTTGTTGTCCATGAACATGAACTGTCCGTGGAACTTATCCATACCGGGCTTGGTGAATACTTCGACACGACCGTAGCCGAGCGAGTCAAACTGTGCGGAGAATGGATTCTGATTGACGCGGATTTCGCGAATCGAGTTCTTAGGGGGCAACTGTCCGTTGGTGAAGCCATCGATGTAGATCTGACCGCCGTTCGGGCCTGCAGAGGGGCCGGCCAAAGCGTCGAGTTCGCTCTGCAATTCGTCAGGATCGTCGGACAGTGCTTCGAGGTCTTTGCCCTTGATGATCGTCGCGCTCGCATTGCTGGAGGAACTGACGTCGACTGTCGTTCCCTGATCCTCGACCGTGACCTGCTGTTTCTCAACCTGGATTCCGAGCTGGATATC
>Ga0163163_10004617_pt1 | contig 11760 bp, 15 predicted proteins | sample S65metaG_FD_119766 | JGI IMG/M metagenome (GOLD analysis project Ga0163163, IMG submission 119766) | Switchgrass rhizosphere microbial communities from Kellogg Biological Station, Michigan, USA - S6-5 metaG | ecosystem: Host-associated > Plants > Roots > Rhizosphere > Soil | place: USA... | reverse complement strand
GGCTAAATCGTCTCCGGCTTGACTTCGGTCAACATCACCGGGACCAAGTACGAATTGAGCTATTGTATTTTCATTCCAGGAGATTCTTCGAGATGACCGGGAGTATACCTACTTCGTTACCGCGCCGTGTCGCGCGCCCGGCGGAACCCGGAAGGGTCGCCAAGGGTATCTTGGCGCCGGTGGGTTTTGCGGCCGCTGCTCTTGCAGTTGTGTTTGCCTGCGCCGAGTCTACCCAGGCCCAAAGCCAATCCGACCAGAGCCGTTCCGACAGGGCGGTCGAATTATTCACCTGCAAAGACGTGATGCGGCAACCCAACACCAGCCGCGAAATTGCAATCGCCTTTTTGCACGGCTATCTGCTCGGCAAATCCGGCAATTCGAAATTCAATGTGGACGTTCTGGAAAACCAGACCAACACATTCATAGAGCAATGCCTGGACAACCCGCAGAGCAAGGCCGTCGACGTCATGATGAAATTGAAGGGATGATCTGACAATGAATAACGCCTTGACTTACTTGGCTTTGATGGCGGCCGGATCGCTCGTCATGACAATCCCCGCGGAAGCGGACCAGCCGTGCAATCCGATCGTCGACGGTACTTATTGCGCTACCCAGATGCCGAAATATTCCAGCTCAAACGGCTCATCCACCGGGCTGCGGCCAATTGGCGACACGTCCCAGCTCGTACCGACAAGCTCGGTCGGCGGCAACCAGCCGGCAACGCTGGTGGGAATCAGCTTCCAGGGCAACGGCCGCTGTTTCGGCCTGCTGCGCCGATCCGTCTGCGATTGAGATCGCGACTCCGGATCGGCATGCGGCGAACCGGTTGTCATCCCAAGGAGCATACTCGGCGAACCGAATTCGCGGCGGACCGAATTCAAAACCACCGAAACCTCACGTCACGCGGCGATGACGCTTGCCGCTAGTTCAGCGGTAACCAGGCGATCTCGCAAGGGCTATTGCAATTGTTGCAATGGGCCGGTTGGGCGAAGGTGTTGGCAAGCTCCCATTCCTGCTTTTCGTTGCTCCACTGGGCGGTGGCGTGGGAGATGATGTCGTCTGAACGGCAGTTGGCGCAAACAGGCGTCGATCGTGTCGACGGCGTCGCGCGCCGCTCGGCTTTCTGCGCCGCCTCTTGCCGCGCATGAAAAGGATTAAGAAGTAAAGGGTGTGTCATATGCCCCCCGAATCACCGGACGAACTCTAGTGTCCCGAATCCGAAGTTCGCATCATTTCGCGGTACGTTCGATAGCGATCTTCGGATTCGAAGGACACTGGCAACTTTCTATTTCTGCTGTGGCCTTGGTTCAGAAGCCCGCATGACGACCCCGCGGCGCCAATGATGCGGACTTCTGAACCGCCACACTAGCGCTTCGGCGGTGTTTGTCTGTACCGATAGCTGCGCGGTCGTTTCGATTTTTGTGGATTGTGTCGTTGTCGCCATCATTGAAAGACCACGACCCCGCGCTTTCAGGGTCCCTTCCGGACGCTGATAATCTGGATGTGCTGGTTGATCGGCGCCTTGGGATGGTCGGCGTCGGCGAGCTGCTCCTCGCCGAGGCCAACGGCCTGAATCCGCTTCGGCGATATCTTGAAGGTCGTCACCAGAACATCGCGGAACGATTCGGCTCTCCGTTGGCTGAGCGTGAGATTATCCTCACGTCTGCCGGAAGCATCGGTACGACCGACGATCAGGACACCAAACGGCAACAGCCTGGGGTCGGCCAGAACATCGGCAAGGCGCCCGAGCATTCGATAGGAATCCGGCCGGATCACCGGAGAACCGGGATTGAACTGGATGTCGAGGTCCAGATGCGGCAGTTTTTTAAGCTGGGGTGCAATCGGCGGCCGCTTGAACGCGTCGGCATTTGCCTTGGACTTGATGCGAGCGAGAGCCTCCTGACGCAGGGACGGAACATCCACCTCGGCGGAGGTCTCAAGACGTGCGAGCTGTTCAACCATTTCTTCGGAAGTGGCCGCCGGCTGCGCCAGACCGGAAGCGGCAGGCGTCGCGAGCATCGCAGTCAACAGTGCAACGTTAACCCTGCCTTTCGCCCGCCACATCAATGATATCCCGCCTCACCGATGGCCTGCTTGCATCCGAAGGTGACCCCGCGCGGCACCTTGGACAGACATGCGAGAACGTCGCCCCAGTCGCCCCCTGCGGCGGCGCAGAACTTCTGTTTGTCGCGGTCGCAGATCTTGCGCACTGCCGCCCGCGCCGCCACGCGTTTCTGGATAGCGTCGAAGGCCTTGATGTAGTCGGTCCTGCATTGCGGCGACAAGCTGTCCTGGTTGCGGGACAGACATTCCCTTAGTCGCGGCGCATCGAAATTGACGCCGAAGCAGTTGGCGTCGATGTCCTTGCCGCAACTTTCGCCAAGAATTGCTGCGCTGCTTTCAAAGTTCACCGTTTCGCCGGTCGCCGGCGAGACTACGGTAAAAAGAAGGATAAGCGCGATGGAGCTGCCCCGGACCATGGCTTCATCTGAACTGATGAAGTGCTCGACCGTCAAGGCCTGAATTGGCAGACAACTCACGTCGGGGTCGGCGTGGCCCGCCGCATGGCCGCAACCGCAAGGGTGCACCCGAAGCACTGGGCCTCCTCAGGCGGACCTCGCTGGACGAAGTCGGAGAGACCCGCCGTAAACTGATCGAACAAGTGCCGGACGCAGCCGGTCGAGCGCATGTCTTCATGCGTCGCCAAGCAGACTTGCAGTTCGAAGCGCAACATCGATATGGGCTGGCATGATTTTATTTGGTTGGCCGTCCTGCCATACTGCCCCCAATTCGATCGAGTCCGAGGAGACTTGTGATGACGGCGACCTATCGTGCAATCATGATCACAAGGCCCGGCGGAGTCGAGGTCCTGGCGGAGGTCGATCTGCCGGTCACCGAGCCCGGTCCCGGCGAACTGCGTGTGCGCGTGCGTGCCTGCGGGGTCGGTGCCACCGACCTGACCATGCTCCGTGGAAAATACGCCTTTGCGCCGAAACTGCCGATCGTCGGCGGTTATGAGATCGCCGGTCGCGTCGAGGCGATCGGCGAAGGGGTGCAAGGCTTTCAGGTCGGTCAACGCGTAGCTGCGATGACTGTCCATGGCGGCTTTGCCGAACGGCTCGTTCGCGAAGCGGAGCATTTCGTGCCCATCCCCGATGAAGTCTCGGATGTGGAAGCCGCCGCGGTTATTCTCAACTACGTCAGCGCATGGCAGATGGTTCATCGGGTTGCCAAGGTGCAATCAGGCGAAAGCGCCCTGGTCACCGCCGCCGGCGGGGGTGTCGGGACCTCACTTTTGCAAGTTCTGCATCTTGCCGGGGTGAAGACCTACGGCGCCGCTTCGTCACCCAAACACGACCTCGTTGCAGGCCTTGGCGCGATGCCGCTCGATTATCGCAGCGCGCCGATCGACCGACTGGTTCGCGCCCACGAACCGGCAGGTGTCGATACCGCCTTCGACGCGTTGGGCGGCGCGAACATCAACAAATGCATCGGCGCGGTGCGCCGCGGAGGTACCGTGGTCGGCTACGGCTTCATGGCGGCTGACGGCATGCTGGCGCAGGCCCGTATGTTCTTTGATGTCTTCATCGGTTCGCGACTGCGCGGGCGCCGCGGCAGCTTTTACGGCATTTCGCTACGGTACAGACGGGACAAAAAGCCATTTCTCGAGGACCTGCCAAAGGTCTTTGCTCTGGTTGCCGATCGCAAAATCGCTCCGGTGATAGCCGCCACCTTTCCATTGCACCGGGTGAGGAACGCGCTCGAACTGCTTTCGACCGGGACGGTGCGAGGCAAAATCGTCCTGATGTGCGAATAGGCTCACCATATTCGCGGAATCAGCCGGTGGCGTACCAATGCCGTGTATTCGAGGTAGCCGGGCAAATTGTCCTTCAAGAATTTTTCCTCATCGAAGATGCGCCAGATCAGCGCGGGCATCATCGCCGCAAGCACAAGAAGCCCCCACCATGATCCGAGCGCCAGTGGAATGCCGAGCAACATGATGAACGCGCCCGCATACATCGGATGTCGCACCAGCGCGTAGGGCCCGGTCGAGATCACCCTCTGGTCGTCGGAAATCTCGATGGTCGAAGACGTGAAGCTGTTTTTACGGAATACGACAAACACGGCGATCCAGCCGATCAGAATCATCGCGTCACCAGCCAGCGTAACAGCCAGCGGCATATGCGACCAGCCGAAGCTATGATCGAGCGCGGGAACAACGAGCAGGCCGATGAAGCCAACCGATACGATCGACATGATGATTTTCTGGGTTGCGGAATTCTCGGCCGTGGGCCCTCCCCGCATCCGTCGCGCCAGCAGCGCGGGATCATTCACCATGAGATACGCGGTGATCGCGATCGAGGGAACAAGGTAGAAGACAAGAAATGTCCAACCTTGCCACCAGTGAAAGGTGCCAGCGAAAACAAACAGCAGCGCCATGATCGCCGCGACAAAAATAAGAAGCGCCGCGATCGCCTTCTGGTTCAGGGAGATTGTCACGCCGCAAAGCTTACACGATCGCTGCCCCCCGATCACGTCGTTACAAGACATGGAGCATCAGGCAGAACAAATCATTCTAAAGTCTAGCAGCACGCGTCCGCGTTTTCGGAACCCTCGCGGAACCGGGATCGGAGTCCCGCGTTCCCATTCCGAGCGTCTCCATAGCAGACAGAAGTTGACCCGGTTGCGCCGGGACTGGACTTGAAGGAGGTGCCGCATGCGGAAGTGGCGAGCTGAATCTGTCCTTGATTTGTACAACATTCTGCTTGCATTGATATTGTTCGTCGCACCCTGGTTTTTAGCCCATGCAAGCCGAACGGCCGTATTTGATCTGCGGTTGAGCAGCGCGGCGATCATCATCCTGTCGCTCGCGGCCATCCTGGCATTCTCCATTTGGGAGGAATGGGTGAACCTGCTGCTCGGCTTCTGGCTGATCGTCTCGCCCTGGTTGCTCGGCTTTGCCCATACAAGAGCGATGCACTACTCGATCGCAATCGGAGCAGCCGTCGCTTTCTTTGTTCTGCTCGATCTGTGGCTGCGTTATGAGAGAGCAGAACGGGAAGCCGTGAATCGGACGGGGCGCGAAAAAACTGAACCCAGGTGACGCATCGGAGTGCACCCCGACGCAAGGAAAAACCCGCCGGCTGGCGAGCCGGCGGGTCATTTGAAGTGATGTGATCCTCACCTCAGGCCGATGAGGCTCATTTCAACGCAGTACCGATGTTGTTGAACTCGGTAGTGAGAGATGTGCCCACACTGTTCACCGCAGTGATGATCGCGATCGCAATGCCGGCTGCGATCAAACCATATTCGATTGCAGTGGCCCCCGATTGATCCGACAAGAACTTTAGAAAGCAACGCCGCATATCGGTCTCCTTTTGATTTATGCACTGGTTGATGCCGTCAGACGATGCAAACTATAGATGTCACAATTGAAGGTTGTATTGCTCCGTCGTATGCAATTTGAATTAGATGACCTGTCCAGCCGGTTGGGCACGCTTATTTGGCGAACATCGATCCTTCAGGCAGTGCGCAATGAAAAACCCCGCCGGAAAAATTCCGGCAGGGTAGAGTTGTTCACGCATTCCTTGCGTCCCCACAACGGGACGCGATTTCATTTCAGCGATGTGCTGATAGTCTTGAAATTGGTGTTGAGGGCCGTGCCCACACTGTTCACCGCGGTGATGATCGCGATTGCGATACCGGCTGCGATCAAACCGTATTCAATCGCGGTTGCGCCCGATTGATCCGACAAGAATTCCGAGATTAAACGCTGCAAAACTGCCTCCTATCAAGAGTTGGGTTCTTCCATCAAGAGCTGTAAATATAATTTATGACTCTCTAAGGTTGAGTGAACGCGTTGCGCGCAATGTTAATCACCAAAACGTCAAAGCCGGATACGTGGGCGCGGCGACGAAGAAACCCCGCCGGACGTCGGTCCGGCGGGGTGAGATGCCACGTGTAGTCCATGTGTTCCTTGCATCACCCTCTGAGAAAGGATGAGAGTTCATTTCAGCGACGTATCGACCACTTTGAAATCGGTCTTCGCAGCCGAGCTCGTACTGTTCACCGCACCGATGATGGTAAGTGCAATACCGGCGACGATCAGACCATACTCAATGGCGGTCGACCCCGATTGATCCGACAGGAACTTCGAGAAGAGACGCCGCAAAACTACCTCCTATCAAGGCTTGCGCTGCTTCTAACCAGCGCTGTGTGATTACAATCAACTTCCTAAGGTTGTATAAACAGACGATCCTCGATATTAATCACCAAGCCGTCAGGAGCGATCAGTCTCATTCATGATGCACATCATAATTTGCACTTCATCATTGGAATGTCAGCCGATGCCTTGCTCGAAGCTCTTTGCGAGCGCGCCTTGATCGGGGCGCGTTCATCTGGGCGCCTTGATCGCCGCCCCGCCGCGCCACGCATTCAGAAATTCAGATGATCCACTCGCCGGTTTGAACATCGCAGCGGCGCAGATATCTAGAAAATTCCCGACCCCGAAATCTGAGAAGCGATCAGGAGAGCCGCGAAAACGGCCGGCACGCTGATGAAGCGCAGGAATTGATCTGCGGAAAGCATTTTATCGTCCCCCCAGACGATTGATACCCCAAACGATTTTCAGTTGGTCACAAGCGCCGGATGCTCCTGGCTAGTCAGAATCTGATCCGAGATCACGGCGCCCGAGATCGTTAAAAGCGCCAGGATGGCTATGACCGTAATCGTTCTCACGGCCGAACGTTCGGCTCGTATTGTGGCCAAAAACGTCAAAGCCTGGCGCATTTTCGGGACGACGCTTTGAAACTATCGTGACCGCCCGCGATCACCAGAAAAAACTCATCAAAAAAGCAATATCTCAGCGCGGCTCACAGCTCCACTTAAGATGTGTGTCGATAGACGCCGCTAAGCCGTCAAGGCATGACGGTCTGGTCTGGAACAGCCAAAAGAGAAAGAGAACGGCAACCAGGGCCAGGCTAAGCGATAACCGCGTTTTCAATCCGAACCCCTCCTTTCGGTATAGGGATATCGCAATCTGCGACGATACTGTAGCGTTTTCGATCGAAGCCTTTAACGGTTCGCGTGAAGAGGACGCGTCAAATTCTAGGGGCCGCCCCGCCCCGCATAAATCTGATAGAAAGTGATGACGATCTCGAAGGCAATCAGAAACACCACGATGATCTCGAGCCGCAGCGAGCGCCGCGTATCGATGATGTCGGCCAGCGTGTTGGCCGTTTCGGCTACGACCGCAAGCTTGCGGTTGAGCGCGTCGACCCGCTGATCGAGCTCATATTCATCCTCCAGGCGGGCGTAGAGCCGTTCAAGATCCCAACGGTCCCACAACGCGTCGGGCTTTTCCGCGATCGCCACGCGCCCGGAAACGTTATGCTGCACCAGAAGTGCATCGCCGATCAGCTTTAGGATACCCCGCCTGCTGCGGAAGATCTTCCCCGAGGCCGCCAGATCGCGCACGAAAGGTTCGATGATCTCGAAGACTTTCGCCACTTCGCGTTCATCATGGGCCAGTACGACACTCTTGGCGAGCACGTCGGAAACCACCAGCAGCCTCGCCAAGGACATGTCGCGGACCTGGATCGGACCGCCCGCCGCCACTTGATCCTCGCCCTCGGCCAAAAGCTCGACGATGGCCGCTTCCTCCTCCGGCACCGTCAGCTTCCCGCCGATACGCGGTGAAAGCCTTTCCAGAAACGCTGCCTCTTCCTCGGCGGACATCCCGAAAAAAACGACGACCCCGTACCGAAACAGCACCGACACACCATCCTTGCCGACCCGAAGCGCGAGAGGAACGGCTGAAAGCGCATCCTTCTCGAAACCCGCAGTATTGATTCGGTCGCCGACGTTGAGCGCGTGAGCCGTGAGGCGGCTCACCTGCTGGTCACTGCGAAAGACCGAATTCTTCATCGGAAGTGCCGCCTTCAAATCATCAGAAAGGCCCGCTCGAGAACCCGCGCAATTGTGCGCTCCGGTAAACCAATCGTTAGCGTGATCCGGAGGCCGGCCCGGTTGCAGCGCCCGGTTCGCGGGGCCGGCCAAGCGGCGATGCCGTGTTTGCGCCTGTTCGGCCACATTAATGCCGGATGCCCTTTATTATAGCGTGCCATCGAATTTATAGCGTGCCATCGAATTTATTTCCGTGACCGCTATCTCTCCGCCCCATGGGGCAATGGATCGACGAAGCGAACGGGCGGTCGACGCCGCCCCGGACGATTCGCCGGGGTTGGCCAGATCTGGGCGGATTCTGCTTTGAATAGGCTAATAAAAATGCTCAACGCCGCCCGACGGAGTATATTCGCGGGCGGCGTTGGCTATATACCGGGGCGCTGAAATTACCCCCAGCGCCTACCTTATAGCATTTAATCTCCTAAGGTTAGATGAAAACAACCTGCGGTAAACAAAAAAAGCGAGTTTTAAACCCTGCTCAACCCATGCCTGTGCAGCTCAAATTGTGCCAAATCTTCACCTAAACGTAGTATCACCTGCGTAATCCGGGATCGACCGAACGCCCTCAGCGCTCCCCAGCAGGCGTTTGGCGACAATCGGCGGGTCGGGCGGGCTCAACATGGCGTGGTGACCGATTTGACGCATCTGGTGCTGGAAGCACCTCGCCGGAAAAATGTCGACACCGTCGAGGTCAACGACCCGATTTTTGAAGCACATGGCAAGCTGACCGCGCTTGATGCGTCAAAGGTTGTCCGCGAACGCGCGACTCGCTTGCCGCCGTTCGGCGCACGAAGTCGGCGGTGAGCGGCGCCGGCTCGATTTAACGACTAAGACCTTCGCAATCGAGTCACAAGCCCAGCCTTGCAGCGCTGCATACGTACAGCGATAACGGTATCTGCCCGAGGTTGATGGCGGAAATTCGAAGTGCAAAGCGGACACGCCGCCAGCGCCGTGCTAGTCTCAAGGCTGAAAGACGTGCGCCTTCAGCGCGCCACGGACGCCGATTTATTTGAACAAATGATTGCCGAGGAATTGATATGCGCAGGCTTCTTGTATTCCTGGTCACGATGGTCTTCGCAGGCGACGCCGCCCAGGCCGAGGGCGCCGAAGGACGGCTGAAACAGATAGCTGAATCCAAGCTCGTCAAGCTGGCATACCGATTGGACGCCAATCCATTTTCGTTCGTCAACGGCAAGGGAGAGCCCGATGGCTATACGATCGACCTTTGCAAATCGGTCGTGCAGTCTCTTGAGCAGCAGTTGAACACGAAACTTGCAATCAAATGGGTAGCGGTCGACACGCAGAACCGGATCGATATGGTGGTCAACGGTTCGGCCGATATGGAGTGCGGCTCCACTACCGTGTCCTTTGAACGAATGGCGAAAGTCGACTTTTCGAGCTTCGTCTTCATGGAAAATACCGGCTTGGTCGTTCGAACCAATTCCGGGATTTTCAGCGTCGGGGATCTCTCCGGCAAGAAGATCGCCGTGATCGCGGGCACGACGAACGAGAGCGCGCTGGTCAAGGAGTTGCAGCGCCGTCAGCTTCAAACCTCGCTGATCCGGGTCAAGGACCGGCGCGAGGGGATGGCGGGACTGGAGAGCGGCGCATTCGACGGCTTTGCCAGCGACAAGCTGCTTTTGATCGGCGCGCAGAGTGCGGACGCGTCCGCCTACAAGATGCTTCCCGAAAATCTCTCCTATGAGCCCTACGCCATTGTCTTGCCGCGCGGTGATTGGGCGTTTCGGCTGGCCGTCAACAAGGGACTGTCGCGGCTTTACGCGAGCCCGCAGATCCTTGAAATCTACCTCAAATGGTTCGCCGCAATAGGCGAGCGTCCCGATCTTTTGCGCGCGGCGGTTTACATTTTCGGCACGTTCCCAGATTAATCCGCTGGAGTGCCTTGTTCCCTGCTAAGCCCTGACGAAAGCTGCGATCTCCGCGTTAAGACGATCCTTGTGGATCAGGAATAGTCCGTGGGCCGCACCTTCATAGACCCTGAATTCGGCTTTCGGGATCAGCTTCGCCGCAGGCCGGCCGGTGATATCGATCGGCGCGGAGGCATCCTTGTCGCCGTGAATAATCAGCGTCGGCACTGAGATAGCGGACAGCTCCTGGCGGAAATCGGTCGAGGTGATCCGCCTGTTGGCTTCGATGGCCACCGGCAAGGGCGTTGTCAGCATCAACTGCTTGATCCAGTCCTGCAGGCTTGGCGAGATGTCGGCGGCAAAGAAGGCCTGCTTGCCGTCTTCCAGCCATTTCGGAAAATCGGCCTGTAAGACTTTGGCACGGAAAAACTCGAGCTGGGCCTGCGGAACGCCGTTGGGGTTGTCCTCTGTCTTCATGACGAAAGGGAGCGCGGCCGGAGCGATCATCAGAATTCGTGCGACCCGTCCCGCGCCATGGCGCGTCAGATAGCGCACGACCTCTGCGCAGCCGAAGGAATGGCTGACCAACGTTACGGCACTGACGTCGAGCTGCGTCAACAGCTCCGACAGATCCTCAGCCAGCGTATCGCAATCGTAACCCGTGCCAGGCCTGGCCGAACGGCCGTGGCCGCGGCGGTCGTAGGCGATGCAGCGCATACCCTGCGTCGAGAGTGCTGCGATCTGGTAATCCCACATCGCAGACGGCAGCGCCCACGCATGGACGAAGACAATCGCTGGTCCATCGCCCCAATCGCTGTAGGCGATTCGGATCCCGTCGGCGGTCTCGATGAAACCGCGCTCGCGGTTGCCAGTTGCTGAACCACTCGGCGCAGCAGCACCTGGCGCACCCTTGGCCCTTGGGGTACCGCCTGCGAGGAGGCTGAACCCAACGGCGCTCGATGCGGCTGTTTTCAGAAGTTTGCGTCGATCCATGGCTCTCGATTCCTGAAGATGTTGGCGATGACCATGATGTTTGACACGACGGATGCCGCTTTGCGATTACCTCGGAGATAAAGCTGGAGCTTACCGGCGCTCGGTTCGGTAAAAATTCTGATTGCCTCGCCATCGTCCGCATTCAATGAGCCGAGCGAATTTGGCGCGCGGCACAAAACCGGCGAAACCTTGAATTCGTTCTCGGGATCAGTGCTCGAGCATCCAAAATAGAGCCTCGAAGTGCTCATTGAATGTCGGAGATAGCCGACACACCTTGAACACGCGCATGACCTGGCTCGCGTCAAGTCCGCCGTGGGGTTGCGAAACCGTAGATCAGGGCGAGCCGGTCCAGGCATTCCCGTAGCCGTTTCGCGAAATAGTCCATCCAGCGCTGGCCGCGCAGGGCGCGATGCACGCTGATCTGCTCCATCGTCATGCCAAGGATCAAGACGTCGCGCACCAAAGCCGCACCGTCGGCGCCGAGTTCGCGTTCGACGCGGCCAAGCCGCACCACCGCCTTGCGCTGGCGTTCGGTGATCGGCTCGCGCGCCGGCGAAGCATCGACATATTCCCGCGTGGGATCGAGGGCCTGCGGCCCGCGTTCAGCCTTCTCCCAATCGTCCTGGAACGCACGCCCGGCCTGGTACTGCGCCTCGTCGATCTGATGATGGCTATGCAACCGACTCAGGGGATCGTTGCGGATCGAGCGCAGCGTGACGATCTTTTCTCCCGGATCAAGCGCAAGAGGATCGTCGACCTCGATCTCGGCAACCTCCGCGTTGAGCGGCAAGTCCTGGGCCCTTCGATCATGGATCCTGGCGGAGGTGTGTGACTTTTTGCGTTTAACTCGCGGCATTGTGAAGCCTCTTTGTGCGTTGTTGTCGGGTTTTCAAGGTTGCTGGCGTGGCTCGTCCAGATCCGTCTTGCAGGGCCG
>Ga0163163_10004616_pt1 | contig 11761 bp, 9 predicted proteins | sample S65metaG_FD_119766 | JGI IMG/M metagenome (GOLD analysis project Ga0163163, IMG submission 119766) | Switchgrass rhizosphere microbial communities from Kellogg Biological Station, Michigan, USA - S6-5 metaG | ecosystem: Host-associated > Plants > Roots > Rhizosphere > Soil | place: USA: Michigan... | reverse complement strand
GGGCGCGCCAGAGAGATCGGGCGAACCTGAAACTGTTTCCCACCGGGCCGAAGTGGGCATGAAGGATGTCGTAACCGCCCGGAGCGCGGCAGAGGCTGGCGAGGCGGTACAAGCCGGAAAGACTGGCGGCCTGGTATCGGTAAAGTCGTCGGTTCAAAACCTGCCGGGTGAGGCGCGGGGTTCGCAGCGCACAATGAATCAAGCGCGGCAACGCGGAGACGAGGCGCCGCCAATTGGCGATTGATTTCGATCCGCCTGGGGGCCAGGTGTGGCCAAGCAACGGGGTGGCGGGCAATTCCCAAGGGATGCTTTCCGGCGGCGCATCGACGTAATGTGTTCTTGTCGAAAGCTTGAATCGATCGAAGTCGCGATGGACGGGAGCCGAACCGTCGGGCGGGGTATCGGCGAAGATCCGGACGTCATGCCCCATTTCGAGGAGGCCAGTAACCTGGCGGAGAATGAAGGTTTCGGAAACTACCGGAAAGCTGTTGACGAAAACGCCGATGCGGAGGTGATCGCTCATTCAGGCGGGCGTTAGCGGAGGGACAAGCGGCAGAAGGCTTCGGCGAAATGGCATTTGGCGGACAACGCCCCGCGAAATTGGTTCAAGCCGGTGACGGCCTGGACGTAATCGAATTCGTTAAGTTGGGAGCGGTGGGCGCGGAGAGCCCGGATTTTTCGGGGCATTACCGAGGTGATATCGACGACACAATCCGGTTGGGGGAGGGGGCTCCAGATTTCGTAAGCGAGCAATTCCGGTGGAGAGGCGGAGCGAGGCAAAGCGTGCTTGAGGAGCGGCCAGGCGGCGCGATGGTCGGGATGGGCGTCGTCGGGGTGGGGCAGGTAAATGACATCGGGCGGATGCGCTTTGAGCAAGGGGCGCAACGCGGCGGAGGCGGTTTTGAGGTGCTGGTCGAGGGTCCAATCGGGTTGGCGCAGAAAAAACAGGCGATGGAGTCCGAGGATCCTGGCGGCCCGGCGAGCTTCGGACTCACGGATGGACCAGGCTTTGCGTTGGGGGAGATGCTTCAACCCAAGTTCTCCGGAGGTGAGGAAGACGGCCGAAACGCGGTCACCTCGTTCGATTCGCAAGCGAATTGTGCCGCCACATCCGAGCACCTCGTCATCCGGGTGAGGGGCGATCACCATTACGTTGGGGGCACTCATTTCGCGACGGCTTTCTCGTAAACGGCGATGTACGCCTGGGCCATTTTTTCGGCAGAAAACCTTTGGACGGCGTATTCGTGGATTTTTCGACGATCGAGGGTGAAGCATTTCGGCAGGATGGCCTGAAGTCCTTCGCTGGTGCTGGCGGTAAAACCGGTGAGACCTTCCTGGATGATCTCGGGCACCGCTCCGAGGTTTATGGCCGCGACCGGGGTCCCGCAAAGCATGGCCTCGACCAGGACCAAACCGAAAGCTTCCGGGTATTGGATGGGATATAAGAGAGCACGCGCCCCGCCGAGCAAGCGGTCGCGATCAAGTCCGGAAACGTAACCGACGTATTCCACGGTGCGGCCATCGATCAGCGGTTGGACTTTCTCGCGGAAATAGGGGTTGGGAGGGCCGGCCATCAAGAGGCGCACTCCAAGCGAGCGCGCGATCTGGATGGCTTGCAAGGGGCCCTTGCCGGAAACGAACCGCCCGAGATAACAGAGGTAATCCCCCGGGTCCGGACGGAAAGTAAAGCGCTGGGTGTCGACGCCGTGGGGGATGACCGCGCGAGGTTGAAGAGCCGGGAATGCGCTCCACTGATGGTGTGAGATCGCGGTTACCCAGGAGTTCGGGGCGCCGAGCCAGAGGCGGGCCGAATCCTCCTCCGGGACGATATGGGTGGTGTGAACCATCGGCGCGCGAGCAAAGCTTTGGAAAGGCAGGCCCCAGAGATAGGCGTGGCTGTGGAGGACGTCGAAGCGCGCTGATTGTTCCAGAGCGCGGCTCAAATTTACGAATTCGCACAGGTGCCAGTCTTCGAGCGCGCCGTCGCGGGCATAGGGTCCGGGCATGGTGACGACCACTTCTCCGGCGCATTCCGATCCGGCCGTGGCGAAGACCGTAACCTGATGGCCCAGCCGGACAAGTTCGCGCGTCAAAAGCCAGACCAGCGCTTCGACACTTCCGCCGGAGTCCTGCTGGACCGGCGCGGAAAGGGTGGTGACCTGGGCAATGCGCATAATCAGTTCATCGCCGCGTCCAACAGCGCGGGCAAGACTTTTTCGGCCGTGAAAAAGTCTTCCGCGAGCCGGCGGGCGGCGCGGCAATGGCGATCGTAATCGGAGTTGAGTTGTTCGATGCAGCGCAAGGCGCCGGCGGGATCGTGGAAGGACAACAACCCGTCGCCAAGGGGAAGCCAATCGGCCAGGCCGGTATCTTCCATGAGAACGGGGCGCCCGCTGGCGAGGTAGCAAACGCTGCGATCGCTGAACCAGCCCCCGCGCATGGCGACGTAGCCTTGTTTGGGAATGCTGAATTCGGCTCGCGAATCTTGAATGAATTGGCGGTAGAGTTGGGGCGTTCGGGAAACGACCTCGCCGGCGGCGACTTCCCACCCGTGGCGCTCGAGCAACTCCGGTTTCAGCCCCATCTGGGCCATTCGGAATTTTTGCGCGGTGCTTTTGGGCAAATCGAAATAACGGGGGAATCCCTGGTCGCGCTGGCCGTAGCGGACTCCGTTGAAGACGGCCTCTTTGAACCCTTGCCAGCGCATCACCGAGGTAAGATGGGTGGCCGGGGCGGCGGCCACAGGCCACTCCGGGAGAAACACCGGAGGCCGCGTGGCAATCCACGGTCCGCCATCGGGGGGGATCGCGCAATCCGGGGCGCCGACGCGCTGCGCGTAAGTGAAACGCCGTTCCGCGCGGGCAATGCCCTCCGCGAGACCAGCATCGCCGTTGGCGATGGCGATCTGAGTAAAACCGGGATCCACGTCGATGAAGGCGCGGCGCCGGGGGGTTGCATATTCGTCACGCCAGGTCCAGAAGGGAACGGCCCGCATGATCAAAAGGTCGGCCCGCGAGCAAATGTCCAGGAATTGAGGCAGCGGCATTCCCAGGGAGCGATAATTGTCCCGGTAGATCCATTGATTGCCGAGGCCGAGGGGTTCGAGGCAGGCGTGGACGTAGGCCGCAGGATAATCGAGCTCGTGGGTCCAGTCCTCTTTCTCCCAAACGAAGACCCAGGAGGAACGACCGCAATCCTCGAGATAAACGACTTCATGTCCGAGCGAGCGAAGGCCGAGCAGGTATTGCAGTCCAGCCCAGGCCTGGCCGCCGAGCCCGGAACGGCCAATGGTTCCTGCGAATATAATGGTCACAGGCCGGCCCTTTCCATCAGGCTGCCGACCACCCGGTCAGCCGAGAAATATTCGCGAGCGATTTCCGATGCCGCCCGGGAGTGCGCGGGGTAGTCGGATTCGATGGCATCGAGGGCGGCGAGGATTTCCTCCATAGCCTGGAACCCGAAGAGTCCGCGGCCGCTGGGGATGAATTTGCTAAAGCCGGTCTCCTGGGTGATCACTGGCCGTCCGGCGGCGAGGTAACAGACGGTGCGGTCGCTGAACCAACCGGTGTTGGGGCGTACGTACTGATCGCGCGCCACAGTGAACTCGCCACGGGACTTTTGAATGTATTGTCGATAGAGGTCCGCATCGCGGGAGATTTCGACCGAACCGGATTGACGCCAACCGTGAGCGCGCAACTGGACTTGCACCGCGGCATCTACGGTAGTCGCCAGTTCCAACGGGACCGGACGCCGGCGGGGCAGATCCAGGATTTTTTCGAATTCGCGATCCTTGGTCCAGTACCAGGTGTCCCCGCGCCATTCGATATTCTTCCCTTTGTTGTGCCAGGTGGTGATCGTGGTGTAAGGGGCGTCGGCGGGAGGGGGCCCGGTTTGCCATATGTCCATCACGACGGGCTGGCGGGTAGGGTGCCAATGGAATCGTTCGATGGGGACCTGGCAATCCGAGGCGCCGAGGTTTTCACCGAAGCTGAAATGGGTGTCGTGGGCTGCGAGCATGTCAATCATGCCGGCGTCGCCGGAAGCGACTTTGACCTGGGAGGCGAAGGGATCGGACTCGACGTAAATGCGGCGTTTGATGGCACGATGTTCGTCGCGTATTTCCTGGGCGCCGGTAACGTTGAGAAAAGCGTCGGCCTCACGATACAGTTCCAGCAGGCGAGACTCGGTCATGCCATAGCATTGGCCGCCCGGATAATTTCCGCGGAATGCCCAGCGGTCCCCAAACCCGTAAGCGTTCAAAACCGGAACGACCATGGAAAGATTGCCGGAGACATCGGGAGAAAACTCGTTGATGGTGGGATCGTAAATCCAGCGCCCCGAATCTTCGACGTAATACACGTCGTAGCCCAATTGGCGAAGGCCCATGAGATAATGGAGGAATTGGTAAGTGACGCCGGCCAGCGGATACCAGAAGAGGATTCCGAACACGATAATCTTTCCGCGGCGCGGTGGAGAGGAGGGCATAATCGGTTCAACCGGGAGACCGGGGAGATGTATCCACACCACCGGGCGAATCGGGATCGAGTTTGCGAATGATGCGCGCGGGGTTGCCGGCGACGATGGTGAACGGTGGCACGTCCTGGTCCACCACCGAGCGGGCGCCGACGACGGAGCCTTCGCCGACGGTGACACCCGGCAGGATGCAGGAATCGAAGCCGATCCAGACTTTGTCGGCGATGCGGATGGGGCGGCCGGAACCGTCGATGTCCGGCTGGCGCGGTTGGCGTTCTGAAAACTGTTCGAGCGCCCGGCGGCGCGCCGCCACGTCCAAGGGGATCCGCCGAGTATCCATCAGGACGGTATTCCAGGAGATCAGACAGTAATCGCCGATGGACACCTCGGAATCGCAAATGATCCGGGAACCGTTCATCAAGGTGAAGTCGCCGACCGCGACCTTGCCGTGGAGTCCGAGGTCAAACATGACGCCGAGATAAATCGAGGCGCCCCGGCCGATGCGAACCGCGTCCGGTCGGCGGCTGCGGCAGAGTTGAAAGCTATAGGTGGTTTCCACGTACGCATCGGGATCAAGGGTGACGTTTGTAGGGATGCGGCCGGGGAACCAGTCCCATGGCAATGAGCGGTCGGCATTCATGCGAGCGGGATGATTTGGGCGGGATTTCCGAGCACCCGCGCGCCGGGGGGCACGTCCCGAGTGACGAGCGACCCGGCCTCAACCAACGCGCCGGTGCCGATGGTGACCCCTTTGAGAATGGTTGCGTTTGGGCCGATCCAGACATCGTCACCGATGATGACCGGTTTGCGCGCGATCGGGGGCCGGGGGCGGCCTTTGCCGAGCGGTGAACAGGCGATGGCATCGGCGACGCGTTCGGCGGGGGCGAGGGGGTGGAAATCGGTGTCGGCAATGGTGGCATTCCAACCGATGACGACGTAATTGCCGATACGCAGTTCGAGTTCGCACAGGAGCACGGCATTAGTGAAAAAGCAGTAGTCGCCGATGGTGACGCGGCCTTCGCGGCCGATGGCGAAATGAACGCCGTCGAGGGTGCAATTGGCGCCGACGACCAGGCCGGGATCACATTGGGTCAGGAAGCGCTTAAAGGCATAGTCGGCGGTCAGGAGCGAGTTGGGGCCCAGCCGGACATTAGCGGGCAGGGGGCCATGGGACCACCCGGTGGATGGCGGCGAATCGCTCATGGGTGGTTCTCGGTGCGCGCGGAGGAGGAGAGTTGGTGGAACCGGGCATAGACCCCGCCCCGTGCCAGCAGTTCGGCTTGCGTGCCGATCTCGGCGATGCGCCCGTTCTCGAGGGCGACAATCCGACTGGCGCGCCTTACGGTTGAGAGCCGATGGGCGATAATGAAGGTGGTGCGATTGGAGGTCAACCGGTCGAGAGCTTCGAGCAGGGCATTTTCCGTTTCGGCGTCAAGCGAACTGGTCGGCTCATCCAGGATAAGGATGGGGGCGTCCTTTAGCAATGCCCGGGCGATGGAAAGCCGTTGACGTTCGCCGCCGGAGAGTGTCGCCCCGCGTTCGCCGACGACAGTTTGATAGCCCAAGGGCAGGCGGGTGATGAAATCATGCGCGTTGGCAGCGCGGGCCGCTGCCTCGACTTCAGCCTGGGAGGCCTCCGGGCGCCCATAAGCGATGTTCTCGGCGACCGTCATGGGAAAGAGAAATGGCTCCTGAAGGACGATTGAAATGTGCCGGCGCAAACTTTTCAGGGTTACGGTCCGCGCATCGCTATCGTCGATGAGGATGCGGCCATCCCAGGGGTCAAAAAACCGCGGTACCAGGCTGACGAGGGTGCTCTTGCCGGCCCCGGTGGCGCCCACGAGGGCGATGGTTTCGCCGGGTTCCACCGTCAGCGAGATCGCCTCCAGCACCGGGCGGCCTGGTTGGTAACCGAAGGAAACGTTTTCGAATTGAATCCGGCCCCGAGGCCGAGGGAGGGTGGTCGCGCCCGGTTGGTCGGCCACGCGGGTTTCGGTCTGCAGGATTTCCCAAACGCGCCGGGCGCTGCCGGCGGCGCCCTGGATGGTGGAGCCGGTATAAGCAATGGTTTCGATGGGAGCGTAGAGCGCGCTGAGGTAATAAAGGAAAGCGACGATGGAACCGATCTCGAGAGCACCTGCCAGCGCATGCCGGGAACCGATCCAGAGGATAGCGCCGGTGCCCAGGGCGGTGGCCAGGCCTACCAGGACTTTGAAATAAAGCTGGACCCGTGTGACCCCCAGGGTGGCCGCCAAGGCATTTTCGGTTACCGCGCCGAACTGGCGGTCATGGAAATCCTCCCGACCGAATGCCTGCACGACGGGGATGGCCGAGAAGGTTTGTTCGATTACTTCATAGATTTTTCCTTCAGCTTCCTGTTGGGCATAGCTGCCTTCCATCATGGGCCGGGCATAGCGGGCAAAGGCCAGCAGCATGAGCGGGACCACGGCGAGCGACCATGCAGTCAAGGTTGCGTCGATTCGCCATAGCACCGCGAAGGCCAACAGCAAAGTGACGGCGGAGGAGCCCACGGGGAGCAGAGCGTCCTTGACGATAATCGCCAGGCATCCGCTGTCGGTAGTGACGCGGCGGAGGTTATCGCCCACCGATTTCCGGGCATGGAAGTGAAGAGATAGTTGTTGGAGTTTGGTGAAGAGATCCGCTGCGAGGTCGTAAGTCATCCGCTGGCCGAGGCTGATATTGCCGCAAGCGGCAGTGACTCCCGCCACCCAGCTCAGCAGGAAGAGGAGAATCGTCGCCGCGACGCTCCAGCCGACGAGACTCGAAGGCGAGGAAGACCCGGGGAGCAGTCCGACCCAATGGGCGAGCGCAGGGGGCATCGGTTTGGCCCGCAGCACATAATCGATCAGGAACGCCATCGGCCACGGTTTCAACAGTGTCAGCAAAACGTTGAACAGGAGGCTGCCGACCACCAGCAAGAGGGCACCGGGACGGCGGAGTGCGTAACGGATGGCCAGGCCGCATAACTTTCCGAAGCTCAAATCAGGATGGGCAGGCTGGTTGTTCACGCGGGGTCTCCCTGGGGAACTCCGGTTGGTGTGGGCGCTACGGTCTGCAGGCGCTGCCAGCGGGCGTATTGGCCTCCCCTGGCGAGCAGTTCGTTATGGGTGCCGGCTTCGATCACGCGACCCTCATGCAACACGATGAGGTGGTCCGCGCGCCGCACCGTGGAAAGGCGATGGGCGATCACAAAAGTGGTCCGGGCTTGCATCAGGTCGTGGAGCGCGCCCATCACCTGTCCTTCCGTTTCGGGGTCCAGAGAACTGGTCGGCTCATCGAGGATCAAAATGGGGGCGTTCTTCAGGAAAGCGCGGGCGATCGACAATCGCTGGCGTTCACCCCCGGACAGGGTGGCACCCCGCTCCCCGATCACGGCGTCGTAGCCTCCGGGCATTTGGGAGACGAAATCATGCGCCCGGGCAGCCCGGGCGGCGGCCTCGATTTCATCACGGGTGGCATCCGGCCGTCCATAGGAGATATTTTGGGCAATCGAAATCGGAAAAAGAAACGGTTCCTGTAAAACAAGGGAAACCTGGTTGCGAAGATCGCGCAAACGGAAATCGCGGACGTCCTGGCCGTCGATGCGGACGCTGCCTTGCCAGGGATCGAGAAAGCGGGGAATGAGGCTGACGAGGGTGGTTTTTCCGGCGCCGGTGGCGCCGACGATCGCGAGAGTTTTGCGTGCGGGGATCGACACAGAGACGTCGGATAAAACCGGTCGATCGGGCAGGTAACCGGTGGAGACTCCTTCGAAGGAGACTTCGCCGCGCGCCACGGACAAGGGACGAGCCTCTTTCTTCTCGACCATTTCAGGAGCCGTTTCGAGGACTTCGAGGACGCGATGAACGGCGGGATGCAGTCCCTGCATGGCTGCGTAAAGACCGGTGAAAACCCTGACCTGCCCTTGCAAGAGGTTCAGGTAAAACAAAAAGACGAGGATCCCGCCGATTTCCAGGGAGCCTGACAGAACGTGCTGGGCGCCCAGCCAAAGCACCGCGCCGGAACCGAGGACGGTCACCAACCCGGAGCCGAGGCCGTTGAGGTTGCTCAAGACGGCGCCGCGTTGCTGCGCGCGAATGGCAGAATCGGCGAAGAGGCGAAACCGGCGGCTCTCGCGTTCTTCCTGGCCGAAGGCCTGGACGACCGGGATGCCGGTGAGCGTTTGCTGGATGTGGGATTGCAGGTTGACCTCAATTTCCCGGCGCGTTTTTGCGGCCGCGCGGAGCGGTTTGCCGAGGAACAGGGAGGCGAGGACCATGAGCGGCGCGAGCGCCAGGACGAGCCAGGTGAGCCGTGAATCGAGGCGTGCCATCAGAAACACCATTAACAGGATGGTTAAGAGCGCGTGAGCCGGGGCGAACAGGAGGGTGTCGACCACCTGGTAGGCAGCCCAGCTATCGACCGAAACACGATTCATCAAATCGCCGACACTGGCGCGGCGGTGGAAGAGCAGCGAGCGTCGTTGGAGCCGGGCAAACAATTCCCGGGCGAGATGGTAAACCATGCGCCGGCCGGCCGAGGTCCAGGACCAGGCGAGGGCGGCGTCCACCGTGCTGGCCAACAGGAAGAGAGCCAGGCCGGCGAGGACGATGAGCGGCAGGGTCCGGGAGGGTTCGTCGAAGAGCCAATGGAGGGCGGCGGGAGGCGGAGCATGGCCGAGGACATGATCGACGAGTAGTTTGATGGGCCAGGGTTGAAGGGTGGTCAATGCCGAGGCAGCCAGGGTCAGCAACGAGGCCAGCAAGAAAAATCCCGGCTGACATTTCGCGTACCGAAGGAGTCGAAAATACTCGTGCATGCGCGCCAGCAATGTTTTAACCGAAAAGGAGCGCGAGGACAACGCGCGCGAGGCCGATCACTGGACGCGGACCCGGTAATAACGTTGGTCGCCCGCCGGAGCCTGGTTGGTAACGCTTAGAATAGCGCCGGTTCCCGGGAGCGTAACCAGGTCGTTCCAAAAGGGCGGGCCGAGCGATTCAGTAAATTGGACGGTGTAATTCCGATTGGTTTGAGTGGTGAACCGGAGGACGAAATTGTCACCCATCCTAAAGGCGTTGGTGATTATTACCGGAAGCGTAGCGGCCGGGCCCTGAAGCGTGACGGCCTGCCAGGTGACGTTTCCGAAGTCGACGTCAAACAGGGAAGCGGCCGAGTAGGTGATGGAGAGGAATTGTCCAGGGGAGGCGGAGGCATAGTTGAGGGTGTAAACCACGTATGAATTGTCGAACACGTTGCTGACCGAATTGTCGATGTAGGGCAAGGCGCTGAAATCGCTCAAGTAGGCTTCGAAATTGGCCTGCACGCCATAACCCCCGACATAGAATCGGGCGGTTCGAGGCTCGGGATCGGCGGGCAGAGTGAGGCGGAAACCACTGTCGAGGCGAGAGACAAAAATTCCGGTAGTGGTGCCATTGGTGGCGAGGGTAGGGGTGCCATCGTTCCAGGAAAAGGAAGTGAAATTGTCGGAATAGCGCTGAACCGGGTTGGTTAGGATTAGGTTCACAGCCGGGATGACCTGGGGAACACCGCTCTTCCGGTCGACGCTGGTGTTGGTTACGAGTCCCCAATGCACCCAATCGAGGGTCCCCTCGGTGGTGAGATCGGCAGTTGGGGCGGCGTCTTTAACGGAACCCGAGAGCATGCCGCCGTTGGTGCAAATGAACATTTCGACCTGGGGGGAACCGCGTGAACTGCCCTGGTTATCAGTTGCCAGCGAGGTCAGGAAATAATGGCCCACAGCAGGATTGGTCCAGGTGAGGGTGTAGGGGGCGGAACCCGTTTGTCCGAGCCGGGTGCTGCCCGAATAAAAGGCGACGTTGGTTACGTAGCCGTCAAAGTCCTGGGCGGTCGCCTCCAGGTGGATGTCAGCCGGGGCGATGAGGCCGAGCTCACTCGCCGGTGAAACGAGAGTGGTGAAGGGTGGATTGTTCGCATTGGTCCTGGTAAGAGCAGCTGCTTGCAAAGTGACGTTGCCAGTGATGCTGTTAGTGCCGGCAGCCCGCTGGGACAGGGTCCACTTGACGGTCAGGGTTTGGCCGGGAGTGTTGGCCTTGTAGTTGAGCACGTAGACGCCACCCGGTCCATTTCCCGAATTGAACAGGGAGGTATCGGTGTAAGGAAGCCCCCCATCGCTCAAAGTGGCTTGGAATTGGCCGCGGGCCGCAAACGTGCCGACGAAAACCTGCAGGGTTTTAAGATCGGTGTCTGCGGGGGCAGTGATTTGGAAGCCGGAACCAAGGAGTTCAGGCGGGTAAGCCTGGTAAGCCCAAACCCCGGTGGTTGTGTTGGTCTGGGTAATGCTGGGTGATCCGTCATACCAGGTGTACCCGTTGGCGTTATCGCTGTACTGATACGGATAAACCAAGCCCGTTCCAAGAACCGAGTAATCGCTGATGAGGGGCGGGGTTCCTGATTTGCGGCTGATACTGCTGTCGGTCTGAAGCCCCCAATGGACCCAATCCAATTTCCCCACGATGGTTAAATCGACGTTCGAGCCGGCGGCGATGGGTTCGAAGGAACCGCTAATCGTGCCGGCCTCGGATCGGGCGGCGCAAAACCCCGCCAGCGCTAACAGCAGGAGCCGGCCTTTGACACGAGCAATAGAGTTCATTTCTCAACGTTATGGATTTGGTTGAATTATCGTTCGACGACCCGATAAAAACGTTGCAGCGCGCCCGGAAAGGGATCTGAGAATTGGATATCCTGGCCGGTCCCTGGGAAGGTCGCCAGCGGGTGCCAATTTGTGGCCGGCAAAACCTCTGAATATTCGACGGTGTACGACCAGTTGGAGAGGGTGGGAAACCGGAAGCCCAGGCTGGCACCGTCCCAGACGGGATTCAGGAGCCGTGCGGGAGGCAAATCGGCGGAGGTTGCCGACTGAATGGTAACGTTGCCGGAAATGGCGTCAAAGACCTGGTCAGCGGTATGCCGTATGATGAGCTGTTGACCGGGACTGGCCGCCTTATAGTCGAGGGTATAGACACGGTAATTGTTTCCGTAGACGTTGAAAAGCGAGGTATCGATGAAGGAGCGGGCGCTGTTATCGCTGAGGGAAGCCTCGAACCGCCCGCGCGCCGCGAAAAGTCCGACGTAGATCTTCAACCGGCGGCGGGAGGTATCGGCCGGGGCAGTCACCTGAAACCCATTTCCGAGGCCTGCGATAAAGATGCCTGTGGGGGTGGCGGCGGCGGTGGGGGTTGGGGTGCCATTCGTCCAGGAGGCAGCGGTAAAATTATCAGCGTAACGCTTGAGCTGCCCGCCGCCGATT
>Ga0163163_10004613_pt1 | contig 11765 bp, 10 predicted proteins | sample S65metaG_FD_119766 | JGI IMG/M metagenome (GOLD analysis project Ga0163163, IMG submission 119766) | Switchgrass rhizosphere microbial communities from Kellogg Biological Station, Michigan, USA - S6-5 metaG | ecosystem: Host-associated > Plants > Roots > Rhizosphere > Soil | place: USA... | reverse complement strand
GCCGGGGTCAACGAGGTGCTCGCCACCCTGTTGCTGGCGGCCAAGTTCGGCGTGCCGGTCTGCCCGCACGCCGGCGGGGTCGGCCTCTGCGAGTACGTACAGCACCTGTCGGTCTTCGACTTCCTCCGACTCGGCGGATCGCTGGAGCACCGGATGATCGAGTACGTGGACCACCTGCACGAGCACTTCACCGACCCGGTGACCGTGCGCGACGGCCGGTACCGACTCCCGGACAGACCCGGCTACAGCGTGGAGATGAAGCCGTCCTCGATCGCCGAGTACTCGTTCCCGGACGGCCCGGCGTGGCGGTGACGACGGTCCGGCTGGGCGACGCCGACCTCGCCCGCCTGCCGTCGGCCAGCCGCCCGCTCGTCCGTGGGTCACAGGTCGGCATCGTCCACATCGGACTCGGCGCGTTCCACCGGGCCCACCAGGCCGTCTACACCGAGGAGGCGCTCGCGGCGGCGGGCGGGGACTGGGGCATCGTCGGGGTGGCCCCGCGCAGCCGGGACACCCTCGACGCTCTGGTCGAGCAGAACGGGCTGTTCAGCGTGGCCACCCTCGCCGACGACTCGGCCGAGGTGCGGGTGGTCGGGTCGATCGTCGGTGCGCTGCACGCCGCCGCGGATTCGGACGCGGTGTTGGCGTTGTTGGCCTCGCCGCAGGTACGCGTGGTCACGCTGACCGTCACCGAGAAGGCGTACCTGGTCGACGCGGCCGGTCGTCCCGTGCCCTCCGAGGAGCTGCGGGCCGACCTCTGCACCGATCGTGCCCCGCGGACGATCCCCGGGCTGCTCGCGAGGGCGTTGCGGTTGCGCGCCTCGGCCGGTGGTCCGCCGCTGGCCCTGGTCAGCTGCGACAACCTGCCGTCGAACGGCCGCCGGCTGCGCGCCATCCTCGAGCACGCGCTCGGCGACGCGCTGCCCTCCTTCGTGTCGTGTCCGTCCACTATGGTCGACCGGATCGTGCCCGCCGCGACCTCGGCGACTCTGGACCGGGCCCGCGCCGCGTTGGGCCTGGTCGACCTGGCCGCGGTGGAGGCGGAGCCGTTCCGGCAGTGGGTGCTGGAGGACGACTTCCCGGGCGGCCGACCCGCGTGGGAGCGGGCCGGCGCGGTTCTGTCCTCCTCGGCCGGCGAGGTCGCCGCGTACGAGCGGCTGAAGCTGCGCATGCTCAACGGCTCACACTCGACGGTGGCCTACCTGGGCGCGCTGGCCGGCCGGGCCACGATCGCCGAGGCGGTGCGACTGCCCGGGATGACCGAGTTTCTGATGGCGATGCTGCGCTGCGACGTGGTGCCGACCCTGCGGCCGCCATCCTCCGTGGATGCCGTCGCCTACGCCGAGTCCGTGCTGGAGCGATTCGCCAACCCGGCGATCGGGCACCGCACGCTGCAGGTCGCGATGGACGGCTCGCAGAAACTCCCGCAGCGGCTGTTCGCGTCCCTTGTGGAGCGACGCGCGGCCGGGGCGGAGCCGGTGGGGCTGGCGACCGGGCTGGCCGCGTGGATCCGGTTCGTGGGCGGCGTGGCCGACGACGGCTCCGCGCTGGAGCTCGACGACCCGCTCGCGCCGGTACTGCGGGCCGCCCTGGCCGCGGCCGGCCCCGATCCGCGGTCGCGGGTCTGCGCCGTCCTGCGCACTCCGGTCGCGCCGCCCGGCCTGGCCGAGGACGCGGTCCTCGTCGAGCTGGTCGCGGACCGGTTGGCCGCGCTCGACCGGGACGGCGCCGCGGCCACCCTCGCCCGGATGAGCCGTCCGTGAGCGCTCGCGTGGCGCTGGTCGGCGCGAACGGTCACGGCCTGTCCCACCGACGTGCCCTGTCCTCGATGTCCTTTGTGGAGTTCGTTGCGATCGCCGACGTGGCGCCGGTGCAGGATCCGCCGCGCGGCGTGCCGATCTACGCCTCACACCGTGAGCTGCTGGCCGAGGCGGCGCCCGACGTCGTCATCGTGTGTACGCCGCCGCACACCCACCTGCCGATCGCGGTCGACGCGCTGCGCGCCGGGGTGGACGTACTGCTGGAGAAGCCGCCGGTGCTCGACGCGGCCGAGCACGATTGCCTGCTCGATGTCCTGGCGGAGACCGGCCGGTCGTGCCAGGTCGGATTCCAGGCGCTCGGCTCGCCGGCGCTGGGTGAGTTGCTGTCCACAATAGACTCCGGGGAACTCGGCCGCGTCGAGGAGATATCGGCCGTCGGGGCGTGGAAGCGCGACGAGACCTACTTCGGCCGGGCCGCGTGGGTGGGGCGTCGCAGCGTCGACGGCCGGCCCACGCTCGACGGCGCGCTGGCCAACCCCTTCGCCCACGCGGTCATGCAGGTGCTCGCGATCGCCCGCCGCCCGCCGACGCTGGTCGAGGTGGAGCGCTACCGGACCCGCGACATCGAGGTCGACGACACCGCGGTGCTCCGGCTCTCGTTCGAGGGCGGGCTGCGGGCGCTGGTCGCGGTGACATTGTGCGCGGAGGATTTCGTGCCGGGCGAGATCCGGGTTCGCGGTTCACGAAGCGACGCCGTGCTCGAGTACCCGACCGACCGTCTCCAGCTCCCGGCCGACCCGGCGCCGCGAGACGTACCCGGCCGGGAGAGCCTGCTCGCGAACCTGGTCGCGCACCGGATGGATCCGAGCGTCGAACTGGTGGCGCCGCTGTCGCGCACGCTGGCGTTCACCGAGGTGCTCTCCGTCATCACCGCAGCGCCGGTGGCGCCGATCGATCCCGCGTACCTGCACACCGCCAACGACCTTCCGGCGCCACGACTGGTGGTGGCCGGGATCAACGAGACCCTGCGCGCGGCGGCGTCGTCGCTCGCGCTCTTCTCCGAACTCTCCGTACCGTGGAGGACCCGATGAAAATGCTCAACCTGGCCGACCTCGTCGCGCGTGGCGGCGGACCGGTGCTCGCCACGGCCGTGCCCGGGTACCACATCGAACGCGGCGGGATCACCCGGTACGCCAATGGTGAGCGCAGCCACCCCGAGGGCCACCACGTGCACATCGTGCCCGAGATGTTCGTGATCCTGCAGGGCACCGGCGTGATCGAGGTCGACGGGTCGCCGACGCCGTTCCAGGCCGGCGACGTGTTCGTCATCGACGCCGGCGAGGACCATCACCTGGTCTGCCAGGGCGACCTGCCGCTGATCTCGGCCTGGATGCACCTGCAGCCGGCCGGAGACTGAGCCGCTCGGGATGGCTTCACACGGCCGCGGGACCTGGCCTCGGCCAGGTCCCGCAGCCTTGTACCGACGGTACGGTCAGGCTTTCAGATGCCGAGCTTGCCGGCGCCCGCCGTCGGGCCCACCAGTTGCTGCACCGCTTCGGTCGGGTCCGGCGGGGCCGCCCGAAGGGTTGGCACGAAGGTGGTCGGCGACAGGTCGGGGTCGAACGACTGGTTGAACGCGTCGACGAAGCTCACCGGAGTCACCTTCCCGGTGCCGATCCGCGTCATCGAACCGATCTCGGTGATCCCACCCGGCTGGCCACCGCGCCAGTCGAACGCGACCGCGTCCAGCGGGATGTCCGCGCTGCGCAGCACCATGTTGTTCTCCGCGTAGATCGACGCGAACACGCCGACGCCCCATGAGTACACGTAGGTGTCCTCATCGGTGGCGTAGTAGAAGTTGTTGTACACGTCGACCTGGCCGAACCGGACCCGCGGCGCCCGCTGCCCGACGTTGGCGAACCGGTTGTGGTGCAACGTCACCCGGAGCTTGCCGACGTCGGCGCCGACCGTGTTGGTCGATCCGATCAGCATCGTCTTGTCGTGGTCGAAGAAGTTGTTCCAGGACGCGGTGACCAGGTCGGACGCGTTGGTGATGTCGAGCGCGCCGTCGTGCACCTGGAACGGCCGTCCAAAGTAGAGCGGCTGGTTCGCGTCGACGTTGTTGCCGTCGCTGAACGAGGTGTGGTCGACCCAGACGTGGGTGGCCCCCTTCAGTGAGATCAGGTCGTAGAGCGAGTTCCAGTTGCCGGTCGCGCCGTCGGTCGGGTCCCAGGCCGGGAAGCAGTCGGCCGCGTCCTCGAGGCGCAGGTTGCGCACGATCACGTTGTCGACCTTGCTGATGAACAGGTTGATGCCGGTGATCTTCGAACCGCCGAGCCCGACGATCGTCGTGTTCGGCCCGATGTTGATGGTGACGCGAGCGCTCTGGTTCTTCGCGGACCGGGCCCGGGCGTCCTCCAGTGGCCCGCTCGGCTTGGTCGCGCGACCCCATACCGCCGGGTCGTAGGTGGCGAGGAAGGCGTCGAACGAGTAGGCCGGATCGGCGTAGTCCGCGCAGGTCAGCGGAGTGTCCGCGTCGTCGACGTTGCCCTGGATCCCCCCGCTGACGAAGATGATCTTCGGGGTGGCGTTGCTGCCGTTCGTGGCGTTGTTGCCGCCCAGGGCCGCGACCAGCTCGGCCCGGTCATGCACGACGCTGATGTGGGCGTCGTCGGCGGCCGAGCCTCCGGTCGTACCCGTGCCGCTGGACGCCCAGCCGTCGTTCGGGGCAAGGGTCTGGCGCGCGATGGCCAGCGCCGCCTTGGAGGGCTGGTTGTCCGCCTCGGCGCTGGTGGCGAGGATTACGCCGGAGACCACGAGGGTTGTCGTGGCCGCGACCGTGACGGCAGCGGTCCACAGACGGGACTGACGCATGCGAAGCTCCTCGGCTTGGGAAAGCGCTTTCCCGGCCATCGTTGTGCGTCGCGTACGTCGCGTCAATGTTTTCGTACATGCAGGTTTGTTGCAGCGTCGCATTTAAGATCAACACAACTGTCCACTTGTTGGGGGGTGGGAGCGCTCCCGACCTGACAGCCTATGGACAGTTGCGTCGATCTTGGCCGGAGTCAGGCGCGGGGTGGGGCGGCGCTGTCGCGCACGACGACGGTGGCCGGGGCCGACTCGATCAGCCGCTGACCGCTGGAGTGCGTACCCAGTGCCAGGGTCAGTGCCCGGGCACCCATCTCCACCAGCGGCAGCCGGACCGTGGTCAGCGCGGGCGTCACGTCCTGCGCGATCGGCATGTCGTCGAAGCCGACCACGGACAGGTCGGCCGGGACGGTCAGGCCGCGCGCCCGGGCGGTCGCCAGGGCCCCGATCGCCATCGAGTCGTTCATCGCCACGATCGCCGTGATCGCCGGGTACGCGTCCAGCAGTTCGGCCGCGGCGCGGGCTCCGCTGTCGCGGGTGAAGTCGCCGTACGCGACGCGGGTCGCGGGCAGGGTGAGCTTGGCCGCCTTCAGGGCGGACCGCAGCCCGCCGAGCCGGTCTGTCGTCGTCGTCAGCTCCTTCGGGCCGGCGATCACGCCGAGGACCCGGTGGCCGAGACCGGTCAGGTGCTCGCCCAGCTCGCGGGCGCCGTCGATGTTGTCCGGCTGGATCGCGTCGCCGATCAGCTCGTGCCGGCCGATGACCGCGACCCGGCCGCCGCCGTCCTGGTACTGCCGCAGCGACGCGTTGAGGTCGCGGGTCGCGGCCGGGTCGTGGTACCCCGAACCGGCGAGCACGATGGCCGCCACCCGCTGGCCGCTGAGCAGCTCCACGTACTCGCGCTCGCGCACCGGGTCGCGATAGCTGTTGCAGATCACCAGCAGGGTGCCCCGCTCGATGGCGACCCGCTGCAGGCCCCGGGTGATCTCGGCGAAGTACGGGTCGGAGACGTCGTGCACGATCACCCCGACCGCGCCCCGCTCGGCCCGGGCCAGCATCCGGGCCTGCGCGTTCGGCACGTACCGCAGCTCCTCGACGGCCCTGACCACGCGGCGCCGCAACGCCTCGTCGACCGGTTTCGCGCTGCCGTTGATGACGCGCGAGGCCGTCGCGGAGGAGACTCCGGCGCGGCGGGCGACATCGGCGAGGGTCACCGGGCTGGTGGCGGGCACGATCACCAGCCTACCGGCTGTGATCCACCTGGCGCCGTTAGCGCCTTGTCTGACGGGAGGGGATCGCCTAGGGTAAAGGAAAGCGCTTTCCTAGGTACATCACGTTGTTTCGGGAGGTCAGGTGGCTCGCAGGCCGGTGACGGTGATCGTGAACGGGGTGACCGGGCGGATGGGCTACCGGCAGCATCTCGTGCGATCGCTGCTGGCGATCCGGGAGCAGGGTGGGCTGCCGACCGGGGACGGGGACCGGATCTGGCCCGAGCTCGTGCTGGTGGGGCGAAACCCGGACCGTCTGGCCGAGATCGCCCAGCGCCACGGGCTGTCGGACTGGACGACCGACCTCGACGACGCGCTCGCCCGCGACGACGTCGACATCTACTTCGACGCGCAGCTGACCCAGGCCCGGGAGAAGGCGGTCCGGGCGGCGATCGCGGCCGGCAAGCACGTGTACACGGAGAAGCCCCTGGCCGACAGCGTGCAGACCGCGCTGGAGCTCGCGAACGCGGCCAAGCAGGCCGCGGTGTTGCACGGGGTGGTGCAGGACAAGCTCTTCCTGCCCGGGCTGCGCAAGCTCAAGCGCCTGGTCGACGGCGGGTTCTTCGGCCGGATCCTGTCCGTGCGGGGGGAGTTCGGCTACTGGGTGTTCGAGGGCGACTGGCAGGCCGCGCAGCGCCCGTCGTGGAACTACCGCGCCGAGGACGGGGGCGGAATCGTGCTGGACATGTTCCCGCACTGGCACTACGTGCTGGAGCGGCTGTTCGGCCCGGTCCGGGCGGTCACCGCGGTGGCCGCGACGCACGTGCCGCGCCGGGTCGACGAGCGCGGGGAGGAGTACGAGGCGACCGCCGACGACGCCGCGTACGCCATCTTCGAGCTCGCCGGCGGCATCGTCGCGCAGATCAACTCGTCCTGGACGGTGCGCGTACACCGGGATGAGCTCGTCGAGTTCCAGGTCGACGGGACCCACGGTTCGGCCGTCGCCGGCCTGCGCACGTGCCGCATCCAGCACCGAGGTGCCACGCCGAAGCCGGTGTGGAACCCGGACCTGCCCAACGCCGAGAGCTTCCGCGACCAGTGGCAGGTCGTGCCGGACAACGAGGAGTACGACAACGGGTTCAAGGTGCAGTGGGAGGCGTTCCTGCGGCACGTCGTCGAGGGCACCCCGTTCCCGTGGGACTTCGCCTCCGCCGCGCGCGGGGTGCAGCTGGCCGAGCTCGGCCTCGTCTCGGCCCGCGAGGGGCGGCGGGTGGAGATCCCGGAGCTGTCCCTGTGAACCACGTGCTGCTACCGGATGGCGAGCGCTTCGAGTTGAGCGCGCCGCCTGCGCTTCCCGCGCCGAAGCCCTTTCACGACCGGATGGCGTACGCGGCGGCCCACGTCGTCGCCGACCCCCGGGCGGAGAACGTGCCCGGCGCGCCGGCCGCGCTCGACTGGGACGCCACGCTCGCGTTCCGGCATCACCTGTGGCGCCACGGGTTCGGCGTCGCCGAGGCGATGGACACGGCGCAGCGGGGGATGGGCCTGGACTACCCGGCCACCCGCGAGCTGATCCGCCGCACCGCGGCCGACGCCCGCGGCCCGCTCGTGGCAGGCGTGGGGACCGACCAGCTACCGCCTGGACTCTCCACATTGGAGTCTGTCGCCGCGGCGTACGAGGAGCAGCTGTCCGATGTGGAGGAGACCGGCGCGACCCCGGTGCTGATGTGCAGCCGGCAGCTCGCCGCGGTGGCCACCGACGCCGACGACTACCTGAAGGTCTACAGTGGACTCCTGTCCCAGTGCTCCGCCCCGGTCGTGCTGCACTGGCTGGGCGATATGTTCGACCCCGCCCTACACGGGTACTGGGGCAGCGCCGACCTCGACGTGGCGGCCGAGACCGTGCTGGCGCTCATCCGGGAGCATCCCGATCGGGTCGACGGCATCAAGGTCTCGCTGCTCGACGAGGCGCGCGAGGTCGCGCTCCGGCGCCAGCTGCCGCCCCGGGTCCGCCTCTACACCGGGGACGACTTCCACTACCCGCAGCTGATCGTCGGCGACGAGCTGGGCTACTCCGACGCGCTGCTTGGGATCTTCGCCGCGATCGCCGCGCCGGCCGCGGCGGCCTTGGTGGCCCTCGACGCCGGGGACCTGACCCGGTACGAGGAACTGCTGGAGCCGACGGTTCCGTTGGCGCGCCACATCTTCGGCCCGCCCACCGCCGCGTATAAGACCGGCATCGTCTTCCTGTCCTGGCTCGCCGGTCACCAGGACCACTTCACGATGGTCGGCGGCCTGCAGTCGCACCGGTCGGCTGAGCACCTGGCCTACCTGCTGGTGCTGGCCGACGGGGCCGGCGTGCTGCCCGACCCCGACCTGGCCGCCGCACGGGCCAACGCGTACTTCGACGTCGCGGTGGGCCGGCGATGATCCTCTCCTTCAACCAGGCCACCGCCCAGAACTGGCCCTTGCCCGACATGATCAAAGGGTGCGCGGTCGCCGGCGTGACCCAGGTCGGGCTCTGGCGGGAACCCGTCGCGGAGTACGGGTTGCAGCGCACCGTCTCGCTGCTGGCGGACGCCGGGTTGGCGGTCAGCACCCTGTGCCGGGGCGGATTCTTCGACCGGCCGGACTGGCTGTCGTCCAATCGGGCCGCGATCGATGAGGCGGCCGCGCTGGGGGCGCCGGTGCTGGTGCTGGTCAGCGGTGGCCTGCCTCCAGGTAGTCGGGACATCGACGGGGCCCGTGCGCACGTGGCGGAGGCGGTGTCCACATTGGTGCCGTTCGCGCTCCAAGCCGGGGTACGCCTGGCCGTCGAGCCGCTACACCCGATGTACGCCGCCGACCGTTGCGTCATCAACACGTTGGCTCAGGCGCTCGCGGTGGCCGAGCCGCACCCGTCCGAGGCCGTCGGCGTGGTCGTGGACACGTACCACATCTGGTGGGACGACCGGGTGTACGCCGACATCGCCCGAGCCGGTGAGCGCATCGCCAGCTTCCAGATCGCCGACTGGACCACCCCGCTGCCGGAGGGCGCGCTGACCGGTCGCGCGCTACCGGGCGACGGAGAAATCGAGATCGGCCGGCTGTGGCGCGCGGTCGAGGCAGCCGGCTACACCGGCCCGGTCGAGGTGGAGATCTTCAACACCGAGCTGTGGTCCCGCCCCGGCGACGATATCCTCGCCGCGACCATCCGCGCGTATGAGGCGTTCTCCTAACATCCACAGTGGACCGTGACGCATCGATGCGGCACACTGTGGGCGTGGCGGTGTTCGAGCAGGAGTGTCCGGTGGGGCCGGACGATCAGCAGTGGGCTGATGGCACGCTGGACTGGTGCCGGCAGCAGTTGGGCCGCGACGGGCTGTCCGCGCAGGTCGTGGTACCGACCGATGAGTTCTTTCCGGATCCCACCCCGACTACGACCCGGGATGTGGGCGCCCTGGTCGCGAGGGTCTGTCGCCTCGTCGGTGTCTCCCCGAGCCTGATCACGACCGGGCACCTCAACGACTTCACCGAGGAGGAGGTCTTCCAGGCCCGGATCGGCGATCCCGACCTGGAGCTCACCGGACACCTGCGCACCGCGGCCGGCCAGATCTTCCTCGACGCCGACCGCATCCTGGCCATGACGCCGGTGACGATGGTGGCGTTCATCTCGCACGAGCTGTGCCATGCCCGCCTGCCCGGGGATCTGGTCGACCTGTCGCGGGATGACGAGGAGCTGGTCGACCTGGTCGCCGTCTACCTGGGCATGGGCGTGTTCGCGGCGAACGCGGCGCGCGAGTTCACCAAGGAACGCAGCGGCAACTGGGGCCTGCGGATGACCGCCGCCCGGTTGGGTGTGCTGACCGAGGAGATGTACGGGTACGCGCTGGCCCGGTACGCCATCATGCGCGGCGAGGCGAACCCGGTCTGGGCCAAGCATCTCGACACGAATCCTCGCACGTATTTCAAGCGGTCCATGGCCTACCTCCGCTTCGTCGACCTCGACTAGTCGCCCTCCACAGTGGAATTGCGTTGATCGCACGACGTCCGGGCGCCATCGTGGCGGCATGAACGACGCGCAACGGCGGGTATGGGCCCGATTCCCGTCCGGCAGCCAAGAGGCGCTGGACGGCCTGTCCGCCAGCGACCTGCAGACCCTGTTGTTGTCGGTGGCCGGTACGCGGTCGGCCCGGGTCAGGCCGACAGAGCTGATGCGCCGATGGCGGGACGACCGGTTCGTGCAACCGGCGGCCAGCGACCCGCGGGTGCTGGCCGCGCTGGAGGATCGCCTGTGGCGCCTGCTTCCGGCCGCGGTCGAGGGGGTCGAGCTCTCCCCGGTCGTACCGCTCGGCACCTGTGCCGCGGTCGCCCCGGTCAGCCAGAACCGGATCGTCACGACGATGCGGTCGACCGAGGTCGTCAGTGACTCGACCAACGCGCTGGCGATCGAGGCCGCGTCCCGGCGCCTGGGCCAGCCCGCCAATGGCGTCGTGCACCTGGCCGCGAGCCATCGCCAGCTGCGGGCCCAGCGGTTCGCGCCCGGGATGGCCGCGCACTTCCGGCTGTTCGCGTTGGTGTCCAGTGGCCGCGACATCGGATCCGGCGCCACTGAGGCCCAGTTTCTGTTGCTGCACCTGCGATTCTGGCACGACCTGCTCGCCGCCCTGCTGCCGTCCGGAGCCGCCCGGCTTCACTACACACGGTTCGGCAGCTCGGCGGTCGCCGACCGATTCAACGACACGGTGCTGCCGGCGTTCGCATCCAGCGCGGTGCCCGTGGTGGAGGAGCGGGACCGCGAACGTGGCCGGGGCTACTACGCCGACCTCGCCCTGCGGATCTCGGCCGGCGATCTGGAGCTCGGCGACGGCGGCTTCACCACGTGGACCAGTCAGCTGATGGGAAACGCCAAGGAACGGTGCCTCGTCTCGTGCCTGTCCACCGAACGCCTCGCCGCCGCGATCCAAGCCACTGAGTCCCATCGATCATGAGGTTGGACGTCCATGATCGGCGCGATCATGGCGATAGCCTCATGATCGGCGCGGTATGGGGGAGGGAAACTCAGCGGGGTGGGGCGCAGGAGGCGCGTTCGACCAGCGAGGTGGGCAGGCGGATGTGGGTGTCCCGCTCGACGCCGTCGATGAGGTCGACCAGCAGCATCAGCGCCTCGGCGCCCATCTGCTGCAGCGGCTGGTTGATGGTGGTCAGCGGCGGTGAGGCGAGCGCGGATTCCGGCACGTTGTCGAAGCCGATGACCGACAGGTCGTCAGGGATGGTGAGGCCGAGCCCGCGGGCGACCTCGATCGTGGTGATGGCGGTCAGGTCGTTCGCGGCGAAGACCGCGGTCGGCCGGTCGGCCCGGGTGAGCAGCTCGCGGGCGGGCGTCTCGGCGGTCTCGGGGTTGTAGCCGCCGACTCGTACCAGTGACTCATCGACGCCGACGCCTGCGTCGGCGAGGGCCTGACGGAAGCCGGCCTCGCGCAGGCGTGACGACTCGAGGTCGGGCCGGCCGGACAGGAACGCGATGCGCCGGTGGCCTAGGCCGAGCAGGTACGTGGTCGCCAGCACCGCCCCGGTGAAGTTGTCGGAGTCCACTGTGGGCAGTCCGGACGGTCCGGTGTGCGGGTCGACCGCGACCACGTGGAAGCCGGCCTTCGTCTCGACCACGGTCGGGGTGACGATGACCGCCCCGTCGATGAGCGTGCCGGACAGGCGCGACAGCGAGCGGCGCTCCCACCCGACGTGGGATCCGCGGGCGCCGCCGGAGTAGGCGACCAGCTCGTAGTCGGTCTTGGCGACGGCCCGGGAGGCGCCCTTGAGGAGCTCAGTGGAGAACGGCTCGAACTCGGCGACGAGGATGCCCAACACGTTGGTGCGGTGGCTGCGCAGGCTCTGGGCGCCGAGGCTCGCCTCGTACCCGAGCTCCTGGATCACCAGCTGCACCCGGTCG
>Ga0163163_10004612_pt1 | contig 11767 bp, 12 predicted proteins | sample S65metaG_FD_119766 | JGI IMG/M metagenome (GOLD analysis project Ga0163163, IMG submission 119766) | Switchgrass rhizosphere microbial communities from Kellogg Biological Station, Michigan, USA - S6-5 metaG | ecosystem: Host-associated > Plants > Roots > Rhizosphere > Soil | place: USA... | reverse complement strand
CGTACTCTCCGATCACGGCTTTACTTCGTTCGAACGCGGGGTGGACCTGAACGCGTGGCTGCTACAAAACGGTTACCTGGCACTGAAGCAAGGCGCCGATGGCAAGAGTTCCTATTTGAAGGATGTCGACTGGAGCCGCACGCGGGCTTACACGTTCGGGCTGGCGGGGGTTTACATCAACCAGAAGGGTCGCGAGGCGGAGGGCATTGTCGACCCCGGCGAAGCCCGCGCGCTTAAGCGCGAACTCGCCGCGAAGCTCTCCGGATTGTACGACGAACAGCGCGCCCGCCCCGCGGTACGCCACGCCTGGCCATCCGACTCCTTGTACACCGGCCCGTATCTGGACGCTGCGCCCGACGTGATCGTGGGATACGGAGAGGGCTATCGCGCGTCGTGGGATTCCGCGGTCGGCAAAGTGACTGCCGATGTGTTTGCGGACAACGCAAAGGCTTGGAGCGGCTACCATTGCGTGGACCCGCACCTGGTTCCCGGCGTACTGTTTTCCAACCGCAAGATCGAGGCGGCGGACCCGGGGATTGAAGACATGGCGCCCACCGCGCTGGACCTCTTCGGCATTGAACCTCCGCCCTACATGGAGGGCAAGTCTCTGTTCAAGCCGCAACCGCGCCCGCTTCATCAAGAGGTTGCGGCGTGAGGGCGGGGGTAGCCTGTTTCGCGGTGGCGCTGTTACTGACTTCGGCTTGTGCCAATCACGCCACGCGAGCCGCGGGGAAGCGAATGATCGTGCTTGGCATCGACGGCATGGATCCGGTTTTTGTGGAAACTCATTTCGCCGATCTGCCGAATCTAAATTTTCTACGACAGCGGGGCTCGTTTCGACGGCTGGCCACGACAATCCCGCCTCAGAGTCCCGTGGCCTGGTCCAGCGTGATCACCGGCATGGATCCCGGCGGCCACGGGATCTTCGATTTCGTCCATCGCAACCCGGCCACACGCATGCCGGTGTCTTCCATGGCCGAGACCACGGAGCCGACGCGTTCGCTGGGTATCGGACCCTATCTGATCCCCTTATCCGGCGGCGGAGTACGTAGCCTGCGAGCGGGGCGAGCCTTCTGGCAAATGCTCGACGAACACGGCATCCGATCGAGTATCATCCGCATGCCTGCCAACTTCCCGCCAGCGGAATGCGAGGCCGATTCGCTGGCCGGCATGGGCACGCCGGACATGACCGGCTCCTTCGGCACGTTTTCGTTCTACACCGACGATCCGGCGGAAAAGCGGGAGAAGGTACCGGGCGGGCAGATCGTGCGCGTCACTTTACGCAACGGACGCGCGGAACTGGCGATCGCGGGTCCACCCAATCAAATGCGGCGCGACCGCCATTCGACTTCGGTTGGCCTGACGGTATCCGTGGACCCTACCGCGCAGACCGCCCGCTTCGATACGCAGGGCCGCCAGTTCATTCTGCAGCAGGGAGAATGGTCGGAATGGGTAAGGACGGAGTATTCCCTGATCCCTCACGTCAACAGTGTCCGCGGCATTTTTCGCGTGTACCTGCAGCAGGTGCATCCCTACTTGCGGATCTACGTCAGTCCGGTGAATATCGACCCGGAGGATCCTGCCCTGCCGATCTCTACGCCCCGCGATTACAGCCGAAATCTTGCCACCGCAGTGGGGCCGTTTTACACGCAAGGGATCGCCGAAGAAACCTCTGCGTTCCGTGCCGGCATTCTCTCCAAGTCCGAGTTCCTAGTGCAGAGCCGCAAAGTGCTGACGGACAACCTGAAGATGTTTCGCTTTGAACTCGACCGCTTTCAGGATGGCCTCTTCTTCTATTACTTTTCGAGCGTCGATCAGAACTCGCACATGCTGTGGGGCCGTTACGATAGCGACCTCCTCGAGATCTATCGCGACGTAGATCGCGCGATCGGCCAGGCGGTCGCCAAAGCGGGAACCGACACCCCGCTGCTGGTGATTTCAGACCATGGCTTTGCGCCCTTCAATCGCGCCGTCCATTTGAACTCCTTTCTGATGCGGGAAGGCTTTCTAACATTGGACGATCCGACCAAAACCGGAGACGAGGAGTTATTCACTCACGTGGATTGGAGCAAGACAGTGGCTTACGCGATCGGGCTGAACGGTGTCTATGTGAACCTGGAAGGACGCGAAGCCGGCGGTGTCGTACCGGAAGCCGATAAGCGTCTGGTACTGGAACGCCTGGCCAGGCGATTGGTGGAGTTCAAGGATCCGGAAACCGGTAAAAGGGTCATCGAGCGGGTGTACTTTCCGGAAGAGGCGTTCCAGGGCCGGAACCTGAAATACTCGCCCGATCTCCTGGTGGGATTCCGCCGCGGCTACCGCGCATCGTGGCAGACGGCTCTCGGCGCGGTGCCCCCTGAGGTGCTGGAAGACAACACCCAGGCCTGGATCGGCGACCACTGCATGGCGGCAGACCAGGTTCCGGGCGTGCTCTTCAGCAATCGCCCGCTTCGTACAGCTGGGCCGCACCTGTGGGACATCACTGCCAGCATCCTGGGTGAATTCGGAGTGCCGAAGGCGAACGGGATGATCGGACAATCGGTTTTCTGAAGCGAACATGGAAATGCTCAACTGGTTCATCGATTCCATTCTGCTGGTGGTTCACGTCTTCCTCTCCTTTGCTCCCCGCCTGGTGGGGCTCACTATTGTAGCCGCCAGCATAGGCGCCGGCATGCTGTGGGTCTTTGGCAGAACCAGCGATCAGGAGCGAATGAAGCAGGTCAAGCGCCGTGTCCAGGCGAGCCTGCTCGAACTGCGGGTGTTTGTGGATGAACCAGCGATCTCCCTGCGCGCGCAGGGAAGGCTAATCGCCGCCAACCTGAACTATCTCGCCCTGGCTCTGCGTCCGATGTTGTGGATGGGCGTACCGATCGCTCTACTCTTGATTCACCTGGAGGCGTTCTATGAACGCGCTCCGCTGGCGCTGGCCGAACCCGCGCTGGTTACGATGCGGATGACCGCGGATTGGATCCCATCGGCGCCTCCGCCGGTACTCATTGCGCCGTCCAACGTCACGATACTCGGCCCGCCGGTGCGCGTCGCAGCATCCCGGGAAGTGAGTTGGCGCATCCTGCCGTACTCCCCCGTTTCGGACAGGCTGCTATTTCGTTACAACGGTCAGGAGGTAGCGAAATGGCTGGAGGCCGGCGATCGCCAGCGGTACGTGACGGGGCGGCGCGTACGTTCGCGTTGGGAGACGATACTGTCGCCGGGCGAAACCCGTATGCGGTCAGATTTCGCCGAGTGGATCGATGTCCGTTACCCGTCCGCCGACCTGCGCATTTTCGGTTTTCACGTGAACTGGCTGGCGTGGTTCCTGATCGTTTCCATGGCAACCGCGCTACTCCTGAAAAAACGCCTTGGCGTGGTGCTCTGAGGATAAAAAGATGCTCGGAACTTCAATCAAGCTGAACAAAGCCCTGTTGGTGAAAGTAAAGAAGTGCGCGGAAGCCGGTGGATACAGTTCGCCGTCGGAGTTCGTCGAGCACGTGCTCGAAAAAGAACTTGCCAAAGTGGAGACGTCCGCTTCAGATGAAGAGATCGCCAGAAAACTGCAAGGGTTGGGATACCTGGACTGAAGGTGGCATGATCGGGTCAGAACGCTCAGGACCGCCGAGCCGCTACATGATGTGGCGGAAGACCCAGAACAGGCCGGCGGATAGCGCAATCGAAACGGGTAACGTCATCAGCCATGCCGCAATCAAAGCGCGCAATGTGCCCCACTGTAGACCCGAACGATTTGCGGCCATGGTGCCAGCCACACCACTAGTCAACACATGAGTCGTGCTCACGGGTAGCCCAAACCGATCCGCCGCCAGAATCGTCGCCATCGCGATTACTTCCGAAACTGCTCCCTGCGCGTAAGTCAAATGGGTCTTGCCAATTCGCTCTCCCACCGTGATCACGATGCGTTTCCACCCGACCATCGTGCCCAGCCCAAGCGCCAATGCCACCGCTACTTTGACCCAGGTGGGAATGAACTTGGTGGTTCGGTCGAGGGCCCGAAGATAGTTACTGATGGCCTCCGCGTCTTCCGGACGGAGAGGCAGAAGGTGCTTGCTCTCGATAATCCGGAGCGCCTCGCCGGCCAGGTACATGTCGTTACGGATATTGCCAGAGAGTTCGATCGGCACGCTCGCCAGGGCGCCCTACGGAGCGACATCCGCCGCGATGCGTAGCACCACTGCCTCAAACGCGGGAATCGTTGCTGGTTCGATTTGCGAGTGGTTGACAAGCCGCTCCAGGACCGGTCTAGTTTTTGCTGGAGCCGTGGCGCCTGGGCTCGTATAGTTGCTCAGCACGCGAGCCGTCTGCTCGGAGACGGCGAGGAAGTCTGCACTTCCGGTCCACGCACAGCGTGATTGAGGGCGTAGGCCGCCGGCACGGTTCCGACCAGGATCAGCATGATCAGCCCCATGCCTTTCTGTCCGTCGTTCGATCCATGGGCGAAACTGACTCCGGTGCAGGTCAATACCAGCATCGATCGAATCCAGAATGGCGGCGGTTCGGTACCTTTAGGCTCGCGGTAAAGCGTGTGGTTGCGCACCAGCCGTTTCATCAGCAGAAACAGTAGCGCCGAGCAGAAAAACCCGATCAGCGGGGAGAAAAACAAGCTCTTTCCAACCCCGATCGTCTGTGTCCAATCGACGCCGCTGGCGCCCGTGTGCCGCGGCGCCATTAATTGGTTCATCAGGCCCACGCCGAGGATGGAACCGATGAGTGTGTGAGAGCTGGAGTTGGGCAATCCGAAATACCAGGTCCCCAGATTCCAAAGGATGGCCGAGACGAGAAGCGCGAAGATCATCGCGAAGCCGGCGTGCGTGCCCGCGTTGAGAATCAATTCAACGGGCAGAAGCGAAACGATACCGAACGCCACGGCGCCGCTCGATGTCAGTACGCCGATGAAATTCCATAGGCCGGACCAGACGACCGCGAGGTGCGGCTCCAGCGAATGGGTGTAGATGACTGTGGCTACCGCGTTCGCCGTGTCATGGAAGCCGTTGACAAATTCGAAGCCAAGCGCAATCGCCAGCGTAAGGCCAAGCAGCACGAACTCGAAGGTGGGGGTGGAGCGAAGCGCGGAGAGATCCGACAGCAGGCTGCCGCCCGCATATAACACACCCCCAAGCAGCACGCCGGCGAAGACCGCCAGGGAGATGCGCCCAGGCTTCCGCGTGATTTTGGAATCCAGGACCGAGACTCGGGCATCCGCCATAGAGGTTTCCGAACTCCCAAGCCTAGCAAGGGCGAGTTACAACCTGGTTACTTTGCGATGGCTTGAAGATTGAGCGTAACGCTATGTTTCAGGGGAGCCAGTACTCAGTGCCCGGCGAGACGGCCGTATCGCTTTTCTCCAGTTCGCCGATAGGTGGAATCTGCTCGTCGAACTGCGCCCCGGCGTTACCTGGCGGCATGGTCTGCTCAGTGTCGGTAGTAGTCGGATACCACATAGGCTTTAAGCCAGCTTAGCTCCGATGCCGTGACACTATAGTGACGTTCTGAGACTACTTCAGGCAATTTTCCGCGAAGGGGCTTTTGCAAGGGTTGTCATACCATTGCGCCTGGCAGCCGCCCAACGCTTCTTGGCGGCCATTGAGAGGCGCTTTCGGGCGGCGCTGGATAGTTTTCGCGATTGAGGCTGCTCAGCTCTGGCTGCCGGCTTCCTGGCCGGCGCTGCAGCCAGGGTTTGGGTTGCTGACGCCACGCTAGATCTTGCGGCGCTTAGCAATTCGTTTACCTCAGGGATGCTCCCGTTGTATTGGTCAATCACGGTTCCGAGTAGCGTCTCGACGCGATGTAGCCGTTTGAGGGCCTTTCTTGCCTTCATTTACTGCTCCTAGGCAGAGGTTATAACACAATCGTCACGATCGTCGTTGTGAGGAGCCGCACGTTTTGGCTTGAAGCGCTCGAGACCTGCCATGATCGAGCCGAGCGTCCACCATCCCGGCGCGGTTGCCAGAGGCAACCGGATTCCAGGGTTCTCGCATGCCGCGAATAAGTGACGGGAGCGCGCCATAACAGATCCGGCTCCAAAGCTTCATCCGGTGTTGACAATCGTGGGCGAGAATAATCCAATGAACCCGGCTATAAGTCTCAAGTCGAATAACCGGCGCATCACGAGCCGTTACGCCGTTAGTGCGCCCGTGCAGTATCGCCCAGCGTCTCCCACACTCGAATCTGTCTGGAAGAGTGGCCATACGCGCGACATGAGCGCGGGTGGCATTCTGATTGACCAACCCGAAGCCGCGCCAGTCGGCTCGACATTGGAACTCGCGATCGACTGGCCTGGGTTATACCATGGCAAGCCGGTGGTTCGCCTGTTCGTAGTCGGGTCGGTCGAGCGCGCCGACGAACGCGGCACCGCCTTACGAATTCTCAGCCATGAGTTCCGCGATGTACGCCCGGTGATAACCCGCCCCAGGCGTGCGGAAAGAAACTTCGCCCTTGCGTGGTAGTCAGGTTTTCATGGAACGGTCATCATATCGCCGCAGAGACGCCGAATGTATTCCGATTGTTCGACTGGTGCCGGGATTGCCCCACTGCGGATGCTTGGTCGCGCCGTATGCCTCGCTGCGGAACTGCATGCGAAGGCGCTCGTAGACCCGGAAGTCACGCAGCTTCGCAAGCAGCACCGGGGAAAGTCCGCGCGAATTCGCCGCTGCCAGCGGGGCATTGATCAGGGATTCCGATTCCAGGACGTGCCCGATCTCCGGCGAGACGGAATTCAACTGCGTGGCCGTGGCGGATACCTGCACCGATTCCGTTACCTGACCGAGTTCCAGACGTAGATCGACGGTCATCGGCTGATTGAGTTGCAGCCTCAGGGATTCCCGCACGCCCTCTTTGAATCCCGGGGGCGATCACGGTCAGCCGGTAATCGCCGGGCATCAGAAAACTGATGACGTAGTCGCCTGCTTCGTTGGTCGCGGCTTTCCGTATCGCGTGGGCGGCCGTCCCGGTGACAGTCACGACCGCGCCGGCAGCCGGCCTGCCGGCCGGATCGGAGACGCGCCCTCGAATTCTCTCTGTATAGGTCTGTGCGTGCAGACTTGCCGCCAGCGCGATAAACCACACGTGCTTACTCATAGCAAGGCTCTCCGGACGAAGATGGGGATGAGCCTCAATCGTACTGTGAGTACGGTTTCACAACGGTCAGGAACCGAAGAATATCCGATGAACATACCCGTCCAGGAACGTAAACGAAAGTTCACCATTTGTTAGCCAAACCGTTTCCCGTTCGTAGTCAAGCTGAGACGTGGGCTTCATAAGATGCCTCCTGTACCCATAATTTGCACCGGAGGAATTCTCTTGTTGAAGACTCGTCGTGTTTGGAGTGCGGTGTCCGCCCTCGTGGTTGTCTGCGTTCCGATGATGGCACAGACCTCCGCTAACGTTCGCATTCTGCTACCGGAACGCACCCGCCTGTTGCAGGGCCAGCAGGTAGACCTGGTTCTGGAAGTGCGGAACGCCGCCGCTGTTTCGGGCCTGAAGGTCAACGCCGGCGGTGTGGACCTGACTTCAAAGTTCAGTGCCGCCGTGAAGACAGATCTGGACTGCGATAGCAGCACGGACTGGGTGATGAGAGCCAACCTGCAATCTTTCGATACACCCGGCGACCTCAAACTCGATGTTTCTCTCACCGCCGGCAGCACCGTTGTCAGCGATTCGCGCACCATTCAGGTCCGCGAGTTCCATCCCTCCGTCGGTCAGCGCCGCAATGTCGTTCTCTTCATCGGCGACGCCATGGGTACCGCGTACCGCGACGCTGCCCGCCTGGTTTCCCGATCGATCGTGGACGCGAACGGCAAGAACTCGTTCCGCGACGGCTTCTTCGACGACCTGCTCGAAATGGACAAGATGCCGGTTAGCGGCATGTCGATGACTTACGGTACGGATTCCATCGTGCCGGACTCCGCCAACACGGGGTCGGCGTGGGCGACGGGCAACAAGAGTTATCTCAATGCAGTCAACTCGCTCGGCGACGGCACCGACTGCAAATGGCGGTTCAACGGCCAGCAAAACGCGGCTACGCTTCAATACATAAACGACAACCCGCGCGTGGAAAATCTCTGGCAATACCTTAAGCGCCGTTTCAACTATCGCACCGGCATCGTCACCACCGCCGCTGTCACCGACGCCACACCGGCGGTCGAAGGCGCATACACGGGTTACCGCCAGGCGCGACTCGAAATTGCGCGCCAGTACCTCGAAAATCCGATGTTGAATGGCCGCCCCGCGTTCGACTTGATCCTCGGCGGCGGCACCGATCCGTTTACGGCGGCGGGCCGCACCGACAAGCGAGATCTGATCGCGGAGTTTCAGTCACTGGGCTACCGCTATGTCACCACCGCCAGTGAACTGCGCGGCGTGAACTTCGGCCAGCCCACGATCGGCCTGTTCAAGGGCTCACCGGCGCCAGCGCCGGCAAGCAATGGAATCGCCACCGCCGCCGACGTGAACATGGACGTCGCATACGACAAGCTGAAGCTGACGCGTCCCGCCTCGGAACCTACCGCGAGCCTGGGCAGTTTTACAGACCAGCCAATGCTTGATCTGATGACTCAGAAGGCGATCGAAGTGCTGAGCAACAGCTTCGGATCGCAGCCGTTCATCCTCATGGTGGAAGGGGCGTCCATCGATAAGCAGTCGCACCCCAACCAGGCTGCAGGTACGATTTGGGACACCATCGAATTCGATAAAGCCATCGGCGTCGTCCGCTCCTGGGCCGACAAACGGACCCCGAAGGATACTTTGATCGTCGTCACCGCGGATCACGATCAGTCCATGTCCATCATCGGGGTGAGCAATACTCCGGACACGGAATACTTCAACCGCGGTGAGAGCGAGAAAGTTGCGATTAAGACTACGATGGGCGACCAGGATTTCACGGTGTGGGGCGATTCATACTCTAACGCGCGCGCCGGATTGCCGTTCGTCAACACCAGCACCACCGCGTCCAACAACGGCGGCGCCCCAAACATGCCCGGCACGTTCACGCCATCCAGCCCGGCCGATACGCTGTGGACCAGCACTTACTCCGCCTATTCCGGTTCACCGGCCTATAAGCTCGATGCGGCCACAGGCTACCCCGTGAACTCAGGCGCCGACATAAGGCGCATTGCAGTCGGCTTCCGAACGGGCGATCATACCGGTTCGAGTGTGCCGGTGACTGCCGAAGGGCCGGGCGCGTTCCTCTTCACCGGCTACATGGATCAGACCGACATTTTCTTTAAGATGGCGGCGGCCATAGCCTCGGATACTTCCGATGCGGACAAATTAGTGGATGCAATGACCAATAGTACCTTTCCCCGTACATTCGGCAAGAAGTAGCGATGAAACTCATTCCTGTTCTCCTTTGGGCGCTGCTGTATGCAGCGCCCGTTTTTTCGCAGCAGGCGCTGTGGTCGGATCCGCGGATCTCCACGGACGGACTCAAATGGTTCCAACTCGTAGAAAGCGAATCGGAAGTACGCAAGTATCTGGGTCAGCCCGCAATGGTGGCCGACTTCGGGGAATACCGCTCCTGGCAGTATCAGATCGGCGAGGTGGAGCACGACGACTTTTCGCACGCGCTGGTATTCCGCAAATCGGACGGAAAATTAGTGAGTGTCAGCCGCACTTACAACCCGGAGCGGAGTGTTGACTCCCTTTTCCCGCCGAGCGGGACGACGGTGCATTGGTTCCGTGCTGCAGGGCAGCCGGACTTCCCGATGCGTATCAGAAGGCTCCCGGGCGGACGGGTCCTCATGGCAGTCGGAACATCGAAGCCGGGACAAACCACTGGACAGTTGGTCTTGATGAGCGAAAAAGAACTGCCCCACTTCTATCCCTGGTTGGCAGAAGACCTCACCGTGGGGGCAAGGTAACGATCGGGCACTGTCAGCGCGTTGGTTGGCTGACGCTGCTCAACGACCTGCAGGCCCAAGGTCAGCCAGCGTCGCGATGATCTTCGCACTACGTCGGCGCGTGCGACCTTGTCATTCACTTTGCGGACTCGTCGCCTTGTTCCGCGGCGCATATCAGCGACGAAATCGTCTCCTCCAGACCGTGAATCCCTACTGAATCGTACCTCTGAACGCGACCCGCGGCATCACGCCGCGGCCTTGCCCGATTGTACGAATACCAAGCCGGCGTCTTCGGCGACGGACAGGAACCGAAAAAAGATTTGTTGCGATGAACCGATCCGCGGGGGATTGACGCGTAAATATACAACAGCAAACAGAAGCGAATCCTTGGAACACCAATAACCTGGGCGCCTCGCAGCGACCGGCGCCTCTCCAGGGAACGCAGTTCAGGAAAGAAAACTATGAGGACATCGATCATCGTCACTCTGGCCGCGGCCCTTACCACCGTGGCCGGCATCGCAACGGCGCAGGATGCGGCAGATACCGATCCCGCGCCTGTCGTTTCCCGCAGCTCGCTACGACTCGTGGAGTTCACCCCTATGACGCGCAGCGAGCGTTTTCGGAACTACCTCACCTCGACATTCGGACCTCAGTCGCTCGCCACATCCGTGGCGCGTGCGGGGCTCGATCAATTAAGAGACAGCCCCACCGAATGGGGACAGGGAAGTGCGGCGTTCGGCGACCGCCTCGGCAACGCATACGCCAAGCACATCATTCGCCGGACGCTGGAATTTGGCGGGACAAGCGTGCTGCATCAGGACGATCGATACTTCAGATCGGGCGAGACCGGCATCTGGCGCCGCACGAAGTATGCCGTCGCCAGCACCTTTCTGGCCAGGCGCGACGATGGCCAGCGCACGATCGCGTTCGCGCGCATCGGTAGCGCTGCCGGCGCGGCCTTTATCTCGCGCGCCTGGCAGCCGGCCAGCACGACAGATGCCGGCCACGGCGCCAGCAGTTTCGGATTCACCGTGGCGACGGACCTCGGCACCAATGTATTCCGCGAATTCTGGCCCGACTTGAAACGCAGCCTTCACAGGAGATAACGTATGATCCGCCCTCTTGTCATCGGTCTTGTTGTATCCAGCTTCTGTGCCTTCGCGGCGCCGGTTGAGCCTGCTCCCGCGGGGAATCTCGTACTCTGGCGCGCGCCACACGCAATGACTACCTCGGACTGGGTCTGGGGTCCCGGTGGAGAACAACAAGCGCCGCTTGCGCCATTCACCTTTGTGAAAGAGAATCTCGGAGGGACGAATCCCAAGGTGGATGTTCGAGACGCGCGCGGCTCCTCGTGGGTCGTCAAATTCGGCGCCGAGGTGCACACCGATGTATTCGCGTCCCGCCTGCTCTATGCCGTCGGATACCCCACCGAGCCCACGTACTATGTCGCCGAAGGCACCATCGACGGCGTCACCGGCCTCCGTAGGGCCAAGACGTTCGTCGGAAAAGACGGCCGCTTTCGCAACGCCCGGTTCAAACTACGCGATCGCAGCTTTAAGAATGCAGACGAGTACAAATGGTCGTGGGTGGAGAACCCGTTCGTGGGCTCCCACGAACTGAACGGGCTCCGTATCCTGATGATGCTGGTCTCGAACTGGGACGCGAAGGATGCCCGGGATGCGGACGGCAGCAATACGGCGGTGCTTCGCCAACGCGACTCCAACCCTCCCGTTTACGTATACGCGATGACCGATTGGGGCGCTTCCTTAGGCAGTTGGGGCGGGTTCTTCAAGCGGGATCGCTGGAACGCGGCCGCCTACGAACGCCAGACGCCGAAATTCGTGCAGGGCGTCAAGGACAGCAACATCGTTTGGGGATACGAAGGAAAGCGCGGCGAAGACATTACTTCTGGAATCACCGTT
>Ga0163163_10004610_pt1 | contig 11771 bp, 7 predicted proteins | sample S65metaG_FD_119766 | JGI IMG/M metagenome (GOLD analysis project Ga0163163, IMG submission 119766) | Switchgrass rhizosphere microbial communities from Kellogg Biological Station, Michigan, USA - S6-5 metaG | ecosystem: Host-associated > Plants > Roots > Rhizosphere > Soil | place: USA: Michigan... | reverse complement strand
GCACCGACAAGTTCATGATCGACGGCCGCCACACCGGTACCGGCGGCGGCAATCACGTGGTGCTCGGTGGGCCGACGGCGGCGGACAGTCCGTTCCTGCGCCGGCCTGACTTGCTCAAGAGCGTGATCCTTTATTGGCAGCGGCATCCATCGTTGTCCTACCTGTTCTCCGGCTTGTTCATCGGGCCGACCAGCCAGGCTCCGCGCGTCGACGAGGCGCGCGACGACCAGCTGTACGAACTGGAGATAGCGCTCGCGATGGTGCCGCCGCCGGACCAGGGCGAGCCGCCGCGCCCATGGCTGGTCGATCGCCTATTTCGCAATCTTCTCGTCGATGTCACCGGCAATACCCACCGTGCCGAGGTCTGCATCGACAAGCTGTTCTCGCCCGATGGTCCGACGGGAAGGCTGGGCCTGGTCGAGTTTCGCTCCTTTGAAATGCCGCCGCATGCGCGCATCAGCTTGGCGCAGCAGTTGCTGCTGCGCGCCTTGATTGCCTGGTTCTGGCGCACGCCACAGAGCGGCTCGCTGGTGCGCTGGGGCACCGCTCTGCACGACCGATTCATGCTTGAGCACTGCGTCTGGCAGGACTTTCTCGGCGTGCTGGAGGATCTGCGCGGGGCCGGTTACGATTTCGCGCCGGACTGGTTTCATGCCCAGCGCGAATTTCGCTTTCCATTCTACGGCGCCGTGACCTATGGCGGCGTGAAACTGGAATTGCGTCACGCGCTGGAGCCGTGGCACGTCCTTGGCGAAGACACCACCGCCGGCGTGACCGCTCGCTTCGTCGATTCGTCGGTCGAGCGCCTGCAGGTGAAAGTCGAGGGTTTCAACGCCAGCCGCCACGTCGTGACGTGCAACGGCCGCCGTGTTCCGCTCACCTCGACTGGCCGGTCGGGCGAATATGTCGCCGGCATCCGTTTCAAGGCGTGGAAGCTGGCTGCCGCGCTGCAGCCGACCATCGACGTTCACGCCCCGCTCACATTCGATATTTTCGATCTTTGGAGCCGCCGCTCGCTGGGCGGCTGCGTGTACCATGTCGCCCATCCCGGGGGCCGCAACTACGAGACCGTCCCGGTCAATTCGTATGAAGCCGAGGCCCGGCGCCTGGCGCGCTTCCAGGACCACGGCCATACGCCGGGGGTTCGGGATTTCCCTGGGGAAGAGCGTTCGCTCGAATATCCGATGACACTCGACCTCAGACGTCCGACTCATGTCTGATAGCCGCATGGCCGGCCGGCGCGACAGCGAACCTGCGCAGCACGACATCGCGCCGCTGCTGGCGGGCTATCGGCCGTTGCCGGGCATTTTCGACGAGATGATGGACCGGGACGGCCGCGTGCGTTCGCATTGGCGGTCCTTGCTCGCGATGTTCGCGGCGCTCGGCCCGAAAGGGCTCGGCGCACGTTTTGCTGCCGCCGATCGCCACGTGCACGATTCCGGCGTGTTCTACCGCGTCTACGAGGAGCCCGCCGGGACCGAACGGCCCTGGCCGCTGAGCCACGTCCCGCTGTTGATCGACGCGTCGGAGTGGCAGCGCCTCAAGGCCGGACTGGTGCAGCGCGCCGAGCTGCTGGAGGCGGTGCTCGCCGACAGCTATGGACCGGCCCGGCTCGTGCGCGAGCGTCGCGTGCCGGCCACCGTCATCGCCGGCAATCCTGAATACCTGCGGCCGCTTGTCGGCGTGGTGCCGGCGGGCGGCGCGTATCTGCGGTTTTATGCGGTCGACGTCGGGCGATCGCCGGATGGCCATTGGTGGGTGCTCGGCGATCGCACGCAGGCGCCGTCGGGCGCCGGCTATGCGCTTGAGAACCGCCTCGCGCTGTCGCGCGCAATGCCGGATATCTACCGTGAACTCAAAGTCGAGCGTTTGGCGCCGTTCTTTCAGGCCGTTCAGGCCGAACTCGCTGCGTTCAACCGACGAGATGATTCCCGTGTTTGCGTTCTGACGCCGGGCCCGCTCAACGAGACCTATTTCGAGCACGCTTATCTCGCACGCTATCTCGGTTTCCTGCTGGTCGAAGGCGAAGACCTGACGGTGCGCGAAGACGGGGTCTTCATTCGCACCGTGTCCGGGCTCAAGCGCGCGGAAGTGCTGGTGCGGCGGCTTGACTCTGATTTTGCCGACCCGCTCGAGCTCAATGCGCGCTCGCGCCTCGGCGTGCCCGGACTGGTGCAGGCCGTGCGCGACGGCATGGTGGTCATCGCCAACGCGCTCGGTTCCGGGCTGGTCGAGGCGAGGGCGATGTTGAGCTTTCTGCCGGCGCTGGCACCGCCCGTGCTCGGCAGCGAACTCGCGTTACCGAATGTCGCGACTTGGTGGCTCGGCCAGGCGCGGGCACGCGAGGAGATCATCGACCGACTCGACGAGATGGTGATTGCGTCGGCCTTGAGCGGCGAGCTCCCGGGCTACGGCGAACGGCGAGAAGTTCTCGGCGCCGCGCTCGATGCCGATGAGCGGGCGCGAATCGTCACTCAGATCGGCCACCGCGGCATTGATTTCGTCGCCAAGGAGGCGGTCAACCTGTCGACGACGCCGGTGTGGCGCAACGGCAAGCTGGAGCCGCGCCCGTTCACGCTGCGGCTGTTCCTGGCGCGCACCAACGAGGGGTGGCGGGTCATGCCCGGCGGATTCGTGCGCGTCGCCGATGATGTCGACGCGCGCGCCGTGAGCTTGCAGCGGGGCGGGAGCACCGGTGATGCCTGGGTGCTGTCGGACAAGCCGGTCGCCGAGACGACATTGTTGCCCGCGCCCGATCGCATTACGATCTCGCGTGCAACGGGGGCGTTGCCGAGCCGCGCCGCCAACAATCTGTTCTGGGTGGCCCGCTACGTGGAACGTGCCGAAGCGACGTTGCGGCTGGTTCGGGCGCTCGTCAACCGCGCCGGCGACAGCGACGAAGCCACCACCCGCGTGGTCGCGCACATCTGCGCGCTGCTGGGCGAATGGGAGGCGGTGCCGACCGACCTGCCGAATGCTAGGCCGGTACTCGTCGCCGCCGCCGTGCTGCAGAACCGCGACCTCGACGGCGCCATGCCCTTCCTCGTCGGTGCGGCGCGGTCGGCAGCGTCGGTGATCCGCGACCGCTTTTCCCCCGATGCGTGGCGGGCGCTGACCGACCTGTTCGAGCTGATCAACACGCCGATCGATCTCCCGCCCACTGAAAGCGCGATCTTCGAGCGCACCAACCGCGCATTGCGTATCATCGCTTCATTTTCGGGGCTGGCTCAGGAAAACATGAGTCAGCTCGCCGGCTGGCGGTTCCTCGAGCTCGGCCGCCGGATCGAGCGGGCGATTGCAACCTGCCGCTTCGTCGATCAATTCGCGTTCACCAAGCTCAGCGGGGCGCTCGACGTCTTACTGGAGCTCGCCGACAGCCAGATCACCTATCGGTTGCGCTACGTCATGGTGGCGGCGCCGGTCCCCGTGATCGATCTCGTGGTGCTCGATCCCAGCAATCCACGCTCGGTCGCCTATCAGCTCAGCCGCATCGAGGCGCACCTTTCGACGCTGCCGCCGCGAAGCGACGATGGCCGCCTGTCGCCGCCCGAGCAGATCGCGACATCGCTTGCGGCGCAATTCCGTACCGCCGATGCCGCGGCACTCGATCCGGCGACATTCCGCCATGCGGAAGAAGCGCTGATGAAGCTCGCCAACGTGATCGCGTCCACCTATTTCACAACGCATGAGCGGGCCGAGGTTCGCTGGGAGGCGCTCGGATGATCTACGACGTCCGGCAGACGACGATCTATCACTACGCGTCGCCAGTTGCGTATTCGCGCCATGTGTTGCGGCTCACGCCGATCGATCGCCCAGGACAGCGCGTGCATGCCACCGCCTTGGACATCGACCCCGCCCCAATCGAGCGGCGCGAAGGCCACGATTTCTTCGGCAACCGGATGACCTGGATCGAGCTCGATGAGCCGCACGACACCTTGAGCGTTCGGGTTGCGGCACGGGTCGCCATCAAGAGCGAGGCACCACCACAGGCCGGCCTCACGCCGCCATGGGAAGAGATTCGCGACGCCGCGTTCGCTTCGACCGATCTGTCGCCGAACTCGCCGGCGCATTACCTGTTTCCCAGCCGACAGGTTTCGCTCGATCCGGAAATCCGCGCCTATGTCGCCGAGAGCTTTACGCCGGGGCGGCCCGTTCTCGAAGGCGCCGTCGATCTCATGCGGCGGATCAAGGCCGACTTCGTCTACGAGGTGGGAGTCACCACCGCATCGACGACACCGCCGATGTCGTTCGCGCTGCGTCGCGGCGTCTGCCAGGACTTCGCCCACATCATGATTTCCGGAATGCGCGGGCTCGGATTGCCGGCGGCCTATGTCAGCGGTTATCTCAGGACCTTCCACGCCAAGGAAGATAAGCTCGAAGGCGCCGACGCCATGCATGCATGGGTGCTGGTGGGATGCGGCGAGGAGGTCGGCTGGTGGGGGCTCGATCCAACCAACGACATCTTTGCCGGCGATGATCATGTGGTGCTGGCCATCGGCCGCGATTATGCCGACGTCGCGCCGATCGATGGCGTCATCTACGCCTCCGGCGGCCAGCGCCTCGAAGGTTCCGTCAGCGTGACGCCGGTGGGGTAGGTCGCGGAGCGCACCGAGGCTGCGGCGGGACATCGACCCCACTCACGATGCGCGGCGCGAGCCCACCAGAACGCTGCGCAGATTCTCGCTGCGCGAATTGTGGGCGTGCAGCACGTCGTTGATGTCGCGGTGCAGCTCGGCCGGCGTGCGCTGGTCGCGCGGCTTGAGCTGGGCGCTCAGATACGCGCCTTCTTCGCGACCGAGCGCCACCAGTCCGCTGCCGAAGGGCTGCTGCGCGCGCTGATAGCGCTGCAGGCCGGCGACGATATCGTCGCCCGCCGTCGCGTCGGCAAGGCTCGCTGCATCCAGCGCCGCCTTGGTCACGCCTGCGCCGACATGCGGACGCGCCACGAAAGCGGCATCGCCCAGCAAGGCGACGCGCCCGAACACCGTCTGCGGCGATTCGAGATCGAAGATCGGCTGAAAGAACGGCTGCGGCGTGCGGGCGAAGATCTCGGCGACCTGGGGAGCAACCAGGGCGCGCGCGGTTGCTTTGATAGCGGCGGTGACCTCGGGCCGGATCAACGGCGGCGGGATGGCCGTGCCGTGCCGCCGGCCGGTCGCATCGGTGCAGAGGTCGGCCAGCGTCGTCTCGCGGTCGGTGGGGCGGTACCAGACGATGTTATAGGCGCGGCGGCCGGGCTGGGTCTCGTTGTTGCGGCCGGGCACGGGATAGGCGAGGAACAGCTCGCCTTCCGGCAGACAGAACGTGTAGCGCTCGAAGATCTCCTCCCGGATGGCCGGGGGCACGTCGCTTTCGTCCAGCATGGCCCGCCAGGCGACGTATCCGGCGTAGTTCGGTTCAATCTCCGGCAGGAACTGCTCGCGCACGGTGGAGCGCAGGCCATCGGCGCCGACCAGCATGTCTCCGCTCACGCGTGAACCGTCGGCGAACACGGCGGTGACGCTGTGCGCGTCTTGCTCGATGAGCCGCAGCGCCTTGCCGAGGCGATAGCTGTCGGCCGGAAGCGGGTCGCGCAACGAGCGATAGAGCCGCCCCCACGAGCTCATGGTGCGCGCCGTCTTGGCCTCGAGATAAGTCCTGCCGTTCTTGTCGAGGCAGATGACGGTATCCACCTTGATTCCCATGGACTCGTCGAAGTCGATGCCGACGCGCTGGAGAATTTCAATGAGCTGGGGGTGCGTACTGATGCCGGCGCCCCGGCCGGTCAAATCCTCGGCGTTGCGTTCGAACACCGTCACGTCCCAGCCGGCGTGACGCAGGAGATTTGCGGCCAGCAATCCGCCGAGCGAGCCGCCGATCACCAGGATGCGTCGAGTTGCCATGCGTTCAATTCGCTTGCGGGCTCAGGCCATCGCCCATGAGATGCTGTCGTGACCCGGCTTGTAGGCGCGGTTGCTCTGGGCGGGATTGCGGTTGACCAGCGGCCGGCCGTACAGCGGATGGGTCTGGCTGCGCACCTCATGCTCCACGGTGAACAGCACCTCGCGCGTATCGGGGTCGATGACGTCCTTGAAGCGATATTCGTGCTCGTTGACCTCCATGGTGATGAGGCCGAGCGCCTTCAGGCGTCGATAGGGGCCGGAGAAATTCGCGATATAGATTTGCGCGTGGTGACGGTCATAGGGTTTCTCGGGCTCGTCGGTCTCGCGGAAATACCAGTATTGCTTCTCGCCCACCTGCACCCGCGCCTTGCGGCCGCTGCCGTTCTCGATCACGGATACGAGCGCACCCATGACGTCGCGATAGAAGCCGGCGATGCGGTCCGCCGTGCCGGCACGCACGTCGAACTCGATATAGGGCATCCCCAGCACGATGCGGCCGAAACGGCTCTCGTCGGGTGCATGGACATTGATGCGGTTGCCCCAGGGGCATACGGTCTCGACGCAATCGTTGGTCTCGCGGAAGTCGAACTTTGTTCCCTCCAACGGCTTGCGAACCTGCGTCAGGCGATCGAGCAGCGCGGCGCGATCCGGCACCACCAGTCCGGTGACGCCGCGCAGCACGTCGGGCTGGCCGTTCGGCAGATGGAACTGGCTCATGCCGACATTGATCCACATCAGGCGCGCGCCGGTATTGAGAAATGGATCGCGGGTCAGGCCCAGTCCGGTGACGTAGTAGTGCGTGGCCAAGTGCTGATCGGTGATGCAGACGTTGACGTGCCCGAGATTGACGATGTTGCCGAGGTCCTGGGTCGCGCGATCGTATTGCTTGTCGGCCATTGGGTTTTCTTCCTTCCGGATGCGCAATATTAGGCCAACGCTGTTTGCGTTGTCATGGGCCGCTTGCACCCGCATGACAGGTAGGGCGTTATTGCTGAGGCACGCTGGCTGCCTTGATCACCTTGCCCCAGAGCGTCCGTTGCTCCTCGACGAACCGTCGCGTCTGGGCTTCGTCACCGCCGCCCACCAGCACCTGCAGCTCCCGCAGCCGCGCCAACACCTCCGGTTCCTGCAGCGCCGCGTTGATCGCGGCGTTGAGCTTGCGAATGATCGGCTCCGGCGTCTTCGGCGGCGCGCTGATCGCGTTCCAGGTTTCCGAGACGATATCGGGATAGCCCGCTTCCGCCATGGTCGGGATGTCAGGCAAAGCCTCCAGGCGCTTGTCGGTGGCGACCGCCAGCACGCGCAGCTTACCGCTCTGCTGCAATTCGTGCACGGCGGAGAACTGGATGAAGCTCAGGTCGACATGGCCCGCGACCACATCGGTCAGCACGTTGGACGTATTGCCCTTGTAAGGGATGTGCACGAGCTTTGTGCCGGTCAGGGTCATGAACAACTCGCCGGTGAGATGCGAGGCGGTGCCGATCCCCTGCGATCCGAAGCTGAGCTTGCCCGGATTGGCCTTCGCGACGGCGATGAGCTCTTGCACCGACTTGGCCGGAAAATCCGGCCGCACCACGAGCACGTTGGGAATCCGCGACATCATCGCCACCGGCTCGAAGCCCGCCGGATCGAAGTTGAGCTTCTTGTACAGCCAGCCATTGATCGCGAGCGGCGTCGGAGAAGACGCCAGCAGCGTGTAGCCATCGCCCTCGGACTGGAACACCACTTCGGCTCCGATATTGCCGCCGGCGCCCGGGCGGTTCTCCACGACGAACGGCTGGCCCAGCCGCGCGCGCAGCTGGTCCGCGATGATGCGGGTTGCGGTATCGACGCCGCCGCCGGGAGCGACGTTGACGATGATCCGGACCGGCTTGTTGGGATAGTCCGGGTTTGATTGCGCTGACGCGGGCGCCAGCAGCGCGCCGGCGAGAAGGATCACGAGGAAGCGGTTCATTCATTCCTCCCGATGCGTTAATCCACCTTCAGATCGAGCCTGCGGATGAGCGCGGACCACTTCAGGGTCTCGCGTGCGATATAGGCCTCGTACTCGGCGGGCGTGCTGGCAAAGGGGTCGCCGCCGTCCGCGGCGATGCGTTTCTTCGCCTCTTCCAGCGCCAGCAGGGCGTTTAGCTCGCCGTTGAGGCGATCAATCACGGAACGCGGCGTGGCCGCCGGCGCGAGCAGCCCGAAATGCAACATCGCCTCGAAGCCGGGAAGCCCGGACTCCGCAACCGTCGGCACGTCGGGAAGCAGGCTCGTCCGCGTCGCGCTCGTCACGGCGATCGGACGCAGGTTACCCGACTGTATGTTGCCGAGCGCGGGCGGAACGGTGTTGAAGCCGATGCCGATATGACCTGCGACCAGGTCGTTGGTGAGCGGCGCCGCACCCTTGTAGGGAACGAGCGTGAGTTCGACGCCGGCCATGGTCTTGAATAGTTCGGCCGCGAGATAAGCGCCCGAGCCGCGGTTCGGGGTGCCGACATCGAGCTTGCCCGGACGCTCCTTTGCGAGCGCGATCAGATCCGGGACCGAATGCGCCGCCACTGCGGGATGGACGGTGATCACCACCGGCATCGAGGCGATGAGGCCGATCGGCGCGAAATCCTTGGCGGAATATCCGGCATTGGGATCGAGGCTCGGATTGATGGTGATCGAGCCGGCGCCGCCCAGGAGCAGTGTGTAGCCATCGGGTGCGGCCTTGGCGACCGCGCGCGCCCCGATATTGCCGCCACCGCCGCCACGATTGTCGACGATTACCTGCTGCCCGAGCGGAGCGCTCAGCTTTGATGCGACGAGGCGCGCCATGGCATCGACGCCGCCGCCAGGGGGATAGGGAACGACCAGCGTGATGGCGTGGTTCGGATACTCGTCGGCCCGCGCGTACATCGCCGGTGCGCAGATTGCAGCCGTGAGCAACACCGCAGTTGCCAGGCTGCGTCGGTGTGCCATGCCTGCCGTCAGGTCCGACATGATCCCTCTCATGACCGGCACGCTGACGCGCCTGAGCGTCAGTTGACCTGTTTGTTCAAGGTCTTTGCCAGCGGCTGCCAGATCGCCATCTCGCGGCCAATGAAGGCCGTATATTGCTGCGGCGTCATCGGCACGATCTGAACGGCATCCTGCGCGAAACGCTTCTTCACGTCCTCCAGCTGAAGAATCTGCGTCACCGCGCCGTTCAGCTTCTGCGCGATATCCGGAGAAATTCCAGCCGGGCCGGAGATACCGAACCAGGTCGCGGCGACGAGATCAGGATAGCCCAGTTCCTTGAAGGTGGGCACGCTCGGGTCGGCGGCCACGCGCGTCTCCGACGAGACCGCCAGCACGCGCAGGGCGCCCGTTCGAATTTCCTCCGCGGCCGAGACCCACGCCATGGTGCCGACCTTGACGTGGCCGGCGATGAGATCGATGAGCGCCGGCGCCGAGCCCTTGTACGGTACGTGCTCGAGCTTGATGTTTTCCTTCTGCGCCAAGTACTCGGCGAACAGGTGCCCGTGCGTGCCCGTGCCCGGTGAGACGTAACCGAGCCCCTGCGGGCGGCTTCTGATCAGCGTGAGGAACTCGGCAAACGTTTTCACCCCGAGCGACGGATGCACGAGCAGCACCAGTGGCGGTCCGCCGAGATAGGCTATGTGGGTGAAATCCTTCAGCGGATCGAACGTGGGTGTCGGGCTCATGGCGGGGGCGATCACGCTCGGCGCGATCCCCGACACGACGAAGGTGTAGCCGTCCGGCTCTGAACGTGCACCGGCCTGCTCGCCTACGAGGCCGCCGGCGCCGGCGCTATTGTCGATCACGAAGGACTGCCCGAACACCCGCCCGAGATGGTCCGAGACGATGCGCGCCAGGATGTCGGCCGCGCCACCGGCGGCAAACGGCACGATGACCCTGACCGGCTTCGACGGCCAAGTGTCCGTCTGCGCGGCGCACGGGTTCCCGGCAGCCACCAACAACAATGCAATCGTCCACGCCAGGAACGTCGTAAATTTCTTCACTCTCTTCCTCCTTTGTTGCGCCTGAAGCGGCGCAATCATGATTGCTGCGCTTGTCGCCCCGCGCCGCCGTTGCGTGCCTGCTCGATCAGTTGCCATAGCCGCGGCGGCGAGAGCGGCAATTCCATCGGTTGGACGTTCCACGCCGCGAGCGCGGCGGCGACGGCGTTGGCGATGGTTGCCGCGGTCGCCACATTGCCGCCCTCGCTGCCGCCTTTGACCCCCAACGGATTGCTCGGCGAGGGCCGCAGTTCGAGCGTGACGGCGCGGACCTGCGGAAAGTCGGTCGCGGTTGGAACGAGATAGTCCGCGAGCGAGGCATTCAACATCTGCCCATTCGTATCGTAGATGAGGTGATCGAGGAACACGCCACCCAGGCCCTGGACGAGCGCGCCGATCGTCTGCCCGTGAACGATCTGCGGGTTGATGAGGCGCCCGACATCCTCGACCACGAGACAGTCCACGACTTCCACGTGCCCTGTCCTCGGATCGACGGCGACATGCGCGGCCTGCGCGCCGTTCGACCAGGTGTTCTTGCCCTTGGCGAACGTGCCTTCGGCGGAAAGCGGGCAGCCGTCCGCGATCGCGTGCGCGCCGAGCTCCGCAAGCGTCACGGTGCCATCTCCCGCGGCGACGATGCCGCCGTCCCTGATCTCGGCGTCTTGCGGCGTGCAGCCGAGCCGCCGCGCGCCGGCGTCACGGATCAGCAGCAGCAGCTTGGCGGCGGCGTCGAGAATGGCCGAGCCACCCATGATCGCGGTGCGCGAGTGATAACTGCCGGAGCCGTCGCTGACCAAGCCGGTCGATCCGTGCAGGACGCGGATACATTCGACCGGCAGCCCCAGCGCGTCGGCGGTGACCTGCGTAAAGGTCGTTTCGATCCCCTGTCCCAGCGATGATGATCCGATCCCGAGCAATATTCGCCCATCGGCTTCGACGCTGAGACGCGCATTCTCCGGCGGTCCGCCGCCGCCGCTCTGCACGAAGCAGGTCACAGCGACGCCGTGATAGCGTCCGTCGATCATGCTTCCTTGCAGCGGCTCCTTCTCCTTCCAGCCGAATTCCGCGAGGCAGCGGTCCAAGGTGGCGTGATAGTCGCCGGAATCATAAGCAGCTTCGTGCTCGTAGGGGACGAGCGCGCCGATCGAATAGGGCAGTTCGTCGGCGGTGATCAGGTTCTTGCGCCGGAACTCGAGCGGATCGAGACCGAGGTCGCGCGCCACCATGTCGAGGAGGCGCTCGCGAAAGAAATTCGCCTCGACCCGTCCTGGCGCACGATAGGTCCCGGTCGGCGTCTTGTTGGTCATAACCGCGGTGACCTCGACGCGCACGTGCGGAAATCGATACGGCCCGAGCAGAAACTGTCCGGCCTTGGCCGGGACCACGCCCGCATTGGTGCGGATATAGGCGCCCATGTCGGCATAGACGCGGCCGCGCAGTCCGACCAGCGTGCCGTCCTTGCGGCATGCGATCTCCACGTCGCAGTCGATCTCGCGCGAATGATTGGCCGATAGCAGATGCTCGCGACGGTCCTCGATCCAGCACACCGGCCGTTTGAGCCGCCAGGCTGCAAACGGAATCAAGAAGTCTTCAGGATAAAATTCGCCGCGCACGCCGAAGCCACCGCCCACGTCGCCTTCGACCATTTCAATCGACTGCTCGGGCAGGCCGAGCATGCGGGCCAGGACACGGCGGTTGTAATAGGGGACCTTGCATGCGCCGGAAATGACCAGCGTTCCGGCGCCAGGGTCGCATTGTGCCAGCACGCCGCGGGTCTCCATCGGAAGCGCGGTGTGGCGTTGCGAACGGAAGCTCTCGCACCGGACATAATCGGCGCTGGCGAATGCGGCGTCCGGATCGCCGATCGCGACCTCGTAATGCGCCGCGGTATTGGTTGCGT
>Ga0163163_10004607_pt1 | contig 11773 bp, 10 predicted proteins | sample S65metaG_FD_119766 | JGI IMG/M metagenome (GOLD analysis project Ga0163163, IMG submission 119766) | Switchgrass rhizosphere microbial communities from Kellogg Biological Station, Michigan, USA - S6-5 metaG | ecosystem: Host-associated > Plants > Roots > Rhizosphere > Soil | place: USA... | reverse complement strand
TGTCGGTCGCCGGCTGATTGGCCGGGAAGCCCCTCCGCCATACCCGCGACTTGAACGTCAAAGCGCTGGTCGCACCGGGCGCAAGCGGCGTGTCGAAGCGGTAGATGCGATAGCCGAACTTCTCGTCGTCGCTGGTGAGACGGGCGCCCGCCACGTCGAGCTTCAGCCATTCCGTATCCCGATCGCCCTTGCGGATATGGATTTCGTTGATCGGCACGTTGGTCTTGTTGACGAGAGCGTAGCGTCCGTCGGTGAGGAGCATCCGCTTCTTCGGATAGAGCTGCATGTCGAAGCTGACGCGCGTGATCGAGGGCTGCGGAAGCTTCTCGTACTTCAGATACTTCTTCTCGAAGTCCGCGGCATATTTCTCCGCGTCGTCGCTCGTCTGGTACCGGTTGAGGACCTTGATGTTGTAGTAAGCGAAGGCGCCTGTCCCGGCCATCGCAAGGACGCAAACGCCGATGATCGCGAGCAGCGGAACGCTCGCGAGGTGCGGCACTTTGCGAATGCGGCTCCTGACCGACAAATCGGTGCCGCGCGGCCATAGCATGTGCGCCAGCACGGCGAGGATGATCGCGAAGCAGAGCCAGTAGAATTGGAATACGGCGGCGCCCTTCCAGAAGCTGCCGGCGCCGACGAAATCGCTGAGCGGAACGCCGGGCTCGCGTCCGTAGGTGTAGAGCGGGTTGCCGTAGCCCATGTTGTTGAGGAAAATCCCGCCGACAAACCAGACGAAGAGCAGGCCCCAGCCGACATATTTGTTGGGACTCAGCACCTGGAAGAAGACGGCCAGGATCGCGGTCAGAAGCCCGTCGATCGCCGCGGGGACGATGAACCAGCCGAGATATTGCGGAATGCCGATCGCATGCGCGCCTTCGATCAACTGGTAAAGAATGCCGGTCAGAGCAGCCGCAACGTTCACGACGAGAAGCACGAGGAAGATTGCGAGCATCTTGGGGACGGTCATCACCCAGCTCGGAACTTCGGTGGAATCGATGAGCTCGTTGACCTTCCGGTCGCGCTCGCGCCACACCAGCTCGCCGCCGTAGAATGCGGCAATCATCAGCAGGAAGATCGCGGATCCCCCTTGGACGCCGGTTATCGTCGCAGCAACGGTCGGATGGTCGGACGTCCCGTAGGTGGACTGGGCGACGAACAGGGTCAGCCCGGTGAAGGCGACCGCCAGCAGAGTCAGGACGATGAGGCCCGGGCTAGTCAGGACCTGACGGACCTCGACCTTAAGACGCGTGAGGAATTGCGTGGAACGGGACGGAATCGCGTCGCGGCCGATGACCGCCTCGCCGCCACGCTGCGGCGCGACTGACGCCACCGCCTCCTCGCGGGACTCGCGCTTGGCGAGCCTCCGCAGGCGGCGGCGCGAGGGCGCACGTTCGGCCATCGAGAAGCGCCACAAGGTGATTCCAAGGAACAGGATTCCGAGGGCGACTGCCCAGGCGCGATTAAACAGCAGCGCGCCCGAAAGCTCGACCAACCGGCTGTTCATCTCGCTCTGGGTCCAGTAGCGGGTGGTCTCGCCGAGGGCCGCGGTGCCGAGCGGCTCCCACCGCGCCATCACCTCGCGATATTCTATCTTCGGCCCCAGGAGGCTGCTCGCGACGAGATAGCCCATGACGAGCGTGATCGCGCCGACGTAGGCGGCCATCATCGAGCGCAGAATAGTCGCCAGCGCGAACAGGATCGCGCTCATGAGGAAGATGTTGGGGATCGCGAAGACCGCGAAATTCCAGGCGTAATAGCTGAGCTTCTGCGGGCCGACGGTCTCAGGATCAACCCACGGCATCACCGATCCGAGCGCCATTCCGATCGGGATCGCGAGATAGCCGAGCCAGGCGATGATCAGCCCGCCGGCGAAGCGGCCGATGACGATCTGCCTCGCGGTGACCGAGGTGGCCCGGACGATCGGCGCAAAGCCGCTATTCTCGTCGCGGACGATCGCATTGGCGACGAAGGCGGTGATGATGAACAGGTAGAAGATCGAGAAGACGGCGGTTGCGACGGCAATCGCATAGGGCGCATTCTCATGGACCGCGCCGGGCGTTCCGATGCGCACATTCTCGCTTGCCGTGATCCCGAAGCCCATCAGGAAGAAGATGGCGAGCGCAACCCAGAAGACCGGGTTGCGAAGCTGGTAGCGGATTTCGAACCGCGTGATCCCCAAGATCATCGAAGACTCTCCCGTCAGGCCGCGCGGCGGAGCGTGGAGAGCGTCGAGAAATAGACATCCTCAAGGCCTCCCTCGACCGGCTCGAAGCCCTCGGGCTGATGGTCGGCGAGGACGTGGATGACCGAGTTTCCGGCGAACAGGCGCGTCGAGATGACGTCGTAGTGAGACTGATAATCCTCGAGATCGTCGCGGCCGATCACCTTCTTCCAGATCTTGCCGCGTGTGGCGGTGATGAGGTCGCCCGGCTTGCCCTCGAGCTGAACGCGCCCGTTGGCGAGGACTGCCATTCGCGGGCACAGGTCGGCGACGTCATCGACGATGTGCGTGGAGAGGATGACGACGACATTGTCGCCGATCTCGGCGAGCAGGTTGAGGAAACGGTTGCGCTCCTCCGGGTCGAGGCCGGCGGTCGGCTCATCGACGATGATCAGCTCCGGGTTGCCGATCAGCGCCTGGGCGATCCCGAAGCGCTGGCGCATGCCGCCGGAGAAGCCCGCAATGTTCTTGTTGCGAACGGCCCAGAGGTTGGTCTGCTCGAGAAGGGTCTCGACCACTGACTTGCGCTGCGATCGCCCGGTGATGCCCTTCAGAACCGCAAGCTGGTCGAGCATCGCGTAGGCGGAGACGCGGGGATAGACGCCGAAGTCCTGGGGCAAGTAGCCGAGCGTGCGGCGCAGGCGCTCCGGATCGGCAAGGACGTCGATGTCGCCGAACTGGATCGTGCCGGCGGTCGGCTGCTGCAGCGTCGCGACCGTCCGCATCAGCGTCGACTTGCCCGCGCCATTGGGACCGAGCAGTCCGTACATCCCGCGAGGAATCGACAGACTGACGTCGTCGAGAGCAACCGTGCCGTTGGCGTAGGTGTGCGAAAGATTCTTGATTTCGAGCATTGATCCCCCCGAATTTACGTGACTGATCAAGGGGCTGGGCGCCGCCGTCAAGGGCGATCTAAATCATTTTCGACGGGCCGACGAACGGCTGTTCAATATATGCTACATCCGGCCGGCGCGGCCGGGAGGGGTGCAGCGATGATGATCGGGCTCTACCTGTTCCTCAATCTTGCAGTGCTGTGGATTGTGGCACGCGCTTCTGCTGCGAACGGATTGCGGCTGGCCCTGATGCTGCTTCTCGCCGGCTTCGTCGTCGGGTCGGCCAACAGCCTCATCGAAGCCTTGTTCTTCCACGTTCTTAGAGCGCGGGATCTGGTCGCCGCCGCGCTCCCCGCGGCGATCGTCTTTGCGGTCCTCGCACCGATCGCGGCCCTCATTGCGGGCCGGTGGCGAAGGGGCGCTGCTGCTTCCGATGCTGGGCGCGGCGGGTTCACGCCGCTTACGCTGCTCGGCGTGATTGCTGCCTATGAGCTGCTCTACTGGAGCGCCGGGACCCTCGTCTTTCCCTACATCGCTCATTTCTATGAGGCGCGCTCGCTTCCGCCCGTCTACGAGGTGGCCGCGGTGCAGATCGTCCGCTCGCTGGTCTTCGTCGGCGCGGTCTATCCGCTCTTGAGAAATGGGCTTCGCTCAGCGCCTATCGTTCTGGCCCTCGTCTATTCAATCATCGGCGGAGTGGCGCCGCTTCTTCCCGACAATCCGTACATGCCGCCCGACATTCGCTTCTACCACGGGATCGAAGTCACCGTGTCGAACTTCATCTTCGGGCTAGTCGTCGGCTGGCTGTTCGCCTGGCGCCCACGGCGCCCGGTAGCGGCTCAGGCGTAGGGACGGTCGAGCCCGGCTGGGCTCTTCGTGAAAATCTCGCAGCCGTCATCGGTGATCCCGATCGAATGCTCGAACTGCGCAGAAAGCGAGCGGTCGCGCGTGACTGCGGTCCAGCCGTCGTCGAGGACCTTCACGTCCGGGCGGCCGATGTTGATCATCGGCTCGACGGTGAAGATCATTCCGGGCCGGAGCTCAGGGCCGGTCCCGGGCCGGCCGGCGTGCACGACCTCCGGGCTGTCGTGAAACAGCCGCCCGACGCCGTGGCCGCAGAAATCACGAACGACGCTGTAACGGTTCGATTCCGCATGGCCCTGGATGGCGTTGGCAATGTCGCCGAGATGGTTACCGGGCCTGGCCTGCTCGAGGCCGAGCATCAGGCACTCATGAGTGACGTCGACGAGCTTGCGTGGCTTGATGCCGACGTCGCCGACCAAATACATGCGGCTGGTATCGCCATGCCAGCCGTCGACGATCGGCGTGACGTCGATGTTGACGATGTCGCCGTCCTTCAGCTGTCGGTCGCTGGGGATTCCGTGACACACGACATGGTTGATCGAGATGCAGCTGCTCTTTGTATAGCCGCGATAGCCGAGCGTCGCTGGCACTCCGCCGCCCTCGAGCGTCATCCGGTAGACGATCTCGTCCAACTCTTCCGTGAGAACGCCGGGGACAACGTGCGGAGCAAGCGCGTCGAGGATTTCGGCGGCGAGCCGGCCCGCGCGGCGCATGCCTTCGAAGGCCTCCTCACCGTGAAGTTTGATGATCCCGTTGCGCGATTCGACGCGATCGTCGGCGGCGACGCTGATGTATTGAGTCATGCCGCAGATATAGGCTCAGGCTCGGCCAAACCCAACCGTTCGTCCTTAGCGCATCGAAGCGATGTTCTTTTCTTGCCACGCGCAAAGTAAGGGCAGGTCTCCGACAAGCTCGGGCCGAACGGAGTGCTGGTGGCGGAAGCGAAGACCTGGACTGCGGCGCTGGCCGTGATCGGCGACGAAATCCTGTCGGGACGCACCCAGGACAAGAATGTCGCGCAGGTTGCCGCCTGGCTGAACGAGCAGGGGATCCGGCTCGAGGAGGTGCGGGTGGTCCCGGACCGGATCGAGCGGATCGTCGAGGCGGTCAACGCGCTTCGGGCAAAACACGATTATCTGTTCACCACCGGCGGGATCGGGCCGACCCACGACGACATCACGGTCGACGCAATTGCGGCCGCGTTCGGCGTGGAAGTGGTCATCGATCCGTCGGCGCGCCGGATCCTCGAGGATTATTATGATGGGAGGCCGGGCGGGCTCACCGAGGCGCGGCTCAGGATGGCGCGAGTGCCGGCGGGCGCCGAGCTGGTCGAAAACCCGAGCTCGGGCGCTCCAGGCATCAAGATGGGCAATGTCTACGTGCTTGCCGGAGTGCCTGGCATTGCCGCAAGCATGCTCGAAGCCTTGACCGGCAAGCTCGAGGGAGGCCGACCGATGGTATCCGTCACCATCGGCGCCCGGGCTCCGGAGAGCGACGTCGCCGACCTCCTGCGCGAGACCGAAGAGGCGCACCCCGGCGTTGCGATCGGCAGCTACCCCTTCTTCAAGGACGGCCGCTACGGAGCCAATTTCGTGATCCGCTCTGAGGATGGGGAGTTGGCGAGGCTAACGAGCGAAGAATTGGCGGTCAGGCTTCGCGAAGCCGGCCACGATCCGGTCGAGGGCGGGATTTGATCCGGGTTCACTAACGGCCCTTACATTCCAAATTGCTGATGTCTGGAAAAAATGGAACATTCGGCGCTCTTGGGGGGAGAGTCGTCATGAAAACGATTGCGGCGATTTTTGCGGCTACCGTTGCCTTCAATCCAGCGTTTGCAGCTCCAACTGAACGGCCGCCGGTGCCGGCCGCCAAGCCAGTCACCGAGACGCTGTTCGGGCAGAGCATCACCGACCAGTTCCGCTATTTCGAGCAGCAGGACGCGACCCTCACCGATTGGATGAAAGCCGAGGGGCGATATGCACGATCCGTCCTCGACGCGCTTCCCCAGCATGACGCCACGCTTGCGAAGCTGAGCGCGATGACAGGATCATGGGACGTCGTCGGGACAATCACGACTGCCGCGGGCGGCCGAACCTTCTATGAGCAGCGGAGCTCCGGTTCCGACAATTTCGACCTGATGGTTCGCGAGGCGGACGGGAAAACCCGCAAGCTCGTCGATGTCAGCGCGATCCGCGCCGCCAACGGGGGCGAACCGTTCGCGATCAACTATTTCACGCCGTCGAACGACGGGAACAAGATCGCGGTCGGAATTTCGGAGGGCGGCTCCGAGGACGCCTCACTGTGGATCTATGATGTCGCGACAGGCTCGAGGATTGCCGGCCCCGTGCCCAATGCCCAGTTCGGAATCATCGGCTGGACTCCTGACGATCGCCATCTGTTCACGACCCTCATGCAAGGCGTGAAGCCGGGCCGGCCAGAGACCGACAAGTATCTCAACAGCAAGGCCTATGTTTGGGACCTCAAGGGGGCGCCGGTCCCCATTCTCGGAGTTGGAATCTCGCCGGCCGTCCCATTCAAGCCGGAAGAGTTCCCGGGCGTCTTCACCGTTCCGGACGCGCCGCTCGCCCTCGCGGTCAACGTGAACGGCGTTCAGAATGAGATGGCGATCTGGACGGCGCCCGTCACCGCGGCGGGTAGTGCCGACGCGCCGTGGAAACCGTTCGTCAAGCGCGACGACGACGTTACCAATATCGCTGTGGCCGGAAACCGCATCTTCCTGCTCAGCCACAAGGATGCGCCCACGTTCAAGGTGCTCGCGCTGAACGCCGGCGAGCCGATCGGCGCGGCGAAAGAGGTGATTGCCGCTCGTCCGGACCGGGTGATCGAGGGCATCGCGGCCGCGTCCGACGGGCTCTACGTGCGCGCTCGGCGCGGTGTCTATTCGGAGCTGCTCAAGATCCCGCTCGAAGGCGGCCCCGAGCAGGCGATCGAGCTGCCGTTCAAGGGCTCGATCAACGAGCTCTCGGCGGACCCCCGCTATCCGGGCGTCAAGCTGATCCTGGACAGCTGGGCCGTGCCGCAGCGGAACCTCGCCTACGATCCGGGAAAAGGCTTCTCGGATCTGGGCGTGGGCAGCGCTCCCAAGGGGTTCGATCCCGCGCTTTATGAGGCGCTCGACCTCAAAGCGAAGGCGAAGGACGGCGTGCAGGTGCCGCTCAGCTTCGTCACGGCCAAGGACGCGAAACACCCGCGCCCGGTCATGCTCATGGCTTATGGCTCGTACGGGATTTCCGAGTTCCCGGCTTTTGGAACGCGGACCATGGCAACGCTTCCCAATGGGATCGATTATGCGGTCTGTCACGTGCGCGGCGGCGGCGAGCTGGGCGAGGCGTGGCGCCTGGGCGGCAAGGACGCGAACAAGCCGAACACGTGGCGCGACCTGATCGCCTGTGGCGAAGAGCTGATCGGGAGCGGCTATACGTCGAAGGACAAGCTATTCATCATCGGCGGCTCCGCCGGTGGCATTACGATGGGCCGCGCGATGGAGGAGCGTCCGGACCTGTTCGCAGGCGTTTTCGACCTTGTTCCCGCGGCCAATACGGTCCGCTCGGAGTTCAGCGTAAGCGGACCGGTGAACATCCCCGAGTTCGGGACGATCGAACGAGCAGGGATTCAAGAATCTGCTGGCCATGGATACGATCCAGCACGTTAAGTCGGGCGTCAAATATCCCCCAATCATCATCACCACGGGGCTGAACGACCCGCGCGTGTCGAGCTGGGAACCGGCGAAGCTCGCAGCGACTCTGCGCATGTCAGGTGACTCCAACCCGGTGCTGTTCAGGGTGGACGAAAAGGCTGGTCACGGAATCGGGTCGACGAAGACGCAGAACGACGAGCTTTACGCGGACGTCGTCACGTTCATTCTCGCGCATTCGGGCAAGTAGGAAGTCGCGTCACTCGTTGACTGGGATTTGCGGCGAACCTAACTGACGCCTCAGCAGGCGCGGGTATGATGTAATGGTAGCCTGTCAGCTTCCCAAGCTGATCGCGCGGGTTCGATTCCCGCTACCCGCTCCAAAATCGCGACCGCACTGTGCCTTTGCGCACCGGATCAACCGACCTCATTCTGATATTCGAAAAGATGGTGCTCCCGGTACAGGCCCGCGCGGAGGTATGGGCTCGTGGCGACCAGCGCCTCGGCCGCGGCGCGATCGTCGGCCTCGAAGATCAGCAACATTCCCGCGCGCTTGCCCGCTTCGTCCCTCAGCGCGCCTGCCGAGCGGATCGGGATTGCCGGCTGCATGAGGAAGTCGGTCACTTCCCACTGGACCTGCTGATCGGGCTCGGCGCCCTCGTTCAAGAAACCCTGCCAGACGTAGAGCATCGGCAATCTCCCTTGCCGGGGGGCCAAAGCACCTCCGATGCGTTGAACGCAAGCGGGCGGACAATTTTCGCGACGACCGGAACTCGACGGCGGCTCAAGCATTGCTTAATATAAGCAAGCTTACTATATCCGTTGCCAATGGAAACGCTTCCCTTTGAGATCGCGGAGACCGCTCACGCGCTTCGCAAGGCGTTCGACCGCCGCGCGGTCGGGCTGGGAGTGACGCGCGCCCAGTGGAAGGTGCTGTTCCGGCTCGATCGCAAGCCGGGCCTTCGCCAGATCGAGCTCGCCGACAAGCTCGATATCGAGCCGATCACGCTGTCGCGCATCGTCGACCGGCTCGAGGAAGGGGGGCTCGTCGAGCGTCGTTCCGACCCGGCCGACCGGCGCGCATGGCGCCTCCACGTCACCGCGCAGGCGCAGCCGCTCATCGCGAAGCTGAGGGCGGTCGCCGACGAGATGATCGCCGAGACGTTTGCGGGAATCGAACCCCGAGACATCGAAATTACCAGGAAAGTGCTCGCGCAGGCGCGCGAGAACGCTTGCCGGAACAATGCTTTGAACAGGGCCTCGAACCAATGAACAAGATGGCAACCGAACCGATGACCGCCACCGACGCGGCAACGGTCAAGAAAAAGCGGAAAGTCAGGGTGCCCAATGGGAGGGGCGTCACGCGCACGATCCTGATGCTGATCGTTCCGGCGTTGCTCCTGATCGGAGGCGGCTATTACTGGCTTACGAGCGGCGGGAGCGTCGGCACCGACGATGCGCAGGTAAAGCAGGATATCGTGTCGGTAAGCGCGCAGGTGACCGGCCCGATCATTCAGACGTTCGTCAAGGATGGCGCCAGGGTGAAACGCGGCGACGTCCTGTTCCGGATCGATCCGCAGCCATACCAGGTCGCGCTGGAGCAGGCGCAAGCGCAATATGCGAGCGCCCAGCTCCAGACTCATCAGCTGGTGACGCAGGCGGCGGGGACTGGCGCTGACATCGTCGGCGAGGAAGCGAACCTCAAGATCAAGCAGAACGCGCTCGCCCGCCAGCAGGCGCTCCTGAAGCAGGGCTTCACCACGCGCGCCGACTATGAGGACGCGCTCAACGAAGTGAAGACGGCCGAGCAGGACGTCGCCGACGCGAAGGCGCGGGCGGCCAACGCGCACGCGGCAATCGCGCCGGGCGGCGACCAGCCCCAGATCGCCCAGGCCAAGGCCGCCGTCGACAAGGCCAGGCTCGACCTCGAGCGCACGACTGTTCGAGCGCCGATGGATGGCATCGTCGAGAATTCCGACAATCTGCAGATCGGCCAGATGGCGGTGACGGGCCTCGGAATGCTCTCGCTCGTCCACAGCACTACGGCGTGGGTCGAGGCCAACTTCAAGGAGAAGGACGTCGGCAAGATGGTTCCCGGCCAGCGTGCCGAGATCAGCGTCGACGCCTATCCCGGCCAGAAATTCCCGGCGCATGTGCAGAGCGTCGGTGCGGGCACGGGCAGCGAGTTCTCGCTTCTGCCCGCCCAGAATGCGAACGGAAACTGGGTCAAGGTGACGCAGCGCGTACCGGTCCGGATCGCGTTCGACGGGACTCCGTCGAAGCCGATGATCGCCGGGCTCTCGGTCGACGCCAAGGTCTTCTTCGACAAGAAATAGGCATAGGATGGCCGAAGCCGCCACTCATGAACTGCCGGCCGGCGAGCGGCTGATCGTTACCGTCGGAGTGATGGCGGCGGTGCTTCTGCAGGTGCTCGACACCACCATCGCCAACGTCGCGCTCCCGCACATGCAGGCGAGCCTCAGCGCGACCCAGGACACGATCAACTGGGTGCTCACGAGTTACATCGTCGCCTCGGCGATCGCGCTTCCGATCAGCGGCTGGCTGGCGGACAAGGTGGGCAGGAAGCGTCTGCTGCTGATTTCGGTAGTGGTGTTCACTGCTGCCTCCGTGCTCTGCGCTACCGCAACTTCGCTTCCGGAGATGGTGTTGTTCAGGGCGCTCCAAGGCGTGGGCGGCGCCTTCATCGTACCTCTCGCGCAGGCGACCCTGTTCGACATCAATCCCCGCGAGAAGCACGGCTCGGCGATGGCGCTGTTCGGCGGCGGCGTCATGATCGGACCGATCCTCGGCCCCGTGCTGGGCGGCTGGCTGACAGACAATTACAACTGGCGCTGGGTGTTCCTGGTCAACCTTCCGGTCGGGATCTTTTGCATCCTCATCATGATGCGCTTCATGCCCAAGACCGAGACGCACGATCGCAAGTTCGACATGTTCGGCTTTGCGCTATTGGCGATCTGCCTGGGGGCACTTCAATTCTGCCTCGACCGCGGCGAGCAGAACGACTGGTTCTCGAGCTGGGAGACGATCATCGAGGCGGGCCTCGCGATTGGGACCGGCTGGATGTTCATCGTCCATATGTTCACGGCAAAGCTCACCCTGTTCGACCGGGAGATCTTCACCGACCGCAATTTCGCGACCAGCGTCCTGTTCATGGCCGTCACCGGCGTGTTGCTCCTGGGGGGTCTCGCCCTCCTCCCGCCGCTTTTGCAGAACCTCTACGGCTATTCGGTGCTCCAGTCGGGCTTCCTGACGGCGCCGCGCGGTGTCGGCACTCTGTTCTCGATGCTCATCGCGGGCCGGCTGACAGGCAGGATGGACGCCCGGATTCTCGTCGGGATCGGCATCGTGCTGATGGGCGTGTCGCTCTACATGATGACGGGATTCGCGATCGAGCAGTCGTCGCGGCCGGTGGTCCTCAGCGGCGTCGTCCAGGGCCTCGGACTGGGGCTCATCTTCGTGCCGCTCCAGACGCTCGCGTTCGAAACGCTTGCAACGCGGTTCCGGACGACAGGCGCGGCGCTTCTCAACCTTTCCCGCAACATCGGCGGCTCGATCGGAATTTCGGTCGTCAGCACGGAACTGGTGCGCATGACCCAGGTCGCTCACGCGGACATGGCGCAGCACATCACGCAGCACACAATGGCGACGATCAGCTCGACCCAGATCGAGACGGCGATCCCGACTGCGGGCCCGCTTGCGCTCGCGGTGATCAATGGCGAGATCAACCGGCAGGCCTTATTCATCGCCTATCTCGACGACTTTAAGCTGATGATGATGGTGACATTCGTCATCCTGCCGCTGCTGCTGTTCATGAAGCGCGGAAAGAAGGCGGACGAAACTCCGCTCGTTCACATGGATTGACCTCAAAGGAGAAGCTTATGTTCGGATTGGCAAAGCGGCGGCTTGGCCGCGAAGGGCCCGAAGTATCCGCGATCGGCCTCGGCTGCATGGGCATGAGCGAATTCTACGTCGGCGGAAGCGAAACCGAGTCGATCGCGACGATCCATCACGCACTCGATCGCGGCGTGAACTTCCTCGACACCGCCGACATGTACGGTTGGGGAAAGAATGAGGAGCTGGTCGGGCGCGCGATCGCCGATCGCCGCGACGAGGTCCTCGGGGCGACCAAGTTCGGCAATGTGCGGGGCCCCAATGGAGAGTTCCTCGGAGTGCGCGGCG
>Ga0163163_10004606_pt1 | contig 11773 bp, 11 predicted proteins | sample S65metaG_FD_119766 | JGI IMG/M metagenome (GOLD analysis project Ga0163163, IMG submission 119766) | Switchgrass rhizosphere microbial communities from Kellogg Biological Station, Michigan, USA - S6-5 metaG | ecosystem: Host-associated > Plants > Roots > Rhizosphere > Soil | place: USA... | reverse complement strand
GCTGTCGTCGATCCAGCCGAGGAACTGCCAGATCGCCCGGAAGTCCTCGATGTCGTTGATCAGCGGGGTGCCGGTCAGCGCCATCAGCAGGGGCCGGTCCGTACGGGACCGGATGCGGCCGGAGAGCGCCAGGACGTTCTGCGAGCGCTGCGAGGTCTTGTTCTTCATGAAGTGGGCCTCGTCCACGACCATGCCGCGGAAGCCGAAGTCACCGAGCCAGCCCAGGTGGCGGTCGAGAACCTCGTAGTTGAGCACGACGATATCGGCGAAGCCGTCGACAGCCTCGCCGTCACCCTGCACCACCGTGGCCGGGCGGTGGGGAACCCAGCGGGCCGCCTCGCGGGCCCAGTTGGTCTTGACGACGTTCGGCGCGACCACGAGCAGCGGGTAGGCGTTCGCTGCCTCCGCGGCGAGCAGTGCCTGGGCCGTCTTGCCCAGACCCGGCTCATCGGCAAGCAGGAATGCCCGGTGGCCGGCCGCCGCCGCGGCGACCAGTTGCCCCTGGTGCGGCATCAGTTCCAGGCCCGCCGGGGTGAACCGTGCCGTTGGCGCCGGGAGCGCCATGCACGCCGGGGCTCCCCCGCCGGCCCGCTCGAAGGAACTCAGCAGCGGGCCGAGCAGCTCCCAGCCGGCCAGGCGGCGCGGATGGGAGGTGCGCTGCGCAACGGCGGAAAAGTCAGGAGCGACAAAGGGGTTCGCCAGTTGCCGGGCGACCACCGACTGCGGCAGGGCGCGCCGCCCCGAGCCGGCGGAAGCCGTAGCGGTCTGCGCAGGCGCGATCTCTGCGCTCGCCGGCTCGATGCCGGAGTCCCGCTGGAGCGACCGGGCCGCGTCGGAGACGCCGGAGTCCTCGGCGAGCAGCGCCAGCAGCCCAGCGTCCTGGACCGCGGTCCTCGCGAGGATGACCGCGACGCCGTCCAGGCGCTTGAGCTGCTCGGCCCGGTAACTGTCGCTTCCGGCCGCCGCCCGGACGCGGGCCCGCTCCTCCCGCAGCATCAGGGCCGCGGCCTGGAACTTCGTGCGCACGGCAGGCGTCACGCGGCCGCGCCGGGCAGCCGCCTCGATCTCACGGACGGTTCGGGCGAGCACCGGGATGACATCGCCGCGCTGGTGGACGCGCCGCTGCTTCCGCGGGGCGTTACGGCGAGCGCCCGTCTGGCGCTGGCCTGGTTGAGCCACAGGCTTCTCCTCTGTACTACCGGGACACGGTGGCCACGGCGGCATGCCGCACAGTCCCCCAGCCCGGGGCGAGAACATCCCGGGCAGAGGGCCTGGTGCTTTAGACCCCGAGCCGGCTTGCGGATCTCCGACGATCGACGCAGGCAGGCCGCAGCAGGTCACTTACACGAACTCTGAGCCGCCGGTGGGTGGGCTTCTGGCCACAGCACGAGGAAGTCGTCCTCGGACGACCGGCTCAGTTCCCGGCTACTACCCATGTTAACGCGCGCCAGAGCGGATCATTCCCGGTCCGCCGGCCGGTCTTCATCGCTCAGGCTCTGAGCCGCGGGTAGACCCGCCGCGCGTTGCCCTCGTAGACCATGTCCCGGACTGCGGGTTTCAGGTCGAGGGCATCGACGTACCGGCGGGTGTCGTCGAAGTGGTGACCGGTCTGCGGGTCGATGCCGCGGACCGCCCCGACCATCTCCGAGCCGAACAGGATGCTGCCCGGGTCGATGACGTCGAAGAGCAGGTTGATGCCCGGCTGGTGGTAGACGCAGGTGTCGAAGAAGACGTTGCCCATCACTGACGTCTCCAGCGGGGGGCGGCCGAGCATGTCGGCGAGCCCGCGGAAGCGGCCCCAGTGATAGGGCACCGCTCCCCCGCCGTGCGGGATGATCAGCCGCAGAGCCGGGAAGTCGGTGAACAGGTCCGACTGCATGAGCTGCATGAACGCGGTGGTGTCCGCGTTGAGGTAATGCGAGCCCGTGGCGTGGAAGGCGGGGTTGGTCACCGCGGACACGTGCACCATCGCGGGCACGTCGAGCTCGGCCATCGCCTCGTACAGCGGATACCAGGAGCGATCGGTGAGCGGCGGGGAGGTCCAGTGACCGCCGCTGGGGTCGGGGTTCAGGTTGCAGCCCACGAAGCCGAGTTCCAGGACGCACCGGCGCAGTTCTGCCACCGACCTGGCGATGGGGACGCCCGGGGACTGGGGCAGCTGGCAGACTCCCGCGAACCGGTCCGGGTACAGCTGGACAACGCGGGCGATCAGATCGTTGCTGACCTGAGCCCATCGGGCGCTGACGGCCTCGTCGCCGTAGTGGTGCTCCATGGCCGACGCTCGCGGGGAGAAGATCGTCAGGTCGACGCCTCGCTCGTTCATCATTTTTATTTGATTACGCTGGATTGACGCGCGGACCTCGTCGTCGGAGATGGCCGGGTAGGCCGGCGGAGCCACGCCGCCGGCGTAGGCGTCCTTTTGTGCCTGCCGCCAGCTGGTATGAGCCTGCGGCACGGTGGTGTAGTGCCCGTGGCAATCGATGATCATCAAGAATCCTGTTTCTGGTTGTCACTGTGCCCGGCCACCGGCAGCGTGCCGTGCGTGTGGAAGGACGCGATGGTCCTCAGGCCCCGTCGGGCTGGGCGCCGGCCGGCCAGAATACTGTGATGCGGATTCCTCCTGGCTCCTCACGCTCACTCGGGTCTTCGGGTTCCATCCTGAGCATCGGGTCGAGCGGCTCGATCCTCTCGATTGGCTCAGCGGGCTCGATCCTGTCGATCGGCTCGGCCGGCTCGATCCTGTCGGTGGCGTCAGCAGGCTCGCTGGCCTCGGTCTTCTCGATCGGCTCGGCCGTTAGCATCGGCTCGGTATTCTCAGCCCTTTCACGCTGGTCCATCATGGCCCAGCGGTCCACAGGCAACGTCGCACTTCCAGGCCGTCGGCGGTAAGCAGCAGACTGCGCGCCAAGCACCCTCAAGCCGCCGCGAGAGCCTGGCCGGTGGTTGCGCCGGCGGCCAGGCCGCCCGATGGCGCCAGGACCCGGACGAGGGTCAGAGAACCGTGTCGATCGCGTCGAGGTAGTACCACCGGCCGGCTTCGCGGACGAACCGGGACCGCTCGTGCAGGACCTGCAGGTCCCGCTCGTGGACGTAGGTGGCCCGGAACTCGACGATCCCGGTGTCATCGGCCGCTGTCCCGGCCACCGTGTCGACGATCTGCAGCCCGCGCCAGCGCGGGTTCTGCGTCAGGTCCAGTGCGGCCGGCCGCGTCGAGGGGTGCCAGGAAGCAAGCAGCCAGTCCGCGTCGCCGTTACGGAACGCCTCGAACCTCGACCGCATCAGCGCCTCCGCGGTCTCCGGCCAGGCCCGTCCCGCCCACTTGGTCACGCCACCATCGTCGCAGCCAACCCGAGCAGACCGCCCTCAGTGCTCAGGCAGAAGAGTGCCCAGTCCGTGAAGAGGCGGCTCACGCAGGCTAGAAGTCGCCACCCCGGCCACGAGGACCGTTGTCTGTCGCCCGGCGCCGGTCAACGACGGGGACGGCGTCCCTCCACGAGTAGTTCCAGGCCGTTTCCGCCGGGCTTCCAAGCGGCGGTCAGATCGGTGAAGCCCGCCTCGGCCAGGCGCGGCAGCAGTTGGGTGTCAAAGTCACGCCCGGCGCTGCTGCCGTCGAGAAGAACGGCGTGTTCGGTAATCCCGAAGGCCACTGTGCCGCCTGGACGCAACAGCTGGAGCACCCGGGCCAGGGACGCCGGCAGCGGCTGCCATAGCTGGACGTTGTTGACCGCGCAGACCGCGTCGATGCTTCCGGCGGCCAGTGGGGTGGTTTCCGCGGTGGCGTCGATCAGCTCGACCCGGTTCGCGAACCGGCGGGTCCGTGCCGCAGCCTGGGCGCGCATCACAGGCGAGGGTTCGACCCCGATGACGCGCCCTGTGGGTAGTGCCTGAGCCAGCAGCCGCAGCCCCACCCCGGGGCCTGGCCCGAACTCGATCACCGTTTCGTCCCCACGCAAGTTGAGTGCGGCCACGACACGGAGTGTCAGCTGTGCGTTTTGGCGCGCCATCGTGCGGCCGACGAGGCGGCCGAGCAGGCCGCGCGGACGGGCAAACTGGGCAGAGATCACGGCGACTCCCTCGGCTGGGTCAGGCTGCGACCGACGTCGGGCACGAACACGGTTCCGGACGTCGTGCCGCCGTGGTCACCCGATCCAGGGCGGGGTCCCCCGTGGGGCCGCTTCCCCGGGCACGCGCGCGATCGCGTCACCGCGGCCGCAGACGACGAGCTGAGCGTCGGACCGCGCAGACACCTGGCGCTCGGCACCCGCTGGCAGTACGACGGTATCGCCGGGCCCGAGCACCAGCTGCCCGGCGTCGACCGTGACACGGGCTTCTCCCTCGATCAGATGCCAGATCTGCTCGGTGTCAAAGACATGCACCGGGCCCTGCTGGCCGGCCCGCATCTCGACCCGCCACATGCTCAGCCCCGCGGTCGGGCCCTGTGACGGGGACGCCAGTGTCGTCATCAGGGCATTGGGCGTCTCGGTTCGGCGCGCCTGCGCGGCGCGCACAAGGCTCGCGGCCATGGCCAACCTCCAGTGAGTAGACAACCTGTTTGTCTATATAGTGAACCTAGTTGTCTATCCTGTCAATGCCCGCCATAATGAACAGGTGCAACGCCCCGGTTTCATGCTCCCGCTGCTGCTGGCAGCCGCGTTCCGGGACTTGGTCGACAACCTGCACGCCGAGCTGGCCAAGCACGGTCACGGCCAAGCGCGGCCCATCCATGGATTCGCGCTCCAGGCCATCGGACCCGACGGCGCCACCGTCAGCGAACTGGGCCGCCGCCTCGGGGTCACCAAGCAAGCAGCAGCCAAGACCGCCGCGGGGCTAGCGGAGCTGGGCTACATCACGCGCCAGCCGAGCACCCACGACGCCCGCGCCACGGTGCTCGCCAGGACGGCGCGAGGCGAGGAAATGCTGGACCTCAGCGCAACGATCTTCGAGCAGCTCCGGCGGGACTGGGCCCGCCGCCTCGGCGCGGAAAAGGTAATGGCCATCGAAGACGGGCTGGCGGAAATCGCCAGGAGTGGAGCGAAGCTCGGCGACCTCCCCGGATGGCTCCGCTGAACCTCCGGCCCAGACGGGCGCATCCGGCCACGCTGACACCAGCGGTATGCATACAGTCTTGCCGCCGATCATGCGACCTGGTTCCCTGAGTCAGGGTGCCCCACGGGGAGACGCGATGGCCGGAGGTCAGCATGGCTGCAAGTCCAGGTCCTGCAGAATCCACCCTGGCTGACGCGCCCGGGGTACGGACTCCGCCGTTTGCGTCAGCGTGGCGGCGGGCGCACTTGACGGTGGATCAGCGGATTGCCCGGGGCCGGACCGCCAGGGCCGAGGTGCCGCGGTCGGCTCACGGCCGGTGGGTACCTGCGCCGGACCGCCCGGACCCGGTTGCCCTGCTGGAGGAGCAGGCGGCATCACGGGTGCCGCAGCTGGTCCCGGTCCGGTACGGCCGGATGCTGGTCTCGCCGTTCACCTTCTACCGGGGTGCCGCGCTGATCATGGCGTCCGACCTGGCGGCAACCCCGGCATCGGGGGTAACTGTGCAGCTATGCGGCGACGCGCACCTGTCCAACTTCGGCCTGTTCGGCACCCCCGAGCGGCAGATGATCTTCGACATCAACGACTTCGACGAGACCCTCCCCGGCCCGTGGGAATGGGACGTCAAGCGGCTGGCGGCCAGCTTTGAGATCATGGGACGCGACCGGGGTTTCTCCCCAGCCGACCGCCGCGCCATCGTCATGGCGGGGGTTGCAGAGTACCGGGACCGGATGCGCCAGGCCGCCGGGATGGGGGCCTTGGACGCCTGGTATGACCACCTGGAAGCCGGGATGTTGCTCAAGCTGGTCCGCGACGAGGTCCGCGTCAAGCGGGTCACTAAGGCGGAGGCCCGGGCTTTCGAACGGGACGTGAACAAGGCACATGCCAGGGACAACATCCGGGTGCTCACCAAGCGCGCGGCCGAGGTCGACGGCGAGCTGCGGATCGTCGCCGACCCGCCGCTGATCATCCCTATCGAGGACATCATCACACCGGGATCGGAGTGGGAGGACCCGACGCCGTTGATCAAGAAACTGCTTACCTCCTACCGGCGCACCCTCAGTGCCCAGCACCATCCGCTGGAGGAGTACCGGTACGTCCATACGGCCTACAAGATGGTTGGCGTAGGCAGCGTGGGGACCCGCTGCTACATCATGCTGATGCTGGGCCGCGACCACAATGATCCGTTGTTTTTGCAGGTCAAAGAGGCGCAGGCGTCCGTGCTCGAACGGTTCGTCGGCAAGAGCACCTATGTGCACCACGGCCAGCGGGTGGTGGCCGGGCAGCGGCTGATGCAGGCGGCGACCGACATATTTCTGGGCTGGATCCGTATCAAGGGCCTCGACGGCGCGACCCGCGACTACTACGTGCGCCAGTTCCACGATTGGAAGGGCAGCGCCGACATCGACAACATGCTCGTGCCCGGGGCCACCGTGTACGCGCGCATCTGCGCCGCGACCCTCGCCCGCGCCCACGCCCGCTGGGGCGACCGGATCGCCATCGCCTCCTACCTCGGCAAGGGAGATTCCTTCGACCGGGCGATCGCCGACTTCTCCGCCGCCTACGCCGACCAGAACGACAAGGACTACCAGGCGTTCGCCGCGGCCGTGAAGTCAGGACGGCTCACCGCCCAGACCGGCCTGTAGATCCCCGCTGGCACCCTGGTTCCCGGTCCGAACCGCCCCGGTGAGTCCGGAGACTCTGGTTGTTGTCTGGCCGGCCCGGGTTAGGGCGGCAGTCTGACGGTAGTAGGCGATCTCGAGCTCTGCGGCGCTAACGCCGGCCGAGGAAACCCGGCATCTTGCTGCCGTCGCCGCGGCCGCCGGTGTCGGTGTTGCCGGCGTTGTCCTGCCCAGGCATGAGCAGGCCGTGCTGGGCGGGATGCGGCTGCACTATCTCGACTGGGGTCCCGCTGGGCGGCGACCGGGGACCCCGGCGGGTGGCCGCTGGTGTTCCTGCACGGCGGCGGGCTCAGCGCGCATACCTGGGACATCGTCTGCCTGGCGTTGCGGGAGGAATACCGCTGCTATGCCCTGGATCTGCGCGGCCACGGCGACAGCGAATGGTCCCCCGCCCTGGACTACAGCCTGGGCGCCCACCTGCGGGACCTCGAAGCGTTCGCTGACCACCTGGACATCGCGCGGTTTTTCCTGGTCGGCCAGCCGCTCGGCGGAATAATCGGGATCGGCTACGCCAGCCGCCATCCGCGCAGGCTCGCCGGCCTGGTGGCGGTCGACAGCGGGCCCTTCGCCGGAAGCCAGGCCGGCATCGACCGCCTCGCGACGTTCACCCTGGACTCGCGCGGGTTCGCCTCACTTGACGAGGCGGTGACGCGGGCCATGGCCTTCAACCCGCGGCGCGACCCTCAGCTGCTGCGCTACAGCCTGCAGCACAACATGCGCCGGCTGCCCGACGGCCGGTGGATCTGGAAACGCGACCAGCGGCACCTGTCCCGCCAGCGCCTGGCCGCGCTGGTCGAGCAGATCCCGGCGCTGGCTCCCCTGGCCCAGGCCATAGCCTGCCCCACCCTGATCCTCCGCGGCGCCGATAGCGACCTGTTCTCCGCCGACCAGGCCGCCGCGTTCGCGGCCCTGGTCCGCGACGCCACGGTGGTCACCATCCCGGACTCGGGCCACAACGTGCAGGGCGATAACCCGGCCGGGCTGCTGGCCGCGATCCGGCCGTTCCTCGGCCGCCACCGGGCCGAGGCGGCCCGCTGACCCGGCGCGGTCAGCGGGGCCTTGCGGCGGCCGGCGGATGGTCCGCATCACCGCCGTGACCCAGTGGCAGGCCGAACTCGGCCGCGTACCTGCGGCTGGCGACGCCGCTGCAGCTGGTTCAGGTGCTGGCCCGCTGGTTGCGGACAGCCCAGGGCTTGAGGATGGCGTAAACCGCCTCCGACATAGGCACGGCCAGAGCATGGTGTGCGGCCCGGCGCACAACGAAACCGTGCAGGCCCTCCAGCTCCATGCGGCGCCCAGCAACCAGATCGTCATGCAGGGAGGAGAAGCTGCCCGGCTCGATGGCCTGCGCCAACGCCAAGGCGCGCTCCTGGGCGGCCTGTGGCACTGGATTGCCGTCCGCCTCGGCCACCGCGCATACCTCCGCAACCACGCGGCTAAAAGCCGCCCAGGCAGCATCTACGCTGCGGATCTCCCCGATCGGCAGCCGCACCGCCGCAGTCATGCCTGCCTGCGCGCAGATGAAGGCAAGCTTGCCCCACAGCACCGTCTTGATGCTCGCCGACAACTCCGCCTCGAAACCGGCCTGCTCGCACCAGGCCAGCAGCCGCTGCGCCCTCGGGCTAGTGCGGCCATCCAGCTCCCCGAATGTGATGCTGGCCGGCCCGCCGCTATGCACAATCACACCCGGCTCGGCGACCCCAGCAAAAATGAAGGCAGCCCCACCCATCACGTGATCTTCCCCGACCGCCCGGGCGAGCTTCTCCTCGTTCTCGACCCCGTTCTGCAGCGACACAACAGCCGTGCCGTCACCCACCAGTGGCCCCAGCCGGGCCGCGGCAGCGTCGGTATCGAAGGTCTTAACACAAAACAGCACGAAGTCGCACTGGCCGACGTCAGCCGGGTCACCGGTGGCGGGCGCCTGCACCTCGAAGTCGCCCTTCACGCTGCGCACTCTCAGTCCGTGCTCGCGAAGTGCCCGTAGGTGGGCGCCCCGCGCGATGAAGTGCACCTCCGCTCCGGCCTGGGCGAGCCGGCCGCCGAAATAGCCGCCGACGCCGCCCGCACCATAAACAGCGATACGCATGTTCCGCCACCTTCTCCGGCCCACAACCAATACGGGCACGCTGCCCTTGGCCGCTGAGCCGCCACAGCTTCGCATGACTACCAGGCGCCTGCCCAGCGGAGCACAACTTTCACTCTGCCCGCAGAAGACATGGGCGCCTGCGGAGCAGCGCTGTCATCTTCACAGGGATTCCCGCCGAACAGTGCACCGGGCAGCCCTGGCCGCACCCCTCCCGGGAGCTGAGCCAGCGTGCTCCCTGGCGCACCGCTGCTTGCTATCCACGACGCTCACGTTGTCAGCACCGATGACAATCCATGGCCGCGAGGGCCTCGCGGACGCTGGAGATGACGCGGTCGATCTCGTCCCGGGCTGCTGCGGTGACGCCGAGCATGTCGAAGCAGCCGTGAATGAGCCCGGTCCCTGAGTGGACGGCCACCGGGACGGACGCGGCCTGCAGGGCCCTGGCGTAGGCGGTGCCCTGGTCGCGGAGCGGGTCGTACTGGGCCACGGCGAGCACGGTCGCGGGGAGGTTGGCGAGGTCTGCGCGCAGTGCCGGGGAGATCCGGGGGTCGGCCGGGTCGGCGCCGGCAGGCAGGTAGTTGCGCACGCACCAGCGCAGCTCGTCACGGGTGACGTAGTAGCCGTCGGCGTTGTCGCGTAGCGAGAGGTAGCGGTCGCTGCGGTCCATGTCGACGTCGAGGACCGGGTAGAGCAGGATCTGCGCGGCGAGGCGGGGCCCGCTGTCGCGGGCCAGCTGCGCTGCTACCGCGGCGATGTTGCCGCCGGCGCTGTCGCCGCCGACCGCTATCCGGGCCGGGTCGGCGCCAAGTTCGCCGATGTGCGCGGCTGCCCACTGCAGTGCGGCGGCGGCGTCTACGGTGGCTGCAGGCCACGGGTGCTCCGGGCTGAGCCGGTAGGCGACGGAGACGACGACGGCGGGGGTGCTGCTGGACAGCGCGCGGGCGACGATGTCGCCGGTCTCGAGACTGCCTGTGGTCCACCCGCCGCCGTGATACCAGACGATGGTGGGGAGAGGCATGGCCGCTGACAGCGGGCGGTAGATCCTGACCGGCAGCGGTCCGGCCGGGGTGACGATGTGGGTTTCCCGAACGCCGGCGACCGCGGCGCGCTGGCCGGGCGGTGTGAACCGGCGGGCGTCGGCCTCATGCGACTGTCGGGCACCGGCGAGGTCAGTGTCGGCCGGGCGGACGTAGGAGGTGCTGGTCGTCATCTTGTCGAGCAGGTCGGCCAGGGCAGGGTCGAGCGGCATGCAGTCTCCGGGATGGTTGCGTGGTCCTGGGGCTTGGCGGCGCGCGATAGGCAGCCGCCAGGCCCGGCGTCCCACTGGGTTCCTCTGCCGGGCGCAGGTCAGCGTCAGGTGCGGTAACGGCGCTTGCGCCGGTACTGGTCGATCGCGACGGCTGCGACGAGGATCACGCCGATGAAGATGTTCTGATAGAGCGGGTCAACGTTGATGACCTGCAGTCCGTTGTTGATCTCTGCGAAGAGAATGGCGCCCAGGGCGCTGCCGGCGATGGTGCCGATGCCGCCGAAAAGCGAGGTGCCGCCGATGATCACAGCGGTAACGACCTGGAAGGTCAGTGAAGCGCCGCCGGCTGACGGAGAGGCGGTGCTCAGCCGCGCGGCGCCGAGAATGCCAGCTAGTGCGGCGACGGCGCCGCTGGTCGCGTACAGCGCCATGTCAAGGCGGGCCACCCGGATGCCGTTGGCCGCGGCCGCGCCGCGGTTGCCGCCAGTGGCTCTGATGTTGTAGCCGAACACGGTCCTTTCGAGGACGACGTGGAAGATCAACCCGATGATCACGGCGTAGAAGATGAGGTACGGGATGCCGCCGACGCTCCCCGCGCCGATGTTGATGAACGCATTCGGGAAGCCGTAGACGTCGGTGCCGCCGGTGATGACGACGGCGACGCCGCCAGCGACGAAGAACGTCCCGAGTGTGGCGATCAAGGGAGGCACACCGAGGTAGATCGATGCGGCCGCGTTGGCAAGCCCGACACCGACGCCCACCGCGACCCCGGCGAGCAGCGCTAGCGGCCAGGGGGTGCCGTGCGTCATGAGCAGGCCGGTGACGACCGCGCCGAGCGCGTAGACCGCACCGATGGAGAAGTCCAGGCCGCCACCGACAAGGACCAGCGTTGAGGCGCAGGCGACGATGAAGTACAAGGTGGCGGAGCGCAGCAGCTCAATGAGGTTGCTCGGGGAGAGAAAGGTGCCGTTCCTGGCGGCGAACACCGCGGCCAGAACCAGGACGCACGCGATGAGTCCTGCCTGCTGGGTATAGCGGCTCCACTGCGCCCGGTCACCCGGCTGGCTAGAGCGTGCGGTGCGGCCGCCGGTGCGCCCTGCGGACGGCCGCCCGGCGGTGGCCTGGCTCATGGCAGCTCCCCGGCGGGCTGATCGGACACCGACCCGGTGATCAGGCCGATGATCTCGTCCTTGGTTGTGGCCGCGACGTCACGGACGCCGGCAACGCGCCCCAGCCGCATGACCTGGACCCGGTCGGCGACGTCGAAGACGAAGTTCATGTCGTGGCTGACGCAGATGACGGTGGTATCCCGACCGCGCAGATCGCGGATGAGATTGGTGGCATGCGCGGTCTCGCGCACACCCAGGGCTGCCGTCGGCTCGTCGAGAAGGACGATCCCAGCGCCGGTCCGCATCGCGCGGGCGATCGCGACGATCTGGCGCTGGCCGCCGGAGAGCATCCCCATCTCGGCCTTGACCGAAGCCACGGTGACCTTGTGCTCCTCGAGGAAGGCCCGCGACTGACTGTCCATCGCCTTGCGGTCGACGAACCAGCCACGTCGCGGGAACTGGCCGAGGAACATGTTGGTGGCGACATCGAGCACCTCGACCAGGGCCAGATCCTGGAAGACGGTAGCCACGCCAGCGCGCCGGGAGTCGGCGGGACTGCGGAACGCGACGCGGTTACCGGCGACCCTGATCTCACCGTCGTCCT
>Ga0163163_10004604_pt1 | contig 11774 bp, 9 predicted proteins | sample S65metaG_FD_119766 | JGI IMG/M metagenome (GOLD analysis project Ga0163163, IMG submission 119766) | Switchgrass rhizosphere microbial communities from Kellogg Biological Station, Michigan, USA - S6-5 metaG | ecosystem: Host-associated > Plants > Roots > Rhizosphere > Soil | place: USA: Michigan... | reverse complement strand
GAGACCATCCGCGAGCATCCGCTCGCGCTCCTCCGCGAGCCGGCGCCTGTCCTCCTGGAGCCGGGCGGCCTCGGCGCGCGCCGCCTCTCGTTCGGCCGCCAGCTCGCGCTCCGCGGTGCGAAGACGCTCGAGCGCCTGCTCCGCCTCGGTCTCCGCGGCCTCGCGCCGCTGCCACGCCTCGCCGAGGATCTGACGCGCGCGCTCCAGGACGGGCTCGGGGATGCCGCGCTCCCGCGCGACGGACAACGCGCGGCTTCGCCCGGACAGGCCGGCGTGGAGCCGGTAGTTCGGCCGGCCCGTCTCGTCGTCGAACTCCATCGCGGCGCAGACGGCGTCGGAGCGCGACGCCGCGAACGTCTTGATCGCGGAGAGGTGCGTCGTCACGATCGCGCGGCCGCCGGTCTCGAGGTACGCCTCGAGGAAGGCGACCGCGAGCGCGCTGCCCTCCTCCGGATCCGTCGCGCCGCCGATCTCGTCGATCAACGCCAGGGCCCCGGGTCCTCCCTTCGCGAGGATCGCGGCGAGCGTCTCCATCGAGGAAGAGAACGTCGAGCGGTCGGACAGGATCGCCTGGGCGTCGCCGATCTCGCTCTCGATCGAGCGGAAGACCGGAAGCCGGGTTCCCGGAGCGCACGGCAGGGGGATGCCGCACTGCGCGAGCAGCGAGAAGAGGCCGGCGGTCTTCAGGACGACCGTCTTGCCGCCGGCGTTCGGGCCCGACACGACGAGGAGTCGCCTCTCGGCCGGGAGCTCGAGATCGAGGGCCACCGCATCGCCGCGCTCGCGCGTCTCACCGAGGACGCGGCGGCGCAGCGGCTCGAACCTCGCGTCGAGCAGCGGATGCCGGGCGCCCCGGAGGATCCAGGCGCCGTCGTCCGACATCTCGGGAATCCGCGCGGCCCCGGTCTCGCCGAACGCCACCTTCGCCTCGAGCGCGTCGAGAGCGGCGAGATCGTCGACCGCCCGGCGCAGCGGCTCCTCCTCGGAGAGAATCGAGCGTCCGAACTCGGTCAGGATCCGCTCGACCTCGCGGCGTTCCTCGCCCGCGAGCAGCGCGAGGTCGTTGTTCGACTCGATGACCTCCATCGGCTCGACGAAGACGGTCTGCCCGGACCCGGAACGGTCGTGGACGATCCCCGGCACCCGGCCCCGCGAGGAGGCCTGCACTGGAAGGCAGTAGCGGTCGTTGCGCAGAACGACGACGGCGTCGCCAACCGCGTCGCGCCGATCCTCGAGGAGGCGCTCGAGAACGCGTGAGACCTCTCCACGGCGGCGGCGCAGCCGCGTGCGGATACCGGAGAGCTGCGGCGACGCGTCGTCCTTCAACTGCCCGTCCGCGTCGAAGAGTCGAGCGGCCCGGCCGATGAGCTCGACGAACGACGGGATTCGGTCTCGCCGCTCGGCGAGCAGCGGAGTCTCCGCCTGCGCGAGCGCCCGTCGAACGGCCTCGGCGGCGCGCGCGGCGCGAACCACGGCGCGAAAATCCTCGGGAGCCGCCGAGCCGCCCGACTCCGCGAGCAGGTCGAGGGCGGGGGAGATGTCGTCGAGGCCGGCGAGCGGGAGCCGCCCGTGGCGGATGTGGAAGGCGACGGCCTCTCCGGTCTCGGCGAGGAGGCGGCGCACCTCGGTCTCGTCCGTGGAGGGCGCCAGAGACAGAACCGCCGCCCTCCCGGGCGGCGTTCGTGCGAGTGCAGAGATCAGACGAAGGACGACGCCGAGCTCGAGGGGATCTCCCCCGGCGTCGCCCCCGTCACCGGAAATCAGGGCATTGCGCGTCGCTCTTCCGAGAGCTTGCGGAGCATCTTCTTGCGAGCCTGGATCATCTTGCGCTTGCGCTTCGCGCTCGGCTTCTCGTAGTGCTGACGCTTCTTCAGCTCCGAGAGGATGCCGGACTTCTCGCACTTGCGCTTGAAGCGGCGCATCGCGTTCTCGAAAGACTCGTCCTCCTTGACGTGTACCAGAGGCACGGAAACTCACCCCCTTACCTGCGGGCTTTCTTGAGAGCGCAACATCTTAAGGATGCGGACCCGAGGTGTCAACGCTGGTTCAGCTATCTTCAACGCCCCGAGAGGGTTACAATGAGCCACCAACCCGTCCGGACTTTACGAAGGGGAAGGCAGACTCGATAATGCCCGACATGGCCGATTCCGGAACCAGCGACCGCCTCCGGTTGCTCGAGACCGAGATCGAGCGCCGGCTCTCCGAGCGTTTTGCGGCGCTTCGCGACGAGTTCGACCGTCTTCGGACGGAACAGGACCGGCGCTGGTTCGGCTTCCTCGAGAAGTTCGATCAGAACATCGAGGGCGTCGTCCCGATGGACCTCATCCTCCCGCCGGCGCCTTCCGGGGTTCCGCCGCGTCCCGGTTCCGTGTCGATCGACGCCGCGCGCGGGCTCGACCAGGCCGGAACGCAGGTGGATGTCCTGCACCGTTTTCTCGACGAGTGCCGCCGGTACGCGTCCCGCGCGGCCCTGCTCGTCTCGCGAGGCGGCGCGATCGGGGCGTGGAAGGCGGTCGGCTTCTCGGCGCACGGCGCGGACGACGACCAGGTTCGGCAGGTCGCGCTGCCGCTCTCGGAAGGCGGGCTGCTGTCGCGCGTGATGTCCGGAACGCCGATCCGCCTGCCGGGCGCCAACGAGGTCTCGGCGCTGCTGCGCGCCGCGAAGACCTCGGAGGCGATCGTCATCCCGATGTCGGTGCGCGAGAAGATCTCGGGAGCGCTCTATGCGGACGTCGTCCTCGGCGAGGAGGAGATCTTCGACCCGGACGCGCTGGGCGTGCTCACGTTTCTGGCCGGCCTGGTTGTCGACCGGCTCGCGTCCCGCAAGCTCAAGCCGTCGCCCGCGCTGCGACTCCCCGAGAAGGCGCAGAAGCCGGAGCCCGCAGGCATGTGGCTCGGCGAGGAGCATCCCGCCGAGGTCGACGAGGTGTCCGAGCCCGCGCCGAAACCCGCCTCGTCGCTGTCTCTCGACGAGTCTCCCGGGTTTTCCGCTTCCGCCGCCCCGGCCGCGCCCGCCGCTTCGGAGTCGCTCGCGGCGCCCGTGAGCGGAGGTGGCGGGCCCGCCATCCCGGACCCCTATCGTCCTGCCCCGCATTTCCGGGAGCCCGCCGCGTCCTACGAGGAGCCCGAGCGCGAACCGGAGATGCCGCCGGCCGCCGTGCCCGAGGCGCCGAGACGCCTCGCGGGGCCGCTCTCCGAGCCGGCCGGCGACGAGCGCCACGAGGAGGCACGCCGGTTCGCGCGCCTGCTCGTGTCGGAGATCAAGCTCTACAACGAGCGCGCCGTCATGGAGGGCCGCGAGCGCGGCAACCTGTATCAGCGTCTCCGCGAGGACATCGACCGGAGCCGCCAGATGTACGACGAGCGGATCCCGCAGGACGTGCGGTCGCAGACCAACTTCTTCTACGACGAGCTCGTGCGCATCCTCGCCGACGGCCGGCAGGACGCGCTGGGGATGTCGCCTCCGGCGAATTGAGAGTCGAGATTGAGAATTCAGAACTGAGAGTTGCTCTCGATCTCTGACCTCGTCGCCTTCGTTCTCCGACCCCGCGCCTCACTCCTTCGCCGAATCGCCTCGGGAGTCCTGCTCCTGCTGCTCCTGTCGAGCTCGTCGTACGCCGATTTTCCCGTCACGGTCTCCACGGACTACGACGCCGAGTTCGCCCGGGCGGCGGACCTGCTCGAGGACGGCAAGCGCGCCGAGGCGGAGGCGATCCTCGAGGCCATCCGACGCGGCGCCAAGCTTCCGTCCTGGGACGCGCGCGCCGCGCTCCTGCTCGCCGTCGACGACGAGCGCCATGACCGGTGGACGGACGCCGCCGCGCGGCTCTCCGGGCTCTCCGCCGCGTCGATCGGTCTCGACGCCTATCGCGAGCTCAGGCTCTCCGAGGCGCTCGAGCTGTCGGGCCGGCCCTCCGAGGCGCTCGAGGCGGCACGCCGCGCTTACGCCGCCGAGGGAGGCTTCGCGTTCCGCACCCGGGCTGCGGTCGCGTACTCGCGAATGCTCGAGAAGGCCGGGAAGACCGGCGAAGCCTCGGACGTGCTCGCGGACGTCTCCCGTTCCGCGTCCGTCCCCGCGCAGTCCGCGGAGCTCGCGATCGCGAGGATTCGCCTGGGTCTCGCGGCCCGCGACGATGCGCGGGTGCGCGAGGCGGCTCGCGATCTGCTTCTCGAGGCGCCCGGCTGGGACACGCTGCCGTCGACGCCCGCGTTCGCCCGGCGCGCCGCCTCGGAGGCGGAAGCCCGCCTGTCCGCGGCGGATCGGGGCCGGCTCGGCCGTGCACTCGTCGGCGCCGGCGAGGCGAAGCGCGGCACGAAGCTGCTGTCGCGCGACCTCCCGTCGTCCTGGCCACAGGCGGACCGCGCCGCGAACCTGCTCGCGCGGGCGCGCGGCGAGCTCGCGCTGAAGAAGGAGAAGGCCGCGGAGGCGACCGCCGCGCTCATCGGAAACGACGGTTCGCCCGCGTACTACGACGCCGTGATCTTTCGCTGCGATCTCGTGCTGGCGCGGCTGCGCCGGGGCGCCGGGGACCCGCCCGGCGCCGACGATCCTCGCGTGAAGCCGGTCCGCGACACACTCGAGTCGCTCACCGCGGAGTCCGTGCCGCCGGCGCCGCGGCGCGCCGCGCGCGAGCGCCTGCTCCGGCTCTTCGCCGACGGCGACGATTTCGACGCGGCGATCGGACAGGCGAGAGCGCTCGCGAAGCAGGACGGGCCCGGCGGCGACGGGTTCGAGGCGCTCTGGCGCATGGCCTGGAAGCGCTATGCGGCCGGCGAATTCGGCGAAGCGCGGGCGCGAATCGAGGCCTCCGCGCCGCTCTATCCCGAGGTCTCCCGCTCGCGGCGGCTCGCTTACTGGCGCGCGCGCTGCCTCGCCGACGAGGGCCGCGGACGGGAGGCGGAGCCGATCTTCGCCGAGCTCGCCGGCGCCTCGCCGCCCGACGTCTACGCGCGCTGGTCCCGCGCGCGCGTGCCCGCGCCCGCCCGGCTCGAGAGGCCGGAGATCCGCGACCCGTCGACCGCCACCGCGACGTTCGCGCGCGTCGACGAGCTCCTCCGGCTCCGGATGTTCGCCGAGGCGTCGGCCGAGGCGCGGGCGCTGCACGCGTCCCGCGGACGGGACCTGCGACTCGAGCAGTCGGACTTCGCGCTCGGGCGCTTTCCGGCGGCGGCGTCGGCCATCAAGCGTGCGATCCCGGAGATCGGCACGGCGGAGGAGGGCCGGGTCCCCGACGCGTGGCGTCGCATCTACTACCCGATCGAGGAGGGCGGCTTCCTTCCGAGCCGCGCGGCGGAGTTCGGCCTGGATCCGGCGGTGCTGCGCGCGCTCGTCCGGCAGGAGAGCGTCTTCGACGCGACGGCGAAATCCCGCGCGGGAGCGATGGGCCTGACGCAGCTCATGCCCGCCACGGCGAAGAGCCTCGCGAAGTCGGTGCTCCGCTCCCGCTACCGCAAGGCGTTCCTCTACGACCCCGGCGTCAATGCCCGCCTCGGCGCGGCGTATCTCAAGCGCCTGCTCGACGAGTTCGACGGCTCGGTGACGATGGCGCTCGCCGCGTACAACGGCGGCCCGACTCGCATCAAGCGGATCGCGAAGGAGAACGCCGGGCGCCCCGAGGACGAGATCTTCGAGACGATCCCACTGTACGAAACGCGGGATTACGTCCGGAGGGTGTTGCTGTACTCGGAGTCGTATCGGGAGCTGTACCCGTGAGCCGTGAGCCGTGAGCGGTCCGTCGACGCATCGACTGGCTGGCAGGTCACCAGCTTCCCTCCGGCACCACCAGGATCGATGTCCCGCACTCCCGAAGAGCGCGGAGCGTGATCGGCTCCCCGCGCGGCAGCTGTCGTCCCGCCGGCGGAGCGCCGACGACGACGAGATCGTGCGCGTTCTCCCTGAGGAACGCGAGGATCCCGTCGACCGGGTCCTCGTTCTCCTGGATCGCCCAGCTCCCCGCGACGCCGAGCTCGCGCAGAGTCGAGACGCCGCGCTCGAGATGCTCGGCGGCGAACGGCGTCGAGCGGCCGGGGCGCGCGACATGCAGGAGCGTCGCCGCCGCGTTCATGCGCCGCGCGAGCCAGCCTCCCGCGCGCACGTCGGACTTGCCGGGCTCGCCGATCGCGGTGCAGATGAGGATCCTCTCCAGCCGCCGTGGGCGGCCGCGCACCGCGAGCAAGGGGATCGTGGTCGTCAGCGCGAGCTCCTCGGCGAGCTGAGGCGCCCGGCGCCGGGCCCGCCGCAGCGACGCCATCTCGCCGGCGCCGGTCAGAACGAAGTCGTACGGCGCGTCGCGCTGCTCGAGCAGGATCTGCTCCGCCGTCTCGCCGCGTCGAACGCGAACGGAGGACTCCTTCAGCCCCGCCTCCGCGGCGCGGGCGGCGAGCGACTCGCGCAGCGAGTCCTGCTGGCGGGCGTCGGCCGCCACTCCGAGCACGGTCGCGACTCCGTTCAGCGCCGGCAGCAGCTGCGCGGAGAACTCGAGGGCGGAGGCGAGTCCCTCTCCCTCGTCGCAGACGAGCAGGCGCGGCGTCGGCTGCCGCAGGATGTGCCACTCCTCGAGCGCGACCCACGGCTTGCGGGGCGGCGGGTCGGCATGCGCGGGCACTGCGACGTCGAGCATCACCGCGTCCTCCCCGAACGGCGGCGCGGGGACGACCTGTCGCACGCCCGCGAGCGGCGGCATGCGAACGCGGATTCTCCGGGAGGATCCCGTGAACGTATCCTCGATGACCTCGCCCTGGCCGAGCGTCGGCACGTTCGCCTTCGGCTCCGCGGAGAGCAGGATGTGCTCGGGGCGGATGAGCACGCGCACCCGGTCGCCTTCCTCGTGCGGCACGTCCATCGGAACGGGAAGCGTCAGCGGTCCCAGCTCGACGTTGTGTCCGCGGGAGCGGCCGACGAGGACGGCGCCGGCGCCGAGGAACGTCGCGACGAAGAGCGAGCGCGGGCTCTCGTAGAGGCGCTTCGGCGGCCCGACCTCGAGCAGCCGTCCGCGCTCGATGACCGCGATGCGCGTGCCGAGCTCGAACGCCTCCTCCTGGTCGTGCGTGACGAGCACCGTCGTCAGGCCGAGGCGTTTCTGGATCTCCTTGAGGCTCTGCCGGAGCTGCACGCGGATCTTCACGTCGAGCGCGCCGAAGGGCTCGTCGAGGAGCAGCACTCCGGGGTTGTAGGCGAGGGCGCGGGCGAGCGCCACGCGCTGGCGCTGTCCGCCGGAGATCTGGCTGTCGAAGCGGCCGCCGAGGCCGGAGAGCCCGACCAGGTCGAGGAGCTCGTCGCGGCGCTTGGCGCGCTCCGCCGCCTTGACCCCTCGGATCCGCAGCCCGAACTCGATGTTCTGGGCGACCGTCATGTGGCGGAAGATCGAGTAGTTCTGGAAGACGAGGCCGATGTCCCGGGCCTGTGGGGGAAGCAGCGTGACGTCGCGGCCGTGGATCGAGATACGGCCCTCGTCCGGAAAGACGAGGCCCGCGATCATGCGCAGGATCGTGCTCTTGCCGCTGCCCGAGGCCCCGAGGAGGACGAAGAGCTCGCCCTTCTCGACCTCGAGCGAGACCCGGTCGACCGGCACCTGGTCCGCGTAGCGCTTCGTGACGTTCTCGAGGACGATCAATGCTGGTCGGTCGGCCGCGCGGTGTAGCGCAGCAGCACGAAGAAAATGCAGAAGGACAGGATCGCGAGCACCGCCGCGACGGCGTTGGCCGTCTCGATGTTGCCCGCCTCGAACTGCGCAAATATGTAGAGCGGCGCGGTCTGCGTCTTCAGCCGCAGGTTTCCGGACACCATGACGGTCGCGCCGAACTCGCCGAGCGAGTGCGCGAACGTCAGCAGCGCGCCCGCGAAGAGGCCGCCCTTCAGGGTCGGCAGGATCACGAAGCGGAACGTCTGCCACGTGCTCGCGCCGATCGTGTAGGCGGCCTCCTCGTAGGTCTCCTCGAGCTCGTCGAGCACGGGCTTGACGGCTCCGAGCATGTACGGGAACGTGACGAAGAGGTGCGCCAGGAGCACGCCCGCCGGCGCGAACATCGGCTGGAGGCCCACCGGGCCGAGGAAGCGGCCGAGCAGGCCGATCGGTCCCCAGAGGAGCAGCAGCGAGGTGCCGACGACGACCGTCGGTATTGCGACCGGCAGGTTCACGACGATGCCGAGCACCCGCTGGCCGCGGAATCGGTATCGCGAGAGGACGTACGCCGTGAAGGTGCCGAGGACGCTGTTGATGACGGCCGTCACGAGCGCGATGACCAGCGAGAACCGCAGAGCGAATTGCGCCTCCGCCGACGACAGCGCGACCCAGAACGCGCGGGGACCGCCGCGGAACGCGAACGCGAACACCGCCGCCAGAGGCATCAGGATCAGCGGCAGCAGAAACAGGATGACGAGGCCCGCCGGCACGGCGGCGCGCCGCTTGGGCCGCACGACGACGGCGGTGGCGGTGCTCACTCCTTGGGAGGGATCTTCATCACGCGCTGTTTCCAGATCCCGTCGACGATCTCTTTCTTGGCCGTGCGCCAGCCGCCGAAGTCCGAGATGTGGAACGGATCCTCGATGTGGCCGAACTCCGCGTGGCCCGCGTTGAGGTCGTCCCGAACGCTCCGGAACCCGTACTGGACGAAGATCCGCTGCGCTTCGTCGCTCCAGAGGAACTGCGCGAATGCGTCGACGGCGGCACGGTCCGTCGCCGAGATGTTCTTGTCCACGACCACCAGCGTGTGCTCCGACAGGATCGTGCGCTTGGGATAGACGACGTCCAGCTGGAGCTTGCCTCGGCTCTTGTCGTAGAGCGCCTCCTGCTCGTACGTGATCAGGGCGTCGCCGAATCCCTGCTCGAACTGAGTGCGTGCCGCACGCGCGGAGGACGCCTGCGACGCGACGTTCTTCCAGATCCCGGACAGCAGCGCCTCGCCGGCCGCGGCGTTGCCGCCGGCCTCGCGCATGCCGGCGCCGTACTCGGCGACGATCGCCCAGTTCGCGCCCCCGGAGGTGAGCGGATCGGGATGGACGATCTTCACGCCCGCCTTGGTCAGATCCGCGAAGTCGTGGACGCCGAGCGGGTTCCCCTTGCGGACGAAGATCACGAAGGGCGTGTGGTTGACCACGCCTCCGTTCGGGAGCTTCTTCCAGCCGCCGTCGGGGATCACCTTCGCGTCCGCCAGCCGGTCGGCGTCGCTCTCGAGGGAGAGAAGCGCGAGCTGCGCCGGCGCGCCCATCGCGATCTGGTTCGTGATCGTCCCCGAGCCCCCGAAGGAGCTGCGGAAGGTGACGTCGCCGTGTCCCTCTCCGGTCCACTTCTTCTGGAACGCGGGGAAGACCCCGTTGTTCATCACCTCGCCGAGGATGCTGAATCCGTAGAAGGTGATCGACGCGTTCTTCGAGGACGCGCCCGGCTTGCCCGCGTTGTCGGTTTTCGGCGCGCAAGCGACGTGCGCCCACGCGGCGGAGGCCAGCAGTGCGAGAGACGCGAAGACCCGGAGGGTCCGCCCGAGGGCATGGCAGCCGTTCATCGATGACCTCCCTTTCGGGTGACGGGCGAAGGATATCGCTCTAGTATCCGGAAATGGGTGGCGCGTCGGAGCTTCGCGTCCGTACGAGCCGCAAGATCGAGCGGCTCGACGTGACGAAGCGGATCGAGAAGGCGCTCGAGAGCCTCGACGCCGGCGACGGCGCGCTGCTCGTGAGCACGCCGCACACGACCGCCGCGATCGTCGTCGGCGAGGCGTGGGATCCCGACGTCACCGGCGACGTCGAGCGCGCGCTCGAGGCGTGGGTGCCCGACGTGCGCTTCGAGCACGGAGAAGGAAACTCTCCTGCGCATTTTCTTTCCGAGGCCATCGGGAATGCACGGCTCGTGCCGCTGGAGAAGGGAAAGCTCGACCTCGGCCGCTGGCAGGGCATCTTCCTGATCGAGCTCGACGGCCCGCGCGAACGCACCGTGCGAGTGGCGGTGCTGGGGGGCTGATCGCGTAGAGAGCGATCTCCGTCGTCGAGACGAGGATGACCTATGCGTCGCCGCGCGCCAACTCGCGCACCTCGCGTTCCACGTGCGCGTCCCACCGGCGCGCGAGACCGCCGAACAGCCCCCTCACGCCGGCGACGTCGTCTTTCTCCTCGACGAGTCTCCGCATCATTCCGACGATCTCGCGAATCTGCACGTGCTCGAGGCGAAGCTCGCGGCCGAGGCGCTCCCGGTCCGTCTCGCCCGCGGATGGAACGAGCCTTCCCGACGCGGGCGCCGGTATGAGCGTCTCCTCCTCGTCGGCCGTATGCCGTCGGAGTGCGTCGTCCAGCTCGGCGACGGCCGCGCGCGCCGCAACCGCGTCGCCACTCGTGCTCACGCTCGCCGACGCGAGGACGCGACCCATCAACAACTCGATGTGCGCGTGCTCACGTGCGAAGAAGTCGGCCGGGCTCTCCACGACGCGGATGATGGCACGCCGCCGGCGCACCCCGGGCGCGTGCGGTTTCGCCGTTCGGATTTGTCGACGGTTTTGCGCCGAGGTCGGCGACAATGAGTCATGTTTCCGGTTCGACCACTGCGGCTGCGCTCCGCCGCCGTGCTCCTCTTGGCGGCCGCGACGCTGTCCTGGTCGTGCGGCAAGAGGGCCGATCCGGTCCAGGAGGCGATCGACGCGATCGCAAAGGCCGCGAACGCTCGCGACGAGTCCGCCCTCTTCGCGCACGTGTCCCCGGGTTTTCAGGGCGCCGACGGCTCGAGCTTCGCCGACGCGCAGTCCCTGGTGCGGCGCGCCTTCGCCGCGTACGAGATCCTCGGCGTGACCTTCAAGGACGTGAAGATCGAGCGCGCCGAGGGGGCGGCCCGGGTCCGGTTTCGCGCGGAGATGTCGGGACAGCCGCGCAAGATCGGGGGGCTCGACGGCCTGCTCCCTTCGTCCGCGAGCTACGACTTCGACCTCCGCATGGTCCCCGACGGCGGAACGTGGAAGGTCGCCTGGGCACAGTGGACGCGGGCCTCGTAAGGCGCGTCCCGCGACTCGCGGTTCTCGACTTTCGCCGCCTCCACCTCCGATTCGGTTGACGCCCCGCGCCCGCGCCGCTATCCTTCCCGGTCCGCTCTGCTCCTCAGTAGCTCAATGGCAGAGCATCCGGCTGTTAACCGGAGGGTTGGAGGTTCGAGTCCTCCCTGAGGAGCCAATCAGTTCCGCGAGTTCCGTAGAACGAACGTCGTTTCCGACCCTCGCCGCGGGGATATCGCGGGACTCGGGCTGAAAGCGGGCGTTTGCGTCCGTCGACGAGCCCTGGGAGCGGCCAGCGGCGACTACGGGAGCGTCGCGAGCGAGAAGAAGAAGATCGAGCCCCCGCCGACCCGACTCTCGACCCCGAGCGTGCCGCCTCGGGCCTCGACCAGCTCCTTCGCGATCGCGAGCCCGAGACCGAGGCCCTCGTGGTTCGCGGCATCCCCGCGGAAGCCTCGCTCGAAGATTCGCGACATGTGGTCCGGAGGAATTCCGATCCCCGTATCCGCGACCTGGAAGCGCACTGTGTCCGGCGTCCGCTCGGCGCGAACGGTGACCTCGCCGCCCGCCGGGGTGAACTTGATTGCGTTGCCGATCAAATTCGAGAGGACTCGGTCGATCGAGCTCGCGTCGCATTGCACCGCGCCGGGTTCCCCCACGACCTCGGCGACGAGCCTTATCGACTTCTTTTCGGCGACGAGGAGAAGGCTCTGAACGGCGTCGCATACCGACGCGCGCGAGTCCGTACAGTCGGCCCGGTCGCTCGTGGGGTCGCGAGGGGTCGGGTCGCGCGGGGCCAGGTC
>Ga0163163_10004602_pt1 | contig 11776 bp, 10 predicted proteins | sample S65metaG_FD_119766 | JGI IMG/M metagenome (GOLD analysis project Ga0163163, IMG submission 119766) | Switchgrass rhizosphere microbial communities from Kellogg Biological Station, Michigan, USA - S6-5 metaG | ecosystem: Host-associated > Plants > Roots > Rhizosphere > Soil | place: USA... | reverse complement strand
GTCAATTGTTGTTCGGCATTGTCGCCTTCGACGAATTTCCAATAAACATTCCGAAACCCGTTTCGAGTTCCGCGGTACGCCAACCGTCTTCCGTCGCCGGTCCAGACCGGGGCCTGGCTGCTTCCCATCGTCATTGATGTGAATGGCGTGAGAATGTTCCGTGGGAATTCCAGAATCGAGATGGCTTCGACGGGTCCATCGATGGTGACGGCGGCGGAGTGCCCGTCCGGCGAAATTGAAGGTTCGAAGAATGCTCCGGTCCTTACCGGAAGTGGAACGGCATTTCCTTTCATGTCCACCCAAACCAATCGTCGATCATTCCGCCGCGGGCTGGATGGAAGATAGGCCAGCGTTCCGGAATCCGACACGGTGAAGGATGCTGTCTCAATATCAATGACGCGTTCCGCCAGCGGCACGGGCGACCCAGTCAATTTGAGACTCGCAACATCAAATGGCGCGACCATTAACGCTCCCGCTCTTGAATAGAGCAGGTGGCCGGATGGAACATAGCGCCCAGAGCTGGCGCCACGCATCAACTCATGGTGCTGATCGGTTCCCAGCGCCTGGACATGAAGATGTCTTTCGTCCGTGCCGGGTCCCGTCCAGACTGTAAACAGCAATGCCTTGCCCCCAGGCAAAAGCTGGGGAGCCCGGTGGCTGACTTCTCCTTTGCTCCGGTCCAGCTTAGTCAGCTCCTCGCACTTGCCATCGGTAGAACGGGTCTTGAAAATGCCGGAAGTGCTGAATGGCGCGTAGTAAATAAAGTCATCCTCGCCCCATGCCGCGCCATTGCTTCCTCCGGCGTCGCACAAAGTTTGTGGTGCGCCTCCAGACGTGGGCACTTTCTTAAGCTTGTTTTGAGCGAAGAACCCAATCCACTTTCCGTCGGGAGAGAAGAAGGGGCCACGCGCGTCGTCGGTACCGTCGATCGGCTTGACCTCCATGCTGTCGATGGCCCGCAGATACAAATGGGCTTTTCCATTTCCGCGAACTGCCGCGTATACGAGCATGGTGCCGTCCGGGGAGAGCGCCATCGGGGGAGTCCCCAGATACCCCAGAGTGTCGCCGGGGGGCAGCGGGGTCGCCGCGCGAACGGTTTGCGTGTTTCGCGTCAGTCCACCCGGCTTTACCATCCAAACGGCAAGGCCTGCGCCGATCGCAAGACCCAGCCCAAGCAGCGCTGCTGTGCCAACGGGTATCGTTCGGCGCCAGCCGTTCACGGGGAATTTCGATTCTGTGGGAATGATTCCGGCCACCTGCATGCTGCTTCCCATTAGCCACTTTAACTCATAGCCGAGATCTCCCGCGGATTGCCATCGATCGTCCGGATTCTTTGCCAGACAGCGCGCAATCAATCGATCGACTGCTGGCGGGGAAACGGGTTGCAATTGAGAAACAGGTACCGGCGTATCCTTCAGGATCGCGCTCATGACGCTGACAGCGCTCTTTCCGTCGAATGCTTTTCGACCGGTCAGCATCTCGTGAATCACAGCGCCAAAAGCAAAGATGTCGGTACGCGAGTCGGTCTGGGTGCCTTCGAGTTGTTCCGGCGACATGTAATGAATGCTGCCAACAATCGTTCCTTCAGCAGTCGCATCCACTTTCGTTGGTGCCTCGGAAAGACTGGAAACAATCTGAGACTGCTGCAATTTTGCCAGACCAAAATCCAGCAATTTCAGCCCACTTCGGGTGAGCATGATGTTTCCCGGCTTCAGATCCCGATGTGTAATCCCTTGACGGTGAGCTTTGTCCAGAGCGTCGGCGATTTCGACTGCGTATCCCAAGGCCTGGTCCAACGGCAGCGGACCGCGTTCCAGGCGCCGGGCCAGCGTCTCTCCGTCCAGCAGCTCCATCACGAGAAAGTCAGTCTTCTCATGCCGGCCGACATCATAAACAACACAGATGTGAGGATTGTTCAGTCGAGCGATCGTCTGCGCTTCGCGCTCAAACCTTGCCCTCGCTTCCGGACTGTCCGAAATGTGTTGATGCAGGATCTTGACGGCAACCGTTCGATTGAGGCGTGGATCCAGCGCCTTGTAGACCTCGCCCATTCCGCCGGTGCCAATTCGTTCGATAATCTCGTAGTGACCCAGCCGTGAGCCTGATGCTATGGACAATCGTGCTTTCCGCCTCTCCTTAGAGTCGCGCCATTATAGAGGGAGATGCAGTGGCCAGCACTGAATTCTCGAATCGGGTTTATACTTGGTTCCGAATTTCCATGCGAACCCTAGCCATCGCCTCCCTGACAGTACTAATGTTTCTCGTTCCCGCATTCCGGGCCGTCGAAACACTGCCCCCGCAGCTCAGCGACTCCGAGTTCTGGGGCCTGATTGCGGATTCTTCCGAGGATGGTGGGACGTTCCTCTCCGAAAATTTTCTTTCCAACGAACGCGGATTTCAGTACGTGATTCCGCCGCTGCTTCAAAAGATTCAATACGGTGGCGTCTACATGGGTGTTGGACCAGAACAGAATTTCACGTATATGTCCGCATTCCATCCGAAGATCGCTTTCGTTGTCGATATACGACGTCAGAACATGATCGAGCATCTCCTTTATAAGGCTGTGTTCGAGATGTCTCCGAACCGTGTGGAGTTCATGTCGCGGCTGTTTTCGAGAAAGGCGCCCGCGGAACTAAATGCGGATTCCTCGGTCGATGAATTGTTCAGTGCGTTTGCTGCCTTGCCATTGGAGCCGGAATACCATCAGAAGAACCTGCAGTCCGTGAAGGACCTGTTGTGGAAGGAGCACAAGTTCGGTTTGACCACGGAGGACGAAGCGAGTCTGGAGCACGTCTACGATGCAATCGTGAAGGCGGGCACAACGCTCGGTTATTCCGTGAGCGATCCGAATCTCGCGAACCGGATCATCACCACGCGTATTTTCGATGTCGCGACCGGAACTTCAGATGTTGGGGTACTGAGCGCCGGCGATCTGGAGACTGCAATTCGCCTCTTCCGCTTTCCGGTCAATCCCGCCGATCCCCAGGGCGGTATCGCGACGAGAGTCAACGTCAGCGCGTTTCCCACATACACCGATCTCATGACGGCGACGGATGGGAGCGGTGTCAATCGGAGTTACCTGGCGTCGGAAGGCAATTACAAGATCGTTCGCGAGATGCAGCAGAAGAATCTTATTGTCCCGCTCGTCGGAGACTTTGCCGGCCCGAAGGCGGTTCAAGCCGTAGGTAAATACCTGAGCGATCACAATGCGACGGTGTCAGTATTTTATCTGTCCAACGTCGAGCAATACCTCACGCCGACAGAGAAACTGAAGCGATTCTATGAGAATGTCGCGACGCTGCCCCTGAATTCATCCAGCAGTTTTATCCGGTCGGCACAGGCCACGGGAGTCCAGCCCGGTATCGTTCAGTCTTATTCCAGCCCGATACGCGACGTCCTGGACGCTGTAATCGAAGACCGCGCACAGACATTCAATGACATCCTTCGACTTTCGCATTAATCACCGAATCTCGTCTGTCAGCAGCCCGACGCGGCTCGCTCCGCTTCCAACCGCGGTGTCGATGACATGCGCGATAACTTCAAAATCCAGGTTCCCTGCACCCTGCACAAAGATTGTCCGGTCATTTCTGGTCTTGAAGATGTCCTGAAGGTTTGACGCGAGCTCGGACATTGATTTCAGGCCATTGTGATTGAGTGTAATGGCGCCGTCCTTTCCCACACTCAGCACCAGCGAGTCCTGCGGTTTTTGTGTCCCGGCTAATGGTGGAGCCGGACTCGGAATCGCTGTGTCCAGGCCTTTGGGAGTCACCGGGGTGATGACCATGAAAATCACAATCAGAACGAGAAGGACGTCGATCAGAGGTGTGATGTTGATTTGAGACTGGATTTTTCTCTTTGCGACCCGTTTTCGTTTGAGGTTCACCATTGTGCTCTCCTGTCTACTTTCACTGTAGACACCATTGGATGGAATTAGTTCCGGATGCAGTGATTGGGATGAGTCAGTTTCGCAGCTTTGGTACGTAGGAATCGGCGCTTACATCGAAGCGTTTAAATGCATCGTAGCTGTAGGTTACGCGGCCGGTAAGGCGGAGGGTTTGTTTGTCCCTTTCATCCTTGTCGAAGAAGGACGTTATGATAGTCTTTGGAACCAGAATGCCGAATGCGCTCGGGACGTATTCAATTTCATCGCGCACGTAAACGGCTGCGGTAGTGATGTCCTTGTCGACGACGGTGTATTCATTTTCCCAACGCCACACACGAAAGTCCTCCGCATCCAGCCAGATGCGTTCCCGTTTTCCCACTCTGGGATTTGTAAAATGATTTGAAGTGGATGGGAAGGCATCATTCAGCTGGTATTTGAGAAGAATGACGTTCCGGTTGCCGATGGATTCCCGGCCGGCGATTTCAAAGCTATGGCCTGATTGTGCTTCCTTCGCCAATGCAGTCACTGGCTGGAGAGTGATTCCCCACCGGTAGTACTTCAGCGTGTATTTCAGATTTTCTTCGCGAAGCCGTTTCCTTTCCTGTTCGCTGTTCTTTAACTTTGCCAGTTTCTCAAAGAGTTCGAAGGCCTGTTTCTCGCCTTTGCCGACGGGTTTGCCGTCGACTTCCCTGGCGAGGCGAAACTCGTCTACGGAGGTGGATTTGGTCTGCAGTTGATAGACCAGGAAATCCGAAATTACCTTTCGCTGCTTCTCGACATTCCCGTTCTTATCGATAAGTTCCGTCGTTTTGGTTTCCACGGCTGTGAGGTTCTTAAAAGTGTCGACGTATTCCTGCCGTCGGATGGCAGCCTGCAGCAGGACTGCAGCCAGATTGCTTTGGGCAGTTTGTCCCAGAGCGGTAAATGCGAGGCAGCAAATAAGCAGGCTGGCTGAGGCGGAGAGAAGGACTTTGCTCATCCGGTGGATTCTAACTCAAATGGGGGAATGAGGAGCGTGTCCCCTCTGTCCCCGCATTTGGTTATTTTTTGGGAAACTTCACTTCCTTTTCCGTTTCGTAAACCAGCGAGGAAGAAACGGCGCCGTCCACCCAGGGGCTGCCGGCGCGCTGCGCTCGCACGTGAATTCGGATCTTCTTGCTCTTGCCATTCATCGCTTTCAGGGTCTCCTGATCGAGCTTGACGGTGAAGAGCACAGACTTGCTGGAATTCTCCGCTTCGGTTTGAAAGATCTGGGTTTCGTCTCTGTGGTTCTTTTCGGTGAACACGGTGACCAGATATTTCGTATGCATGGCTTCCGCACCGGACATACTCAGGAGATCGGGCAGGGATTGGTCTTCAACAGACACGGCATACGATGCGGGGAGAAAACTCACGTGAGTCACCGGAGGGCTCGGCCGTCGATTGATCTCTGCGGTGATTTGCCATACCTGCGAGCCATCGGAGTTCGACGCCAGTTTCGCGTAGTGGGTGAGGTCCTTGTCCATCTCGCGAAAGCGAATCGAGGGCTGGCTGTCTCCAGACTTGTAGGAGACCAAGGCTGAAATCCCATGTGGCGGTATCATCGGACTCGGGATGCCGACAAAGGAAATCATCGTGGACGTTCGGCCGCCCGTGGCCCTGGACTCCGCGGCAGCCGGCCATGTGACGCGCGTTTTCGTTTCAGTTCTTCGTCCGGCAAGATTCTGAAATTTGTCCCAGTTGTACTGACTCTTGTTGCCGTCCGGATATTCATAGTCCACTTCCGCCCGGAAGAGTCCGATGTTTCCGGCGGTGCAAGTCAGTACCGGTTCTGCAACGGGTGTACAGGCTCGGACTCGAAGAAATTCCTCGCTGTGGAATTCCAGGGTTGCCGTGCCATCCGATCGGACGCTGAGATTTTTCTCTTCACCTTTCCAGGATCTCGAGTTTGGAATTTCCGCGCCGCAGGTGGTTGGCATGGGATCATCTGCCGGGATAACAGCCTCGGTACAGGCTTTCATTTCCTTGCAGTTCGGAGCGGCCACAAAGCTGTTTCGAAATACGACAGGGCCGAGGATACCTGTGGGATCTCCGCTCGGGTAGAGACAGACGTTGGGTTCTACAGCCTTCGCCGACTTCAGATAGTATGTCGGATTATTCCCACTCACCTGCTCGGCTCCCTGGCGAACTTTCCCCAGGACATCTTCGAATTGAGCGAATGCATTCGTCGATCCGAAAATCGCTCCGGCCGCCAACGCGGAAGCGGCAATGCGTACGATAGCTTTAGCTGAAGGCATGTTCGTTTTCTCCATTTGATGGACTTCGAGGCAAGCCTAAATTGGGGCCATGCAATTGTCATGAGGTAAACTTTCGCAATGCCGGCGAAGCCCATTTCCAAAACCTTTCCAGCAGTCCTGACACGAACGGGGAATTCCCTGAACTGGGTTGTCATCCGCCTGCCGTTCGATGCACAAAAGGTCTGGGGGACCAGAGGCCAGATTCGGGTCAAGGGTGAAATCAACAAATTCGCTTTCCGCACGACACTCTTTCCGACAGGCGATGGGCATCACTACATGATCGTGAACAAGCAGATGCAGAAAGGTGGAAGCGTTCGGCCCGGAATGGAAGCTCACTTTTGTATGGAGCCGGATCTGGAGGAACGCACGGTGCCGGCTTCACCGGAACTGGAAAATGCGCTGAAAGAATCCAGAAGACTGCAGAAGTTTTATCAACGCCTGACTCCTTCCACACGAACCGAAATCGTGCGTTGGATCGCAGGGGCAAAGCAGCGGGAAACACGCGCACGGCGCGCGGAGCAGTGCGCCGAGCGATTGATGGAGACCATGGAGGCCGAGATTGAGCTTCCACCGATAATCCGTCAGGCTTTTGCGCGCAATCCTCAGGCTACCGAAGGATGGAAGCGAATGTCTCCGTCGCATCGCCGCATGCATCTGCTCGGCATCTTTTATTATCGGAATCTCGAATCGCGCCTGCGTCGAATCGAAAAATCCATCGTGGAAATGATCGAGTCCGCGTCTCGGGATTAGATGTAAAGCCGGCGGAATATGCTGGCCTGCGGAAAGATTGCTTAGTAAATTGTCCGGCACGAATTGCTGTTTGAATTCACAAAAGGAGATCTTCATGAAACGAATACTTCTGGCATTACTTTGCGGCGTCGGTTTGATGGCGGCAGGAGGAGCTTCGGCGTTTGCTCAACTGGTGGCACCCACGGCTGCCGGAGTTTCGCTGGGCGCGGTGTACTACACGGTGCCGGATGTAGCAGCGCACAAAAAGATATGGGTGGATAACTTTGGCGCGAAGCCGGTGAAAATCGGCAATACCGAAATGCTGAAGATGCCGGGGGTCTTCATCGTCCTGACACAGGGGCAGCCGGCAACCGCAACCGCTCTCGTGAACCATCTTGGAATATGGGCCAAAGATCTCGATCCGACCCGTGCCAAATTGCTTGCGGCCGGGATACCTTCTGCAACGCCGAAGGCACAGTTCATTGATTTGCCGAATGGTCTGCGCCTGGAATTCATCGACGATCCGGCAGGGCCAGAGTTGCCAGCGGCGCACCACATTCACTACTTTGTCGCCAGTGCGCAGGCTGGGACGGACGGTCGCGCATGGTATATGAAGATGTTTGGCGCGACGGAAAATTCCCGCCGCAATGGCGCAGTTCCCAGTGCGCTATTGACGACTCCAGACAAGTGGATTTCTATCGACTTCACGGCTACTGGGGGCGGTGGACGTGGAGGAGGAGCACCAAGAGGCGGAGGAGCTCCGCCAGCCCCCGGCGCCGCGCCGGCACCAGCGCCAGCGCCCGCTCCTGCACCGGCTGCTGCAGCGGGCCCGGTCTCCAACAAGGGCACGGTCCTGGATCGTTTCGCGCTTGAAGTGAAAGGCATTGATACCTTCGTCAAGAAAATCGAAGCCGACGGCGTGAAGGTCACAAAACCAGTCTCGACGAATGCCGATGGCTTGAAGACCGCTATGATCGTCGATGTTCTTGGAAACGATGTCGAATTGATTGAGGGACTGGCAGGGAAGTAAGAGCGCGAACCCAATCGCTTTTGGTAACCCCTGTGGGCTGTCTTCGAAAGTAACTTCGATAGCCGGGATTCAGTTCTTCATTTCGGAGATAATCTGAATCCCGGCCGTCCGCTTAAAATTCCTTGTAGAACGCCGCTCCCGCCATCGTAGCAAGGGGAGCTTCGAGGAGTCCCCAGGCAACAGGAATCCATGCGAGCTTCGGAGTAACGATTCCGGCATAGCCCGCGCCGAGATAGACTCCCGACCACAAATGAGAGAGCAACCATACCGTGACTCCGGCAATCAGCGCGGTTCGGGGACCTGCGCCATACCGCGGCCGCATGGCGGCATATAACCAGACGGCAACCAGACCCAGAACAAATGTTGCGAAGATCAACAGGATCAGGTTTCCCGCAGTATCTGGAATACCGATTCTGAATTTCTCATAGAGCAAGCCTGTGTCGTCGCCGAGAATTCCCGCGTGAAGCGCTGCCTCACTTCCGTTCATGATCAGTCCCGCAACCAAGCCACCCAAAAGTATTCGACTAGAATTCATCTGTCGCATGAGTTCTCCAATGTGCGATCGCCCGACTTGCCGTGGATCCTAGCACCGGGTCGTACTCCGATCCAATGACACAGATTCCTGGCATAATTTCCGGAATCTTCCGAAAAATAAGAACTGTATTTCAGGGGTTTGGAAAATCGCCGGCATTTACGATTGGAGGCTGAGTTCTTCCGCGACCCTGGATTCCGCAGCCAACTTCCCGACGCAGAACTTCAGTCCGCGAAGATAGGTTTTAAATCCGTTTGCGTGGTGCGCAGCTGGAGTCACCGGCTTAACGGTACCGAGTCCACGGTGAAGGAGCGCTCCAACTCCATTTCGAAGCCGTCGTTGGACTGAGATCCTTCCTTGAGCTGTTCGATCTATTTCTTCAGTGAATCGATGTTGGATTCCGAATGGCCATGGTCAGGGTCAGGTTCAATCAGAGGTCTGCGTTCCTGTTCATACTGGCAAATCGAAGAGTTACAGGTCCGACTTCCAGGCAGGGACCTCCTAAATGAAATTGCCGTTACCGAATCGGCCATTGGCAGGTCTCAGGCAGAATCCAGATTCGATGCCGAGCGGGACGTCGCCAGTGCCGATGCCTTGGGACAGCTCTTGCAGAAGAAGGCACGGCAGTTGGAACTCCAGGCGTACCTCAAGGGATTGAAGTACGCAAATGATCGGACAGGACGGCAAGCCCGCGCGGACAAATTCGATTTCAACGAGAACGCGCCGATAATTAATCCTTCGATGACAGCTTACTGATTGGCTCGCACAGGCGATTGCCGGACGGGCCCGGGGCGATGTCTGTGTGTGATTCGAAATCTTCCCGAAGAGATCGAACGTCCCGATCGCCTTGTATCCTGAGATCGAAATTATTGTTGAGACGGCGCTCATGCCGCCGAAAATCGGAATCTCTTGTATTGGCTAGAGTTCGCGTCGTCCTTCGAGAGCTTTGGTCATTGTCACTTCGTCGGCATATTCCAGATCCCCACCGACGGGCAATCCCAGACCAAGTCGCGTGACTCGAATTCCCATGGGCTTGATCAGGCGCGAGAGATAGAGCGCTGTCGTTTCGCCCTCGACGTTGGGATTTGTCGCGACGATCACTTCCTCGACGACGCCGGATTCGAGTCGCCGAAGAAGCGAAGTCATCGTCAGCTGGTCTGGCGTGATTCCCTTCAGTGGTGAAAGCGAGCCCATCAGCACGTGGTAACGGCCATTGAATGCGTGCGTCCGCTCCACAGCAAGGATATTATTGGATTCCTCCACGATGCAAAGCGACTTATCCGAACGTGAAGGCAACGAGCAGTACTGACAGGGATCCACATCCGTGAGGTTGTTGCAAATCGAACAGCAGCGAATGGACCTTTTCACTTCGAGAATGGCTTCCGCGATCTGACCGGCGTCGGCGGAGTCCATCTTGAGGACGAAGAAAGCCAGTCGTTGTGCGGATTTTGCCCCGATGCCGGGAAGCTTCTTGAATTGATCAATGAGCCGGCTGACCGGTTCCGCGACATCGCCCATCGCTAAAACATGCCCGGGATTTTCAGCCCGGATGTAAGGCCGCCAAGTTGTCCGCTCAAGGCTTCGTCGACCTTGCGAACACACTCATTGACCGCGGCTACAATCAGGTCCTGCAACATTTCTTTGTCCGCCGAAGCAAATACTTCAGGATCGATCTGAATGGAAATGAGCTGCTTGTTGCCATTCATCTTCAGGGAGACCATGCCGCCGCCGGCTGTGGCTTCCACGACTGTAGCATCCATTTGCTTCTGCAGTTGTTCCTGCATCTTCTGAGCTTGCTTCATCATCTGCTGCATGTTCATTGTGATTCTCCCTTCGAAGGCTTTACCTGTGCGACATCTCCCCGAAATACTTCGAGAAAGCGCCTCACCAGCGGTTCATCTTTTGCTGCGTCCAGATTGCTGGCCGGATCGGACCGCGCAGGAGCTGGATTTGTCGGCCCCGGGCCCTTTTCAATCGGAGGACTTGCAGCAGCTGTTGCCTGCCGATCTTGTGCCCTCACTGCGGAAGGCGCCGGTTGTGCGGGAGAGGCTGGTCTGGCCGGGTTTGACGGGATCGATGATCTGACGGGAGTTGGAGACGGAGAAACACCTTGCCGGAAATCTCGAATGACGTCTTCGATGTCACGGACGCGACCAGCTATGGCAAGTTTCACCAGTCCGGCTTCAAGATGAAGGCGCGGCTGGGATGTCCCCTTGAGTTCGTAGTCGAGGCGCAGCAGCATGTCGAAATTGCGAACCAGTTCCTGTTCCGAGAATTTCCCACTGTCGCTGGCGATCACTTTCTTGTCTTCGGGACTGGCGAGGACTTTGTTTTCCAGTTCAAGCTTCATCATGAGCAGATCGCGCATTCTGGCAATGCATTCGCGGACGTATTGCTGAATACTCAGGCCCTGTTCCACGACAATGCTGATGCATTCCAGAATCTCTCGTGGATCCTGATTCGCGAGTGCAGTGGAGGTACGATCGATAATCTCATTCGGAATGAATCCCAGGACATCCCGGACATCGTCCTGGGCGATTTCCTGCCCGCCAAAGGAAATAATCTGGTCAAGAAGCGACTGTGCGTCACGCATGCTGCCTTCCGCAGCCTTGACGATATAGCTTAATCCACGGTCATCAATTTTCGCTCCCTCTCGATCGGCGATTTGCCGTAAGTGAGCCTGAATCTCGGGTGCCGAAATCGTCCGAAAGGTAAAGATCTGGCATCGGGAAAGAATAGTCGCCGGAAGCTTGTGACGCTCCGTTGTCGCCATAATGAAGACCACATGCGGTGGTGGTTCCTCGAGAACTTTCAGAAGCGCGTTAAAAGCGGGCGTCGAAAGCATGTGAACTTCATCGATGATGAATATCTTATAGCGGTCGCGTGAAGGGGCATACCTGGCACTGTCACGAAGCTCCCGGATGTCGTCGACGCCATTGTTAGATGCACCATCGATTTCAAGAACATCCATGGATTGAGCCGCCGCGATTTCAATGCAGGATGGACATTCGCCGCAAGGTTCAATAGACCGCCCTTTCTTGCAGTTAAGTCCCTTAGCCAGAATTCGTGCCGTCGTTGTCTTCCCGACACCGCGTGGGCCGGAGAAAAGGTAGGCATGGCCAACGCGATCGGTCTGGATTGCATTCTGGAGGGTGCGGACAATGGATTTTTGACCGACCACCTCATCGAAAATCTGGGGGCGAAATTTTCGGGCAATGACCTGATATTTCATAGTGGTGTGGCCGCCGTAGCTGGTCAGGCCCGGGGGATACTGTGGCACATTAGATGATCCGCTGCCGTTGCTTCCTTCCGGACCTGGCGGGGTT
>Ga0163163_10004601_pt1 | contig 11776 bp, 12 predicted proteins | sample S65metaG_FD_119766 | JGI IMG/M metagenome (GOLD analysis project Ga0163163, IMG submission 119766) | Switchgrass rhizosphere microbial communities from Kellogg Biological Station, Michigan, USA - S6-5 metaG | ecosystem: Host-associated > Plants > Roots > Rhizosphere > Soil | place: USA... | reverse complement strand
TTGCCGCGAGAGAAACGACGAGTCCGAATCCAAAAATAATTCTCATCTCAAATCTCCTATCGCAGCGTCTGCAGGTAAGCGCGCACGTTGTGCATGTCGGTGTCCGTGTACTTCCCAAGTTGGGCAAAATGGATCGCCAGTGGATCGTTCATCGTGATCGTCACGTCGGTGATCGGCCACGAGCGGTTCGCACCAGAGGCATCTTTCAACGTGATCGTAAATTCATCCCTTGAAACCAGGGTGCCGGCAACTGTTTCATCCGACTTCAATTTGACCGCGACTTTCGCCGGGGCAGGCGCGGGGCGCCCGGCGGTGGGATACAGCATCCGCTGCAGCAATGCGAGGCCCTGGAATCGTGTTCCGATACCGGCGAGATCCCCCGTCGCCGAATGGCACTTGGCACAATCTCCAGCGCCATTGAAATACTGTCGACCGGCGTCTGCATTTCCCGTGTCCAGATCGGAGGGATCGACGTTGCGCCGGTTGCCGTTATGGGTCTCGGCTTTTGACTTTTGGTCGTGGATGTAAGCGACCATTGCGGAAACATCCGCATCGCTCAAGTCGAATGCCGGCATTCCTTTTTCCTGCCGCCCCATCTTTACGATCGGTGAGATCTTGTCTCCACGAACATCCTGCGCCACGAGAACGGAACGCGTGAGATCCGGCCCGGTTTCGCCGCCCGCGGCATCGCGCCCGTGACAGAACCCGCACTGGGATGAAAAGCGCGTCTGCCCGGCCTGAATCTGCTCCGGCGTATAAGTCTGGGGAGTGACGGTTTGAGGCGGCCGCTGGGATGCCTGCCCGGCCGACAGCAGTGTGGCGATGATCCAAATGGCGATTCGCATAATGGACGCAATAGTGTCCGAAATCGGGATGGAATTGCAAATGGTGGAATGAAGTTCAACTGTAGGCGCAGTCACAGGCCATTGCTGTCCAAAACAAGTTGCACGCAAAGGATTATGGTGACGGTGATCGCAGGCGAATTGCCCTCCTGAGTCAGGAGGGCAGCGTCATCGCGTTCTTTGCGATGACGCGAGGGGTGGTTCCCCAAACGAAATGTCTCAGAATGCGTTTTCAAAGAGTGCGGCTCTGGAACCACCCCCCGCACGATCTCGACTGCTGTCTCGATCGTGCTGCCCTCCTGACTCAGGAGGGCAGCACGGCTAATTTCGACGCCCCAGCGTCCTGCTATGCCCCGGACGGGCGCCGCACCTGAGTGCCAGAGATCGAGCGAAAACTATTTTGGACAGATGTGATCACAGACCGCGCCTACAGTCCGTCCCTTCAGTTCACCGTTGCGGGAGGCTGCTGGATCAGATGAACGTGAATCTGTTTTTCCGCAACGATTTTTCCGTCCAGAAAAGTCTGGATCGTAAATCGTCCGGCACGTTCAAACGTCACGTTCGTAAAAAAGCTGATGTTATCCGCGTATCCCGCCGACTCGATCCGAAACTGAGATGGTCCGGACGAGGCGATTTCCCGGCCGTCCGGGGCCAGCACGCGCACCTGAGTCTGGAACTCTCCGACTCCTACCCAGTGATTCGCCACCGAAAGTTTTAAGATCATCGACGGGAAACCCGCAAAGAAGAGGTTCTCGAAAATTCCCATCAACGACAGCTTGTTGCCCATTTCAAGGCGAACGTCATCACATGCCAGGCTGTATACCAGTTGCGCAGTTCCCATTACCGTCCTCGTAGTTTCTCCAGGAGCTTGCGATGAATGCCGTCAAATCCGCCGTTCGACATCACGACGATCTGATCGCCCGGCGTCGCATTCCGCGAAATGTAATCGACAATTTCATCTGTGGTGTCAAAGGTCTCGGCAATTTTTCCTCTCGCACGCACACCTTCAACGACGGCGTCCGGCGACAATTGCTGATCCTCAGTCAGTTTGCCGGATCCAAACACGCGGGCCACCACCACCGTGTCCGCAGGATCGAAGGACTTGATGAATTCCTGTTCAAAGATCTTTCTTCGGCACGTCTGGGAGCGGGGCTCGAAAACGGCCCAAATCCGGTCTGTCGGATAACGTTCTCGAATCGCCCGCAATGTTTCAAGAACGGCGGTCGGATGATGGGCGAAGTCGTCGTAAACGCGAATGCGTTCCACTTCACCGCGAAGCTCCAGTCGCCGCTTTACGCTCTTGAATGAGGCGAGGCCCTTTTGAATTCTTCCGTTCTCAATTCCGAGTTCCTTCCCTGCCACAATGACTCCAAGCGCATTCTGCACGTTGAACGCTCCGAGCATCGGAATGCTGAAGTCGCCAACGTGAACATCCTTATGAAACACTCGGAAGCCCATTCCCTCATCCGCCGGTGCGATATCCCTCGCGCGCCAGTCTCCCTGCTGGATGCCGACTTCGGCGACTCGAGAAAATGCCGCGGGAATCAATTCACGAACAATGGGGCTGTCCACACCGGCGATGATTAATCCGGAACGCGGGACGATATTGATCACCCTCCGGAATGCGATCTTCAGGGATTCGATATCCGGATAAATATCGGCGTGGTCATATTCGATGTTCTTCAGCAGGAGAATCTGAGGCAGGTAGTGAAGGAACTTCGGTCCTTTATCGAAAAAAGCGGTGTCGTATTCGTCGCCTTCAATAACAAATTCGCGTCCTTTGCCGATCTGAAAGCTCCCGCCAAAATTCTCTGCGATGCCTCCGACCAGAAACGAAGGCTTTCGCCGAGCCACTTCCAGCATCCATGCCAGCATTGCCGTGGTCGTCGTCTTTCCGTGGGTACCGGAAACAACGATGGAATTCTTCCCACGAATGAATAGTTCCTTTACCGTTTCGGCCATCGACTGGTATCGAATACCGGAATCCAGAACATGTTCCACCTCGGGGTTGCCGCGTGAAACCGCGTTGCCGATCACGACAATTTCCGGGGTCGCATCGCGCAGATTCTCGCTTTTGTACCCGTTGTAGACACGGATCCCGAGTTCGTCGAGATAGGTCGACATCGGCGGATAGACATCGGAGTCTGATCCCGAAACGATATAGCCTTTGGCTTTCAACATTCCGGCCAGCGAAGCCATTGCTGTGCCGCAGATTCCAACGAGGTAGTACTTTTTGGGGTTTTTCATGCGTGGGATACAGCTGACTCCAGAAGCTCAAACCGGGACACCGAACCAAGCGATAGTTTCGCATGTATGCCAAACGGCACGACAATATTCGCTCGCGAAGTATGTCCCGTCGAAAATCCATAAAGGATAGGGAACGTCATCCCTTCAAGAACGTCGAGAATCACTTCTTCGAGGGTATATCCCTGATTCGGGAGATTGGTGCAGTCCAGCATCTCGCCAAAAACAATTCCCCGAACCTTATCCAATTTTCCCGCCTGCTTGAGTTGCGTCAGCATACGGTCGATCTGATAGGGCTTCTCGCCGAGGTCTTCGAGGATAAGAATGGCGTCGTCCGTGTCGATTTCGAAGGACGTCCTGAGCGTTGCGACCACCATCGACAGGCAGCCTCCCGCAAGGCGACCTTCGCCCTCTCCGGATCTCAGCACGGAGGTGTGTTCGACAGGAAACTGGATGTTGGGATCGCCGTTCAGCATTCGAACCAGGATGCTCCGGTCATAACCTTGCTCCCCCAGACGCATTGAAGTTGCGACCATCGGTCCATGAAAACCGACCAGTCCAGACCGGTTGAGAAAAGACAGCAGCATCGTAATATCGCTCGAACCCAAAAGGATCTTGGGATGTGCAAGAAAAAGTTCCGGTTCCAGATACGGAATCAGCCGGCCGCTGCCATACCCGCCCCGAGCGCAGAAAATCGCTTTCACATCGGGATTCCGAACCATTTCCAGTAATTCCGCCGCGCGTCGCTCATCGGTTCCGGAAAAGTAGCGATGAGACTTCACAATATCCGGACGGTAAAGTGTACGGAAACCCAGCCGTTCCAGCTCACGGCATCCGGCATCCAGCATTTCGGATTTGATATTGCTCGCCGGGGCGACGATACCGATCTGGTCTCCGGGTTGAAGCGCCGGCGGTCTGACAAACGATGTGCGTTCCGTAGTGAACATGTTTTTCAGCATCGTATGAGTGCAAGGTCAGCGTCAAGGGCTGTGCTAGAATCCCGCGACTGGTAATACGCGTGACAGACCTCAGAAAGACCGCTCTTTTTGAAACACACAAAAGTCTCAAGGCCCGCATGGTTCCATTTGGCGGATGGAACATGCCCGTCGAGTACAGTGGAATCATTAAGGAACATACCGCTGTGCGGACGGGCGTCGGTTTATTCGATGTCAGCCATATGGGCGAATTTATCGTATCTGGTCGCGAGGCCCTTAATCTGATTCAGTACGTCACCTGCAACGACGCCTCCCGTCTCGTCGACGGGCAGGCACAGTACTCTGCACTTCCCACCGAAGAAGGCACCGTTGTGGATGACCTGCTGGTGTATCGGGAATCGGCCAGCCGGTACATGCTTGTCGTAAATGCTGCGAATATAGAAACCGACCTCGAATGGATTCAAAGCCACAATACATTCATTGCCCGCATCGAAAACATCAGCAGTGCCACCGGACTTCTGGCGCTTCAGGGACCATTTGCCCTGGAGACCCTCCAGGTCCTTGCCGATCTTCCATTGGAGTCGATTGCGCCGTTTCACTTTACCCGAGGCCACGTCTCCGGAATCGAAACCATGATTTCCCGGACAGGGTACACCGGCGAGGATGGTTTTGAACTTTACTTCGCCGCGGCCAATTCCGAACCACTTTGGAATTCGATAATGAGCGCCGGCAAGCGGCACGGCCTTCTCCCTGCGGGACTGGGCGCGCGTAATACGTTGCGTCTTGAAGCGGGAATGCTTCTTTACGGAAATGACATCGATCGCACGACAACTTTGCTTGAAGCGGGACTCGGATGGATTGTGAAGCTCGGCAAAGGCCGCTTCGTGGGAAGCGAATCCCTTGCCAGGGAAAAAGCTGAAGGTCCAAAGAGAAGACTTGTCGGATTACAAATGCTTGGTCCCGAGATAGCGCGCGAACGTTATCCTGTAATAGTGGACGATCAGGAAGTCGGGCATGTGACCAGCGGTTCCCCATCGATTACACTCAACAAGAATATAGGCCTTGCCTATTTGCCCGTGGACCTCGCTACGGTCGGAGGGACCTGCGAAGTTCTGGTTCGCAAGCATGCCTGCAAGGCGCAGGTTGTATCGACGCCCTTTTACAAACGGAGCCGCGAATGAATCCAGAAGGTCTCTTGTACTCAAAGGATCACGAATGGATCGGTATCACCGGCGATACCGGTACGGTTGGAATTACACTTCATGCACAGGAAGCACTCGGCGATGTGGTGTACATCGAACTTCCCGGGGTGGGCGACAAATTTGAGGCCCGCAAATCGTTTGGCAGCGTCGAGTCCGTAAAAGCCGTGTCGGAGTTACTCATGCCCATGACCGGGGAAGTGATCGAAGTCAATTTGACTATCAAAGACAAACCGGAATCTCTGAACTCCGATCCGTACGGCAAAGGCTGGCTCATTCGAATCCGCATCGCGAATCCCGCAGAGACTGCTGCCCTGTTGTCTGCGCAGGCGTACGAGAATTACATTGCCTCCGAAGCGTAGTTGAAGAGTTGATGAGGTATCTACCGAGTTCGGAAGCCGACCGTAAAGGAATGCTCGAAGCCATCGGCATCGAGTCCGTGGAACAACTCTTCGCAGGCATTCCGGAAAGCCTGCGCCTCCGACGGCCCCTGGATATCCCGCACGGACTGACCGAGCCCGAACTGATCCGGTTTTTCCGGGGAGCGGCCGGCAGAAACGCCACCGATTTCACGTCGTTTCTGGGAGCAGGCGTTTATCGTCATCACATTCCCGTTGTCATCGATGCGCTGATTTCACGGTCCGAATTTTATACGGCATATACGCCTTATCAGGCCGAAATCGCCCAGGGAACACTTCAGGCCATATTCGAGTTCCAAACCTACATCACCCAACTGACAGGCCTCGATGTGGCCAATGCGTCCCTCTACGATGGGAGCACCGGACTGGGGGAAGCCATCCTGATGGCGCACCGAATCACGAAGAGGAACAAGGTCCTCATTGCCAGATCGGTTCATCCGGAATATCGCGCCGTGGTCGCGACCTATGCCCGGACCCTTGGAATAGAAATCCAGTTGATCGCCTTCACCGAAAGCGGGAGGATGGACGCCGCGGCTATCGGCAAAGCTATGGATGAAACAATTGCCGCCGTTGTCGTTCAATCTCCAAATTTCTTCGGAACCATTGAAGAGAACGCGGAGATCGCCTCGATCGCACACAAGCATGGTGCGTTATCCATCGTGAATGTATGTGAAGCGATGTCCCTGGGTATTCTCAAGCCGCCGCAGGACGCCGATATCGTTGTCGGTGAAGGCCAGTCGCTCGGTATTCCCATGAATTTCGGCGGGCCGCATCTGGGATTCCTGGCAACGCGTGAAACGTTTGTCCGTCAAATGCCGGGCCGGCTCGTTGGAATGGGCGAAGACCAGCAGGGCCGGCGCGCTTTCGTACTGACGCTGTCCACGCGCGAACAACACATACGCCGCGAGAAAGCGACGTCGAACATCTGCACGAACCAGTCGTTGTGCGCGCTGATGTGTGCAATCTACCTTGCAACGATGGGACCGAAAGGGTTGCGTCAGATCGCCGAACAGAATATTCAGAAAACGCACTACGCGGTTCAGCAGATCCGAGCGCGCACGAAACATTCCATTCTATTTTCCGGACCGCGCTTCAATGAATTCGTCATTCTGTTGAAAGAGGACTACGCGTCACGCGCCCCGCGTTTCATGCGCAGCCACATCATACCGGGACTTCACATTGCGAGGTTTTACCCGGAACTGGGCAATTCCCTTCTGGTCTGCGTGACGGAAACGACATCGCGCGATCAGATCGATGCCCTCATAAAAGGACTCGAATGACGAAGGAGAATCCACGCACGAGCTCTCATTTCCAGATCAATGAACCCCTGGTGTTTGAACAGGGCGCGCCTGGCCGCCACGCCTTCGACCTCCCGGAACTCGATGTTCCCGCAATTCCTGTTACGGAAATCCTTTCTCCCGTGTTGCTTCGAGGTGATGTCGCTGGCATGCCGGAACTTGGCGAAGTGGATGTGGTGCGGCATTTCACAAGGCTTTCGACCTGGAATTACCACATTGATCTCGGACTATATCCCCTGGGCTCCTGCACGATGAAGTACAACCCGAAAATCAATGAATTGGTTGCTCGTCTGGAGGGATTCTCCACGGCACATCCTTATATGCCGGCCGAGCTGTCCCAGGGCGCACTCGAAGTACAGAAGATGCTGGAGACCGCTCTTGCCGAAATCAGTGGGATGGACGCCGTCACACTTCAGCCGGCTGCCGGCGCTCACGGTGAATTGACCGGCATCCTGATGATTCGTGCGTATCACGAGTCAAAAGGCCGTCCGCGTCGAACGGTGCTGGTTCCGGATTCCGCTCACGGCACCAACCCGGCGAGCGTGACAATATCGGGTTACGAAGTCCAAAATATCCCTTCGACTACCCACGGCACGGTGGACATCGCGCGATTGCGCGAAATCGTGAACGACGATGTCGCGGCGATCATGGTGACAAATCCCAACACGCTTGGGATCTTCGAAAGCGACATTGCCGAAGTCTGCGAAATCATGCACGCGAAAGGCGCACTGGTATACATGGACGGCGCAAATTTGAATGCCATGATGGGTATCACACGGCCTGGAGATTTCGGAATCGACGTACTTCACATCAACCTGCATAAAACATTCACGACGCCGCATGGCGGTGGTGGACCGGGGTCCGGCCCTGTAGCCGTGAAAAAGATTCTGGAACCATTCCTTCCCACGCCGGTTATCGCTCTGAAGAACGGCGGAGGCTATTTATTCGACTTCGACCGCCCTCAATCGATCGGAAAGATGAAAGCGTTCAACGGCCAGTTCGGCATGCACGTTCGTGCGCTGTGCTACATCCTGGCCAATGGTCCGGATGGATTGAAGGAGGTATCGGAGACGGCAGTGCTCAATGCGAACTACATTCGCACCAAGCTGACAGATGCTTATGAACTACCTTACGATTCGCCGACGCTGCATGAAGTCGTATTCTCCGACAAGCTGCAGGCACAGTTCGGCGTTCACGTCGGGGATATCGGAAAGCGGCTCATGGACTATGGATTCCATCCCCCAACCGTATCGTTTCCTTTGATTGTGTCCGGAGCCATCATGATCGAGCCGACCGAAACCGAAAGCCGGCAGGAGCTGGATGCGTTCGTCCTTGCGATGCTGTCCATTGCGAAGGAAGCAGAAGCGAACCCGGAATTGGTGAAGTCGGCACCGCATACAACGAGAATCAATCGGGTGAATGAAGCGGCCGCGGCGCGCAAGCCGGTACTGCGGTGGACGCGGGAATAGTGGAATCCGGCTCGCTGCAGGCGCGGTCTATGACCGCGCACACTCTATCATCCACACCGAATCTGACTGAAGGATTGTGCGCGGTCATAGACCGCGCCTACAGCAAACTCTACGACTGTCCTTCGATCCAGACTTCCCCGTCTTCGAAAAATTCCTTCTTCCAGATGGGAACGATCTTCTTGAGTTTGTCGATGGCGTACTCGCAGGCATCGAACGATGCACGACGGTGGGCGGAAGTGACGATGATGGCGACGCTGGTCTCTCCGATGTCGAGGCGGCCGAGGCGATGCACGATTCCAACTGCATCGATCTCCCAGGCCTGGCGAACAAACACGCCGATTTCCTCCATCTTGGCAAGCGCCATGGTCTCGTATCCTTCGTATTCGAGATATCGAGTAGTTTTCCCCTTGGAATTGTTCCGCACGATTCCTTCGAATATGCAGATCGCGCCGGCTTCGGGCCGCTGCAGTTGTGCGGCAACTGCTCGCGCGTCGATCACATCGTGTGTGACGCGATAGAATTCGGATTGGACGGCGCCGCCGCTGACAGGTGGAAAGACCCCTACTTCGTCGCCATCGGCGATTGTCGTTTCCGGGTTTGCATATTCTTCGTTCACAGAAGTCAATAATATCGAACGATAGCCTGCAAGGCGCGGATACTTTTTTTCCAGCATCTCCAGCAGTGCACGGACTGTGGTTCCAGCGGGAATTTCAACGTCGATCTGACGCGCCCCGACAATGTCCTTAATTGATGCGAAGAATAGAAGTCTGACCTGCACTTTGTTGGATGATATCACAGCGTGCTAGACTCCACTTTCTCATGAAAGGCTCGTCACGACTCGCTTCTTACATTATCCTCCCTGTTGCCCTTGCGTGTTCCTCATTGATCGCAGGAATGTCCGCGGGGTGTTCCAGTTCGCGGCTGTCTCATGGCGACGCCCGCAAGCAGATCGCCGAAATTGGAAACTCTTCACTGGTCCCCGACTCGATTCATATTCAGCGTATCGTTTCCCAAACCGACAAGGACGCCATTGCCGAGACATCCGTTGCCATGGCGTTTGAATTTCAGCGAGCGAAGACTTCCGATCCCTGGCACATCGCCGCAGTTCGCATGGGGGATCGCGACTGGGTCGGAGTCGCTGAAATCATCGCCGCAGTCAACGAGAGCCGGAAACGGACGACATTGGAATCGTTCCAGAAACTTGCTGTCGGGATAGAAGCCTATCGACAGCGAAACGGCGCTTCACCGAATGCCACGGATATCGTGGGCCTGACCAATACCCTTCATCCGACCTACATGACAGATTTGGTTCGGCTGGACGCGTGGGGCCGGCAAATCCGTTACGAAGTGGTCGGGACCAGTTTCCGCCTGCTTTCCGATGGAGCGGACGGCGTTCGAGGTACGCCCGACGATCTGCAGCTGGCACCGTGACCCTCAAACCTGCGTGATATACTTCACGCCCATGAACGTCAGTAATCTTGGCGAAGCCGCTTTTCCCACAAAATTTGGCGCATTCCGGATCTTCTTCGGCTTTGAATCCGAAGATCATTCCGACGAAGTACTGGCGCTCGTGATGGGAAGCCCGGCAGACAGCGATGTGCCGCTGGTTCGTATTCACTCTCAGTGCCTGACTGGAGACGTTTTCAAATCCAGCCGCTGTGATTGCGGCGAACAACTTGAACTCTCCCTTAAATCCATCGCCGCGGAAGGGCAAGGAGTACTGATTTATCAGCTGCAGGAAGGCCGCGGCATTGGACTGGTCAACAAGCTGAGAGCCTATCAACTCCAGGACGGAGGCATGGACACCGTGCAGGCCAATCACCACCTGGGATTCGAAGCCGATCTTCGAAACTACACCCTCTGCATCGAAGTGCTGCGGCACTTTGGAGTGAAGCGTCTCCGCCTGATGACAAATAACCCGCGAAAGGTGGATGCCTTGCAGGAGGCAGGCATCGAAGTCGTGAAACGCATCAGTATTGAGATCCCTTCAACGGACGATACCCAGAAGTATCTACTCGCCAAAAAGAACAAGCTCGGACATCTTCTGTCGACGGTCTGATTCGTGACGGATCGACGAGTCCTGACACTCACCGCGGCGACCGTAACGGTTATCGCCAACATGATCGGGACCGGCGCATTTACAACCACAGGATTCATGGCAAAGAGCGGTGCCGGTGGGGGCGATATCCTCCTGGCATGGATTCTGGGTGGCATCATCGCGCTGTGCGGCGCTCTATGTTACGGCGAGGTTGGCGCGAACCTGCCTCATTCGGGCGGCGAATACTACTACCTCAGCCGGCTGATTCATCCTTCACTGGGATTCATGTCGGGAGCAGTTTCCGTCATCGTTGGGTTTGCGGGACCGATTGCAGCCGCGGCAATGCTCATGAACAGCTACGTCGCTACCGTCATACCCGGCTGGCCGGTGCGCGCCATGGCTGCAGCGCTGATTATGAGTCTGGCGTTGTTACACTCCCGAGATGTTCATATCGGCAGCCGGTTTCAAACCATCATTACCGTTACCAAGGTTCTTCTGATCGTCGGATTCATCGGAGCTGTCTTGTATGCGTTCCCGCAGGGCGATCACAGCGACCTTCTAAGGCTGAATACGAAGTTTCTTTTGTCTCCACCATTTGCGGTAGTCCTGGTACTTGTGGCATTCGCCTATGCCGGCTGGAACGCGGCGGCTTACATCGCAACCGAGCTCAAGGATCCCAAACGTACGTTGCCTCGATCGCTGCTACTTGGTACGACTATCGTCACTATCCTCTATTGTCTGCTTAATTTCTCGTATCTCCTGGCTGTACCCGCACAGAGGCTCTCGGGCATTGAAGAAGTGGGCTACACGGTCGCTTCGACTTTGTGGGGAGTAAACACAGGAGGCGTAGTTTCAATGCTGATCGCGCTGACACTGCTTTGCCCGATCAGCTCGATGTTGATGGTCGGGCCAAGAATCGCAGAAGCAATGGCGCGGGATGGGTTTTTGCCAACGTGGTTATCCAGCCTGAATCATCGTAATGTGCCGGCACGTGCGATAGGACTGCAGGCGGGAATTGCCACACTGATTGCCATTACGCTGGATTTCAATACCCTGCTGATCTATATCGGTTTCACCCTGAATATCTTTGCAGCGCTGACGGTGCTGAGTTTGTTCCGACTGAGACGAGAGGGACGATCTCGAATTAAGATCTGCGTTTGGTATCCGATCCCTCCACTCATCTTTCTTGGCTTCACGATCTGGATGACCGTCTGGAGCATTCTAGTAGTGCCGGTCGCGGCATTCTATGGCGTGCTGACGCTGGCTTCTGGCTACATTCTTTATCTCTTCAGAGCAAAACAGGCCCGGCTTGTCGTTGACGTGGTGGATTAG
>Ga0163163_10004600_pt1 | contig 11777 bp, 5 predicted proteins | sample S65metaG_FD_119766 | JGI IMG/M metagenome (GOLD analysis project Ga0163163, IMG submission 119766) | Switchgrass rhizosphere microbial communities from Kellogg Biological Station, Michigan, USA - S6-5 metaG | ecosystem: Host-associated > Plants > Roots > Rhizosphere > Soil | place: USA: Michigan... | reverse complement strand
TGATCAGGAGAATGTCCTGCCAGCCGTCCCGGTCGTAGTCCAGAAAGGCGCAGCCGGCTCCGAGCGTTTCCGGCAGCAATTTGTCGCCATACGCACCGCTGTTATGAAGGAACTGAATTCCGGCGTGTGCCGTGACATCTGTGAGCCGGAAAGCTGGAGCGGGCGATTGCACCGCCACCGAGCCAATGATCCCCGCGAGAAAATCTCTTCGATTCATGGCAGTCGCACGAGTCCATTCCGGATTGCATAGACGACGAGTTCCGCGGTCTTGTGGATTCCGAGCGTTTCCATGATATTGGCCCGATGCACGGCAACGGTGTTGGTGCTCAGGCCGAGCTGGGACGCGATCTCCTTGATGGATTGGCCGTCGACTATCAAGTGAAGGATTTCCAACTGGCGTGGGCTGAGCCCCCTGTTTCTCTCGCCCTTGAGTGGCACGGGCGGGGATACCTGTGGGGCGATCACAATATGCCCCGCAGCCACCCGCTCAATTGCAGACACCAGTTCCATGTCCAGAATGTTTTTCAGGATATACCCGCGCGCGCCGGCGGCGAGTGCCTGGTGTACCCACGTTTCCTCCGAATGCATACTCAGCATCAGCACGGCCGTCTTCGGCGCGAAAGCGAGGATGCGGCGAGTGGCCTCCAGGCCATTCGTGCCCGGAAGCGCACAGTCCATGACGATGACCTGAGGCCGCAACTCCTGAGCCAGGCGAACCGCCTCGTCGCCATCATTCGCTTCGCCGATGACGCTGATGTGCTGCTCATCTTCGATGATTCGCCGGAAACCTCGGCGAACCAGCGCATGGTCGTCAACCAGGAGGACAGAGATCCTACCCCGCATGCAGTTCCACCTGCTCCTTCGGAATTCTGAGACGCACCAGAGTACCGCCTTCACGAGGCCGCAGGGATTCTACCGTTCCACCCAGGATTTCCGCCCGTTCCCGGATCGCAATCCAACCGATTCCGCGTTTCGCCGTTCTGGGCGAGAACCCTTTTCCGTGATCTTCCACATCGAGCTCGAGCGCGTCGTCGAGGAACCGCAGCCGGACCCAGGCCCGCTCTGCGCCGGAATGACGCGTCACGTTGTTCAACGCTTCCTGCACAATGCGATATACGTGGATACGGCTCCGTCCGGGCAGCGGGAAAGGGGCGCCGGACTTCTCGTATGAGATGGTGACACCGGAATGCCGTTCGATTGTGGGCAGGAACCAGTCGAGCGTGTTCTCGAGATCGGCTTCATCCAATATCGCTGGATGCAGGGCCTGTGACATCGCGCGAACATTATCGAGTGCCGATTGTGCGACCTCACATGCTTCCCCCACGTCGCGACGAATTGGAGAGTCTTCCGGAGCGTGCTTTTCGACCCGCTTGAGCAAAGAGCCGATCGCCGTCAGAACCTGTCCGAACTCGTCATGCAGCTCCCGCGAAATGTGACGCAACGTCGATTCCTGGGCTGCGATCAGTGCCTGCGCCAGTTCGCTGCGCTGCTCGGAAAGGCTGGAGAGCTCCGCGAAAATCCGGCGATTCGACCGGATGAGGTAAAGACTCGTCAGCAGAATTCCGCTCAGCGTCGCAACCAGGAAAATGTAAAGCTGGCGTTGAACCCTGCCGTAAACCTCTCCAATTCGTTGCGCTGCCTGTCCCTCATTTTCGTTGTTTTGAACAAGCAGTCGGGCGAACGTCGTACTCAGTGCCGCCTGCCGCGCCTGCAGGGAAAGCTGGATCTGCGTCCGCGCTGCTTTTTCGTTGCCGGTCCTCGCCAGAGCGAACATGCGGTCAACGGCATCCCAGAACTGCGCCATTGAACTTGTCACAGATTGACGCTCCTCGGGCGTGCGATGGACGACCGCGAGCTGATCCTGAATCCGTAGCGCATCCTCGAGATCGGTGCGAATACGCTCGAACTGGGGTACCCAGGCATCAATCGGATAAGGCTCTCCGCCATCGAGCATGTCTCGCATGGCATGGGCCAGCGAGTTCAGATCGTTCTGGATGCGCAGCAACTGAAGCGAGTCTTTGCGGCTCCGATCAACAAGATCTCTTTGAAGTTGCTGCAGGCCGGAAATCTGCACCGTGGTGTACCAGGAATAGGCGATGACAGCGGCGACGATGAGTGTCAACCCGAGAAGAAGGCCTCTAGTCGGGGTTTTCCGGCGAAGGATCTGCACAGCGCGCAGCATACATCGGCTCCTTCTCAGCCGAAAGTAGAAGATGGAAGTGCATCCGGGGGATCGGTAGTGGCCCAGTGCGAATCCCTCTCCTGAAGGGAGAGGGCGGTGCGAAGCACCGGGTGAGGGGTGAAGAGATGCTTCTCTCCACCCCTCACCCGCCGCTTCGCGGCACCCTCTCCCTTCAGGAGAGGGTGCCGCAATTAAACATTCTCCAATTGGGACAGCTTCGCACTTGCTGGACGAGAGGTTACTTGCCTTCCTGAACCGTCACAACCTGCCCGCCGGACACATTCGTCAGCTGGTCCACCTGCCCGCTCGGCCAGCGGATTTCAACCTTCTCTGCGATGGTGCGCTTGCCCAGGCCGAAAGTGAGTATGCGTTCGCTCTGCGAAAGATAGCTGGATCCACTTTGCACCATCGCCGATTGAGTTTCACCATTCGCCGATACACGCACAACCGCCCCCAATGCGTTTCGGTTGGAGCGTGTGCCGACAAGGCGTAGCCGCAGGCTGCGATTGCTGCCTCCGTCATTGCGCAGGAGAACGGCCGGTCCATTGTTGGTAGTCATGACGATGTCGAGATCGCCGTCGTTGTCGTAGTCTGCAAAAGCAGCGCCGCGGGATACCCTCGGACGCGCAAAGCCGTCGCCAACAAGCCGTGTGACTTCCTGGAATTTGCCTTTGTCCGCATTGCGAAACAGATGTGGCGGTTGAGCGTACTTGATCCGCGACTGAATGCGCTCGATGCCTTTTTCGATATGGCCATCGGCCACGAAAATATCCAGCCAGCCATCGAGGTCGTAGTCGAAGAAGAAACAACCGAAGCCCAGCGTGAGAAGACTGGCGCGTCCGACTTCGGAGCGCGGCGCCTCGTCGACAAACAATCCGTTTCCTTCGTTGTGATAAAGAGAAAGCATTTCGTTGGAGAAATTGCTGATGAGCACGCTGGGATATCCGGAGCGATCATAGTCCGCCGCCGCCACGCCCATTCCCGCGCGTGCGACGCCTTGTTCGTTATAGGCGATACCGGAAAGAATTCCTTTTTCAATGAACGTTCCCTTGCCGGTGTTGATGTAAAGCTTGTTCGGTTGGGTGTCGTTTGCGAGCAGTATGTCGGGCCAGCCATCCTGGTTGACATCCAGCACGGCAACGCCGAGACCCTTCGTCGTCGAGTCCAGCACGCCGGTCTTTGCGGTGACGTCTTCAAATGTTCCATTTCCGCGGTTGTGCCACAGGCGGGCGGATGTTCCCTTATAGGATTCCGGTGTGCAGTACGACTTCTCTGTTCCGTCGAGCGTGCAGGTAATGTCGGTTTCCGGAGTCCAGCGCACGTAGTTCGCGACGAACAAATCCAGGTACCCATCCTTGTCGTAATCCAGCCATGCGGCGCTGGTACTGAATTCGTTGGGCCCGAAGAAGCCTGCTTGTTTCGTGGCATCGGTGAAGACACCCTTGTCGTTGCGAAAGAGCAGGCTCTGGCCGACGGTGGTAACGAAGAGATCGTCGTCGCCATCGTTATCGAAGTCGCCAACGGCAACACCCATGCCGTAAACCTCGACAGCGAGACTGGCGGCGCGGGTCACATCCGTGAACGTCCCGTTGCGATTGTTGCGGAACAGCTGCAGCGTGGAACTCTGCCGATGCTGCCCCGGCCAGTCCTTGCCGTTGGTAAAGAAAATGTCCTGCCAGCCGTCGCCGTCATAGTCAATGAAGGCGACGCCGGGACCGAGAGTCTCCGGCAAATACTTTTTTCCGAAGGCGCCGGAGTTGTGCGTGAACGTCAGCCCGGAGGATTTCGTCACATCCACAAACTGAATGTTCGGAGCGGGGCTTTGAAGCGCTGCCATCGCGGACACGGAAAGGATCAGCGTCGCGAATACTGCGGCGGTGCGGATCATCGAGACTTTACCGGGGTTAATACAGCCGAGACGTGCTCGTGTATGGACTGACGCTCGTTGTTGTCTTCGGGATGTGCATTTCGATAAGGCCCGGTGATCGCCTGCGCGGCTTCGTCCGCTTTGAAACGCAGGTATCGTTTCTGATGTTCGATGGCTCGCTCTTCCATACCCAGGCCCTTATAGCAAAGCATCAGGTTGTAGTGCGCCTGAAGATCTTCCGGGTCGATGGTCAGGACGTATTCGAATTCCTTAACGGCGTCCGCATACTTCTTCTGCAGAAACAACACGCGTCCGGCTTCGTTGCGTACGACGCGGTCCTTCGGGTATTGCTGCAGGACGATGCGCAGATGCGCCAGCGCGTCATCGTAGGAACCTTCTTCTTTAAGCACGCGGCCATAGAAGAAGTGCGTTCTCGCCAGGTTGGGCGCAAGTTTCAGAGCGTGATCCAGCGCCTGAATCGCGCCGTCGAGATTGCCCTCCTGTTGGCGGGCCCGTCCGATGTTGACCCAGCCGTCGGGGTTGTCCGGCGCGCTCTCCGTTGCGGCGGTGAACGCCGCCTCAGCGCCCTTGAGGTCTCCCTGAAGGAACAACCCAATACCGTAATCGTTCCAGCGCTCCCAGTCGGATTTTTCACGCTTCGTCATTGCCGGAATGTCTGGGGCCTGTTTGGGCGACACGTTGAGCGTAGCCGCCCCCTCGGCGATAGTAACGATGGGAATATCCGGAATGGCTTTGATCTTTCCGGAAACTTTTGAGGTGTCGCCCGTGAAAGCCCATTTGCCATCGTCGTAAGCTTTCGTTGGCGCCGGCGTGCCCGCAACGCGTTCCCCGGCAAATGCGAACTGAGTATTGAACCACGCGAACTTCCGATATCGGAGCCGGGTTTTCAAATGGATTGTGCCGGAGGCATTCCCTGGAACTTTCAGCCGGTAGTGCACGGTATCCGCGGCGCCGGGAGGAATCAATCGGACATAGACCAGCGAACGCGTCGCCCAGGCGTTGCGCTTATCGATCGGGTTACCGTTGGCATCGACCTGCAGCGAACGATAGAAATGCGCGCCTTTGTCGACGGGGCCCTTGCCGTTATCGTCAACGGCTCCACTCGAGAAAATGACTCGGCCTGCGTCGTCGGTGGCTTCCAACTCGAGCCAGATATCGAACGCGTCCACGGTGCCTCCGGGAAAGAAGTGGCCGATCTTTCGAGTCCGGACAACAACGTCGACGCGATAGCTCTCACCCGGTAGAACCGTGGCGTTGACGCGATCCAGCGGCGCCGTGAGAGGTGCGAGTTCTACTTCTGCCGGTACGCTGTTTGTCTCTCCTTCTTCGCCCACTGCAAATGTCGTGGCGATGTCGGCAGGACGGGATGCGCCTGCGGCTTTCAAAGTCAGAGGAGTCTTCAGAGCGGGAGAGATGCCGAAGATATCCACGCTCAGGATGCCATTCTGCAGAAATTTTATTACGGTATCGAGTTGCGTCTGGTCCTGATTCACGACAGGCAGAGCCGTATTAGCTCCGGGGAAACGGTGCGAGTGAATTTTCCCGTTCACATTGCCGGCGTCGTGGGAATCCAGAATGGGCATGTGACAATCGGCGCAAACCCGGCTTTGAGGTGGATAGTAAAAGGATCGCGCCCCGAGACCCGAAACACCGCTGGCCTGCCAGTTGTCGTAGTCGTTGAAGCCGCGTATCCATCGGTAGTTGTTGACGTGCTCATCCAGGTGCACTTTGTGACACGTGGAACAGAACTCCGCGTTCTGTTCCTTGATGAATGGCTTCATGAACGTTCGCCGGTGCGGTTCGGGATTTACATAAACGAGGAAATCGTGCAGCGTGCGCATCAGCCGGTTCTCGTTGGCTGCAAGTTTTGCGAGCGCCGGATACTCGAGCGTGAAATCTCCCTGGCCCATGGTGCTATTGACCGAAGAGACCGAGTGGCACATCACACATCCGAGTCCGGCCTGCGCTTCCGGAGTGTCAACGATTTTTCGGATTGGCGTGTCGAACTTGCCGCTGAACAGAAGCGCTGGATCGTGACAGCCGGCACACCATCTCGAGGGCTTGACGCCGTCGACGTCCTGCATGTACTCGATGCTTTTGCGGTACCACTGATTATTAAACGATGAAAAATGGTGGGCCGAGCTGTTCCACTGTTCGTAGATGTCGGAGTGACAGCGCTGGCACGCCTGAGATGCCATGAAGAATTCCGAGCCCAGCCTTCCGCCTGTGTTCGTCCGAACGGAACTGGGAAAGAAGTCGCCGTGGACCCCCTGTCCCTCGAAATCCTGAGACTGCGGCGGCATGGAGGGGTTCACGATCCTGTAGCTGCCACGCCATCCGACTTCCCGTGCAGCCCACGCCGAACCGCCGACGAGGAATGTCAGCAATAACAGTACAGTGAAACGCAGCGCGCCAGAGCGGATTGGCCATCCGCGGCGTCCCGCATGATAGGTCAGCAGGAACAGTACTCCGGCCGCGCAGACAAAAATGTGCGCATACAACAAAGGAGTCAGCGGCCTGGTTGCGCCGGTGAACGCCAGGATAATTCCCAGTGCTGTTCCAATGGCGATGAGTATCCAACTTGTGATTGCGGAAGCACTCTCCTGCCGTAGCCGGCGCAGGCACAGCAACAGCACCAGCGCAAAGACAAGTCCGCCGGCGATGTGACCGAGCACGATTCCCAGATACGGAATCGTTGCAGAAGGGAATGCATATAGGTAGATCCCGGTCAGCGTCAGCAGAATCAATCCAATGGTGCGCACTCGAGTCATGATACTGGCTCCGCGATCTTCGAAATCAAGGAGGGGGCTCTCCACTCTCTGGCTTGCTCAAGGCAGGCTGCGACTGCAAGAACGCGTTCTTCTTCCCACGGTCGTCCCACGATCTGTACCCCAATGGGCATTCCTTCCGGCGAAACGCCCATCGGTACTACGGCGGCAGGATTTCCCAGAAGATTAAAGCACTGCGAATAGCTGAAGGAGTCGAGGTAATGGACCGTTTTACCTTCGATAGTCCAGGCGCGTTCCTTGTGCCGAAATGCCGGGCCTGCGCTGACAGGACACAGGAGGATTGGATAATGATCCATTTGTTCGAGGAAACGGTAACGCAGGCTGTCTCGCTCGAGCAGCGTGTCCATCAGCGATTGCATTGTGAGTGGAGAATCCTTGTCGGCAAAATCGAGGATTTCCCTGACGATGGCATACATTTCGGATTCGCGTCCTTTGTATGCCTGCCGCAGGAGCACGGAAATACCATCGATAAACAAGACATGCCACAATCGAAGCGCTTCATCGAGTCCCTTCGGCAGAAAATAATCGACCGTGAACCCCTCGTCTCGCAGCACCAGCGCGGCGCGCTGAATCGCCGCTCGCGTTTCCGGTGTGACAGGGGTACGTCCGTCGTATTCGTAAAATCCAATGCGCGTTTGTCGGAGCGTGGCGCGATCGATATGACGCAGCGGCACCGGTGCGGCATAGGGGTCGCCATTATCGGGGCCGGCGATCACTTCGAATAATAACTTGAGATCCTGCACGGTTCGCGCCATCGGTCCAACGACTCCGAGCAGAGCAAATGGACCCGCAGAGGCTGGAAAGTGTCCGGTTGCCGGAACCCGGCCCGGCGTGGACTTCAGGCCGCAGATACCGCTGAAATGCGCCGGCACGCGTATCGATCCGCCGCCATCGCTGCCGATTCCACCAGCCGAACAGCACGCCGAAATAGCGGCCGCTTCGCCGCCGCTGGAACCGCCCGGCGTGCGTTCCAGATTCCACGGACTGTTGGTTTGTCCGTAAATGGCGCTATGCGTTTCCCAAGCCATCAGAAATTCGGGTACGGTGGTGTTGCCAAGAACGATAGCGCCTGCATCTTTTAGTCTCGAAACAAGGGGAGCATCGGATTCTGGAGTATGGCCCTGCCGTAAACGTGCTCCGGTTTCGCACAACAGGCCGGAAACATTGATGGAACTCTTGATCGTGATCGGTACACCATGAAGCGATCCCAGCGGTTTCCCGGTAGCAACCTCGTCATCGGCACGCCTTGCACGTTGAAGTGCGCGTTCCGTATCGATACACACGAATGCGTTGAGCTTTGCGTTGAGACTTTCTATCTGGGAAAAATGCGCCTCAACGAGGTCTACAACGGAAATTTTCCGGTCACGAATTCCCGCGGCCATCTGCCACGCCGATAGTCGTGTTAGTTCATTCATGGATCTTCGGGGCGAAGTATAGCCCGACACGTGGCAAAGACTGAGAAGAGATTGGCGCCGGTGCGACATTCTCATCCGGTTCGGCTTTGCCTCAAAGCTCCAGACGTTGGTAGCGCGCGTAGCGCATCCGTACTGTAGGCGCGGTCTGCGACCGCGCAATATCCACCAATGTAAGACTGATGCTGAATCAGGACCGTGCGCGGTCACAGACCGCGCCTACAGTAACGTTGCATTCCGTTTGCCACGCTGGAGCTAGAAGGAGAGTCGCACACTGAACTGGATTTCCCGGTTGGGCGTCGCCGTTTCGGTGATGGTTCCAAACTGTGGCGTGTTCACGAACCGGTTCGGGATGCCAAGGTTTGTGTGATTGAGCGCATTGAAAAACTCCGCGCGGAACTGGAGGTTCACGCGCTCAGTCACGATGAAATTTCGGTCCAGTGCCAGATCCATTGTTTGCATCCCAGGACCTTGAACGGAATTCCTTCCGACATTGCCGAACGTGAATGCAGCTGGCGCGGCGAATGCGGCGGGATTCATCCACTGGCTCGATGTGCGCGTGCCGGGTCCGAACACCGGTTCGCCGGTGGCGTTGGCCCGCACCGGGTTTTCACCGAGCACCGTGCCCGTATTTGCCGTGTCGCCAAAAACAGATACGGTGAAAGGGAATCCACTTTGAGCCTGGTACTGGGAGGATAGGCGCCAGTGCGATGTCACCGCCTGCATGAAAGAGGAGGACCGTAGCGCTGGGATTTCGTAGACGAGGCTCAGAGAAAAACGATGGCGGATGTCGCAGCCCGGTCCCTTTTCCGCATCGAGATTCGCGTTGTTCTGTGGGATGGACGACTCGAACATCGGCGAACGGAAGTCTGGGGCGTCCGTCAGACTCTTTGCAAACGTGTAATTGGACAGCAACGTGAGTCCGTGCGAGGCCTGCCGTCGAATGTTGATGTATCCCGCCTCATACCAGCTCTGCGCAGTGTTCTCCAGCAGGTTGATTCCGCTGACCGGAAACGTCGTACTGACGACATTCGTTTCAGGCGGAAGCGTCGTTCCGGGAACGAAGCTCAGGGTCAGGTATGGCCTTCGCGGGCCAATGGCGCCCGGACCCGCCGGCGCGTTGTTGATGAGGTGCGCTCGTTGCAGATGGACTCCATGAGACCCGAGATGTCCTAATTCAATCGTGGTAGTCCGGTCCAGGCGACGCTCCACAGAGAAACTCCATTGCTCGATGTACTGAGGCGGTGCTTTGGGATCAAGCGCGGCGAAACTGACCGTGGTCTGGCCGAGCACGGGCGTACCGAAATTGAAATGGGAAGCGACAATGCCCGCGGATGGAATGAAGTTGTCGCTCTGTTGGGTCTCGGGGAAGACGTACGGAACATTGTGGCGCTGATTGCACCACGTGTTCATATCCACGGGCGTGAAAAATATTCCAAACGCGGCGTGGACCACCAATTGGTAGCTCGGCACGTTTTGAGACAGGCCGATCCGCGGCGCAAAGTTCAGTTTGTAGGAATACTTCAGGCCCTCTGGATATCCGGACTGGCCACCGACAAAGACGGCAGGCGTTCCACCATCGAAAGTCAGGTTGGTGTTGGGGTAACGGATGTCCACGAGCGGGCTCATGTATTCGTATCGCACTCCAGCCTGCACGGTTGTATTGCGCGTGAGATGGAAAGTATCCTGAGCAAACCCGTCGGCATACCACTGTCGCAGCTGCATCTGCGGAATTCCCGCCTGACGCTGCTTCACGGCCGGAAGTCCAAGCAGAAAATTCGCAAGCGCCGCGCCGGTGCCGTCGTTGGTGGCGGTCTGCGTGGTGAAGCCGTTGGTGAACTGGTAGTAGCCCCGATTCTGAAAGAATCCCCACATCGGCCAGATGACGTCGCGAATGCTGCCGCCAAACTTTACGGCGTGGCGTCCCCACTGTGAGCTCAGCTGATCTCGAAGTTCGATGATGGTATTCCACGAGTGCATGGGCGTTGCGGCAAACGTATCTCCCATTCCGGAGTAACCTTGCACATTAAACCAGGGCGCGCCATATGCTCCCTGTCCACCAAACCCGACCCCCTGTATTCCCAACTCCGAGACGATGTCGTTGTCGTCGCTGTTCTCGGACGACCGATGCATTGCAAGTCGGGACACAGCGATGGTCCCCACGTTCGTGAGACGCGGACTGATTACGTGGTTCCAGGCGACACTTCCGTGCTGCGACAGGTTATCGTGGAAGGCGCCGAATCCCGGCAGGTTTTGCGGCATGAATCCCCGCTCCGAGCTGACCGAATACCGGACAGAAACGCTGTCGTTCGGCGAGAAGATATGATCGAGACGTACGGTGCCCTGATTGGTGGAGTGACGCTCGTTGCGGGTGTCGAGGTAGTTGTTGCAATCCATTCCTGCTCCGATCACCGTCGGGGCGCCCATCATCGTCATGCCGCAGCCCATCATTCCCGTCTCCATGTTGGGACGCGGAATGTATTTCAACAGAAACAACGAGGCCGCAGGATCAATCAGATTGGACGGGATCACATTGCCCGGAAATGGATCACGGATAATCTGCGGGTTTGAGGGGCTGACCGGTTTGGTCGAGTCGAACGAGGGGTTGGCATGGGCGCTGAACGGATTGTAAACGGATGCGCCGCTCATGCTGAAGTCGCCCATGATTTCATCCTCGGTTGGAACCGTGGCGATCATCGTGTCGGCCTGTGTGTGTCGCAGGCCTTCATAGTTGAAAAAGAAGAATGTCTTGTTGTGAATAATCGGACCGCCGATGGATGCGCCAAAATTATTGCGCACCAGGAAATTGGAGGAATTCATCTGATTGAAACTTCGTGCATCGAGCACATTGTTTCGAAGGAATTCATAAACGGTCCCATGCAATGCGTTGGTTCCGCTTCGAGTCACTATATTCACCTGCCCGCCACCGGCGCCACCCATCTCCGCGGAGTAACTGCCCGTCTGTACTTTGAATTCCTGCACGGCATCGGGAGATGGACTGAAGTTCAAGGTATTGAATGTGGGATCGGTGTTGGTCGCGCCATCCAACAGGAAGTAGTTTGCGTTGGGCCTGTTTCCACCCACACTCACCGCCGAGCGCTGTCCTGGACGCCAGTACAGAGGATTCATGTCTCCTGTCTGAGCGCCGTGACTCACATGCGCACCTGGTACCGTCAGGACAAGGTCGATGAGCAGGCGGCCATCCAGCGGCAGATTGCTGATCGCGGTTTGCTCAATCACTTCGCCCACGCTCGCGTCTGTGGTTCGCAACATTTCCGCGCTTTCAGATAAAACGCTGACGTTGCCGACGACCGATGCCAGTTTCAGGCCGGCCTCCAGGCCCACTTGCTGGCCAACCTCCATCTGCACCTGGCGGGAGTAAGTGGCAAATCCAACCGCAACGACGGAAAATTCATATTCTCCGGGCAACAGACCAGTGAACTGGAAGATGCCGAATTCGTTGGTTGTCGTGTGCCGCACAGCCCCCGTCGATTTTGCAGTCATCT
>Ga0163163_10004599_pt1 | contig 11782 bp, 12 predicted proteins | sample S65metaG_FD_119766 | JGI IMG/M metagenome (GOLD analysis project Ga0163163, IMG submission 119766) | Switchgrass rhizosphere microbial communities from Kellogg Biological Station, Michigan, USA - S6-5 metaG | ecosystem: Host-associated > Plants > Roots > Rhizosphere > Soil | place: USA... | reverse complement strand
ATGTCCACTCCAAAGGTGAAGCAATTGCAACTGCAATACACAGCAATATTTATTAGTATTTAATGAGTATTTGAATGGAATATTTGGGTGACTGACCTATCTCAGGTGAGTTTGATTTTTTATTGAAGGTGGTTGTTGAAAACATGGATGCTTATTATGATTTTCATGTGAACCGTTTAAGCGAGATTGAAAATGTTGGGAATGTGCAGAGTGTTTTTGTGATGGGGGTGATTAAGCAGACGCACCATATGGTTTACTGAAGTTTCTCTTTATTTACTTTTTGGCATTGCCCCAAAAAGTAATCCCGCCTGAGGCGGGACCGGCCAACGCCACTGGAACACTCCGATAGCATTCACTGTACATAGGTCATAACAGTTTCTATAATTTTTATTAGTGCATTGATCGTGTACACAATCTTTACTACAGGTATAATCAGGAAAGCGCTGAACATTCTTTGGTTTGTTGGGAACATCGTGCCGCCGGAGCGGAGGGCTCAGGCAGAAACCTGATTAGTGATTGTTCTTTTGTTTGGATTAAGTAGTGAACGAAAATCTAATAACTGTCGGGTTAGCAAGGAGCAGAATGATTGATTGAATAAGAGCTTTAATAAAGACAAATGCCAGACCTGCGAATAAAAGGAATGCTCAAGCGCCTCATTTTTCACTTGGCAAATCATCAGGCAACTAAAAACATGCAGTGAAAAATTCAGCGCCTTCAGGAAAGCTCGTATAGCACGAAGCGGAGTGATAGCAACTAAATTCCTCGGTCTAAATGAATATTGCCGTCGCCAATTCGTAAGAGGAAATGTTACGCCTTAGTAAAGTGCCGCATCGAATTGGCTAGCATTTTTTGTTACTTTTTGTTGCAATGACAAAAAGTAAAATAAAAGAAAATTGCCTTGTAAGTCAGGCGAGAAAATTATTATAGTTCCATCTTCAGTTTCCTTGATTATTTAATCGCGATATTCTGGAATAACCGTAGTGACAAATTGCATTCATTCCTGCTAAAATCGGTTCATCGAAATAAATAAGTGCTTTTGCTTAGTCAAACAAATTCAAAATTCTAAACTCAGAATTCGAAATTGCGGCTTGATTTCTATCAGCTTTGCCAACACATATTTCCCTAATTTTACCCCCAATCTATTATTGCTATGCCGTCGAACGCAAACAGACAATTCCTTGATTTTGAAAAGCCGATCAAAGACCTGATCGATGAGATTGAAAAGCTGAAGCATGCACAGGAACACAAGAAAATAGATTATACAGAAGCTATTGTCAAATTAGAAACACAGATCCTTGAAAGAAGGACCGACATAACTATACACCTTACAAGCTGGCAAAGAGTTCAGTTGAGCCGTCACCCTGACAGGCCTTATACGCTGAAATATATTCAGAACATGACCACCAATTTCGTGGAATTATTTGGAGACAGAAATGTGAAAGATGATAAAGCTATGGTCGGTGGATTTGCTTCGCTTGGCGGACAAACCGTAATGATCATTGGCCAGCAAAAAGGAATCAATACCAAAACAAGGCAACTTCGCAATTTTGGAATGGCCAATCCCGAAGGCTATCGCAAAGCTTTGCGACTGATGAAGCTTGCAGAGAAATTCAATAAACCAATCATCACATTAATTGATACGCCAGGTGCTTATCCTGGTTTAGAAGCAGAAGAAAGAGGACAGGGAGAAGCCATTGCCAGGAATATTTATGAAATGATTCGCCTGAGAGTTCCCGTAATTGTTGTGATTATTGGTGAAGGCGCATCGGGCGGTGCTTTAGGTATTGGTGTTGGCGACAGGGTTCATATGATGGAGAATACATGGTACACTGTAATATCACCAGAAAGCTGTTCATCTATTTTATGGCGAAGCTGGGATAAAAAGGAGGTTGCGGCAGAGCAATTGAAACTGACTGCCGACAATATGAAGAGCTTTGGTTTAGTGGATGGTATCATTCCTGAACCACCGGGAGGTGCACACTGGGATTATTTAGAATCAGCAAATATTGTAAAAGATCATTTGCTGAAAATGCTGAGCGAACTTCAGCCATTATCGCCGGAACAAAGAATTAACCAGCGCATTGAGAAGTTTGGTAAAATGGGATTCTGGGAAGAATTGCCAGGTTCATCTCAACCTTTTCCAACAGGAGAGGAAGCACACCCCACCAATGGTTTAGGCAATGTACCAAGAGAAGCTACTTCCATGTAATACATGATATAAAGGAAGAAGTATTGCTGATACAAATGTTCAATGAGCAATGGCAATACTCAACTACAAACTACAAACTAATAAACTACAAACTAATAAATGTCACTAAGAGATCAGTTAAAAGGCACGGGTGTAGCATTGGTTACACCATTTAATGAAAACGGCAGTATAGACTTCAATGGTTTGGAAAAATTAATCGACTTCGTTATTGATGGCGGTGTGGATTATATAGTAACACTGGGGACAACAGGGGAAACTCCAACCCTGTTGATGGAAGAGAAGAAGGACATCGTGAATCAAACATTTTCATTTGTTGCGGAAAGAGTTCCGGTGGTAATAGGTATTGGTGGTAACAATACTGCTGAAGTGATTAAGGAAATGGAGACATTACCTACTGAAAAAGCAGAAGCTATTTTATCAGCAAGCCCTTATTACAATAAACCGTCGCAGGAAGGATTGTTTCAACATTATAAAGCTCTTGCATCATCAACAGCAAAGCCAATCATTTTATATAATGTACCTGCCCGAACAGGAAGCAATATTGCTGCCAGTACAACCATTCGACTGGCTAATGAGGTTGAGAATATCAATGGCATAAAAGAAGCAAGTGGAAACATGACGCAGTGCATGCAGATACTTCGCGATAAGCCACAGGAATTTTTAGTGGTTAGTGGTGATGATAACCTGGCATTGGCGCAAATTGCTTGCGGAATGCGTGGCGTGATCAGCGTTGCTGCCAATTGTTTTCCAAAAGAATTCTCGGAACTGGTAAACTATGCGTTGAAAGATGATTTTACTTCAGCACGAAGGATCAACAACATGCTACTTCAGGGTTACGAGATTTTATTTGCCGAAAATAACCCTGCTGGTGTAAAAGCATTTCTTGCTGAGCTGGGAGTGATTAAAAATAATGTGCGGTTGCCATTGGTTCCATTAAGTGAAAGCGTTTACAAACAAGTGAAGGCCTATCTCCCTACCTTAAAATAAGTTACAGGATCGATGAAAAAGATGCTGCTTTGTATTGGGCTGTTGCTTGTTCATTTGTTTTCGTTGGCCCAGTACAAAGTGAGCTTTATCGTGAATAAACTCCCGGCCTACCATAAATCGTCCGACAAAATTTATCTGGTCGGAAATTTCAACAACTGGAATCCCCATGATGATAAATTGCAATTGAAAACAATCAATGGAAAGCCCGGCATCACAATTGAATTATCCAGGGGTATGCATGAATATAAATTCACCGAAGGAAGTTGGGAAACTGTAGAATCTTTAGACCAGGGCTTTCCGTCACACAACCGCAGCCTGGTTGTGCAAGCTGATACTACCATCAATGTTGAGATAGAACACTGGGCCGACCATTTTCCAAAAAAAGAGAAGATAAGCACTGCAAGTAGGAATGTTCATATAGTTGACAGTTCGTTTTACATGCCTCAATTAGACCGGCACAGGAGAATTTGGATTTACCTGCCTCCCAGTTATAATTCTTCAAAGAAAAAATATCCGGTGCTTTACATGCAGGATGGACAAAACGTTTTCGATGATGCCACTTCTGCATATGGCGAATGGGGAGTAGATGAAACATTGGATTCACTGGGCAATCAACTTAAAGAAATTATTGTCGTGGCAATTGATAATGGTGGCGACAAACGCGTCAATGAATATTCGCCTTACGATATGGAACAATATGGCAAGGGTGAGGGCGAACAGTATGTTGATTTTTTGGTTCAAACATTAAAGCCTTATATCGATAAGCGCTATCGGACAATGAAAGATGAAAAGAATACGTTTATTGCCGGCAGTTCAATGGGTGGATTAATTTCTTTCTATGCTATATTGAAATATCCGAAAGTGTTTGGCGGTGCCGGTGTTTTTTCACCATCCTTCTGGATCACTCCCCAATTAAAAAGCATTGATCCAAAACAGGCAAAAAAAGTAAAAGGGAAAATTTATTTCTATGCAGGACAGGCCGAAGGAGAACACATGGTTCCTGATGTGCTGAATGTATTTGAACAAATGCGTACCCATTCAAAAGCAAAAATGCAAACTGTGATCAGAGCCGAAGGAAAACATAATGAACCTACGTGGAAAAATGAATTTCCATTATTTTATAAATGGATATTGTAACTGTTGTTTTAATATAAGGGTTAGAAAGATTAAAATAAAATTTTCTTCAACTTGAATTTGTATAACTTTCAATCCCCTTTTAAACTACCTCTTTCGTACTGCTCCAAACTACCTCATACTATGAATTGCAATCATTGCGCCTAACAAAGTTTTGTTTATTCACAACAATTCAATAGAAGTATTATGAGCAAGAACCATCTAAGCGTTTTTTTATTTGTCTTTTTCGTTGCGCTGGTCTTTTCCTGCAAAAAGGAAACTTCTTCAAGCAATGAGGCCGCCAATGAAATTAGCAGCCAGTCTGCTAATAAAGTAAAGCCGCCTACGGCAACCAAGTCCATTTACGCCACAGGTTTAAACGATCCACGTGGATTAAAATTCGGTCCTGACGGTTACTTATATGTTGCTGAAGCAGGTGTTGGCGGCACTATTTCATCAGCGACGTTTAACTGCCAACAGGCACCACCGCCATTCGGTCCTTATTTTGGTAGTGCAACAGGGGGTCGTGTTTCAAAAATTGTGAGTGGCGTAAGAACAACTGTTACAACGCAGTTACCCACCGCCGTTAATTCGATACAGGATGTGTTTGGAGCTGCAGATGTCGGTTTTCTTGACAACGTACTTTATGTACTGGAAACAGGTGGTGGCTGTTCCCGTGGATTACCTGCAAATCCATCAGGCATCTATAGAGTAAATTCTAATGGAACTACTTCACTGGTTGCCGACTTAAGTGCCTGGCAGCATGCTCACCCCGTTGCCAATCCAAACCCGGAAGATTTTGAACCGGATGGTTCATGGTATAGTATGGTGGTTGTCGACACATTTTTTTATGCACTGGAAGCTAATCATGGCGAATTAGTGAAAGTAACAAGGCAAGGTGAAGTTAGCCGTGTTGTAGATTTTTCTGCAACTGAGGGACATATTGTTCCTACAGCCATGGATTACCGCGGCAATTTTTATGTTGCTAATCTTGGCACTTTTCCTATTATGGGAAATTCAAAAATTCTTAAGGTTAACCCAAGTGGCAACATCCATGAAATAGCTGACGGTTTAAGCGCAGTGCTTGGGTTAGTTGTTGCCAAAAATTCGTGGATGTATGTATTGGAAATGACCGTTGGTGCACCGTTCCCAACCCCGGGTACAGGAACCATTGTAGCAGTCAGTCCAAGTGGTGATAGATCCGTTTTAATTTCCGGAATCAATTTTCCAACCGGAATGACAATGGGCCCTGACGGAAACCTTTATGTATCCACATGGGGATTTGGTATGCCTCCCGGAGGAGGACAGGTGACGAAAGTAACTTTACAATAATTACCAACGTGCCATAGCAAACGAAAACCCTCAGAGAGCTGAGGGTTTTATTTTGTTGACATTGTTTTTGAAATTAACCTTGTTTACGCTTTTCCTGGCTTGCCACCGTTTTTGTGAGGGTTCCCTTTTCCTTTTTCCCAGCCCAAATGTTTTCCATTATTACTCTTTTCATAATACTTTCCTTTCTTTCCATAACCATCTTCGTCATTTTGATTGATCTGGCGAATTCTCCTGGCCCTATCTTTTTCTAACTGGCGTATCATTCTATCCTTCTCTGCCTGTGTAAGTGTTCTGTTGTTTTGTATTGACCGGATTTTCACATCATATTCCCTGTTTACCTGGTCCACCTGGGCCTGTCCTGAACCATTAGGGTTATTGTTGGGGTAGGAATCGGGATAATTTGTTTCATTGCCGCCACCAAGAATGATGTCCCGGTCATTTCTGGAGGTGGAGGAACTTCCTTTCTCCTGTCCCAGGATGACTTTGCGGGCTTCATCTTTTGAAGTTTGTGCCTGAACGGATACAAATGCAATGACCGCAATTAATAGTGTACTAAGTTTTTTCATAGATCAGTGTTTAGTGCGGTTAAGTTATTGAAAAGATGGTGCCATTGAAGGCAATAGCACTGAACGAAATGTTAAAGAGACCGCATATTGGGTGAACATTCACAATACTTTTCCAGAGTGCCTGCCTATTAAGAAAGGGTGCGGGCATTTTTTTTGTATCGCTTCTTCTCTCACCCTTAAAATAGTAATCATGAAAACGTTTGGTGTAGCAGGCAATTTTTTCTTAGGGTCATTGTTTACTTTATTATTGGTTTCCGAATTTGCTTTTAAAGAGAATAGTGTAAAAGGAATGAGTAAAAGCAATCAGTGGAACGCACCGGCCTTGCCAGAAGAAATTTCGTTTGCTGATGAAAAAGTTCCCGTCGATCGCTGGGAAGTAAAAGAAAAATTTGACAAGGAGTTTTTACAGATTTATTATAGCCCGGGTGGTATTCTTTATCTCATCAAACTGGCAAACAGAAATTTTCCAATCATATCCGAACGACTAAAAGCTAATGGCGTTCCCGATGATTTTAAATACCTGTGCATAGCAGAAAGTAATATGCAGAGTTGGGCTGTGTCAAGCTCGGGGGCTGTGGGTTACTGGCAATTTTTACAGGGCACTGGTGCGGGATATGGCTTAGAAATTTCGTCCCAGGTTGATCAACGGCAGGACCTGGAAAAAGCAACCGACGCTGCGTGCAAATATTTTAAAACTGCGTACTCCAAATTTGGAAATTGGACTGCAGCAGCTGCGTCCTACAATTGTGGAATGGCAGGCTATGGTGCACAGGCTTCATTTCAAAGAACAAATAATTATTACGACCTGCAGTTACCGGAAGAGACCAACAAATACATTTTTCGAATTCTAACATTCAAATACCTCCTGGAGAATGCAGATAAGTTAGGATTTAATGTAGATGATGAAGAAAAGTATCGGCCGGTTCAAACAAAAATTGTAACAGTCACTTCATCCATTCCCGACCTGGCGCAATTTGCCATCAACAACGGAACAACGTACAAAATGTTACGGGTATTGAATCCATGGTTGAAAGGAAAATCACTTACTGTTAGTAATGGCGGGAGCTATATAATTAAATTGCCTACTCAACCGCAGACCGATCTTAAATGAACCATTTAAGCAAGAATTTGTTATTGGAATATGCAACTGCCTGATGTTTCAAATGTTTTTTGGTTTTTAATGGCAACCCTGGTGGTATTTGCAGTGGTGATAGGTAGATATCTTTTGATCGCCGGAGTTTTTTATGGCATATTCCATTTATGGTTTCCTGAAAAATGGCAGCAACGAAAGATCAACAAGCGCAGTTATAAAAAAGGCCAGTTTCGTAATGAAGTTTTTTGGAGTACCATTACAGCATTGATTTTTGCTGTGTCAGGCGCTGCCACTTTATTACTTTGGCAAAAAGGATTTACAAAAATTTATTTTGATGTTTATGACTATCCCTTGTGGTGGTTGCCTGCAAGTTTGGTTATTTCTCTGACCCTGCATGAAACCTATTATTATTGGCTTCACCGGTGGATGCATCATCCTAAAGTTTTTAAGATCGTCCATAAAGTGCATCACGATAGCAATATCACGTCCCCGTGGACTGCGTTTTCGTTTCATCCAATAGAAGGAGTATTCCAGGCTATATTTCTTCCTCTGTTATTAATGATCGTACCAATGCATTTGTATGTTTTAATTATCCAGTTAACCGTTATGACATTCAGCAGTGTCGTCAATCATTTGGATATCGAGTTGTATCCAAAAAATTTTCATAAACATATTTTAGGTAGATGGTTTATAGGTGCTACACATCATTCGCTTCACCACAAGCAGTTTAAATACAATTATGGTTTGTATTTTACTTTTTGGGATAAATGGAAGAAAACAGAAAGCCCTTTGTATGAAAAATTATTCGAGGAAAAAACGGCTACGCGTGTTGAAACAATTGTTGCAGTAAAAGAGTGCGACGCAACCGAGGTTACATAGTAGTAATGCCGCTCAGCTACTTCTTTTTACTAAACCGTTCACAAGACTTTTCCATTGCAGTTTTGAGAACCCGGAGATAGCTCCTGTTGCAATTGCCGCGTTTCTTATTTTATCCTTTAAAGTTTCTGTATCCGTATTGGGTTTTTCATTTCGGCCATAAACACCAGCTGTAATTTTTTTTCCTTCTCGTTTTACAATAAATGAAGAAGTGGCGTCCTCGCTAAAAAAATGCGCAACATCTTTTCTTTCATTTGTTGGATTGGTTACAGGACGCACCCGTATCCCTATGGAATCCTCATCTTCTTCAATTGCTTCCACCTGTACCCAATCGTGCCCCTCGCCTGTAATTGTACCAGGGCCTGGAATATCAATTTTAAAATGATCTCCTTTTTGTGGAGAACGATGTACCGGGTTGCCTTTATGATCGGTCAGCAAAAAATCTGCTGAAGCATTTCCAGCGTATTGATGCCAACTGTTTATGCTCAGCAAACGTTGTTTCGCTTCCTGGTAAAATTCCTGTGCTTCTACCTCTGAGGAAAGCTCGGTTGAGCTTTCCGTATCGGTTTGCATGCCTTTGTTATGTTCGGGTACCACTTCCTTTGCGCTCAAACTAAACTTTTAAACTTCCCTTGGCATCACTACTAACGGCAGGCTTGCCTGTAATGGCCCCGGCAATAATTTTGATGAATGAAACCATTCTTCCTGCTTCTGCGTCCCAATAATAGACGTTCCGTGGTTTTACTTGCAGTAATGAAATGTTTGGATCATCAATGCCGCCAGGAAACCATGCTTTCACAAAAGATGTCCATTTATCTTTTATAGTTTGTTTATCGGTAACGACAGTGGCATTACCCCAGACATCCAGAAAACTTTCCTTGCCGGGATGAGCATAAACGAGGTGGACAGTGTGTTCTTTGCTTACTTCCTCAACTTTGATTGAGCGGATATCTGTAAAAAACCAGAGCGTTCCGTTGTCCTCCACTTCAGTTGTATACATAGGTCTTGTATGGGCTGCTTCCTGGTTATTGGTGATGAACATACACACATTAATATCCTTCACAAGTTTTTTAAATTTTTTCAGTGCTTCTTCGTTTGAAAGATTTTTTTCCATGCTGACAGTTTACTTCTTAAGTATCAAAAGAACTGCCATAAAACAATTCGTTTAACATTTCAGACCAATTCCTTTTCGGTAATTAAACCAATTTTCCTGGAATGCAGAATGGCGTCGGAACTGTGCTCAAAAAAACAACAGGGAACTCCTTTTGATTCTATTTTATGAAGTACATCTGCAGCCTTGTGTTTGTTTTTTGCATACACATCGCGAATGTATACTGCATGTATCTGTTTGGGAAAATGTGATACGATTGATTCATAAATATAGGGATCCTGTTGTGAGCTATCGCCTAATAAAACAAACCGCTGTTTTGGAAAACTTTCAAGAATTCTGACAATCCTGGTGAATTTTGTTTTGTGATTGTTCTGTCCTGTTTTTAGCAATTGATTGAGCCGCTTTAACTGGTTCAAAAGAAATACGCCTTTCGGAATTTCATTTACTCTTGTAAATTCCAAAATGTACTCATACAAATTCCACTCGCTGCTGGAAACATAGAAAAAGGGATTGGGTGCATCTTTCGTAGTATTACTTTCTGCCAGCAACTGGTAATGTTTAGCCACACCTTCGAAAGGTTTTCTTGTTCTTGCATTTTGGGTAAACAATACAAATAAACGCTTTCTCAAATTGGAGGAGTGAGAAATTAAAAAAGTATCGTCAATATCAGAGATGAATCCATATTGTGTTGAGTAGGGAGTAAAAACATGTCCTGTTGATTCGGCAATAACAGTATTATTGATTTTTGCCTTTACCCTTACTTCATTCCATCCTTGCGGCAATGGTGGTTTGTCCTTCCAATCGAATTTAAAAAAGCCATCGGTATCGGTTTTGCAAAAAAACGCCTGGTCTTCCCAATACATTTCCAGGTCTAAAAGTGGAAATGGCTCTACCATGAATAGTCGCAATAGGGCCCATGTATTTCTTAAAAAACTTTTGCGGTATTTTTTTCTTGGGGTTGGACTCAATTTAAAAACATGCCCATAAATCACCAGTTGATCACCATAACCATAACCGTGGTACACTTTTATTGTTACCTCGTTGGTCAAACCCAGCCAGTTCATAAACCTTTGCTTGAGGGTTTTTGGTTTTTGCTGGTCATTTGTTTGCATAAATAAATACATACAATAAGCATGCAGAATCCGGCTCAGTTAAAGATATTATTTGTGGTAAACCCCGTTTCCGGCGGCAAAGAAAAACAAGACTGGGAGGCTTCTATCCGAAGTTATTTCAGGGAAAAACCCCATACAATAGAGTTTTATTTGTTGACAGGCACCAATGATAAGGTATCGGTGCAACATCACATTGGCCGCTTTGCACCCGATAGAGTAGTGGCAGTGGGTGGAGACGGGACAATAAAAATGGTTGCCGATTTACTTAAAGAAACCCAGATCTCGTTGGGCATATTGCCAGCAGGTTCTGCAAATGGGATGGCAAGAGAATTAAAAATTCCCTTACAGTCGTCCGATGCGCTGGAAGTCATAGTAAACGGAGTGTGCAAAAAACTTGACCTTATAAAAATCAACGAAGAAGAAATCTGTTTTCATTTAAGCGACATCGGTTTAAATGCATTACTGGTTAAGTATTTTGAGGGATCGAAAAAAAGGGGAATGTTAGGTTATGGCAAAGCAATTTTTAAAGTGCTTTGGAAAAAAACATTGATGCATGTAACCATAAAAACCGAAAAAGCGGAAGTTAAACGACATGCGTTTATGGTTGTCATTGCCAATGCTCAAACATATGGAACAGGCGCCATTATCAATCCCAACGGAAAATTAGATGATGGCTTTTTTGAGATAGTTGTGGTTCGTAAGTTGAATCTTATGGAACTTTTAAAAATGTTGATAACGCACAAACCATTTCATGAAAAACGTATAGAAGTATTTCAGTCCAAAAATGTGGAAATGCATTTAAAACGAAGAGCTTACTTCCAGGTAGATGGGGAATATTTAGGAAAACGGACGTCTATAAAGGCCAGAATTCTTCCAAGGATTCTAAACGTGATGCTTCCGGAAGAAAAAGCTTTGGCATAGTATTTTTATTGATGAGAACAAAATCAATACTATGGACGAATTAGAATTAAGAGGCAGATGGCATGAGCTGAAAGGAAAAGCAAAGCAAGCTCATGGCGACTTAACGGACGATGATCTCCGTTGGGAAGAAGGAAGAGATGAAGAGTTTTTTGGACGGATGCAACACAAACTGGGAAAGACAAAAGACCAGGTGGTGGATTGGATAAGATCATTGGGAACGGACAGGCGGCCATGATTATTCAATAAATTTTGAATAGGCTCTTTGTCCGAAGTATTCGTACCCTTCATTTTCTTTTTTTGTGCGGAACAAAATTGAGTGGATGAATCCATTCAACTCGACTTGTTGTGTGTGAAATATTTTTCGCTCAGGATTTGTTTTGAAAAAGAAAGCAACCTGGTTGTTGTTACTTCGATAAAAAATCAGGGAATCATTTCTAGTTTGTTTGAAATGAAAACTTTTTT
>Ga0163163_10004598_pt1 | contig 11784 bp, 15 predicted proteins | sample S65metaG_FD_119766 | JGI IMG/M metagenome (GOLD analysis project Ga0163163, IMG submission 119766) | Switchgrass rhizosphere microbial communities from Kellogg Biological Station, Michigan, USA - S6-5 metaG | ecosystem: Host-associated > Plants > Roots > Rhizosphere > Soil | place: USA... | reverse complement strand
TCTTCATGGCCGCATCCGCGGTGCGGCCTTGAATCTTGAAGCCGCCGAACATGGCGATGGTATGCGGAGTCAGGCCGATATGGGACGCGGTCGGAATGCCGGCGTCCACCAGCGCGCGCAGGATATGCGCTTGCGATTTGCCGCCCTGCGGCTTGACCGCGTCGCACAGCGATTCCTGCATGAAGCGCGTGGCATTGACGAGTGCGCGATCGACCGTGTTGTAGCTCTGATACGGCATGCATCCGAGCATGAAGGTGTTCGGTGCGCCACGGCGGACAGCCTGCCCATGCATGACCATCATGTCCATGGTCGCCGGCACCGTATTGCGATGGCCGTGCGCGATCATCGCCAGGCTGTCCCCGAGCACCGCCACGTCGACGCCGGCCATCTCTGCCCATTGTGCGGAGGTGTAGTCCGGCACCGACATGTAGACCATTTTCTCGCCGGTGCGCTTCGACTCGCGGATTTCCGTAATCGTGCGCTTCTCGCGCTTGCCCTCGGCGTTTCCGGCCTCCGGCCCGGACCCGGCCGGTTTGGCCGGCGCGGGTTTCGCAGGCGTCTCCGTAGTCGACATTGCGCTCCTCCTAGTGTGACGCATTTGACGTTCCTATGAGTGTGTGCCGCGGGTCCTTCATAGGAACGTCAACTGCAGAGCCACACCAACTAATAGACTTGCTAGTGTCCCTTTGTTTCCGACTTCGTAAAAGTGCGTCCTACGAGATGATACGAACGTCGGAAACGGGACACTAAATCCGGCTATTGCGCGAACCGCTGATATATGTCTCGTATGTTACGGACGATTGTTTTTGCAGGTCAAGGGAGACGAGGTCCCGCGGCCGCCAAAACGAGGCAAAGCGCGTACGCATGCTGCCCGGCGAGAGCCTAATCCCGCTCATTCTGTTCACGGCCCTGCTGCTTGTATTCTCCTTGCACAGCCTGGCGGCGAGCGGCCAGTTTCCGCGCGAGCATCGCGCTCCGGCGCTGGCATCAGGTGTTGGCGGGATCGTTCTCTACGGCACGATCGCGGTGACGATCACAAGCCTGGTCGTCGCCCTGTTGGCGGCCTGGCGGCTGATCCCATGGTATGCGGCCGTCATCGGCGGCGGCCTCGCCATTCTCGTCGCGCCGCTCGCGCTGCAGCAGTTTCCCGACCGCTTCGTCGACGGCCGCGCGTCGCTATTGAGCTTTGCCGCAGCGGGCGCGTTGCTGGCGCTGCTGCTGTTCCGGTTGAGCGTAGACAGGACGATTTAACCGCAAGTTACTCAGGGGAGTAGAAAATGATTGCGGTCATATTTGAAGTCTGGCCGAAGGCTGACCGAAAGAAAGACTATATGGACATGGCAGCTGAATTGCGGCCGCTGCTCGAAAAAATTGATGGCTTCATATCGATTGAGCGTTTCGAGAGCCTATATGAGCCGGGCAAAATTCTTTCGCTCTCATTTTTCCGAGACGAAGCAGCTGTTGAGACTTGGCGCAGGACGGATGAACATCGGGTCGCGCAAGCGAAAGGCCGTGGCGAGATTTTTTCCAATTATCGCCTACGCGTTGCCGACGTAATCAGGGACTATGGCATGAACGAACGCGAGCAGGTTCCAAGCGATAGTCGCAAGGTACACGGAGGGTAAGATCAGAGTTAGATTTGAGCGAGCGCTCGGTTAGCGGCCATGGACCCGATTTATTAGGCCTAGGGTGGGCGGCTAAATACCCGACGTACCTACCGTGGCGTAATATCGCATTCCGCAAGATCCGCGAGCTGATCTGAGCGCAGCCGAGCGGCGACGAGGGCGCACTGTTCCGGGCAAGCGGTCTCCAGGTTGGCTCGGCATTGCGTCGCCAGCCGCCACCCCCGCGAGAAGAAAGGCGTTCTCGGGCTCGTTGCCGGCAAGCGCGACCACTACAGACTTGTTCATTCAGGATCTGCGCGGCTGGTGCCGCGCCGCAGATCAACAGATGCCCTGTCAGAAATTGCCGTCAGAGTCGTGTGATGGCGACCGCACGGATGACGATTTCATCCTGGGAGAAGGTCTGCTCAAGCCGATGCCGATATGCTTCCCACCAGGGGCGGTCGAGCGTATCCGTCATGACCTCGAAGACGACGATGTCGTCATGCACCGTCGCTCCCTTGGCGTGGATGCTGCCTTGGGCGGGCGCGCGCGTGAAAGCGGTGATGCCGCCGAACCGGCGTGTCAACTCTTCCCGCACGTCCGCGTATTTGTACGCAGCGAAGGGCCGTCCTTCGTTGTCCGCAACCGGCAACAGGATCTCAACGAGATGCACGGTTCACCTCACAGCCATCGTGCGAAACGTGACGGAGTAGCGCACCATCTCCACTGGCGGGATGCTGTGCTCCCAGACGTGGCGGGACTCACCTGACATCAGGTAAAGCGACCGCGGCTCTGCTTGGAGTGTATAGCGCTCCCAACCGCCTTCGGTCTTGCGACGAAACCGGAACTTGCAGGCGGAGAGCAGAGACAGGCCGAAAACCTGATCGAAGTGGGGTTTGTCGCGATGCCAGCCAATTCCGGTGCCGACGTCATATTCGGTGAACAACACCTGCCGGATCGCCGTGACCGCCAGGCCTTGCCAAGCCTCGACCCTCGCAATCACAGGCGCGATCCAGGCCGGAAGGTCCTTGGCCTTTACGAGCTTTTGCTGGCTGTAGTCGTAACGCCAGCCGAACGATGCGACCCGCCGCTTACCCTCAAACGCGCCAAACTGGAACGGTTCAAGCGGCAAGGAGCGAATGCGCGCAACGAGCTCGCGCTCGTCGCGCTTGGAAATGAAATCGGGTTGATAGCGCAGGCCCGCGGGAGCTGGTGACGGATTGGAAAAAAGGGAGAGCTGCTCGCGCACCGGGAATTATTTCGCCGTTTCCTTGCGTGCCCCCCCTAAAGGGCTGCTGACGCAGTATTGATTTTTCTTCCGGCGTCAGAGAAGCGGCTTCCCGCCGGTTACGGCAATCGTCGCGCCCGAAACGTAACTGGACATCGGGTCGGCAAGCATCACGTAAGCGGTCGCGAGTTCCGCCGGCTGGCCGGGACGTTTCATCGGCACATTCTTGCCGAACGCGGCGACGGTATCTTCGGACATTGTCGATGGGATCAACGGAGTCCAGATCGGGCCTGGAGCGACTGCATTCGCACGGATGCCCTTCTCCGCAAGGAGCTGCGCCAGACCTGCCGTAAAGTTCTGGATCGCGCCTTTGGTCGTGGCATAGGCGAGTAAGGTGGGGTTCGGGACGTCCGCATTGATGGATGCCGTGTTGATGATCGCGCTGCCTTCCTTCATGTGCGGAACGGCTGCTTTCGTCAGATAAAACATCGCGTGGATATTCACCCGGAAGGTGAGCTCCCATTCCTCGTCGGAAATATCCTCGATCGATTTGAAGGTGGCTTGGTGGGCGGCATTGTTGACGAGAATGTCTATGGTGCCGAGCTCCTTGATAGCTGTGTCGATGATTTTGCGGCAATGTCCCGACGATCCGATATCGCCGGCGATGAGCACAGCTTTTCGCCCCGCCTCTTCGACCAGTCGCTGCGTCTCCTTAGCGTCCTCATGCTCGTTCAGGTAGGCGATGACGATGTCCGCGCCTTCGCGGGCATAGGCGATCGCAACCGCGCGGCCGATGCCGCTGTCGCCGCCCGTGATGACGGCTTTCTTGCCCGCCAGTTTGTTGCAGCCGCGGTACGAGTCTTCACCGTGATCGGGCCTAGGTTTCATCGCGTCTGTTCGGCCGGGCATCGGCTGATGCTGTCGCGGAAATGGAGGACGAGGGCGCTCATGCTGGTTCATGACGGGTCACACGCGTTGGAGGAACTCGCCCGCGGGCGGAGCTAAGCCCTTAACCGTCGGCCGGAAGGGGAGTTCCTGTGCCCGTTCGGACAGGGCACAGATTTGGCGGGAGGGCTCCAAGGCTCTCCAGCGGCCGTGATCGCCTGCGCTGACCACTTTCGCCTGAAGACACCGTAGCCCTCCGATCGAGGAGAAAGAGGGCGGAAAATTCAAGGGCGTCCGTCGCGAGCGCTGATCTCGTCAGGCCCCCGGCCGACCGGACGGGCCGGCGGCGACAAGTGGAATTCCTTCAACACGCTCTCGCACAGCCGTTCGGGATCGCGCTCACCCGCTTGCGCAAGCGCAATAATCTTACGGGCTACCGTTTCCTTGGACACATCATCCCGGTCGGAGAGGCGAAGGGCCACCATCGTCATTTCGAATCCGAGGCCCATCACGCGGATGGTCTCCGGCTCGAACTGATGCCCTTCCAAGAACGCCCTGATCGGCATGCCGCAGCTTCCGGCTGAGCTGAAAGGCGCGAGCGACGAGGCACCAGCACCTGCCCACGTCGCACTGAGCATTATGACGTAGTCGCGCCTAAAAGTCACGGCGAGGAACTTTTTGTTTCGCCTCCCGTTTGGCGGACATGGAGCACCGCGGCTTTGGCTACGAGATCAGACGGGCGCCGCGTCCCGGCGAATGGATCTGGACCGTCTACGCGCCCGTCCGCCGGGAGGGAAAGGTCGCGGGCGATCGCTTCTTCGCGATGCTGTGCGCGGAACGGGTGATCGACGCCTGGTGCCGGCAGCACGTCGCGGACGGCGCCCCCGCGGCGGCCCCGACGCCGCCGACGCGCCCCGCCATGGAAGTTTGATTCAACGCCCACCGCAAAAGGAAACCCCGCGCCGGGTCGGGTGGGACCGCGCGGGGTTCTGGTCCTCGGCTTGGACTCAGAGAGGAACGCTACCGGCCGGGGACCGCTGGGATAATGCGCGGCGCTTGCCGGCGTTCCTGACGCTCGTCGCAGAGCCGCGCCCCGAGCACATCGGGCGGACGGCGCGCCCCTGACGCTCATTCGAGCCCGGTGACCGACCATGTGAGCAGCACGGCGGCCGCGCCGACGAGCGCAGTCACCATCCGGCTGGTCGGCTCCCCCGCATAGCGCTGAAACACGATCACGCCGGCCGCCGATAGGGCCCCGACGATGATGCAACCCAGGACCCGCAGAGGTGCGTTCATTGGCGTACGTCAACCGTCGACAGCCGGTTCACCGAACCGCAGCCTTCGTTGCCACATCCGATGGGGCATTGAAACATCGGCGCGGCCTCACCGCAACTCCCGCACCGCGTGCGCTGCACTCGGCGAGAACAGCACGGCGCAGACCCCGGCGGCGGCGGCCGCGCCCAGGAGCTGCGCGGCGATGAAGCCGGGCACGTGGTTGATCGCGATGCCGGCGAAGGTCGTCGTGAAGCCGCGCGCCAGGGTCACGGCTGGATTGGCGAAGGAGGTCGACGACGTGAACCAGTAGGCGGCCGTGATGGTGAGGCCGACGAGCCAGGGGATCGCCTGCGGCGCATGACGGACGCCGCCGAGGATCGCGAAGACCAGGGTGAAGGTGGCCACGGCCTCCGACAACCATTGCGATGGGCCGCTGCGGGTGGTGGTGCCGATCGCGAGCGGGGCGAGATCGAACATCACCTGCGCAATCGCCGTGCCGCAGATGCCGGCGAGGCATTGCACGACGACGTAGGGCGCGACCTCGCTCCAGGGGAATTCGGCCCGGCCGGCAAAAACCAGGGTAACGGCGGGATTGAAATGGGCGCCCGAGAGCGGAGCGAGAATGGTGATCAGCACGACCAGGATCGCGCCCGTGGGAATGGTGTTGCCGAGGAGCGCGATCGCCACGTTCCCGCCGGCGAGGCGCTCGGCCATGATCCCGCTGCCGACGACGGTGGCGACCAGGAGCGCGGTGCCGAGGCCTTCGGCAAGGAGCCGCCGCGGGAGCGGAGCGGCAACGACGCTCATTCGGCAGCGGTCGCCGGCGTCGCACCGGCGTCCTTGGTCCTGCCGATCGAGTCCAGCTGTTTCCGCAGGGTGAACTTGTCGAGCGAGCGCAGCGGCAGGCTGACGAACAGCGAGATGCGGTTGTTGAGCATGCGAAACGCGTCCGCGAATGCCAGCCGGACTTCGGCTTCGTTGCCGGTCGCGGCGGCAGGATCGGGAACGCCCCAATGCGCGGTCATCGGCTGGCCCGGCCACACCGGGCAGGTCTCCGCCGCCGCGTTGTCGCAAACCGTGAACACGAAATCGAGCTTGGGCGCGTCCGGCCGCGCGAACTCGCTCCAGCTCTTGGAACGAAAGCGGCTGACGTCGAAATTGAGCTTGCGCAGGAGATCGAGCGCGTAGGGGTGAACGCGGCCCTTCGGCTGGCTGCCGGCGGAGAAGGCGCGGAATTTCCCCCTCCCCTCCCGATTCAGGATGGCCTCGGCCATGATCGAGCGCGCCGAATTTCCGGTGCACAGGAACAGGACGTTGAACGACTCTCTCTCGGGCGTGGCGAGCATGGGCTAGGTCCTGCGTTGGGTGCTCTTGGGTGCGGGCGCGCAGCAGGCCGGCTCGCGCAGCAGGCCGGCCAGATCGCAGACTTCGGGATGACCATCGCAACAGTCGGTGATCAGGAACGCGATCAGCGCGCGCATGCCTTCGACATCGGCGCGGTAGAGGATGGAGCGGCCATCGCGCGCGCCCCGGATGAGGCCGGCGCGGGCCAGAATGCTGAGATGGCTCGAGAGCGTGTTGTGCGCGCAGCCCACCGCCTCGGCGATGGCGCCGGCCGCAAGCCCGCCCGGCCCGCGCTGCATCAGCAGCCGGAAAATCGCGAGCCGTGTCGGCTGGCCGAGCGCCGCCAGCGCGGCCAGCGCATGCGGTGAAGAAATCTTGTCGCCGCGCGCGGCGGGACCGATGTGGCCGACCACCGCCAAGGGGCTTTTCCGCATCGTTCCCACTTGTTCACCACCTGCCCTGAGACGAGAAAATATGTCCATATTTCGAGACATATCGATATTATCCATGGCCGGCACCGATGACAAGGTAGAAGACTTCTAGTATCGTACATTTCCAGATTTCTCGACATATGGGTCCGGCACATCGGCCGGTGCCTACGTATCGGGCCATCTCGGCCGGACACTGCCGAAGATAAAGGGAGGAAGTCATGACAAGCTGTCCAAAACTGGTCGATTCCGGACGTCGAAAGTTTCTCTCCGGAGCCGGCTTGGCCGCGGCCGGCATGGCGGCGGCGAGCGTGACTCCTTCGCCAGCCACAAGCGCTCCGGCGCCGGCGCGGGTGGAATATCCGTCGAACCGGCTCGCCAACGTGCGCGACCTCAAGCCCAACGAGCCGCTCGATGTGGCCTATCCGGATCGGGATGCTCCCGGCGTATTGTTGAAACTGGGGAAGCCCGTCCCCTCCGGAGTCGGACCGGACGGCGACATCGTCGGCTTCTCGACCATCTGTCCGCATAAAGGATTCCCGCTCAGCTACAGCAAATCCGATCACACCCTGAACTGCTCCGGTCACTATTCCCGCTTCGACTGCGACGCGGGTGGGCAACAGATCTGGGGCCAAGCAACGCAAAACCTCCCGCAGTACGTGCTCCGCATCGACGGCAACGGCGACATCTACGCCGAAGGCGTCGACGAGCTTCTGTACGGCCGCCTGTCCAACGTGCTGTAGAGCGCATTCCAGTCGAGCGCCAAAAGGCGCTCTCGAATCTTTTTGGTGGTCGCATTTTCTGCGGAAAACCGGCGCCCACTTTTCCGGAAAATGCTCCGAGGAGGAAACCATGGCTTACAAACGTCAGATCGACCGCCTCCCGATCATCCCGAAGGATGCGAAGGAGTTCAACGTCACCTGCCACTATTGCATCGTCGGCTGCGGCTACAAGGCTTATAGCTGGCCCGTGAACAAGCAGGGTGGCACCGCCCCGGATCAAAACACGTTCGGCGTCGATCTCGCCCAGCAGCAGCCCGCCGACACCGCCGCCTGGTACTCCCCTTCGATGTACAACATCGTTCGGCAGAACGGCGAAGACGTTCACATCGTCATCAAACCGGACAAGAACTGCGTGGTGAATTCAGGGCTCGGCTCGGTGCGCGGCGCGCGCATGGCGGAGATGAGCTATTCCCGCCAGCGCAACACCGAGCTGCAGCGCCTCACCGACCCGATGGTGTGGCGCTACGGCCAGATGCAGCCCACGAGCTGGGATGACGCGCTCGACCTCGTGGCGCGCGTCACCGTTGCGGTGATCAACGAGATGGGAGAGGACGGATTGTTCGTCTCCGCCTTCGACCACGGCGGAGCCGGCGGCGGCTACGAAAACACCTGGGGCACCGGCAAGCTCTATTTCGGCGCCATGAAGGTGAAGAACATCCGGATTCACAACCGGCCGGCCTACAATTCGGAAGTCCATGCCACCCGCGACATGGGCGTCGGCGAATTAAACAACTGCTACGAGGACGCCGAGCTGGCCGACACGATCGTCGCGGTCGGCACCAACGCGCTCGAAACCCAGACGAACTATTTCCTCAACCATTGGGTGCCGAATCTGCGCGGCACCTCGATGGATAAGAAACGAGCCGAGTTCGGCTCCGAGCCGGTTGCGGCGGCGCGCATCATCATCGTCGACCCGCGTCGCACCGTCACCGTCAATGCGTGTGAAGTCGAAGCCGGCAAGGATCGCGTGATGCATCTCGCGATCAACCCCGGCACCGACCTCGCCTTGTTCAATGCCTGGCTCACCTACATCAACGAGAGGGGCTTGACCGACAAAACCTTCATCGCCGCCTCGACCAAGGACTTCGACAAGGCCGCGGCCAGTAACAAGACGAGCCTCGAGGAGGCAGCGCAGATCACCGGCTTGACCGTCGACCAGATCCGCCAGTCGGCCGACTGGATTGCGCAACCGAAACAGGGCGGCGCGCGCCGGCGCACGATGTTCGCCTATGAGAAAGGCCTGATCTGGGGCAACGACAACTACCGCACCAACGGCGCGCTGGTGAACGTGGCGCTGGCGACGGGCAATATTGGCCGCCCGGGCGGCGGCTGCGTGCGCATGGGTGGGCATCAGGAGGGCTATTCGCGGCCGTCGGACGCCCATGTCGGCCGTCCGGCTGCCTATGTCGACAAGCTGCTGATCGAAGGCAAAGGCGGGGTGCACCACATCTGGGGCTGCGACCACTACAAGACGACGCTCAATGCGTTGAAGTTCAAGGAGGCCTACAAGAAGCGCACGGACATGGTGAAGGACGCCATGACGGCCGTCCCCTACGGCGATCGCGCCGCGACGATCAACGCGATCGTCGGCGCCATCAAGAACGGCGGATTGTTCGCGGTTGACGTCGATATCGTCCCGACGAAGATCGGCCAAGCCTGTCACGTCTGGTTGCCGGCGGCGACGGCAGGCGAAGCGAACCTCACCTCCATGAACGGCGAGCGGCGCATGCGGCTCACCGAGCGCTACATGGATCCGCCCGGCCAGGCCATGCCGGATTGTCTGATCGCGGCGCGTATCGCCGACCACATGGAACGCGTGCTGCGCGAGCAGGGCAAGGCGCAGCTCGCCGATCAATTCAAGGGCTTCGATTGGAAGACCGAGGAAGACGCCTTCATGGATGGCTACGCCAAGCACGAGAAGGGCGGCGAATTCGTCACCTATGCCCGGCTCCGGGCCATGGGCACCGACGGCTTCCAGGAGCCGGCCGTCGACTTCAAGGACGGCAAGATCGTCGGCACCAAGCGCCTGTTCGCCGACGGCAAGTTCGGCAGCAAGGACGGCAAGGCGACGTTCATGGAAACGAAATGGCGCGGCCTGGAGGCGCCGGGCAAAGAGGCAGAGAAGAATAAGTGGCCCTTCCTGATCAATAACGGCCGCACCAACATCGTCTGGCAGAATGCCTATCTCGACCAGGACAACGAGTTCGTCATGGATCGTTTCTCCTATCCCTTCATCCAGATCAACCCGCAGGACATGGCGGAACTGAACGTCAAGGCAGGCGATCTGGTCGAGGTGTACAACGACAACGGTTCGACGCAAGCCGTCGTTTATCCGAACTCGACCGCCAAGCGCAGACAGACCTTCATGCTGTTCGGCTATCCGACCGGCGTGCAGGGCAACGTGGTCTCGCCAGGCGTCAACGAGTTCATCATTCCAAACTACAAGCAGACCTGGGGTGCGATCCGTAAGATCGCCGATGCACCGGAAGCCGTGCGGCATCTGACGTTCAAGTCGGAGGAGTACACGACCGGATAGAGGGTGTGATCTCGCAGCAAACCCCTGCTGCGGCTGCGCCTCCGTTTAGCGGGACTCGCCACGCGACTTATTCTTTCTCGGCGTCGTCCTTCGGGTGAATCTGCTGTTGCTGGTGCGCCGGCGCCGCTGGCCGTGACCGGGATCGCGTGTCTCACGTGTCAAAGCAGCAATCATTCAAGCCCTTTCACCCAGTCATCCCAATCGTGCCATGGCCGATCCGGAAGTCCCAACCCAGCGTCCAAGAGCTTTTGCACGATGCGAGCGACCTTGAGCTGATCACCTATCTCATCCTCCTTAAGCAGATGATCCTCGATCATTTTGCGCAGATGCTCCTCTGTGAGGAGAACCGTTACCGCGCGTCTCTCTGATATTGCCATAGGCTTCTCCGCCTCATCCGGACCGTACCCCATCGTTCACTCTGGCGTGCCATCGTCTTCGAACAGACCATTAATGCGCTGCCCGCACACATGAGCGGCTTCAATCAATTGCTCCGGCGTTGTTGCGGTCTGTGTGCCGCCCTTCTTGCTCACCGCCTATGTGTTACGGTTTTGTGCCGGCAAACTGATCGTAGGCGCGCAGTGCATCTCCTCCGTACACTGCCGCGGGTCCACCACCCATGTACACGGCAAGAGCAACCGTCTCGGCAACCTCCTCACGGGTGGCTCCGTGCTGATGGGCCATTTTGGTGTGGTAGGCGACGCAGCCATCACAGTGGACCGCGATGCCGATTGCAAGTGCCATCAGTTCCTTCGTTTTTGTGTCGATAGCTTTGGAGGCGGTCGCCGCCATCGAAAGGGCCCCAAAGGCTTTCATCGTGTCAGGCACGCCTCGTTGCAACAGCCCGACGCCGGCGATCACATCATGGGCGATCTCCGCAAAGTCCTTGCTCATATCCTGCTCCTCCTATCAATGACTCCCGGGATTTCCTTTTCTCCCTGCGGATCGCATGGCGCGTTCACTGAGCTGATCGACGCCTGTCAGCGGCAGTAATAGCTGCGCGCGACTCTCCCGATCCGTCCCCGGGACCAGCGCGTTCGATTCTGACACCAGTGTATTTGCATTCAGGAATCTTCGATTCCGGGTCGAGAGCGGAATTTGCCAGGATATTCGCTGCGGCTTCGGCATAGCAAAACGACAGCTTCCACCGAGTATAGGGCATGGTCGGGCGGCTCAACTCGGTCATTGAGCATCGGTAGGTGGGCTCGACGAAACGAGCCTTCAATTTGTTCGTAGCCGTATATCAATTCGAGCGCGCACGAGACGACGATGGCAAGCCGTCACGCGCGAGACGATCTCCTTGTTTGATACTGGCCTAGGGCGCGGACTCACACTAACTATGGGCGGCAAAACGTAGCGCGGGGCAATCGGCCCGTGCGTACCGCAATGCCCATGTCGATCAGAACAAGGTGCCGAACAATTTACTCGTCAACGAACCATCGTTGTCGACCCAGCGGATCGGCGGCAGGTGCGGCAGGTAAGATGCATACGGCATCACTTGCGAAAGCGTCACTCGGCCCGGATACCATGGGAGGAAAAACGCATTCATACCGCCGTCCAGTCCGCTGTAGATGGGAGCGGTTGGCACGTCGTCTGCAAGCAATTGCGCGTATTCGAGCTCGTCGGCGCGTTGTTTCTCCAGCGCCGGCCGCGCGATTTTCGGGTTCACGACAAAGTCGGGGCATTTGCCGGTGGGATTGAACAC
>Ga0163163_10004595_pt1 | contig 11790 bp, 10 predicted proteins | sample S65metaG_FD_119766 | JGI IMG/M metagenome (GOLD analysis project Ga0163163, IMG submission 119766) | Switchgrass rhizosphere microbial communities from Kellogg Biological Station, Michigan, USA - S6-5 metaG | ecosystem: Host-associated > Plants > Roots > Rhizosphere > Soil | place: USA... | reverse complement strand
GTTGCCGAGCAGCGACAGACGCGTCGGGGCATCGTCGATCTGCTTCAACACGTGATCGATGAGCAGCGCCTCGTTGAACGTGGAAGCCACTTCGGCGACGAACGTGGTGTAGTTCGCCGTGGCATACGGCTGCACCTTGTTCGAGAAGTAGCTGTGCATCGTGTGACCCAGCTCGTGGGCCAGCGTGCTGACGTCGTTGTACTGCCCGAGATAGTTGAGAAGGATGTAGGGGTGCACGTCGTAGGCGCCGCCGTTCGAGTAGGCGCCGGACACCTTGCCTTCGGTCGGATACCAGTCCAGCCAGCGCTCGCGGAAGCCACGCTCCAGCACGCCCGTGTAATCGGCGCCGAGCGGCCGCATGGCCGCCACCACGTGGGCCTGGGCTTCTTCCGGCGTGTAGCGCAGCTCCACCGACGACACCAGCGGCGCGTAGAGGTCGTAGTAGTGGAGCTCGTCGGGCAGCGCCATCACGCGGCGGCGCAACTTCAAGTAGCGATGAAACGTCGGCAGGTGCTGATTCACGCCCTCGATCAGCCGCATGTAAACCGAGACCGGGATGTTGGGCCCGTCGAGCGCCGCCTCGAGGTTGGAGCCGTACTTCTTCGAACGCGAGTAGAACAGCGCCTTCTGCACGCTCGAGTTGATCGTCGTGCCGAACGTCCGGCTGAAGTTGCCGAGGGCGCCAAAGAACGTCGACATCGCCGCCTTGCGGTCGTCGCGATTGGCCGACGCCCGCAGCGCCGTGTAGCCTGCCTGATCGACCTTTACCGCCTCTCCGGCGCTGGTGGTGATGGTCGGGTACGGGAAGTCGGCGTTCGAGAGAATGGTGTAGATGTTGGTCGCCGAGGACGCCAGCGGCGAGGCGTCGGCCAGCAGCTTCTCCTCGGCGTCGCTGAGGGTGTGGGCGGCACGGCGCACGACGTCCCGCAGCAGGAAGGCGAACGGCTCCAGCCGCGGTTCGGTGGACAGGAAGCTCTCGACTTTCTGGGCCCCGACGCGCAGCAGTTCGGGCTCGACGAACGAGGCCTGGCCGCCGAAAAACGCATACAGGTTCTGCATCTCCTGCTGCATCCCCTGCGGCTCCGACAGCCGTGAGTCCTCGTCGGCCACCATGCTGGCATAGACGTAGAGGCGCGACAGCTCCTTGTCGAGCCGCGTCATGAGGTCGAGCGCGTCGGCCAGCGTCCCGGCCTCCTGGCCCAGACGGCCTTCGAACGAGCGGATCGACGGAATCTCCTTGGCGATTGCCTCTTTCCGGGCCCGCCACGCCGCCGCGTCGGCATAGACGTCGGCGAGATTCCATTTGTAGGCGTCGGCAATCTTGCTTCGGTCGCGTTCCTGCGTGGCCATCGTCGTGGTCATGGTGCCTCATTGTACGCAACCGCCCCGGCGAAGCCGGGGCTAAGAGATACTGTTATGGAGCGAGGCGGAGCTGTCACGGCCCGTGGCGGAGCCTCGCGACACCCCGGCATGCCTCGCGCGCGGCTTCCCCACGACTGGCCATCGCTTCCGGATGATGAGCTGCTCGACGTTCGGATGTGCGACCTGCCCGTCGCCATCGAAGGCCCGCTCGCCGATCGCATCACGCAGCTGCGCGATGAGATGGCGGCCAAGGGCGTACGCTGCCCCATCCACTTCTATCTCGCCGACGAGTGGTTCACCCCCGACGGTGCCACCGCCATCGCCATCCCGTTCTATCTGGCGCATCCACGACTCGAGAAGCTCGAGGAGTCGCAGATGTTCGAAGTCGAGGGGGGTGAGCACGAGTGGAGCATGCGGATCCTGCGGCACGAGGCGGGACACGCGATCGACAATGCCTACCAGCTGCGCCGGCGCCGGCAGCGGCGCGAGGTGTTCGGCTCTCCGTCGGCGCCCTACCCGGATTTCTACACGCCCAAGCCGTACAGCAAGAGCTACGTGCTGCACCTGGACTCGTGGTACGCGCAGAGCCACCCTGACGAGGACTTCGCCGAGACGTTCGCCGTCTGGCTGTCCCCGGCAAGCGAATGGCGGCAGCGCTACGCCGGGTGGCCGGCGCTGCGGAAGCTCGAATACATGGACCGGCTGATGGCGTCGCTCCGCCAGCAGCGGCCGCGGCTCGAGAATCTGACGGAAGTCGACCCGCTCTCGCAGATTCGGACGACGCTGCGGCAGCACTACCGCACCAAGCGGCGTCACTACGGCGTCGACCATCCCAACTTCTACGATCGTGACCTGCGGCGCATCTTCTCCGACGCCCCGGAGTTCGCGTCGAACATCACCGCCGGACAGTTCATCGCGCGGATCCGGCGCCCGGTGCGGCGCGTCGTCGCGGGGTGGACCGGCATCTACCAGTACACGATCGATCGCGTGATCGAAGACATGGCCGCCCGCGCCCGCGAGCTGAAGCTCCGGCTCGCCGGTTCCGAAGAGCAGGCACGGCACGAGTTCACCGTGCTCCTCACCGTGCAGGCGATGAACTATCTCCACAGCGGCGGCCACCGGTTGTTCCTATGAGAAAGGTCCGCGCCCTGGCGCTCGTGCACGACCATCTGGTGCCGCCCCGCGACACCAAGGGGATCGACGTGCGCGAGGCCGAATGGAAGATGGAGTTCGACGTCATCGAGACGCTGCGCGAGATTGGGCACGACGTGCGCGTGCGGGGCGTGCACGACGACCTGCGCGGGATCCGCGCCACCGTGCAGTCGTTCACGCCCCACATCGTGATCAATCTGCTCGAGGCGTTTGCCGGCATCACCACCTTCGACCAGAACGTCGTCAGCTACCTGGAATTGCTGCGCCTGCCGTACACCGGATGCAACCCCCGCGGCCTGATCCTGGCGCGCGACAAGGCGCTCTCCAAGAAGCTCCTCGCCTACCACCGCGTGCCGGTGCCCGACTTCACGGTGGTGGGGGTGGGCCGCCGCCCGAAGCTGCCACGCAAGCTGCGCTTCCCGCTCATCGTGAAGTCGGTGTTCTTCGAATCGTCCACCGGCATCTCGCAGGCGTCGGTGGTGGAAAGCGACGAGCAGCTGGCCAGGCGCGTCGCCTTCATCCACGAGAGCCTGGGCACCGCGGCCATCGTGGAACAGTTCATCGACGGGCGCGAGCTCTACGTCGGCGTGATCGGCAACGAGCGTCTCGACGTGTTTCCGGTGTGGGAGATGTCGTTTGCGGGCATGGCCGACAACCGGTGGAAGATTGCCACCGAACGCGTGAAATGGAGCACGCGCTACCAGAAGACCCACGGCATCATGACCGACGCGGCGGTACTCGACGCGGCCATGGTGGAGCGCATCGGCAACATCGCCAAGCGCACCTACCGGGCGCTCGATCTCAGCGGTTATGCGCGCGTCGACCTTCGCCTCGACGAGGAGGGACGGCCGTACGTGCTCGAAGCCAACCCCAACCCGAACCTGGCTTACGGCGAGGACTTTGCGGAATCGGCTGAAAAGGCCGGGGTGAGCTACGAGGCGCTGCTCGACCGGATCATCCGCCTCGGTATCCGCTGGGAGCCGGCCCGCACCGGCTCGCCTACGGCGTAGCGGGGTATAGTGCGCGGCATGGAACGACGAGACTTTCTCACCGGCCTCGCGGTCGCCCCGCTGGCCGCGGCTCTTCACGCCCGCCAGGCGCAGCAGTCAACCCCGTCGCGGCCGCGGGTGCCGATCAAGCAGAGTGTGATGGCGTCGGTGTGGGGACAATCGAAGCTCTCCTTCGAAGAGCGCTGCCAGACGCTCCAGCGCCTCGGCTTCAAGGGCCTGGACCTGCCGACGCCGGAGCAGGCGCCGATGCTGAAGAAGTACGGGCTCATGCCGGCGATGATGACCGGCGCCGGCACCTCGTTTCAGGACGGCCTGGTGCGCAAGGAGCTCCACGACAAGTTCGAGGCCGCCTTCAAGCAGGGCATCGACACCTGCGCCGAGGTCGGCTGTCCGAACCTGATCGCCATGCCCGGCGAGCGGCGCGGCATGTCGCGCGACGAGACGATCGCCAACACCGTGGCGATCCTCACCCGCGTGAAGGGCTACGCCGAGCAGAAGAACGTGACGCTCTGCATGGAGATCACCAACTCGAAGGTGGCCGCGGACCAGCGCGTCGATCAGACGTTCAACCATCTCGACTGGGGATGGGAGGTGTGCCGCCGGGTGGCGTCGCCGCGCGTCAAGGTGGTCTACGACATCTACCACGTGCAGATCATGGACGGCGACGTGGTCCGCAACCTGCGCGAGAACCTCGACTACATCTGCCACATCCACGTGGCCGGCGTGCCCTCCCGCCAGGAGATCGACGGGACGCAGGAGCTGAACTTCCGGTTCATCGCCAACGCCATCGCCGAGTCCGGCTACACCGGCTACGTGGCCCACGAATGGCGCCCCGGGCCGGGGCGCGATCCGCTCAAGAGCCTCGAGGAGTGCTTCGCGATCCTGAACGTCTAGGCACCGCGCGGATGAGCATCTTCGCATCGACCCGCTTGAAAGTTGAGATGGAACGGACCAGTTGGCGAGGCCTGGCACCGGCCAGATGCGCCTTCTTTGCATGACGCGGCGCGGCACGGTTCATGAAAGAAGTAGCGAAGGCGTTACGTCTTTCTGGAGGCTCGACCATGCGCGTCACGCAATGGCTCCTGCTCGCGGCGTTCTGTTCCGGCTGTGCGGCACCAGGGGCGACTGAACACCCGACAAAGACCGACGCGGCGCTCGCCGAGAACGAGAAGAAGACGAGCATCGATCCGGCCGTGAACCCGGACGCCGCCGCGCTCGCGGAGTTCAAGTCGCGGGTGGACGCCTACGTGGAGATGCACAAGACCCTGGCACAGGGCGAAGCCAAGCCCGCCGAGGCCACGAGCCCTGAAAAGATCAATGCCACAAAAGCCAATCTTGCCGCGCGGGTGCAGGCCACTCGCGTCAACGCCAAACAGGGCGACGTCTTCACGCCTGCGGTCCAACCGGTCTTCCGCCGGCTCCTGGCCCCGGAGCTGAAGGGCGAAGACGGCCGCGACGCCAAAGCGGTGCTCAAGGACGACGCGCCGGCACCCGGCACGGTGGCCTTCAAGGTCAACGCGAAGTTCCCGGAAAACCAGCCGCGCCCGACCGTGCCGGCCAGCCTGCTCCTGACGCTGCCGCCGCTTCCGGCGCCGCTCGAATATCGCATCGTCGGCCAGCATTTGCTGATTCTCGACACCTCCGCCGATCTGGTCGTCGACTACATCCTGAACGTGATCACCACGTAGGAGGCGTCATGCGCCGGCCACTCATCCTCGCCCTTCTATTGACCATCGCACCGCTCGCTCCGGCCGCGCAGGAGCTGCGTCTGCCCAACAAGGCTGGCTCGCTCAAATTCGCCGTCATCGGCGACACCGGAGAGCCCAGTGCCGGCCAGATTGCGATCGCGCGACAGATGCTCAACTGGCGCGGGCGGTTTCCCTTCGACATCGCGCTGATGATGGGCGACAACCTTTACGGAGCGGAGGGCGCGCGCGACTACGAGAAGAAGTTCGCCGGCCCGTACAAGGCGCTGCTCGATGCCGGCGTCAAGTTCTACGCCGCGCTGGGCAACCACGACGACGCCGCGCAGACGCAGTACAAGGCGTTCAACATGAACGGCCAGAAGTACTACACGTTCAAGCCGCAAGGGGGCGTGCGCTTCTTCGTGCTCGACAGCAATTACGTGGACCAGAAGCAGATCGAATGGCTCGACAAGGAGCTGGCGGCGAGCGGATCCGACTGGAAGATTGCCTACTTCCATCACCCGCTCTATTCGTCGGGGAAGACGCACGGCTCCGCCGAGCTGCAACGCAGCCTCATCGAGCCGGTGTTCCTCAAATACGGCGTGAACGTCGTCTTCAGTGGACACGAGCACTTCTACGAGCGCCTCAAGCCGCAGAAAGGCGTCGCCTACTTCATCATCGGCTCGTCATCGAAGCTCCGGCGCGGCGATCTCGAGAAGTCGGCGCTGACGGTCTACGGCAACGATTCGGATTACGCGTTCATGCTGGTGGAGATTGCCGGCGACGAGCTGTACTTCCAGACCATCAACGACAAGGGCGTCACAATCGACACCGGCAGCATCCGGCGCGCCGGCGACGTCGCGCCGGGCAAGGACGTCACCACGCAGCCGGTGGTGCCGCAGGCCAGGCCGTCGCCCGTGCAGCCGGGACCGGACAAGCCGAAGTAGGGCGGAGTTTCAGCTCCGCCGGGCTCAACCCGGACCCGGCGCCGGGTTCTGCGCGCGGCGCGCGGCGGCCGCCAGCCGCAACCCCTGCCGGCGGCGGGCCAGGATGGCCGCGGCGTCGGGCGCCCCCATGACGACCGCTTCGAAGTGACGGCAGAACGTGGGCTCGCCGAAGCCCGCGCGCATCTCGGCCAGGAACGGCTCGATCTTGGCGAAGGTGCCGAACATCTCGCCGTGAGCGGCGCGGAACGCATCGGCGTCGATCGCGCCCATCGTCACGAGGGACGCAGCCATGTCCCAGTAGCCGAGCACCATGCGTATGGACGCATTGCGCTCGCCGGTGGCGGCGGCGACGAACTCCGCCAACGTCTCAGGATGGAAGTCCAGCAGGAACCACGAGCGTGCCTCGCGCAGCACCGGCTCGCGCCGGAGGTCGAAGAGCTGAAGATTCAGCTGCGCGCTCTCGAAGGGAGTGGGCATGAAAGCGATGGGCCGCCTGAAGGCGGCCCCTACGACATCACGACTTACCTGTCTTGACCGGGAGCGGCGCGTCGGTCTTGCATGGCGACGGCGCGAACTTCGCGGCGTCCGCTTCGCGGCGGAAGTTGCTGCTGGTGTAAAACGGCCCCGACAGATAGCGCGGGTCCTCGACCACCGTCACGATGTTCAGCCAATCGTCGCCGTTCGGATGCTGCGGCAGACGGTGGACATATTCCGTGATCGACGCCTGCTCGCTGTAGGGCACGCCGTTCTTCCGCAGGTAGCCGGCCTTGAAGTTCGTGGTGACGACCTTGAGCGAGCCGCCGCGCTGAATCGACGACGCCCCTCGCGGCGGTGGACCACCGCGCAGCCCTTGACCGCCTCCGCCGGGAACCGGGGGCCCGGCCGGACCCGCGCCCGGGCCGGGCGGCGCTTCGGGACCACGGCCAATGCCGGGCCCTTCCCACTCGGCGCGCGAGAACCCCTGCCAGGTCTTCTCGGCGCCGGGCTGTGCGGCGCGATCGAAGGTGAGGATGCGCGTCTGCGTCCCGGCATCGAATTCGAACTTGAGCGTCGAGGGGTCCTGCCAGGAGATGCGGAGCCGCCCCGGCTGCCGCATGATGCCGCCGACGCCGAACGCCCGGCACTCGTTGCCGCTGCTGGCGTCTGCGCTGAGATCCCAGGCCAGCGCCGCCTTGCGCCCCTCGCCGTTCACCGGGATGCTCGACACGTCGCCCTTCGGCGGCGTGACCATGCGCCAGCGCCAGTCCTCGGTGACGACAGCCACCCAGGTGCCGGTGAGATCGATGGGCGCGGCCTGCCGCGCGGTGAGCGGCGCGGCCGCAGGCCCGCCGCGCTGTGCCGACACGCCTGACCACGCGCCCGCGAGCGCCACGGCAACCGCCAGCGCGAGGAGAACGGCGCGCTTCATCGTGCGCCCGCCGACGCCGGCGCCGGCGCCGCGGTCTTGGTGAGATCTTTGTAGATCGCCTCGATGAACATCGCCGTCGTCCACGGTCCGGTGTCGGCTCCGTAACGCCCCTCGTAGTCGAGCGCGGGCTTCGCCGCCTTGATCTGCTCGAGGGTCATCTTGCGCGCCACCATGTCCTTGATGCGGTCGCGAATGATCACGAGCATGTCGCGGTACCACACCACCTCGTGCTCGTCGCTGATGCGGCCGTGGCCGGGGATGACGTAGGTGCCACCCTCCTGCAGCATCTTGCTCGGCACCGTCAGATCGAGCAGCCGGTTGAGCGCCGCAATCGTGCCGTCGATGCTTCCGCCCATGGCCGGGTCGATCACCGGGAAGCTGTCGGTGCGGAAGATGTCGCCGGCGGCAATCACGTCGGAGCGGCGGAAGAACACCACGGTGTCGGCGTCGTTCACCGACGAGTCGTCGTGATAGAGGATGATTGGCTCGCCATTGAACGGAAAGTCGCGCGAACCCTCGAAGTAGGTGTTGTAGGGTCGCGCCGCGTCCGGCACGCCGCGTTGAATCATCCGTTCGTTGGCGTTCTCGTGCGCCACCACCGCGGCCTGGTTTCCGTTGACGGTACGGCCCGCTTTCGAGACCTGCTCGTTGTTGCCGACGTGATCGGCCGTGGGCGTCGTGTTGACGATCCAGCGGATCTCCTTGCCGCCCGCAATGCCCTTGAGGGCGGCCAGCACCTTGTCGCTCTGCCCGGCGGCACCGGTGTCCACCACCAGGACGCCGTCCTCCCCGACCTGAGCGGCGATGTTCGCGCCGGCGCCGATGATCAGGTAGACGTTGCCCTGCACCTTCACGGCGCGCACTTCGCCGGCTGGCAGTGGCTGCGGCAGCACCGCCGCCGGGAACCCGCCGTTCTTCGCGGGATCCGGCCGCGCCGCCGGCGCCCCCGGCTTCCACCCGGGCAGCAGCGATTCGGCGCCACCGCGCACGCCCTCGCGCGGCATGGCGTGCTTGGCCTCGAACTCGCCCGTCCACGGGTTCTTGCCCGGCAGGTAGTGCGGCACGAGGTTCTTGTCGCGCGGCACCTCCATCGCGTACTCGCAGTTGTAGAGCCAGTTGGTATTGCCGCGGTCCATGAGCACGAACTCCTGGCTGCGGATGTACGGCTCGGTCAAGTACACGGGGTCGGTCGCAATCGTCACCTGCGACAGCAGGTTGCCGTGGCGCATCCAGTGCTCCACCACGGTCGTGCGATCACTGGCGGGCACGCCGCTGCGGCGGAAGTAGCCCTGCTTGATGTGCGTCGTGGTGATGGTCAGAATGTCACCGTTCCACTCGCCGGTCGAAAAGCCCATGAACGTGTGGGGCGCATATTCGGGCGGGTGCGGGCGGCCGTCCAACCAGATCGTCCGGTGCTGCTGGTAGGTGCCCAGATGCATCTCGATCGCGACCAGTTCCTGCGTATCGGGATTCACCTGCTGCCAGATCCGGAACTGATTGGGACCGAAGAACATGTAGGGCAGCGTGTAGGGCGCGCACTGCTCCTCGAGCACCGAGTGCCGCCCGACGTCGTAACTGTCGCCGAACATCCGCGCGGCATCGTTCAGCGGGATGCCGCTGAAGTCGCCCGGCTCCTCGCCGGGCACGCGGTCCGGCTGATCCTCGTGGTAGCGGCCGCTCCACTCACCCGAGAAGTTCACCTGCGCGGTCGCGGGCGCGGCTGCTGCCAGCAGCAGACACGCGCCGGCGATCGCGGCGCGAGCCGACGTCGCGAGACTGGCCATGGTCATCATTCGTTGGTCCTTGGGCCGTGGGCCTTAGTCCTTGGTCCGCCTACTGGAAGACCTGCGTCTTCGAGGAGGTGCTTCTGATGTGCTGGTTGAGGTCCGGAAGGCACGACACTTCCTGGATGTCCACGTCGACGACGCGGTTGAAGCGCTTGGTGCTCTTCCACTCGCCTTCCCAGTTGTCCGGGTCGGTCATCGTGAATTCGATCTCGAGCTGCTTGCCGTCGTTGACCATGCGGAAGCGCTCCACGATGTGCAGCTTCTCGCCGGCCGGAATGGCGGGGCCGTCCTGATCCATCCAGTGGTGATCGCCCCGGAACCCAACGGTATCGACCACCAGCTCGTTGCCCTGCCACGTGCCGATCGACTCGCCGTTGTAGGTACGGACGATCACGTCGGGATCGGTGTGCTTGCGGCCATCCAGATAAATGATGCGAACGCTGTTCATGAACCCGCTGATCATGTAGATGGCGGTGGGCTTCTGAATCATCGCCATCGGCCAGTAGCGGGTCATGATGAGCGGGAGGCCGGCCGGCCAGCACTGGCCGATGTCGTCCTTGTACACCTTCCCCTCACCGTCGTACTTCATGGAGGTGTCGAACTCCTTCTGCGCCGCAGCGGTGAGCTTGGGATAGGGCGGGAGGTAAAAATGCCACGCCTTCGGGTCCTGGCTCACATCGATGAACCAGTTGCTGGTGACGTCGAACGGCGGCGTCGGACGCGCCTTGTTCAAGTTGGCGGGCGCCAGGGCGCTCAATGTTCCGGCCGCGGTCGCGTCGGCCTCGGCCTGTGTGGGGGCCGGGGACGCCGGCTGCGACGGCGCGGTCGAGCATCCAGTCACAGCACAGCTCAACGCGGCCGCAGCCGCGGCCGCGCGGATCGTCATCACACTCATCATGGGTCTGCTCCGCGTCGGGCTATTTCGATTCCGGGGTGCCGAGACGCGCCGGCCGCTCGAGCAGCTCGCGGCCGTCGGCCAGCATCATCGACACGAAGATGCCCGACGGTTCGCCGCTGCGGACCGGGTTCACAACCACCGTCACCTTGTCACCGGGCTTGATGATGTTGGACTTCCAGCCGGCGCGAATCAGGTAGGTCGGGCTCGTCAGCTCGACGCCCCACACCACCAGCTTGCCCTTGTCCTTCTCGTCCGGCACTTCCACTTCGATCCACGTGTGCGGGTTCTGCCACCGGAATTCCTTCACCGTTCCGACGAGGGTCACCTTCTTCGTGCGATCGAACGCCGCCGGCGAATGATGCGCGAATGCCGGAGCGACGATCGCCACGGCCATCACAGCCGACCACAATACCTTCTTCATTTGATCTCCTAGCGCACCTGAACCTTCGATGACGTGCTCTGCAGGTGCTCGTTCAGGTCCGGGCGGCACTCGACTTCTTCCACGTCGATGTCGTTCACCCGGTTCCAGCGGCGCACCCCTTTCCACTCGCCTTCCCAGTTCTTGGGATCCGTCAGCGTCATCGCGATTTCGAGCTGCTTGCCGTCGTTGACGAGGCGGATCCGCTCGACGATCTTCAGTTCGCCGCTGGCCGGGACGCCCTGGTCCACCCAGTGGTGCTCGTCGTCGATGAAGTTCTTGGTCTCGACCACCAGCGTATCGCCCTCCCAGTGGCCCACCGATTCGCCGTTGAAGGTTCGCACCACGATGTCGGGATCGGTATGCGATCGCCCGTCGAGGAAGATGGTCCGCAGGCTGTTCATGAACTCGCTGACCATGTAGATCGCGGTGGGCAGCTGGATCATCGCGATCGGCCACACGCGGGTCATGATGATCGGCACGCCCGCCGGCCAGCACTGGCCGATGTCGTCGCGGTAGACCTTGCCGTCCTTGATCGCCTGCAGGTAGGCGTCGCGGTGCTTCTGTGCGTTGGGCGTCAGCTTCGGGATGGTCGCCGGCCCGAACAGCCAGCCCTGGATCCCGGGGGTGTTGTCGATGAACCAGTTGCCGGTGAGGTCGAACGGCGGCTTGGGCCGTGGCTTGGCCATGTTTTCCGGCGCCAGCGCGCTCACCTGAGGCGGCGGGGCCTGAGCACCCGCCAGCGCGGGGACGAGTGAGGCGGCAGCCGCGAGAAGTGCGGCGGAGATCCATTTGCGCCCTGCGAAAGCAGCCATGGCGCGCCATTGTAACGCCGCCCCGCGACTTTCTTGAAAGCGCCCGGCACTGCACGCCGGCCGCACGCACGATTTCGTTTTCTGAGGTACCGAAATCGTATTCGCCCGGCTCTCCACCTGTGATTGGGCGAACGGCCCACAGTGCGACATCTGCTGGCATTTCAAGCGATTGAATCGGGGCAGGACAGGCTCGACTGTGGCATATCGATTGCCCGCAATACCTTGGACGACCATCGTGACACGACCCTCCACCCCCTCCCTCCCCTCGGACGCGCAGCACCCGCCCGACGACGAAGAACTGGCGCTCG
>Ga0163163_10004594_pt1 | contig 11791 bp, 8 predicted proteins | sample S65metaG_FD_119766 | JGI IMG/M metagenome (GOLD analysis project Ga0163163, IMG submission 119766) | Switchgrass rhizosphere microbial communities from Kellogg Biological Station, Michigan, USA - S6-5 metaG | ecosystem: Host-associated > Plants > Roots > Rhizosphere > Soil | place: USA: Michigan... | reverse complement strand
GGTCGTACGCGTGCGCCGACGAGGCCGTCGACTCGGCGATACGCATGCTTGCGGACGGCGCGGCCCTCGTCGACGTCGGCGGGGAATCCACCCGTCCGGGCGCCGAGGCCGTCTCGCAGGACGAGGAGCTCCGTCGCGTCGTCCCGGTGCTCGAGTCGCTCGCGGGCCTCCCGGTGTCGATCGACACGTCCCGCGCGGAGGTCGCCCGGCGCGCCGTGGCGCTCGGCGCGGCGATGGTGAACGACGTCACCGCGCTTCGCCGCGAGCCCGACCTCGGCGGCGTCGTCGCCGAGGCGGGCGTCGACGTGTGCCTCATGCACATGCTGGGTACGCCACGGACGATGCAGGTCGAGCCCCGCTACGACGACGTGGTCGACCACGTCGCCGCATTCCTCGAGGAGCGGCTCGCATTCGCCGTCGGAGCGGGGATCGCGGAGGAGCGCATCTGCCTCGATCCCGGGATCGGCTTCGGCAAGACGGTCGAGCAGAACTTCGAGCTCGTCCGGCGGCTGGACGAGCTGACCACGCTCGGGCGGCCGGTGGCGATCGGCTTTTCGCGGAAGAGCTCGCTCGGCAGGTTGCTCGGCGACCCGAAGGCGACGACCGGCTCGGTGGCGGCGAGCGTGGGGGCGGCGGTCGCGGCCTACGAGCGCGGCGCGACGATCCTGCGCGTGCACGACGTTCGCGAGCACGTCGAGGCGCTGGCCGCAGCGCGGGCCGCCCTGGCGTGAGCGTCCGCATCGAGCTGCGCGGGCTCGAGCTTCCCGGGTGCCACGGCGTCCTCGAGCATGAGCGCAAAGCCGGCCAGCCGTTCATCTACGACCTCGAGCTCGAGCTGCCGGAGCCCCGGGCGGACGACCTTGAGGCGACGGTCGACTACCGCGAGATCGTGGAGCTCGTGCGCGAGCTCTCGGACGAGCGGCAGTTCAAGCTGCTCGAGTCCCTCGCCGCCGCCGTGGCCGACGCGCTGCTCGAGCGCTTCGCGACGGTCGAGCGGGTGCGTGTTCGGGTGCGGAAGCCGGAAGTCGACCCTGGCGCGTCGGTCGAGTACGCCGCCGCTAGCGTGCGGCGGGAGCGATGCTGAGCCTGTACGAGGCTTGCACGCCCGACTTCGGCAGGAACACGTCCGCGTAGACGAACTGGCCGGTGCCGCGGCCGTGGAGCGTCACGCGCTCGAATCTCGCGCCCGGGTGCGCCGAGACGCCGAGCAGGTCGCGCCGTGCCGCGCTGCCGCGCTCGAAGACGGTCTTCGTCTGCCGACCCCAGAGCTCGAGGTCGACGTTCGCGCTTGGCCGCACCGTGACGACGACCTTGCCCTTGGCGGGCAGGTAGACGCGGTACACGTCCTCCGGATCCTCGTGCCGCTCGAGCGACGCCGTGATCGCGGCGCGCGGGCGATTCTGGGCCGTCAGCGGCGTCTTGCCGGCGCGCGTGAGGCCGTTCGGTCGCACCAGGTAGACGTCCTCGTTGGGCTCCTGCGGGTCGACGGGCGGGGGCTTGCGCGTCAGCGCGGCCGGCACGTCGAGGATCCCGTAGCCCGTGTCCGGGTCCCACCCCGGCTTGCCGACGTCGCGCGCGGAGCGGCGCATGACCTCGAACAGCTGCGTGTTCGTCAGCGTGGGCCGCAAAGTCCAGACCGCCGCCGACGCGCCCGAGACGAGCGGGGCCGAGAAGCTGGTGCCGTCGACCGACGCATAACCGCTTGGGTCGAAGAGCGTCGGGATCGCGGCCGTCATGTCCTGCCCCGGCGCGGCGAGGTCCATCTCCGGCGAGGAGCTGGAGAAGACCGCCACGCGGTCGGACTCGTCCGTGGCGCCGACCGTGAGCACGTGGGCGAAGCTCGCAGGGTAGGACGGCGCACTGCCCTCCTCGCGGTCGTTCCCGGCCGAGGCGACGACGAGCTGCCCGGCGCCGAACGCGTTCAGGATCGCGTGCTCCTCGATGGGCAGCCGGTCGAAGCCGCCGAGGCTGAGGTTGATCACGCCCCGTCCGCGACGCTGTGCCGCGGCGAGGCCGGCGATCTCGTCGCCCACGGTCAGCTGCCCCGCCGGGCTTGCGTCCCAGAGCTGCAGCTTCGCCTGTGGGTAGATGCCGACGATGCCCTTCGCGTTGACGGGAGCGCCGACGACCGAGGCGGTCGCGGTGCCGTGGAGCTCCTCGTTGTTGGAGGTGAAGGTCTGCGTGTTCAGCGGGATCGTGTTGGGACGGCCGGCGAACTCCTCGTGCGAGAGGTCGACGCCGGAGTCGATCATCGTCACCGGCACGCCCGGACCGGGGGCGACCCAATTGGTGATGCCGACGTGGGGCGGCCACCACTCGGTCGGCGAGAGCGGGTCGGTGAACTGGCCGAAGAAGCCGCTCGCCCCGCGCGGGTCGGTGCCGATCGGCACGTCCGGCGTCACTGTGCGGACGAGCCCGCGGCGCTGAAGGCCCGGCAGCACGCGCTGCGCGGTCCAGCTCGGCAGTCGCCACATCGCGAGCGACGGATCGATCAGCTCGCCGCCGGCGCGGCGCAACGCAGGCGCCTGGTCGGGCCCGCGGATGTGGTCGAGCTCGACGAGCGTGCGCGGGTAGGCCTGGAGGGCCGTCGTCGACGAGGAACCCGGCAGCACGGGTGCGCCGGGGTGGGAGAGGATCCCTGCCTCCGCGCTTGTGCAGCAGCAGAGAGCGAGAGCCGAGACGACGGCGAGCCGGCGCATTTTCGAAATGTACCGGCGATCAGCGCCGGCCGTGCACGCGCGCAGGGACTCCTGAGACAACCTCGCCGGGGGCGACATCGCGCGTCACGACCGCGCCGGCCCCGACGAGCGCACCGGCCCCGATGCGGACACCACCGAGCACGACGACTCCGGATCCGAGCGCTGCACGACGCTCGACGAAGGTCCGGGAGAGCTCCCAGTCCTCGTCCGTCTTGAGCGCACCGTCCTCCGTCGTCGCAGCGGGGAACTTGTCGTTGACGAACATCGTCCCGTGGCCGACGAAGACCTCGTCCTCGAGCGCGACCCCCGTGCAGATGAAGGTATGGCTCTGGACCTTGCAACGAGCGCCGATCACGACGTCCTGCTGAATCTCGACGAACGGACCGATCTTCGTCTCGTCCCCTACGCGGCAGCCGTACAGGTTCGTGAACGGCCCGACGATCACTGCCTCGCCGAACTCGACTGCATCGATCAGCCGGTACGGCGCCTCGTTGCTCGGAGCTGCGTTCACTCCGTCGCCACACGCCGGCGGGACTCGGCCGTCAGGCCGTCGACCCGCCCGGCAGCGATTCCGAGCAGTGCGGCGAAGAATGCATTGGACGGCTCGTACGGCAACATCGTCAGCGTGAGCGACATGATCAGGTATCCCAACACGACGCCGACCACGGGGCCTAGGAGGAGCAGCGCCTCGCGGCTTGCGAAGCTCGCCGCCCGTAACGCGCCGATCAGCCGCCAGACGGCGAACGTCAGGACGAGCAACGGCACAAAGCCGAGCAAGCCTTGCTCCGCGAGCGTCCCGATGTAGGAGCTGTGTGGATACGTGACCGAAGCGACCCCGCGGAGGACCACGGGCGGTAGCGTCATGGCAACGTCGTGATAGCGGTCGACGCCGATGCCAAAGACCGGATGACGACGGAATATCTGCACGCCCTGCTCGTAGGTCGCCAACCGCCCCCAGATGTTGTCGGTGTTGTTGACGCGCGTCGCGACCGTCTTGCTCGATTGAAGCTGGGTGGTCGCCGCAAAGCCGACTGCCACCGCGAGGATCGTGACGACGAACGTGCGGCCGAAACGCCCGGGCCGGTACCCCAGTGAGGCGATCGCCACCAGGACCGCGGCGATCCAGCCCGCGCGGAAGAGGGCGAGGGCGATGCCGGTCAGCTGCAGGCTCATGAGCACCAGGCCCCAGCCGTAGCCCTTTCCGCGCGGCCGCGACAGAATCCAGAAGAACGTCGCGCCAAGGCAGATGATCAGGCTGAGCGCGTACGGCTCGGGTGCGGGGTAGGGCCCCGAGACCCGCGTGGTGTCGACGGCGGCGTCGAAGCGGACGCTGCCGCCGGTGAGGGTTGCGAGCTCGAATCCGAAGATCCGCTCAGCTAGGCCGATCGCCCCGAGGACGCCTCCCGCGATCATCAATGCGCAGGCGAGGTTCCTGCCCCGCTTCAAGCCACCCAGGCAGTACCGCTCGCAGGCGACGAACAGGATCGCCGGCAGGACGATCGCGTCGAGCCAGGTTCGCACCGGCTCGCCGAAGCCTGCGTTCGTCGCGAACGCGCGCACGCCGAAGGCAATCAGCAGCCAGAGCAGAGCGACGATCAGGAACCGGGTCGCCGGCGTGCGTGGAGCCACGCGCGGCGTGAGGAGGATGTACGCGAGCAGCCCGCCGAGCCAGAGCCGATCGAATGTGATCACCGGGTGTCCGCGGGGGATCGCGAGCAGGTACCCCGCGGTCGCGGCGATCGGCCAGATCAGGAGGGCCGCCGAGCCGAGGAACGAGAAGATGACGAGGAAGGCGCAGCCGACGAGCGCGCCCAGGACGAGGAGGGCGGCTTTCGCACCGAGCACGGTGTCGGCTCGTCCGGCGGCCAGTAGGCCGGCCACCAACGCGGTCGAGATGACGGCCAGCCACGGCCCCGCGAGCCGGGTCACGTTCGGCGGGGCGGCAGTGCCTCTCATCGTCCAGACGTCACGCAACGGTGTCCGCGTCCTCTGTCACAGGCTAGCGCTTGCGTGCGCCGCCGCTGTCCTGCACCGCACGTTGCCGACATTGAGCGAGCCTTGGCGGACCGCTCGGTCGGGCCGCAGGGTCAGGCAACGCGCTCGACGGGGCCCGCGTCCGCGGCGCTGAACTCGAGGATCGCTTCCACGATCTCGCCCTCTTCGAGGTAGTCGCTCTCGGTGTTGACGCCCCAGACGTCGTGAGCCGCGCCGTCGACGACGTTCAGCGCGGCCAGGATCGCAGTCCACATCGAATGGTCCTGATTGTTGTACCGGTGCAGCCCGTTGCGACCGCACGTCTGCAGGTTCTCGAACCGATCGAGGTAGGCGCGGATCGTCGAGACGGCCTCCTCGTAGCGTGCGTCGTACATCGGATAGGCCTTCGGCACGAGGACCTTCACGCCGTCGATCACCTTTTCGGGGTCGAGCAGGCCGACCCGCGCAAGCTCGTCGGTCGCGAGCCGAACGGCTTCCTCGTCGTTCATCTCCCAGATGTCGTCACCCTGGAAGCAGAAGTATTCGACACCGAGGCACGTCGTCCCGGGCCGCACCATCTCCGGGCTCCAGGCGCCGAAGTTCTGGACTCGCCCCGCCCGCGTGTCCGGGTCATGCAGATAGATCCAGTTGTCGGGAAACGGCTCCTCCTGCGTCGTCATCAGAGCGACGAGGACGAGGTCGCGATAGCGAAGGTCGCTCGCCGCCGCACGCACGGCCGGCGGCGCCGGCGGGTCGAGGCTCAAGATCAGGTCCTGCAGCGACATGCTCGAGATGACGGCGTCGAGCGAATGCTCGAAGACGTGCCCGTTCTGCCGCACGACGATGCTCTCGATTCGATCGTTCGCATGCTTCAGCGCAGCCACGCGATGGTTGAGGCGAACCGGAATTCCGAACTCCTCCGCTCGCGCGGCAAACGCCTCCCACATCTGGCCCGGGCCGAGGCGCGGATAGCGGAACTCCTCGATCAACGTCGTCACGTGCCCCCGCTGGAGGCCGAGGATCGAGAGGATCGCCTTCCCGAGCGAGAAGTTCTTGATCCGCTGTGCTGCCCATAGCGAGCGGATCTCGGATCCCGGGATGCCCCAGACCTTCTCCGTGTACGAACGGAAGAAGGCGTCGTAGAGGCGCCGGCCGAAGCGCGAGGTCACCCACTCCTCGAAGGTGTCGACTTCACTCTTGCGATGTCTGGATGCCCAAAGATAGGAGAGCGCGCAGCGTGTGGCCTCGACGACGCCGAGTCGGCCGACGACGTCCCGGGCCGCGATCGGGTACGCGAAGAACTTGCCCTTGTAGTAGATACGCGACAGACGAGGCCTCGTCAGGAACTCCCCGTTCAGCATCTCCTCCCACAGCCGCTGCACCGGGCCTAGCTTCGTGAAGAAGCGGTGGCCGCCGAGGTCGAAGCGGTAGCCGTTGAACTCGATCGTCTTGGCGATTCCCCCGACGGAGCCGTCCGACTCGAAGACCGTTGCGGGCCGCCCACGCTTGCCGAGCAGGTACGCCGCGGTCAGCCCGGCGGGGCCGCCGCCGATGATCGCCGTGCCGATGTTGTCCGGCGTCGTCGACTCGACCGTCGGCTCTTCCTGGAGGCTGACGAGCTCCTCGACTCGATCGCTGAGCGACTCGAGCAGCGGGCCATCCGCCTCGATCACGACGGGAGCGCCGTCCTCTGCGAGCGACCGGTCGACAGCCTCCACCGTTCGCACCACGTCCAGGCCCACCTCGGCCGAAGAGGCGAGCGGCGCGCCCTCGCGGACGGCTGCCGCGAAGTCGGCAAGCTCGAGCGACAGCGGCTCGGTGGCGTCGATCCTGGGGGAGACGATGTCGCCGGTCCGGTAGCTGAGCTTGTACTCGCCGAAGCTCTCCGGATCCGGGAGGCTCGCGCCCGAGTCGAAGATCTTCACCGGCTCCGTAGCCGTGTCGTCGTAGACCACCATCTTCTTTGAACCGACGATCGCCGTCCGGCGGAGCTTGCTCGGCGCGAGCCACGAGAGCTCGACGTGCGCCAATGTCCCCGAGGGATACCGCATGTTGATGAAGCAGACATCCGGGACGTGAGGAATGACGCAGCTCCGGCTCAGCGCCGAGACCTCGGCCGGAAGCGCGCCCAGCCAGTACCGGAGGATCGAGAAGTCGTGTGGGCCGAGGTCCCAGACCACGCTCACGTCCGGCTGATGGAGACCGAGGTTCACGCGGCTCGACGAGATGAAGTAGATGTCGCCGAGCTCGCCTTCGTCGATCAGGCTCTTGATCGTCCTGACGGCAGGGCTGTAGAGGAACGTGTGTCCCGGCATCAAGACGCGGTCGCGGTCCTCGGCGAGCTCCATCAACTCGCGCACCTCGTCGCTCGACGCCGCCAGCGGCTTCTCGACGAATACGTGCTTGCCGGCCTCCAGTGCCGCCTTCGCCAGTGCGTAATGCGTCGACACCGGCGTGGCGATCGCCACCGCGTCGACGCCGTCGTCGGCGAGCAGCTCCTCGAACCGGGTGGTCGAGGAAGCCGTCGTGTAGCGCCGCTCGAACGGCTCGAGGGCAGCCGGACGCTTGTCGCAGACGTAGGCGATCTCGAACGAGTCGAGGTCGGCGAGGTTGCGGACGAGGTTCGGGCCCCAGTAGCCGACCCCGACGACCCCGATGCGTACAGGTGCGGCCATCAACCCGTCTCCCGCTTGCGGAACATCAGTTTCGGCGTGCGTAGCAGCAGGCGCAGGTCGAGCCCGAGCGACCAGCTGCGGGCGTACGTGACGTCCAGGTCGAGCGCCTCGCGGAAGGTCGAGTGAGCTCGGGCCTCGACCTGCCAGAGGCCCGTGAGCCCGGCGGGCACCAGGAACCGCTCGAAGTGGTGCGGCGCATAGAGCTCCAGCTCGTACGGAATGGCCGGCCTAGGCCCGACGAGAGACATGTCACCCCAGAGAACGTTGAGGAGCTGCGGCAGCTCGTCGAGGCTCGTCCGCCGCAGCCAACGACCGACGCCTGTCACGGCGTCGGATCGGTCCAGCTTGTAGAGGCTGCTCGCCTCGGGCGCGGCGGTCGGCGTCATGATCTCCTTGAGGTATTCGCGGTGAGGGCCGTCGTCGGTTTCCTCGCGCATCGTGCGGAACTTCAGCAGCGTGAATTCGTGCATCCCGTACCCGAGGCGCGGCTGCCGGAAGAGCGCAGGCCCTGGAGAATCGCGCCGGACGAGGAGCGCGAGGACCAGCAGCAGCGGAGCCGTCAGCGCGAGCAGTGCGATCGCGCCGACGATGTCGAGCAACCGCTTCAGCAGGCGCGAGGAGCGCGGGATCCGTGCCGGGGCAGCGCCGACGAGCGGAAGGCCCTCGATCGTGTAGACGTCCGCGGTCGGACTGACCGCCTCGAACAGGCGCGGCACGATGTCGATCTGGACGTCGTCCTGCTTGCGCAGCGCCCGGACGAGCTCGAGCACGTCCTCCTGCCGGTCCTCGGAGAAGGCAAAGATCACACGGTCTGCTTCAGTGTGCTCGACGAGGTCGACGATCTCGTCCGGCGTGCCGATCACTTCGATACCGCCGAGGTCGCCGCGCAGCTCCCTCGGGTCGGCATCGGCGAAGCCGACCAGCTTGATCCCGTACTCGGGGTGCTGGAGGACCTTGCGTGCGATCAGCTGGCCGACGTCGCCGGCGCCGACGACGATCGCGCGCTGGATGTAGGCAGGGTGCCTGCGGGCGAGCGATCGCGCGATCGAACGCATGGCGATGACGCACACGAGCGTCAGCAGCCAGAAGACCGTCAGCTTCGCCTGGTTCGGATGCGCGAGGCCGACGAACCACGAGGTGGCGAAGAACAGCCAAACGGCGACGGTTGTCAGGTGGAAGACGCTGACGACCTCGTCTGCGGTCGAATACGTCGCGCGTTCCTCGTCCCGGTCATAGAGCCCGTACAGCTTCGCGGCCACCACCCACAGCGGGAGCAGGGCGATGAAGACAACCACCTGCACGGCCACCGGCATCCCGTGCACGGGCTCGCCTCTAAAGAATAGCTCCGTGGTCGCGAAGGCGAGGGCGAGGCCGGCAACGTCCGCAGCGAGCAGGACCCGCCGCACGAGCCACCCTCGCCGCAGGCGTGTGGAGCGGGCGTCGCGGTGCAGGACCGACCTCCAGACGCCGCGCCGCCGGAGCTGCGTCGACTCGGCCGACACCTCGGTCACGCTGCGTCCGCTAGCAGCCACGATCGCCTCGGCAGCCGCTCTTCAGCCGCGAGTCTGTGTTCCGTCCAAACGGCCGCAGAGCCACTAATTTTCTCTCTCCCTCCGTCCGCGCGTGATCGCGGATCCACCATCACTTTAGGTCAGGCCTTTTCGGGCCGCAAGGCGGCCTGCTCAAGTGGCTTCCCCCGCGGCTTCGCAGGAAACTGCGCGCGCGGCGATCCTTACGGAATCATCACCTATGGCCCCGTCTCGACCTGGGGGTCGCGCCGCGGCCGTGCCTCCTGCCCTTCGCCCTGCCTCAGCTGCGTCTGAAGCCGTCCGCGCGCGCGGTGCAGGGCTACCTCGACGGCGTTCGTCTTCAGGTCGAGCACTGCCGCGATCTCGCGCGCGCTGAGGTCGGCGCCGTAGCGGAGGGCGAGCAGGTCCCGGTCACGCTCCTCCAATCCGTTGATCGCCGATGCCAGGCTGAGCCGCCGGACGGCGGATCCCTCCAGGTCTTCGGCCGAGGCGTGGTCGAGATCGTGCACGTCCGCCAGCTGCGGGCGTCGCAGGCGCGCGTCGTCGATCGACCGGCGCGCGATCCCGAGCAGCCACGCCAACGGCTGCCCGCGCGACGAGTCGTAGCTGTCGCGGTAGCGCAGCGCGCGCTCGAAAACATCGCTCGTGACGTCCTCGGCCTCGGCGCCCTCGCCGATGCGATACGCGACGTACGAGTAGACGCGTCGGATCAAGGGTGCCGGGTTCGCAAGCGGATCACGCGATCGCGTCACGGCGCGCTCCTGGAAAGCATCGTCGCGAGCAAGTCCGAGCGGGGGTAGAGCGTGAGCGCGTGCCGGAGCGCCGCGCGGCGCGCAGTCCCACGGCTCGCGCGCGCCAGGTCGTACCAGAGGCGCCAGTCGCCCGCGTCGACCCGGATCGCCTCCGCGAAGGTCGACCGCGCACGCGCCGGTAGCCCTGCCGCGAGCTGCGCGCGGCCGAGCTCGTCCAACGGGGTGGGTGACCAGGGCATCAGCCAGCGCGCGTGTCGCGCATCCGTCACGGCCTGCACCAGCGCTCCTCGCTGGCGTGCCGTGTCGCTCCGGCTCAGCGCGGCGTTCCCCAACAGCCCGATCGTGGCGAAGATCGCTGCGCAGCTCGCCAGTCCCGCTCCGACAAATCTCGCAGCCGTCGGCAGCGGGCTCGGCGGCCGCCAACGTCTGCGGAAGAGGAGCAGCGAGGTCCCGCAGAGCAGTCCGGCGAGCGTGACGGCTGGCAGCTCCCAGTCCCAGTCGACGCCGGCGTGCACGAGGAAGGCGGCGTACGCCCCCGCGGCGGTCGCCGCCAAGGGATGCCGGCGGGCGACGCGGAGGCCGGCGAGCGGCGTGAGCAGGACGACGAGCAGGAGCGCTAGCCCGACAGGGCCCAGCTCGGCGAGCGTTTCCACGTAGAGACCATGCGCGTCGTGGACGAAGCCGACGTTCTCGGGCTGGTGGACGAGGAAGTACCGCTCGTACGTTCCCGCGCCCGAGCCGAGCACCGGGTGGGCGCGCGACTGGTCCCACGCGAGGCGCCAGAGGTCGGCGCGGCCGTTGCCCGAGAAGCTGAGCAGCCGGCGGTTCAAGTTCTGCTGCGCGTGGGGCGGGGGTGCCTTGAAGGATGTGTAGGCGCGGCTGGCGAGCGTGGTCGGGCCGCCGTATCGGTCGAACGCTGCCAACGCGACGACGACAACCGCGAGCGCTACCGCGACGGCAAACGCCTGCCGCAGCAGGCCGGGTACCTCGACCCGCCGCTCCAGGAGGGCGAACGCAACGGCGACCGCCGCGTTCACGAGTGCGAGGAACGCCAGGATCGCGAGGAGCCGGTGGCCGTCATGTGCCGCACGCGCGAGCGGCGCACCGGCGTGTGTGAGCCCCCGCTGCCGCGATGCCAGGTACACGCCCAAGGCAGGGAGCGGTCCCAGTACGAGCAGCGCCGCCAGGAGCTGGAGGCGGCGCATGTCGACGACGACGGCAACCAGCAGCCCGGCAAAAAGCGCGAGCCACGCCGCGCGTCCGAAGGTGAAGTACAACGTTGGGGGCAGCGCGACGAGCAGCGCGCCGCAGAGCGCGCGTCCGCCGAGCGACCGTGCGCGTGCAGCAAATCCCAGGGCCAAGAGCAGGCCCATGGCGACGAAGATGCCGAGCCCGTTCCAGTAGCCGATCGGCTGCGCGAGACGGTAGATCGAGGTGTCGGCGCGGACGCGGATCCGGTCGGGCACGAGGCGGGTCAGCAGGCTGAACGTCGCGATGACGGCGATCGCCGCCACGACACCCGCGAGCAGGTGGCGGCCGAAACGGCCGCGAGTTAGCAGCAGCGCCGCCGCGACCACGCCGACCAACACGAGCATCCGCTCGAGCTCGAGCACGGTCGTGGGCAACGCCACCGACCAGATCAGCGAGAGCGCGAGCCAGCCGCCCAGTGCCAGAAACGCGCCCAGGAAGACGCGCTCCGCGACGTTGAGACGCACGTGGTCGCGCACGAGTAGCGCGATTGCCGCGATCCAGAAGGCGGGGACGCTTGCCCACCCCCACGCGCCCGGGAAGTACCCACCCTGCGCAGCCGCGAGACCGACTACCGGCACGAAGGCGACGAGGGCCGGGATGTAGGCGGCCATCCCTCCGAGGTCGAGCCGCCGCTCCGCACCGGCCGCAGAGGCTGTCTCAGCAGACACGGGCGCGACCTCTCCGCACGCTGCGCGCGCGGTTAGACGCGCTCGCGCTGGCCGCCGCTCTTCGACCGCGGGTCGTACACGTGCGGGTCGTAGCCGTAGCCGTAGCTGTAGCTGTCGCTGTGGGAAACGCCCGTGAGCACGTATCCGATCGCGGGCGCCGAGCAGTTCTGCAGCTGCCGCGAGAGCTCTTGCAGCTGGCGCCGGTGAATCCCCGTGTGGGTGACGATCAACATCGTGTCGATC
>Ga0163163_10004592_pt1 | contig 11792 bp, 8 predicted proteins | sample S65metaG_FD_119766 | JGI IMG/M metagenome (GOLD analysis project Ga0163163, IMG submission 119766) | Switchgrass rhizosphere microbial communities from Kellogg Biological Station, Michigan, USA - S6-5 metaG | ecosystem: Host-associated > Plants > Roots > Rhizosphere > Soil | place: USA: Michigan... | reverse complement strand
GACTAATAGGAAAGAGAGCGGGCGGAATCCATCATGGCCAGGAGCCTTAGACTCCACCAAAGGCCGAATACATTGGCGCAGACCACCCCGTCATCTCTATTTTTCGCTTGCAATTCTGCGGCGGACCATACATACCGTTAATGATGATTATCGGGCAATGAAAGGCGCCGCTTCGACGGTTTGCCGACAACACAGCCAAGTGAAACTTCCCCCAAGCGGATTTCTGGTCCGAAACCGGGAAAGATAACTTCCGGTTGTGCCGTCATCCAGGCCCCTTTTTTTATCTGCTAAACTGACCTTCCTGAAAGGCGGAACTTCATGAGATATTGCCATCTTTTGGTCTTGGTGCTCCTTGGACTCCAAAGCGGACAGGCCTGGGGGCAGTGGTTGAACTACCCGGCCAAGGGCCAGCCGCGAACGCGCGACGGGAAAGTTGACTTGAAGGCCCGGGCTCCGCGCATACGCGAGGGCAAGCCCGATCTGTCCGGAGTTTGGCGGGTCGAAAGTACGTCCATTGAGGAATGGCGCCGCCTTCTCGGCGACCGATTTGAAGCGGCGGACCGAATTCGGGTGCCCGGAATGGGTATCGGCGAAGTCTCGAAATATGGTTTCAACCTGTTCATGGATTACAAACCCGGCAATGAGCCGGCATTGCGTCCCGAAGCTCAAGCGCTCCTTCGCGAGCGCAAAGCGAGGGGGGATCTTCGCCTTACTTCAGAGGACTGCCAGCCGACTGGATTTCCCATGGCAATATTGCTCGCGCCTGTTTTTAAGATTGTGCAAGCGCCGGGAATTACAATCATGTTGCTGGAAGAAGGGAATTTGTACCGGCAGATCTATACGGACGGCCGCCCTTTGCCTACAGATCCGCAGCCTTCCTGGTTCGGCTATTCGACTGGCAAGTGGGAAGGCGACACGCTGGTGGTGGAAACAATCGGATTCAATGACAAAGCATGGCTCGATGGAGCCTTTCATCCCCGCAGCGAAGCCCTGCACATGACAGAGCGCTATCACAGGCGTGATTTCGGGCACATCGATGCCGAAATGACATTCGATGATCCGAAGACGTACACCAAGCCATTCAGCATCAAGGTAACCCACCTCTTGCAGGCTGATTCGGACATTCTGGAAAACGTCTGTGCTGAGAACGAAAAGGACCGCGTTCACATGAGGGGAGTTGATCGAGGTTTAGATCTTCGGTGATTTCCCCCGTCCCAGACAAGCCGCGACCGAAAATAATGGGCTCGGTCCGCGGCCTTCGCGCGGGGTAAATGGCGCGAAGAAGATCGAGGGAAGGAGACGTCCTACTCTCGCCGGCGGCTCAGGTCACATCAATGCTCCGACCCCCAGAGACGGCGTTTCTGGAAGTTGAGTGGCACTGATGAGAAACGCGCAAACCACCGATGTGGCCGCGTGGACTCCGGGCCACATTTTCACTTCGACGGGTTGCCGACTTCTCGTCAAAGTAGAACCGCGATTTCTGATAGCCCTCACTGTCAGCCGTGATTTCGGCAATGCCTACGAGCCGAAGCCGTACCGAGTCCTTAGCTTCGGACACGAGTCCAAGCCGTGGATGAGTCCTGAATATCCTGCTCCCGATTCACGCAAAGCCGCGACGGCATGTGATCTCGCCAGGATAAAAGCGATACTTGCGTGATGCTTGTACCACTGGGCTGGGAAAGGAGATCGCCTGGGTCGCAGAGTTAAGGCGTAAGTATATTACCGCGGCACCCCCGATGAAAACTCCTCCGATCTATTGTGCCGGATACACCGGCAGCGTGACGTGATCGCCGAAGGTTGCTTTCAATCCTTCGATCGCGCATTGCTCGTCGCCGCCTGTGCCTGCTCCGCCGCCCACGCCGAGCACGCCGATCATTTGGCCGTCGACCACGATCGGCATACCGCCCGGGTTCTGGAACAAATTCATCCAGGTGACATAGCGTGGCACGGTGGTTGGCGTGTTTCGCAGAGATGCATTGAGCACTGAGGTTGGCATCCGTGTCTTGAGTGACGTCTGCGCCTTCATCAACGCGGTGCGGATGTTGTTGTAGGCCATTCCGTCCGTGCGCTCCATGTGGACGAACTCGCCCTCTGGATCGAGGATGTAGATGGCCATGCCGCCGCCTTTTGAGATCGCCCAATCGCGGCACACTTTCGAGATCTTCTTGGCAGCGGCGAGGGAGATTTGATTAGCGTCGTACACCTTCGCCGCAGCTGCCGGACTGACAACCCACTCGGCGGGTAGCGAGCTCTTCGGCGGATTCGCGACCGCGAATTTAGGAGACGGAAGCGGCTTCGGGTTCGTGACAGGACGTTCCGGCAGATCAGGTCCCAGAGGCGGTGCGTTCTGAGCGCCAAACACTTTGGTCATCGCGCGATGTCCGCAAATCTCATCGCTGAACGCTGGAGGCGCGGCAGGTGTGCCACCTACGCCGATCACGCCAATCATCTGTTTGTTGATGATGATCGGCAGTCCGCCCGAATTCGCGAACTCGCCCAGCTGAATGTATTGAAGTTCGCGCGGCGGATCTTCGATGGAACTGTTGAGCAGCGGCTTGGAAGGACCACGGAGCTTGAGCGCCGTCTGCGCCTTCATATCCGCTGTAATGATGTTGATGTAGCCTTGGCCATCCATGCGGTCCATGTAGACGTGATTTCCGTCGTTATCGATCACGATCATGCTGATTTGGCGGTTCAAAGCCGAGGCTTCTGCCTCGCAAGCCAGCGTTAACTTCTCAGCCGTGGCCAGGTTAATGGTGGTGAAGTCGTGAAGCTTCTCGGCGTTGGCGCCAGTGACGACGTACTCGGCGGGCACGTTTTGCGCGGTGGCGATCGCAGCGCCTGCCCCGATGAGTGCGGCGATGCCCGCGTAGTGGATCACGGAACCAGCAATACGGTGGAAATCGAATCGCATCGAAATTCTCCTCAAATGATTGCCGCACGTTTGAACCCGTTAATTGGCGGCGACTTAAACAGAATACTACCGGCCGGCCGCCGGAAAGCGCAAACCGCACGTGTGCCGGTCGGGCGGGGCGCGGAAGCTTCCGATAATAGAATTATCGGCCACTTTCGCGGCGGATGGACGAGCTATTGTTTGGGCAATTGATTTTGCTGGGCCAGCTCCTGCGTCGCGGCATCAAGGAGATCCGCTTCGCCTTCAGGGCCTTCGCCACGCGGACCATCTGTTCCTCGACTTCGGCCGGACGCTTCTGCTCGATGGCTTCGCGCACGCCTGGAATCGTCTTCACGCCATATCCGGTATAAAAACCCGGCGCATAGATCAGATGCTCGAACCACGGGCGGTTCGGCAAACCTTCTGCATTGATTAACAGTCGTTCGCTTTGGATCAGCTTCGCATTTAGGCTGGCTGGCACGCGATCCCCGGACGCCAATAAAGCCGTTTCGTACCCCTCTGCAGCCCGGCTTAGCTCGTCCGCTGCGTTATCGAGGGGCGCGAAATTTATGTAAGGCGGCACCGGTTCTTTCCCAGGGGGAACCATCTTTTGTTTCGGATTCATGAGGGCGGCGAAGGTACCGTCTTCTATCTCTGCATTCTGCTCTTTGATTTCGGCTCGCTGGTCCGTTGCCAGCTTCTTCAACTCCGTGATGTACGTATGGATGGTATCGGCGAGGCCGGTGAACTGGAATGGCAACACTTCCGCATCGGCTAGACGCATCATCATGGTTCCGGCAGTTTCGGCCAGCATACGGCCGTACGCGAAATCCGTGTCCAGATAATGCGTGTAGTAATAAAAATCGTCATAGATCGAATGATATTGGCCACTGACCTCATCCTCGCCGTTGTAACCCACATTGAGACTGGCGATGCCAAGGTGATCGATAAACACTGTGTAGTCCGACCCTGATCCGAGCGCGGCCATGCGTAGGTCGGGACGCGATCGTATCTCGCCGCGCTTGTCCGCTGCCGCGCGGGATATATCCGTCAGACGACGGCGTTTCCAGACCGTCATTTTAGTCTCCGGATCTTCCACGTCCTTCATCACGCCGTTGACGAAGTTCTCTAGCGAATGCGGGAAGCACCTGAGTGTGTGGGAAGAGGGTAGCAACAAGCCGTTCGTCCCTGAGGACCTGACGTCGGAGTGGATCAGGAAGTACCTGGGCGATTAAGCGCCGCCGCCCGAAGTGCTGCAATAAGCATGCTCGGTCCGAGAGGATTGACGTTTATGCGTTACTCGCAGGTCGCTACAGCCGGTTGCTTCCCGGGCCAATATGGATATGAGCCGCAGTCGCCTTCCCCGCAACGGCCGACGTGAAGGCGTAATAGGGAATCTTTCGTGAACGCAGATACCGGCGCAGCCAAATGCCTTCCGGAGCGCGGGGATCGATGGCAACATCGATGCGCCCTCGATGATCGAACCCCAGCGCGCGATGGACCTCGGTTTCACCATCTGCGCTGATTGGCAGGCGATGATCGAACTCTGCCTCGAAAGCCTTCTCGATTCCCTGAAGATCGCGGGACTCGTCAAAAGTCCCGAGCCCTTCGAAATGCTCCATTTTGCCGATTTCGAAATTCGGAAGAATCGTCTCATGCTTAAGCGAACTTCTCGCTGCTGATGCAACCGCTTCCGCTTTCGCGAATATACGAGCTTGAGCCGACGCTAGATCGGCTTGCCGGCTGTATAATTCCGCACCTGTCGGAATTAGGTCCGGAGGCGGCGCGATACCGCTCTCGAGCAGTACCCGGATTTTTTCGATCCACGCCGTCTGGCGATCCAGTCGGCGCTGGGCGGCGCCGACGATTGCATCGTCCGTGGGGCCGTTCTCTTCCGCAAGGAGCGGAGGAACGGCGCTCTCTAAAATCACTTTGTCCTTCGTGTCCTCCAGGTCCCGTTCTGCCGAATCCAGCCGGATTCTCGGTTCAGCTCCGATGTCGACCATCGCCTTGATTTGTTCGACCTGTCGTCGTGCCACTTCGATGCGGCGGGCGGCGACTTCCGCTTTTAGATCGACGGGTGCTTGAGCGGAAAGCGCCGCGGGTATGATCCACGAGATCCATGCCAGCCACGTTGACAGTACTTTGATCCGCCGCATCACTTTTTCAGCTTTTATTCTTGCTGCCGGGTGGCCGTCCCCGTCTCTTTGTCTTGCCTTTGACAGCAGCCATCCAGGCCGGAGGTCGTCCGCGTCGTTTCTCTGATCGAGCCGCAAGGCGTTCCAGCACAATTATCGCTTCACCGATCTGTTCGCGCTCTTGGCGGAGGTCGGAGAGCATCTTCAAAATGTCCATGACGGAAGGATAACGCAAGGCCGGCCGCGAACTGGGGACTCTCAAGGTATAGCTGGCTGTAGTGAGTCGATTTCCCGCCGCAGAACTTGCTCTACGGCCGCCGCTACGCCAGCCATGGGTCTAAAGACTCGTGTTTGCCCGGGACTGTAAACTGTGGCCGCGAGCCGCACTTCGTCAAATCCATTTGTACGATTTACGATAAACTTGGCCCATACGAGATCCTCGCGCCAATCGTCGCGGTATTCGACGCGAGTTGGACTTGGATTGCCCAACGATTCCTGAGAACGGTCGACCGCCAAGGTCGACCTTACGCGGGCAAGTCGTCTCTCCCCCTATGCCTCCACCGCCGAGATACCGAGTCGTACCGTCCTGAACCAATACCTATTAGACAGAAACAGTCCGGCCGGGGGTGGGGGTACCTCAAAACCCAGAGAGCCCCCGGGCCTCTTGGAACGCGCACCTGGGAACTGCGGCGAAGTTTTGGCTCTAGAAACATTTTCTTCCATTTGTGTTCCAGGGCTGCCGTCGGGCGATTAGCCTCGGATCGGATTTGTCCAACGTTGGACGAGCGATAGAAAAGAGACGTTTAGCCGGCGAATTTGTCTGTCACCGCGACTAGGCCGTGACTGTTAGGCGCGTCGAACGCACTGTGGCCGCTATTGGGAGTGATAACTAAACGGGTTTCAGCCATGCACGGTAGAGCGCTCTGCGCTCTCCTGGGACGCTGGCCGACTCCTCGGAAGTAATCATACCCGCCTTCCTCTTACGCCGGTTGGGGGTCGCCTCGTCGGATTGATGGGGAGAAGGCTGTTCTCGCCAGCTATCCCTCCGCCCTGCGGGTTGATGTCCCACAACCAGACTTCCTGGAGTACCTTCCGGTGGTCGGGCACATCCCTCGTTTTTGCCGCTAAACTCTGTGAAAAGGAGCAGAATCAGATGATCAACGGCGCGCATATAGTCGTCTACAGTAAGGACTCAGAGGCCGACCGCAACTTCTTTCGCGACGTACTTAGGTTTTCGTCTGTAGACGCCGGTGGCGGATGGCTGATCTTCGGTCTTCCTAAGGCGGAATCGGCCTTCCATCCCGCCCAGACAAACGACCGGCATGAGCTCTACTTCATGTACGACAACCTCAGGACCGAATTGAAGCACTACGCGCGAGGGGTGTCGAATGCTCAATGTTGGCCGAGGAGCGCTCCCATTCGAGCGCCACCCAGCCTAGCGTCACGCGCAGCAGGCCATTTCCGTCCCCGTCCGCCTTCATGGTGTAGGCACAGCCCAAATCCACGGCGGTACTCGCGGGAGTATCCACGAAAAAGAGTCGGGGCGGGGCCGAAACGCTGGCGCTAATCTCACCGTGCGCAAGCTTCAACCGCTGCTCGCTCGGACGCGATGCCACCATCCGCAAGCGTGTGTTCGGCGCAACTTCTTCTGTTCCAATATCACCTACGGCGATACGTGCCCGCGACGACGCGTCCGTTTGCAGCCATTCGCCCAGCTCGATCTTGCCGTGTTCAATGAGCCTAGATCCGACGGAGGGCGTGCCCTCCAGACGCACGACATCCCACGCGGCTTTCGGCGCTCTCAGGGCATACCAAGTGAACACGCCTACGCCGAGCGCAGCCGCCGCGGCAAGTCCGATCGCCCACATCGAGGGTCGAAAAACTCGTTTCGGTTTTATCCCGGCGTCCAGCGCCGCCTCAATCGACGTCCAGATCGAATCTGGCGCTTTCACCAAAGGAAGATTTCCGAACTCCTCGTTCATCATGGGGTCCTTCATCTCAAAGACTCCAGTTTCCGCGCCAGCATTTTGTGGCCGCGATTCAACCGTGAGGCCACAGTTCCCATCGAGCAATTCATTGCCGCCGCCATCTCTTCGTAGGAAAGGTCTTCGAAGTAACGCAGTAGGATCGGCAGGCGGAACTTCACTGGCAGCGCCGACAAGGCGACCAGCACCGAGCGCGCGGTCTGTTGGCGGGCAAAATTCTGCTCTTGCGAATCCGGCTCGGTAAGAGCATCGTGGTTGGCGCTGTTCGCCGATAGTTCACGTGGTTTGGCGCGACGAGCTTCATCCATACAGGCGTTCACAACGAGCCGGTATAGCCATGTGGAAAACCCTGCGTCGCCCCGGAACTGTCCGACGCTGTGCAGCATTTTCAGGAACACCTGCTGGGTTATGTCGCTGGCGGCGGCTTCATTTCCGTGGAAGAAGTACAGGGCGATAGAATACACCTTGTCCTTGTAGGCCTCATAGAGCGCACGAAAGGCGTCTCGATCGCCGCGGCGGCAAGACTCGATGATGTCAGCGGCGATCTCGCGATCCCTCAGACCGGTCACCATCTTTTTAGACGGACCTCCCCTCCAGTTTCTTCCAATCCTGACGAAAATACTGGCGCCCTGGAATGTTCGCGGCCAAGCTCGAATTTCGCTGATGTCACCGCCTCACAAGAGGTAATGTCCCCAGCAAAGGCCCGAAGTCGGCCCTAGGAAGTCCACGACGATTCCAAGTTCCAAACGGAACTCGATCCAGCTCCAGTGCCGTTCATCCAACGAATCCTCCTATTAGGTAAAAAAGGTTGGGGGAGTGGGGGGGCAACTTCAAATCTAAAGAGACACCCGGGTTAGCGTAGAATAAATTCTCGCACTTCATCGATTATGGTTGGCGGTGTTCTCCCCTGCAAGACTATGCTTGCCGCTATATTACTCTTCGGACTAATTTCGCCGGTGTGCGCACAAAGCGAAGATCAGACGCCTGAGGATGTGGCCCCGAACGATAACCCGGAGAGGTTCAAGTGGAAGACTGCGCTGGCACAGTCGGGCATTCTTTTGGGCGTGCAACATGCAGGCCGTATGGTGCAGAGCAAAACTCGCCGTGAGTTGGCCGGCCCTTTCTGGAGCGACTACCTTGAATCGACGTCGAGTATCCACACCTGGAACGATGAAGACGGCATCGCGACAAATTACTTCGGGCATCCGGTCATGGGCGCGGTTGCAGGATACATTCAGATATTCAACGATCCACGTGGACGGCGACTCGAATTCGATCTTTCGTCCACACAATACTGGAAGAGCCGCCTGAAAGCTTTGGCGTGGTCAGCAGCGTATAGTACCCAATTCGAGATCGGCCCGATCAGCGAAGCATCGATCGGGAATGTTGGGAAGCATCCTCCCGCGATGGCCGTAACTGATTTGGTGGTGACCCCGCTTGGTGGATTCACCATGATTCTACTGGAGGACTACCTGGACAAACGTTTCGTGTCCCGCTTGGAACGCTGCGGCGGCATGAAGGCGCGTGTCTACAGGATTGTCTTGAACCCGAGCCGCTCCATCGCCAACATGCTTCGCTGGAAACGTCCGTCATACCGCGATAACAGGCCCCTCTGATGTGCTGAGAGATTCTACGGCGCCGGGCGCTCGAACCGGCGTTTTTCACCCTGGATACGCCGAACCCGAGGGGAGCACAACCTGAGAGTGCCGTTCTTGGCCTGAATACCGTAAACTACAACTTCCGTCCCGACCGGCTACTACGTTGGGCGTGCCCGCTTCGATAATCTTTGAGTCTTGCCATCCTACCATTTCACGTCAATATGGAACCACGAGTGGGGATCAATTAAATCCCACTTCCGTGCGACGCCCTTGAAGTTGATCGGCTTGTTCAGATCAAATTCGGCGGGAAAGGTCGATGCCCAATGACTTGCAGCAACCATCGCGTGGCGCATTGAAACTAAAGCTTACGCGCAAGTCGCCGTCGACGCTCATGCATTGCAGGCGTATGACTGCATGGATTTGACGTGGAAACTCACTCCCTTTTGGTTATTGACTCCATATGCCAAAAGTGATAGATTCCCCACGCGTTAGTACTTCCATCATCTAGGAGGTCGGGGATGCCCTTCAGATTTGTGTGGTATTTTGCTGCGTTTACGGTCGCGATTGCTTTTATTTCCATCGCGGGCTCGCCTCTCTACGGACAGATTTCCAGCGGGACCATTGTGGGCACAATCGTTGACCAAAGCGGTCAGTCCGTGCCGAACGCCAAGGTGGAACTTTTCAACGAGGACACTGGCAACATCGACCGAACGATCACTACCGGTGAAAACGGCGGTTTCCTGTTCGCGTCCGTGAGTCCCGGTAAATATACGGTGAGGGTAGAGGCCGGGGGGTTCCAAAGGTTCGAGCGCAAGGAGAACAATCTGGTTTCCGGCGACCGGCTGTCGCTGGGCGACGTTCAATTGAGCGTCGGCGCACTGACCGAGACCATCAGCGTTGTGGCACAGGGCGCGCAAGTGCAGACGGCGAGCTCGGAAAGCAGCACCTTGATCACCGCGCAGCAGCTCGATACCATCGGACAAAAAGGGCGCACGATCACCAACTATCTGCTGCTGCTGCCGGGTTTCAATACCAACCTGGGAACTCTGGATGCAGCCACAAGTTTTATAACAGTGCCCAACGCCAACGGTCTATCCAACCTGATGACGGTCATTTCCATCGACGGCTTCCAAGGGGGAGATACAACCTCTCCGCAACTGTTCGTAACCAACATCAACCCGGACGCCATCGGGGAGATGACCATCATGACGAACAACTATCAGGCTGAGTTCGGCCGCAACGGTGGGGCGTCCGCCAATATTATCACCAAGAGTGGAACGCGGGATTTCCATGGCACCGCCTATTACTACAAGCGCCATGAAATGTTTAACGCCAACGATTTCTTCCTCAACCGGGCTGGCAGGCCGAAAAGCATCTATCGCTTTGAAACTCGGGGCTTGTCGATCGGCGGACCAGTGGTCGGGATCCCCTATACACGCGGCCGGGACAAGCTGTTTTTCTTTTACAACTGGGACCAGAATCCGAGCTTGCAAAAGACACGCGTGATCGCGACACTGCCCACACTAGCCGAACGCAATGGCGACTTTTCGAAGTCTCTGTCGCCGTCCGGAGCGCTCATCGTAGTCCGCGATCCGACCACGGGCGTGCCTTTCCAAAGCAATCTTATTCCGGCTAACCGAATCAACGCGAACGGACAGCGGCTTCTCAACATATTCACGCCGCCGAATCAGTTGGATCGGTCCATCACGTCCGGCGCGTACAATAACGACACGCTCGCCGTGAATGCGTTTAAACGGCTGCAGCACATTTATCGGATCGATTACCGGCCTAGTGAAAAGGACTCCATCAACTTTCGGGGAGCGTACTTTGTCACTGCAAACGACGCCGAGATAGCCATGAATCAACCCGCTACAGGTATCGGATGGAACTTCTCTGAGCAGACTTTCAGGGCTCCCAATAAGACCTGGGTAATGGGCTGGACGCACATCATCTCCCCGCGAATTGTGAATGAATGGACGGGAGGCATTCGCCGTCCGCGCGAGTTCTTTATTCCAAATCCACGCGGCGAATTCGCGCAGCGCAAAACCTATGGCCTAACCATCGGGCAGTTCCAACCCGTCAAGAACCCCCTGGGCGTTCTGCCGCTGGTAACCTTTGCTGGCGGCGGTCTCCAAAATTTGCCCAACTTCGGCAACTTTGGGGGGGGCAGGTATGGCTACACCGACGGCGCCAATGGATACGGAACGGAAGCCGACTTCACGTATTACTGGCAGGACAACATCACGATCAACAGAGGGAACCATACCTTCAAAGGCGGCATCTACTTCGAGAAGCAGCGGGAAACAGAAGGTCCTGGCCTCGGCCAAAACCCGTTCGGAAACTTTGATTTCGGTGTAGACGCCAACAACCCGAATGACGCGCGCCACCCTTACGCCAACGTGCTGCTGGGTAACTTCCGCAGTTACACAGAATCGCAGCTACGCGAACGGCCTGCCGCGGTTACCAGCCAGTTTGAATGGTTTGTTCAAGACTCCTGGAAAGTAACCAAGCGCTTGACTCTCGATATCGGTGTGCGATCCGTCTATTTCACGCCTTACTACGCCTGGAACGGGAAGGGTACGGCTTTTGTCAGCGCTAAGTACGACCGGAGCCAGGTGCCCGCGATTTATCAACCGGCGCTCATCAATGGAAGTTTGTTCGCTCTGAATCCGCTCAACAATGCGACAGCGAGCGCCTCACTGATTGGCTTCTACGTGAACGGAGCCCCGGGAAACCCGGGTATTGGGACAACCACCTCAAAGGATCCTAGCATTCCGCATGGATTCATCAACCAGGATGGCTGGCATTTCCAACCCAGGTTTGGTTTCGCCTACGACGTTTTCGGCAACGGCAAGACCGCCATCCGCGGCGGCTTTAGCGCGCAGAACCAGATATTGCGCTATGCCAACCGGCCGGCCTCGGCGCCGATTAGCTACGACCCGGTTGTGTTCTGGGGCAACCTGGACACGTTCCTAGGCGCCGCGGGCAGCATCGCTCCTGGCAACACTTTTTCGTTCGAGCAGAATAAACCGACGCCCGTCATTTACAACACCTCGCTCGGCGTGCAGCGCGACGTCGGCCGCCAGACCATCGTGGATGTTAAGTACGTATCGACGCTGGCGCGCCACTTGGCCACATTCCGCGAGCTCGAGGCGCTCCCCTACGGCACCCGTTTTCT
>Ga0163163_10004590_pt1 | contig 11793 bp, 8 predicted proteins | sample S65metaG_FD_119766 | JGI IMG/M metagenome (GOLD analysis project Ga0163163, IMG submission 119766) | Switchgrass rhizosphere microbial communities from Kellogg Biological Station, Michigan, USA - S6-5 metaG | ecosystem: Host-associated > Plants > Roots > Rhizosphere > Soil | place: USA: Michigan... | reverse complement strand
TGCGCCAGGTACCACCAGCAAACGATACTTCGCTCCTGTTGATAATGCTATATTTCCATTTTTCACTTTGGAAAGATTCAAAAGGGCATCGGCATTGTACGAATCATATGCATATCCATGCAAAGCATCAACCCAATCCGCAGCATCGGTAACGTTGGCCGATGATGTTACACCGGCAGGTATATGTTGCAATGGCTGTCCTTGATTCTTCAAACGCTTCTCTTCTCTTTCAACAATTTGTTTTCCAAAAATGCCGGGCAATACCGGTACCAATCGATCAGGAAGAATAGCACGTCGTGGAAATTCATCTCCGGTGAAAGCTGCAATATCAGTCACAGGTTTTCCAAACTGCAAAAGAGTTTGACAACGCTTTGCATAATCAACCCAAGCTTTCGCTTGTTTCCACCACGTTTGATCTCTTTGAAAATACAATCCAATCGGGTCCAATGTCATTCCCGGTTTTTTATCCATCCATGGATTGTGCATGAACACATGATACACCAAACGATTTATTCCAAGCGCAAAATTTCTGTCGGCCAATGTTTTCAACATACCGGGATGTTCATCCCATGCCATTCGTAATTCTGTAAACCCCTCTGCCTGCACAATATTTTTCCCATAAATGTGTGCCCCTGAAATAGCATCCAGCATGTCGTTTGGTTTATCATGGGTTGGACTGCGCAACCAAAATTCTCCCATGGGTACATCAACCGATTTGTAATGCAGCATGCCATCGCTTTCCATGGTCGGTGCCACGCTTTCTGCTGTGAACTGCACTCCTTTTTGATGTGCCAATTCTGCAAGTGTCCGATAAAATTGATCATTGACCAGTTCAGAAATTGTTTGTCTTACATCGTGAAGAATTCTTTCCGATGAATCTGCAGATCCTATTGGAATGCCCGCGATTACGGGCAGATACTTATACAGATCATAACCTCTCCTGTTTTTAAATTCATTTCGAAAAACCGGCGACCAGTTTTGACTTCCACACTCCCAGCTATCCACATGAAAAAATTGAAGAACCTGTTTTATTGTCGTGCCATCAACATGATTATAAAACTCGCCAAACCATTTATTGAATTGTAGTGTTATAGCAGCAGGATTAAACTTATCACATTCCAAACCCTTACCGCCACCTGCTGTTTCATTGCGGTGGCCAGTGGAAGTATGCCCCACGCGAAGGATCGTCCACTCACCCGCAGGAACGTTCCAATTCAATCGTCCCTTATCATCCAGCTTATTGGTGAGATCAATGATTTTATTTGATGCAACGCATACATCATTTGGCAACTGGTCCTGAGTTGTGTATTGACTGATTCGCCATACGCTTCCATTTTTTCCTTCGTACTGGTCAACTTTTGCTTCGCCTGATAATTCAAGCCCAGCCAGTTTTAATGATTGCTTCCACTTGGCTGCGTCCAGGTCTTCTGCGCCTGGCTCAGAACCTTCATTGTTATGGACAAAACGAAAATATTTTGCGGTAGTTGGTTTAATTGAATGAGTATAGTCTGCATCCCAATCCTGCCATCCGTGACGGGGAGATTCCAACCTTGTTATAGTTGTAAAATCTTCTCCATCATTACTCGTTTGAATGATCAGCCGGTTGGATTGATAATTGTTGCGACTGTGAATGATAATAGAACGACAGGTGAAAGGTTGCTCAAATTCGTATTGAATCCAGCAGGGTTCATCAGAAGAAAAATTCTTTGTATTATTTGGATCGATGAGTAATTGTGCAATAGAATCCTGTTTGCTGGCAGTTATTTTTGGTTTAACAGTTCTTGTGCTAACACCTGCATCTTTTGTAGAAGGGAACGCAAACACGGCAATGTCTTTGTAGTAGTTTTCCAGCGTTTCAGGTTGTTCCAGGATTTCATTGAACAACTTTCCTCCAATGATTTCTTGTTGTGACCATACAATTTTTTGCATTGAAAGTTCGGGGGTGATCCACGGGCCGCCTGCAAGTGCAAAACCATCGCTGGCATGAATACCTAATTTGATACCCAATCGTTTTGCTTCCTTGAACGCATGATTCACCATTGCCCACCATTGTGGTGATAGTTGTTCTACGACGGAATCCATTAAAGGCGGATTGGTTGGTCCTTTAATGGGCATCAAATAGGCGCCACCGATGCCCGCTTCCTTCATTGCTTGTAAGTCCGCAGTAATGCCTTCTTTGGAAATACTTGCTTCATACCAATACCAAAACACCCAGGGGCTTGCTGATGGAGGCGGCGATTGAAATGCTTTTCGTAGTTCGGTTTTGGGAATGGTTTGGGAGAACAGTTGTGAGAAACTGAATAAGAAGACAAGAAATGCGAGTATTATTTTTTTAAATTGCAATGTTGATGTTTGCCTTTAATTCAATTTTTTCTATTTACGATCTAATTGCTACTATCAACGCCAGTTGTGTCACTCACTGCATCGTGCGGTAATTCTATTGTACATAGTTCAATCATTCATTTCTCAGTAAACATTTCTCAAATCACAAAGCACAGATCCCTCGTGCCTCGGGATGACAAGGACGAGTCATTACTGATTTTACGCTTACAATTGCTTGAGTGTTTATAACCAGTAAACACTGGTTGTTTGTCATCCCGAGGCACGAGGGATCTGTGTGTTGTACTATAAAGCATGGCTGAAAACAGTTTAGAGTGATTGTGTCCTTGATCATAAGCGATTAGGACGTACAAGAGTGCGACGCAACAGACGATCAATAGTAGCAAGGATGTTTGGCTCATAATAATTTTTCTAAACCAATTCAACCGGTTTTTCATGAATCTTCACCTTATAACCCTTCACTCCAAAATAAATAATAACCAAATAGCAAATCAATGGAACAATATATCCCGGCTGGATCTTATCACCATTCAAATCAATGATCCATGCCATGAGATAAGGGTAAATGGCACCGCCGATGATTGACATCACTAACAGCGAACCGCCAATTTTGGTGTCCTCTCCTAATTCCACCAATCCCAATGAAAAAATGGTTGGGAACATGATGGACATAAAAAATCCCAATCCGCCCAGTGCATAAACAACATATCCGCCTTTTCCTAAAATTGCAATCAAACATAAAATAGTACACAGCACGGCATAAATGGTGAGTAGTTTATGACGGGCAACAAATTTTAATAGAAAGGTTCCGAAAAATCGACCTCCCATAAATAGCAAACCATAAATACTTAAATAGTACCCAGCTGTTTTTTCATCCAGGCCTCCACCTTGTTTCGCCATTCGAATGAAAAAGCTGGTGACACAAACCTGTGCTCCAACATATGCAAATTGTGCAATCACAGCCCATTTAAGATGCTTATGCCTGAAGGCCTTTACGAATTGCGAAAAGCGAGCTGTCTTTGATTCTGATTTCACTTCAGGAAAATGAAAAAATTTAAAAAGAATGGCAACAAGAATAAGAACTCCTGCAAAAATCAGGTAAGGAAGTTTTACAGATGACGCTTCTGAATTGAGATAAGCTATTTTTTCTGCAACAGGCATTGCAGTTAATTCATCTTTGCTGTGTTCAACACCTGATAAAATAAAAGCCGTACCTACTAAAGGAGCTACAAATGCTGCAAGTCCGTTAAAAGAAGCCGCAAGGTTCATTCTAACTCCTGATGTTTCTGCAGGGCCAAGAACTGCGGAATAAGGATTGGCTGCTGTTTCAAGCGTTGCAATACCGCAACCAATAATAAACAATGCTAAAAGAAACAATTCGAAACTTCGTGCGTTGGCGGCCGGGACAAACAAAAACGCTCCGATTGCTGCAACAAGCAGCCCGAAAACAATTCCTGTTTTGTAACCCCATCGCTTTAAAAACATTCCGGCAGGAATAGCCATCAGGAAATAAGCTAGAAATACCGCCGTATCAATCAGTGCAGATTGCCGGTTATTCAACTCACATGCCTTTTTCAGGTGAGGAATTAAAATGGAATCAAGGTTATGAACCATACCCCACAAAAAAAACAGGGAGGCGACGAGGATAAACGGAATAAGAAACTTGTTCTTATTTTTTGAAACCGGCTCGTCTAAAGCAGATTGTATTACAGATTCAACGGGTAGTTGTGCCATAGCAGTTTTCGTTAGTTTTTGTTTTCTTTCCTTTTTGCCAGTAAAATATGATCACATACCAGCACGACTTCTCCATGTTGGTTGATTACTTCTACGTGTTCGGTCACGGAACCATATTCCGGTTTCTTTGCATCGGATTTATCAGAGATGGTGACTTCAGAATGAATGGTATCGCCAATGTATACCGGCTTTATGAAACGTAACCTATCATAACCTTTTGAGAATGCTTCCGGGTTAATTTCAGATGCTGTGAGGCCAATGCCAATACTAAAGATCATTGTCCCATGCGCAATTCTTTTTTTGAAGGGTTGTGTTCTACACCATTCTTCATCCATGTGATGGGGAAAGAAATCGCCGGTATGCCCGGCATGAACTACAAAATCAGTTTCAGTGATCGTGCGCCCCAACGTAGTCCGCTTTGAGCCTAACTCATACTCTTCGAAAAAGATAGATTTGAAATACATCCTGAGATATTTTATTAACACGAATTAATACCGAACGTCATTGGTAGAATTAAATTCGTGTAATTCGTGTTATTCAATTAACATCACTCATGAAAACGTTCTGCCACCACCACACCCCCGTTATCACTCGAAATGTATGCACTTTCCACAACTGCCATTGTTTTTATTACATCTTCAACACTGGTTGGTAAAATTGCCGACGACCCTTCCTTATAACGCATTAAACTGGACATGGTTCCAATGAATGCATCAGGAAACCATGAGCCCTCTAACTGTACTGATTTCCATTCAGGCTTTCTTCCTTCTTCCAATAAACAATATTCAAACAAATCCGCCACGCCATGAGGATAATCCATCAGCAAACCCATTTTTGCTTTGATGGCTCCTTTGGTTCCCTCCCACTTGATAAAGCTCTCTTCATTATGCGCACCAAAAACATGGTCATGGTTGGTATTAATTACAGCATGGATAGTATCACCATAATCAAATAAAATCGTGGATCTTGTTGAAGACAAAGTTTTAGCCGGGTGTCTCAGGGTTTTTGCCATTACTGTTTTTGGATCGCCTAAGAAGGAACGTATCAAATCAATGTAATGGATGCTGTGGTACTGAATTTCCAGGCGCGGATGAACCATCACGTGCGGGAACAATTCCCACGGTGTTTTTAATGTTACTCTTACCTCCATATCATATACATCACCAATGAATCCCTGCCTGATCATGCTTCTTGCTGCACTAACAAAGGGAGCAAAACGCAACTGGCAATTAATAGCTGCCACCAATTTTTTCCTTTTGCATACAGATAAAATTTCTTTACTCTGCCAGAAATAATCTCCCATTGGCTTTTGAATTAGTACTGCGCTGCCATCAGGTAGTTTCTCAAGTGTCTCGACAAATTGAGCTGGCATGATGGTAACGTCATATACTGCATCCGCAGGCGCTTGCGATACCGCTTCTGCCACATCATCATAAACATTCGGAATTTGAAAACGGCTGGCCAGTTCCTCTGCTCTTTCTTTTGTACGGTTGGTAATACCAACTACATGAAACCCTGCCTTCTTATAAGCCGGTAAATGTGCATCATTTACAATTCCGCCGGCACCAATTATAACAATGGGAAAAGGATGCTGTGGCAATACAGGTTTATAGTCAATATTCATTCTCTGTTCTATATATCACAAAAAAATTGCTAACTAAAAATAAATGTAGCGCTATATTATATATCGATCTAAGTTTTATAATTTTCATTATACAATTGAAAATTGTTTTCAGAACTGTTTAATTTTTCAAAATGAAAGAAAGCCCTGTAGCCGGTTCGTATAAAAACATATGGCATGGTATAGGCCGTAAACGCATTGAGATACCGAAATCGGTATTGAAATCAAAAGTGCTGAGTAATCAGATCCTGCAACAACTATACATTGCAAGTCTTGGCTATTACCCGCAAGCGGCAGCACACTATACTTACAGAAAAAAAGGCCTTCCTGAAAATTTTATTTTTTATTGTGTTGACGGGCATGGATGGTATAAAATTGAAAAAACAACCTACCAGGTAGGCCCAAATGAATTTTTTATTCTTCCCAGGAATATAGAGCATGCCTATGGAAGTGATGAAAAAAATCCATGGAGTATTTATTGGATCCATTTTGGTGGAGAAATGCTTTCTTATTTCAACAACATGCCAGCGGTACAACAACATTTTCATCCCTTGCACATAAAAAGTAACGATTACATCATTTCACTTTTCTCAACCATTTACAGTACACTGGAAATGGGTTATAGCATTGACAACCTCACATTTTCAAGCATGTGCCTGAATCATTACCTCACGTTGTTCATTTACAACGAAAAACATTTTGCGATAGACAGCAGTAAACGCGATCTCATAGATGATGTCATTATTTATATGCAACAACACGTTCATGAGGATCTTTCTTTACAGGATCTGTGTGATTATGCCCATTATTCTCCTTCCCGGTTTTCAAGCCTGTTCCGCCAAAAGACGGGTTATGCACCAATTGATTACTTTATCCAGTTGAAAATGCAAAAGGCAAGTCAGTTGCTTGATTTTACTACCCGCTCCATAAAAGACATTGCCTCAACTTTTGGATTTGATGATCCGTATTATTTTTCAAGGAGATTCACAAAGGCTATCGGCATGTCACCCAAGAAGTACCGTTCTATAAAGAAGGATTGACAGGTGTGAATTACCTACGAACAATAGATTCAAAGAACTATTTTATAAATTATAAAACGCAACAGCGTTCTCATAATAAACTTTATTGCGTTGCGGTGCATCTAACAATGAATCAAGCAGGTTCCTGTAAATTTTCCAGGTTTGCGAATAACTACCTGCCAATAATGAAACCGGCCAGTCGCCGCCACAAAAACATCTTTCAACACCAAAATGTTCCAATATAAATTCAACATAGGGTTTAATATCGTCCCTTGACCATCCTTGTTTTTTTGTTGTAGTACCAAGTCCCGAAATTTTTGCATAGAAATTTTTATTCATTGACGCTTCTTTCATCAATTCACCCCATCTTCCAAATTTTTCACCGGTTGCAATCGGGGGCTGGTTCAGGTGATCGAAAACCATTTTTAGTGAAGGCAGTTTCTCTGCAACCTTCAAAGCCGTTTCAATGTGTTCAGGAAGAACACCAACAACATCATACGGCAAACGGTGATTGGAAAGTATTTGCAGGCTTTCGATGACCTCTTTTTGCAGCAGCCACCTGGCGTTGGCTTCATCATGAATCAAATGACGAATTCCCTTGAAATATTTCTGATTAGCATATTTTTTATTGAGAGCTTGCGCCGTTCCTGAAGGGTCTGACAATGGTAACCATCCCACCACACCTTTAATCCATTCATTTTTTCCGGCGACTTCAAGCATCCAGTCTGTATCTTCAAAATTATTGGCTGCCTGCACCAACACACCGTCCGTTACCCCAGCCGCAGGTCGCTCCTCTTTCAGTTCCTCGATATCATAAGTTCTGTTGAGAATGGATGTATCACCATTCAACCATGCGTATTCGGCTCGGTCAAAATTCCAAACGTGAATATGTGTATCAACGATGCGTTGTTGCATTGTTGCTTCTAATTTTTTACCGGTATTGATTGCAATATGAATTCTTCCTCTATCTGCCTGTTGTGCTCACCCAGCATAGGCGCTCCCCTGTGGGACAACAATAATTTGCCATCAACACGTATGGGACAACGTGTTGTTGTGATCTCAAGACCATTGCCTGTTTTCACTTTCAACTCCATATCCAACACTTTATAACCTTCTTCCTGGGTCAATGCATCGTAGTCCAGGACTTTTGCACACCATATATCTGCCGGTTCTAAAATATCCAACCAGCTTTCTGTACGACATCCAAGCAAATGGTCGGCTAAAATCTTTTTAATTTCATCCCTCTTGTTGAACCAGTCTTCAGGTTTTGAATATTTTTTCAACTCCTCGCATTTCAGCAATTCGCCAAGTTGTACAATATCACCCATTGCTAAAGCCAGGTAGCCATTCTTTGTTTTGTAAATGCCATAGGGTGCTGCAATATATGCATGACCATTGTTTACAGAACTTCTTACAGGCAACTCATTTCCATCGTTATAAAAACAAGTCAATACTTCAAATTGGAAATCCAGGATGCTTTCAAACATACTCACTTGCACCAATGCACCCTCGCCCGTGATTGCACGTTGATACAAAGTTGCCAATATACCCTGCGCCAAATGAGCACCAGCTAAAATGTCTACCACAGCCACACCCATTGGTGTTGGTGTTGTATCATTGTTATTGCTCAACCATGTTAACCCTGAAACTGATTGCAACAACAAATCCTGTCCGGGCAAATCCTTCCATGGACCTTTTTCGCCGTATCCGTTGATCTCTGAATAAATTATGGACGGATTAATTTTTCTCACAGTATCGTAATCAAGCCCCAGCCTTTCCATCACACCTGGGCGAAAATTATGAATGAGAACATCCGCTTCATTTATTAAAGTCTTCACTTTTTCAAGATCAATAGCATCCTTTAAATCGGCAGCATAACTTTCTTTATTTCGGTTGATAGCATGAAAAATGGTTGATTCACCTTCCAGGTGAACATCAGAAACGTACAGTTGCCTGCAAATATCGCCGGTAGCCGGTTTTTCAATCTTTATAACCCGTGCGCCCATATCGGCAAGCCGTAAGCCCGCCGAAGGACCTGAAAGAAACTGGCTAAAATCAATAACAACAATATCTTCTAACAATTTCATGTTTTACCCTTGAAATAATTCACTTAAAAGTTTTTCGTTTTGCTGGCCCAATGCAGGAGCGGGTTTTGGCGAAACCAGCTTTTCACCGTTGATGCGGATAGGACACCTGGTTGTTATAAATTGTTTTTGCTTGAAAGAGATAGTTTGCTCCATTTCCAAAACCTTATAGGCTTCATGGTTTGTCATCTGCCTCCAATTGAAAACTTCAGTAGACCAGATAGTATGCGCCTGCAATTTTTTTATCCAGTAAGATGTGGGCTGTGTCGATAAATGTCTGTTCAATGTGTCTTTTATTTCGTCTCTTTTTCTGAAGGCATCATGTTGATTATATTTTGAAAGCTCCTCGCAATTCAATGCCACTGATAATTTAGACAATGCAACCATGGCGATACCCAGGAAGCCATCTGCAGTTGAATAAATACCATACGGTGCACTTAGTAAGGTATGTCCATTGTTATTTTTGCTTCTTTGTGGCATCTGCCTGTTTGTAAAATAGGTAGTCAGTAATTCAAACTGAAAATCCAATAATGATTCTAACAGACTTACTTCAATCAAAGCACCAATTCCTTTTTTCTGCCGGCGAATCAATGCCGCTAAAATTCCCTGTGCTAAATGTGTACCACTAATGATGTCGGCAATTGCAATTCCGAAAGGAACCGGGTCATGGTCTTTGTCGCCTGTAGTAAATGCCAGGCCTGATAAAGATTGTAATAATAAATCTTGTCCGGGTTTGTTTTTCCATGGCCCTTTTTTGCCGTAACCAGTTATTTCGGCGTAAATAATTCTTTCATTTATTGTTTTTACAGCGGTGTAATCCAATCCAATTTTTTCCATGATGCCTGGCCGGAAGTTGTGTGTGAGCACATCAACTTTAGTTATCAGTTTTTTAATAATCTCCAGGTCTTCCGGATTTTTTAAGTCAGCGGTAAAACTTTCCTTATTGCGGTTAATTGTATGAAACAAAAGACTGCTTTCATCCAACCATAAATTTTTAATGGCAAGCTGCCGGCATGCATCACCTTTTCCTGGTCTCTCAATTTTGATGACCCGTGCACCAAGATCAGCTAATCGCAAACCTGCGGAAGGTCCGGATAAATACTGGCTGAACTCCAATATAGTTAGCCCTTTTAGTGGTAAATTTTTCATGCTATAGTTTTACTAAGGTGCGGCTGTATACTATGTTGATAGATTTGATTCATTTTATCCAAAACGTTACCTGCACTTCCGCCATTCAATAAATATTGATGCAATGGTTCGCCGGCATGGTCCTGGAAATATAAATAGCCATTATAGCGCGGACGCATGTAACCGTTCTCCATTACGGGAAGCACGTTTTTGAAAAAATCATTGCACAAAAAATTAACTTCCTCACTAACCCATGCAGATTTGTGTCCCGGCTGTCCACCATGTTGTGCATAAAAGGTGGACTGAATTTTTTCAGAAACAATTTCTTGGGCAAATTTCAAAGCCCATTCCTTTTGTTTTGTAAATGCAGAAATGGCTATCCCCGTACCTCCAATTGTGCTTCTCAGTCTGCAGCCTGCATATTCTACAAGATTTGCATAGTGCAGAAGATTTTTAGCATACCCACCTCTTGAATAATTGGAATAACAATAGGCAAAAGGGCAATACCAGTACTCGTCTGTACTGGACATTAATTCTGCGACCGCAATGGGATTGAGTGAAAACATTTTTTTATCAAGATGAGAATAGAACTCGCCCATCGTTTCCAATACCTGTAAACCTGTGTGCCTTTCAATAACTTCCTCATCGTTTGAAAATGGTTCTTTACCATGAGCGATACAGAACATATAAAAGTTCATCAACACGTCGATAGGAATGGCCGGTGCCGCGACCTTTCTTTTTTTGACCAGGTATATCAGGTCGCTCCAATCCTGTGGAAGGGCAACATGGTTCTTCCGTAAAAGATCGGCACGATAGCTGGCAGCAGGTGTAGCTGCATCAATTGCAAGGGCCCATTGATGGTCATTATAAAAATAACTTTGGTGTGACCGTCCTGTCGAATTTCTCAGTTGGTTATCCAGATAATCAGCCGGTAAATACTCATCCAACGGTAGTACACAACCGGTTGCAGCAGCACATCCTACCCATGGATGATCAATAATGAGCAGGTCGTATTGTGGTGTGAGTTCTTCAATTGGATAGTCTGCAAATTCCTGGAGGGATCTTTTCTTCCAAACTACTTCAACTTCCGGGTAAATTTCAGAAAATCGTTGGCTGTAAGCTGCCAGGGGAGTATAACCTCTGCTGTGCCCCCAAGTAATGCCGTTTAAAACAATCGCTGCCATGAAAACAGAATTTTCTCTACTCAGTTTTGCTTATGAAAAATTACTATCACAGTCCCCTTTGAAAAATGGCATGTTTGGTTAAAATGATGGATTATCTTACTAATACGCGGCCAATCTTAAAGGAATTTGGCTGGTAGAAGCAATATTGTATTGTTGCGGGAAGAAATAAGTAGATAAAGCTGCAGGCTATTATTAACCAAATTGCATTACTACATATTTAGCCCTCGTTGCGTCGCACTCTTTTACAATCTACAATTCTTATCATCAAAGTCACAGTCAGTTTTTATTGGTTTTAATCATTCAATATAACATTAACCACAGATTCCTCCTGAGGTCGGAATGACAAGGTAAAAGCCTTATCAATCTGAGCTTTATTATTGTTTGAATGTTACAACCTGTAAACAGTGTAGCTTGCCTTTCAGAGTGAGCGAGGAATCTATGCTTTGTATTTAAAGAATAACTGTAGTAAACAGCAGTGATTGTGATTATGCTGAAAAAATTCCTGAGCGTACAAGTGAGTGACACAACAGAAAGTGGTAGTAGCAATGCAGCCCGCAACCAAATTATTCAAAACTTCATTTTATTTACCACCGCACTAATCGATTCCTTGCTCTTTTTACATGGTAGCAAATAAAAACTATAGTAATAATCTTTTGCAGGAATCTGATATTTCTCCAGCGGAG
>Ga0163163_10004589_pt1 | contig 11795 bp, 13 predicted proteins | sample S65metaG_FD_119766 | JGI IMG/M metagenome (GOLD analysis project Ga0163163, IMG submission 119766) | Switchgrass rhizosphere microbial communities from Kellogg Biological Station, Michigan, USA - S6-5 metaG | ecosystem: Host-associated > Plants > Roots > Rhizosphere > Soil | place: USA... | reverse complement strand
GTGCGCTTCAGAAATTTTAGGAGGGCTCGTTCAGACTTGTGGAAGCTGCGCCCTCTGAAGGATGTCAGGTCTCCAAGGTCATTAAAGTAATTGTCAATAACCTTGCCTTGTTCAAACGCATGAAGAATTTCAGGTGATACGTACGAACTACGGCAGACTGCCGGTGTATTACCGAGCGCCTCTGAGGTCTCCTTAATAGCAGCGACGATCTTCTTTTTGATTGTCTTTGCGTTCTCGTCTTCGTCCAATCCTTCACGAGCAAGAGCCGAAGCACACACCATCGTTCCGGCCCATGTCCTGAAATCCTTCGCGCTAAACTTTTCCCCCATCACTTCTTTGATGTACGAATTGATTTGGCGTCCCGTGACTTTGGTTAACTGACCGTCGCCGTTCCGATATTTGAAAACATTGTGGCCGGGTTCCTTAATTAGCGCACGAATTACCCTGGCCACTTGTTGGTCCTCCAGTTTGCGTTGTTGTTGCACTCCTGACTTGCCCGGAAAATCAAATTCGACTGTTTTGCCTTTTACCCGAACGTGTTTCCGTCTCAGTGTTGCTATTCCGTAACTGCCGTTTTCACTCGCATAAACCTGACTGCCGGGTCGCAAAAAGCTCGTCGATAGAATTCTCAAAATGCAGGCGAGCACTCGTTCGCGTCCCAGATCTTTTTGTCGTAGATGTCTGGCGACAGTTGCTCTCATTACCGGCAGAGTCCGAGCGAACTTAGTTAGTCGCTTGAACTTTCTTGCTTCTTGCGCGCGCGTGTGACTGAGATGATAAAGATACTGCCAACGTCCCGCGGCATCCTTGCCAACCACCTGCACTCGTCCGTTAGCGGTTGGATTGATAGCGACGTCTTTCCAGGCTGGAGGGATTTTTAAACTCTCGATTCTTTCCAGATCAGCTTTGGCTACTCGTCCTCCCGTTGCTGATCGATAACGAAACCCTCTTTGTGGTGATCCAAGTCGTCGAATTCCAATAGTCTGCAGTCGTTCAATTTTGGTCATGAAATCAATTCTGCTTTTTGGATGTGCGGAACGGAAATTGTTGAAGAGTCAGCATTCGGCTTAGTAGTCAAGAAAGAGAGACACCGATTGAAACGCTTCAAGAGAGTAATGAGCGGAACCAAGAAAACCGCCGATAACAAAGATCCTGTCGTGTGCAGCTCGTGTCGAGTGACGATCAAAATCAGCAGCAAGGGTCGCATCGAACGAATGTGTTTGATTTGCCACGCGCGCATGCTCAACGAGTACTTCCGACGAGTTGGCGGCGCGAGCACTGAAGCTCGTCGCCGCCAGTAACGTCGGGAATGATAGTGAGAACCTATCGTTTTTGGTCACCCCGATCACCTTGTCCAGATGGAACCTTGTGCTTGGCGGTCTGTTTTCGATCTTGCGCAATCGACTTTCCAACATCGGTGACCTCGTGAAATTCGCCTTGTTCGTTTCGTCGAACAAAACGTTTGTCCTTACCCGTATCAATGAGTTCGCGATGGCTCTTAGTACGCTTAGTGGCCATTCATAACCTCCTCAATGTGTAGTCTTCCTGTACATGCGATCGCCGGGTTTGTTTACATTCTGATCACAAAAGAGGTTCTGAACCCCTCCTTCGCAGAAGTCTTCGCAAAATAAATGCCACTTAGTTGAGGAAAGACCCCGCAGCAGCAGTTTTAGTAAGGTGTGGGCCCGCTATTTGCTGAGTGAGGTTAGAAATTATCAAGCGGTAAGCGAGATTTGAACGAGTAAATGATTATTGACTCTAACACTCAAACATTGGAATCAGGAGGAACTTATGTCTGAAGATAGCGGAGGAGCAGCTAGTACTGGGGTCGTCGCGATACTGGTAATCTTTGTGATTTTAGTCGTGGCTGCGTTGTTCTTATTTGGCGGTCGGATGCTAAACGGAAATAAGAAGGTCGACATCAATATCCAGACTCCCTCGAAGTAAGAGGTTGGCGAGTTAGAGGACCGCGACCGAAGCGACCGGAGCCTACTCAACGCTTGTCCATGAGCCAGATGACGTTTCATTGCCGGACCCGGTCAGCTTCGCTCGCGGTTCTGACTTGATTTTGAGGGTGGTTTACGAACTCTTGACGGGTCCTGAAGGCCCGTCAATCTGTTTCTGTGTAATTGTTTTGTATGTTTCCTACGATTAGAGGCTCTTTGCCCTAAGCTTTGCTATAGTAATGCTCATAATGAAGAGCGGCACTATCGTATTATTCTAAATATTCCTGCCATTTTCATTTTCATTTCCCTCCCATTAAATTTAAGTCCTTTCACGGTTTAGCCGTGTTGATTGGTAAGAGCAAATGAAAATCCTTCTCTACAATCCGGATAACGGAATTACGCGCAACTTCATGCCTCACCTTTGGATGTTCCTCCTGCAAGCGCTCACTCCTCCAAACCATGAGGTCTTGCTGGTTGACGGGAATGCCAAGGCGATGACCGACGACGAGCTGGTAGAGTTCATAAATCGCGAGAAAATTGGCTTGGTCGGAATTGGCGCAATGACGAGGATGATTGCGAAGGCTTATCGAGTGGCCGACACGATCCGTAAGGCAGGAGTTCCTGTGGTGATGGGTGGTCCACATGTGACGGAAGTGCCGGACGAGGCACTTGGGCGCAACGGCAGCGGCCCACGACATGCTGATGCCGTCGCTTTAGGTGAAGCAGACGAAACATGGCCGCAAATAGTTGAGGATGCTGCTAACGGAACTCTAAAAGAGGTTTATAAGCCGGCATTAGATAAGAAGGGCCTCGACGTTAAGCCAACCCTGCAGCCTTATCCAGTCATACCCTGGGATAAATTGGATTTGACTCAGTTTAGCCTGATTCCGCGACCATTGAATCCGATCATGTCGAAGTTCGGGAGTGGGTGGGGATCGTTTCATGTGGTGCCGGTTGAAACTGGTCGGGGCTGTCCCTACGGATGTGAGTTCTGCACGGTTACCGGTTTCTTTGGAGATGCAATTCGCTTTCGCTCAAACCAGAGTGTGATCGATGAGCTCTTGAGACTAAAGGCCCGGGCTCGTCAACAGCGTGGACAAATCGCCGTATTTTTTATTGACGACAATCTCGCGATTAACATGAAGCGGACCAAATCATTGTTACGTGAGATCATTGCCGCCAAAGCTCAGGTGCCCTGGGTAGCTCAGATAAGTGCAAATCTTCTGCGTGATGAAGAACTCGTCGATCTGATTTCTGAATCAGGCGGGAAGTGGATTTTCATCGGCATGGAGTCGATCGATCCGGCCAACATGTTGGATGTTAATAAGAACTTTAGTAAGCCTGAGGAATACCGTGGGGTACTTGAGCGGCTCGCCCAGAGAAATATATACGGCATAACGTCGTTTATCTTTGGCATGGATAACGACACCGTAGGAGTTGCGCAACGAACTCTGGACGAACTAGGGACATGGCCGCCGGGCTTGCCGGTGTTCGGTCAGCTTACTCCGTTTCCTGCGACACCGCTTTATGAAAGATTAGAAAAAGCCGGAAGGTTATCTCGACCAAAGCATTGGTTGGACTTTGAACCATTTGTAATGGCCCACGATCCATTGCACATGACTATTGAAGAGGCGCGACTAGAAACTCGGCAGGCCTGGAAAGCATCGTACAGTCCGGAAAGGAATGCTGAGGCAGTCAGGGCGCTGCGTAATGCTCCCCTCCAGTATCAAATAAGCCATTTTGTGGCGCGACTCTTTTTTAGAGGTATCTATTTTCCTCAGTTAGGCTGTCGCTCATGGCTCAAAGTAGTGCATCAAAATCGCGGGACAATTTTGCGGCTCGTGCGGGATTCGGTTAAGGAATTCTTAAAACCGCGTCGCGCAGACCGAATCGGCGGCGAAAGTGTAGAACTTCAAACTATGCAGGCCCAGGTTCGAGACAAGCCATCACAAGAGCCTGCATAGCTCTTAATTTCTTTGATTTAGGCGGTGAACAGCAATGGTAGCTGCCGCAAACAGATAACCTGACTCACGATCAAACTGCTCTTCGACCAGTCACCAGGTTGATCACCAGAACTATCGCGGCGACGACTAATAGTAAATGAATTAATCCCCCGCCAACGTGCGAGAGCATTCCAATCAGCCACAGCACCAACAAGATCACTAGAATTGTCCACAACATAGAACCAATCTCCTTTAGCTTACGCCTGTATGAACTTTAGTACGGCCGTTAAGAGCAACGGATATGCCAGCGACTCGGGGGACTCTTTTGTTTCGTTAATTCTAGTCGATTTCCATTCTTTCACCTAGGTTTGAAGCGATAGTGAACTAAATCTGAGAGTCGGACGTCGAACTGATGCATCAGAACCGGTCAGAGCGCGTTGGTTAGGTGATTTGAAAACGTTAGATCCACCCTGCACACCGAACTCGATGATTTCCTAAAATCCTTCTGTACAGGTCCATACAACTTGATTATGATTTGGTCGTTTGACTGAAGTTACATCTCACGGTTGGATGATCGCTATCCTACTCATCCCAACGGAAAAAACATGAGCCGAGAAGCTGAACAAACAACGACAGATCCTGTCCCTGAGGGCAAGTACGTTTACTGCATCATTGAAACTTCAGAACCCAGATCTTTCGGTTCGATGGGTATTGGTGGCCGTGGAGACGAAGTCTACTTAATTCGACATCGTGGACTGGCAGCCGTCGTATCCAACACTCCGTTAGTAGTTTATGACCCGACTCGCGAAAATGTGTTTGCGCACGAGCAGGTTAACGAGACTGTAATGAGAGAGTTCACCGTGTTGCCGATGGCGTTCGGCGCGCTGTTTCGCACCGAGGAAGATATTATTGAACTTATCCGCGGAACCTACGATGCTCTTCGAGATGTGCTGGCGAAGATGGAAGGTAAAGTGGAGTTTGGTTTAAAGGTCAATTGGGACCGCGACAAAGTGACCCTCGAGCTGGAAGAGAAAGACGACGAGATCCGTCACCTCAAAGAGCAGATTACTTCGCGTACGACAGGTTCCACCTATTTCGCCCGAATGCAGTTGGGTCGGCTGATTGAAACGGCCTTGACTGACCAGGCTGATGCGTATATTCGCGAGGTGTACTCGTTACTGCGTGATACGGCGGTCGCGTCGAGAGCCAACAAACCAATTGGCGATCGAATGATCATGAATGCAGCATTTCTAATCGAACGCGATCGAGAGAATGAATTTGACCAAAAGGTAAAGGAGATTGCTTCAAAATACGAAGGCAAGTTGTCTTTTAAATATACCGGCCCCTGGCCACCATATAACTTCGTCCATATTCGGCTTAAGCTTGAACGCGGCGAAGGCACTAGTGAAGCAGTCGCGAGTTAGCAGACATGTTTCTGATAGATGACATTCTTTTGGCTCCCGTAAGCGGGTTCAAATTCATTCTGGGTCAGATTCAAAAGATGGCAGACCAGGAGTTGAATGACGACACTGTGATCAAGGAGCAACTGCTCGAGTTGCAGATGCGCCTCGAGTTAGATGAAATCTCCGATGCCGAATACCAGGAACGTGAGGCAGAACTGTTTGCCAGACTGCGCGCCCTCAAAACCAGACAGCTGGAACTGCTTCATCAAGCTCACACCGCAGAATCTTCAAGCTTTGTAATCGAAGTAGGCGGAGACTCTCAGAACGATTTCTGGGAACCGGGAGAGTAAGACGTGACTGCCCTGCGCAGGACGTCGCCTCGTTCAAAAGCCCAATCCGATCGCGTCACCTCACGCGAATCTCAAAACAAGCCATCCGATAGTCGATATCTTTTTTTCGGCGGTAAAGGCGGTGTTGGAAAAACAACTGCCGCTGCTGCTACTGCATTTCACCTGTTTACAAGTGCGAAAACTGATCGGTCCATCCTGCTCTTTTCGACTGATCCGGCGCACTCCCTTGCGGATAGTCTTGGCACTCCCGTCGGTAACAAACTAACTGAAGTCGCACGAAGCAAGCACTCGAGGATTGTTGCGTTTGAAATGGACGCCGGAGCAGCGCTGGAAAAGTTTCGCGCTCAACATGGACCAGTCCTGGCTGAAATTGCTGAGCGCGGAACCTTCCTGGATGAATCGGATATCAGCGAACTCTTGAATCTCTCACTTCCAGGTCTGGATGAAGTGATGGCGCTCTTTGAGCTGAGTGAGCTCGATCGAAGTGGAGAATTCCATCACGTCATAGTCGATACCGCACCGACTGGTCATACAGCGCGTTTAATGCAACTGCCAGAGATCTTTGAACGAATGGTAAAGGCTCTTGATCGAATGAGCGACAAACATCGCTATATCATTGCTCAGTTTGCGCGACGCACGACTAGAAATGATCCCGTCGATCTCTTTCTCGATGATTTGCGAGATCGAATCGAGCGGGTCCAAATATTGCTCCGGAGTCACCAATCCACCAGATTTGCTCTTGTTTCCATTCCAGAAGCCCTCAGCGTATTCGAAGCTCAGCGATACTATCGAGAGCTAAAAACGCTCGGGGTTAACGTAAGCGATTTGATCATTAACCGGATTGAAACGCCTCATGAGCATTGCCAGTACTGCCTGGCGAGATCAAAGAGTCAAAAACCGTGGCTTGCGGAACTGCAAAAAACGTTTCGGGACCTCAACCTACATTTGGTTCCTTTGCAACCGCTTGATGTTCGCGGAGCCAAAGACCTGACACGTTTCGGCGACTTGCTCTGGAGTTCAAAGCCAAAGGCAATTAGCTTGCGTCGTGAAACAAGTTTGCAGGATGCCGGCGAAGATATGAACGGGCGCGGTGATGATTTTTCGTTGGAGCCGAAGAAGGTATTTATCTTTGGTGGCAAAGGAGGTGTAGGTAAAACCACCGCTGCGGCCGCATTTGCGCTCGCTCTCGCTAAAGCGGACAAGGGCAAAAAGATTCTGATCTTCTCGACCGATCCCGCGCATTCGCTCTCTGACAGTTTTGGAGAAAACATTGGTCCACTAAAAAAGCGAGTGGCGGGGCTGCGAAATCTTTCGGGGATGGAAATCGATCCATCAAAGTGGTTAGATGATCTGAAACGGCGCTACCAGTCATGGATCGACAATCTGTTTGACTCTCTATCGTCGAAGTCAGGCCTGGAGATAAAGTTTGATCGGGAAGCAATGCGCGAGCTGGTCCAACTGACTCCTCCCGGCATTGATGAAATTGCGGCGCTTGGGTCCATTAGTAATTTAATCGATGAACGTGTTTACGATACAATCGTCATCGATTCGGCTCCCAGCGGTCATCTCATTCGTTTTCTCGAGCTTCCCAAAGTGACTCTCTCGTGGGTCAGGACTTTTATTAAACTCCTGCTCAAGTACCAGCAGGTAGTTCGCGGAACTGAGATTGCAGAAGAGTTGGTAGCGCTTTCGAGAAGCATTAAATCAATTCAGGCCCTTATTACTTCTGCGGATGAGTGCGAGTTTATTGCGGTCGCAATTCCAGAGCGGATGAGTTTAGAAGAGACAATTGATTTGACGAAATCGCTGGAGAAACTGAATATTCCCATGAGCAGAATGCTTGTCAACAATTTGGTGCCGGCAGACGCGGCCGGGGATTGCGACTTTTGTAATAGTCGCTTGGTTCTACAGCATTCAGTTTTGGACCAGTATATTAAGCAATTTGGCCAGGAGACACTCTTCGTTGCGCCACAGCAGCCAAATGAAGTGCGAGGTGCAGAGAGTCTGCTGTACCACTTTAGAGCCTGGTCAAGATTGGAATTAGGCGATAAAAGTCCAGCAAAGAAAATCAAAAGTGGGCCCAAACAAAAACAATAAAAAAGATGAAGCCGGGTCAGTGTTTTATGTTTACGGCATCGCCGAATGTGGTCCGGCCAAAGAGATATTGAGCGCCTCTTCACCGGTAGCAATAGAGGAAGAGTCGGTAGTTAGGCTAATCGAATCTGGTGATTTGGCGGCTGTCGTTAGCTTGGTCCCAATCGCTTCATATGGAGAAGAGAGTCTTGCAAAAAACTTGACTGATCCTTCATGGACCGCCCTAAGAGCGATGCGTCATGAGCAGGTTGTCGAGCATTTCGCAAAACGAATAAGTGTGGTACCGCTAAGGTTTGGGACCATCTATCTGGAAGCCGCTCGAGTCGAAGAGATGCTCAGCGAAAACAGAGCGCGTCTCGTGGAGATTGTGGACCGCTTGAGATCTCGCGAGGAGTGGGGCGTGAATGTCTATTCGGATCGAATCGTCCTGCTATCGACAATTATTTCAGTTAGTCCACGTTTAAAAGATCTGTCGGAGCGTGCCGCTAAGGCATCACCTGGCGAGTCATACCTTCTTCAGAAGAAGATCGACACTTTGAAGAGCGACGAGGCGCGAGTTGAAGTGAATCGGGCGATCAGCGAGATTGAGGAAACACTCAGAGCGCAGAGTATTGATGCGCGACGTTTGAGAGTCTTGAAGGTTGAGTCGACTGAGCATGGCGAGCTGAAGGCAAAATTCGCGTTCTTAATCGAGAGATCGCGATTTCAACAATTTCAGGCCGCTGCGGAAAAAATGGCGAGCGAGTTAAAAATGAGCGGCATCAGTCTTGAACTTACTGGTCCATGGCCCGCCTATAACTTCGCGGGCGATTAACAAACGGCTCGTGGCCATTATGAGTTCACCTTTTGACCAAATCACAATTGACGGTGAGTCCAACTTTGAGGAATCCGATATTTCTCTTCTGGAAACGCTCGATCATGTTTTGAATAGAGGCCTCGTCATTGCCGGCGAAATAACAATTTCGGTTGCGGATATTGATCTTATTTTTATTGGTCTGAATGTCCTGGTGAGTTCCGTTGAGAAGGCAAACGAGGTGCTGCGTGAGCGCGATCGCCTGACGTCGGAAGGCTAGCACTTGAAGAGTGTTGTATTCGACAAGAAGTTCTATCCGTATTGTCTTGTTGGTCAAACCGTTGGCCTTTCGGAACTGCTTCGTGGCGTTGATGGACGCGAGGTTTTGCAAAGAGAGGTCGGCACCTTGACTGCCGTGCTTAGTGAATGGGACGACAAAAAGGTCGAGTTGACCCGTGAAAATGTTCTGCGACATGATGCGGTCGTTCGCCAGGTACTTGAAGAGGCGACCCCTCTGCCTTTTCGATTCGGGCACCTCGTCACAGCTCATCAGCTTGAAAGTTACGTCGAGAGCAAGTCAGAAACTCTCCAATCCAAACTCCAACACCTTCACAACTGCGTAGAGATGAGCGTCAAGATAATTTGGAATCGTGAAGCTGAATTGGCTAGTCAGACGCCTGAGACAGAGGCGATGCAGAAGGTAGGTCGGGGCGCTGCGTTTTTGATGTCAAAGCAAGCTGAGTTTCAAGCGGAACAGTCAAGTTCTTCAGAGGTTGCGGCTATTGCGAGCTGGCTAAAAAGCCGGACTTCTGGCCTGGTGCGTGATGAGCTGGTTGTGCTCCGACCAGCAGAAAAGCTTGTTGTCTCGGCTTCATTTCTGGTGGAGCGCTCGTCTCTCGCGGCGTATAAAAATCGGACGGCGTTGTTTGACGAGGAGCGTTCAGACCTCCATTTTTTGACCAGTGGACCTTGGCCCCCGTATAGTTTCTCAAATAATGAGCTTGAGTTTAAAACACACTTGGGAGTAAGCTGATGGAGCTTTCCCCCGAAAACCCCCTTTCGGCAGAACCAGAGATTGATACTTCGCATGCTCAGGAGTTCGTAGAAGAACTCCGTCGCGTTGGTGACACTCTCCCATCGCGAATAAATATCGATCCAGATAGCGTTGAGCAGGGACTGGCAAAGCTAGTTTTAACTTTGATTGAGTTCATCCGCCGTTTGCTTGAAAAGCAGGCTGTGAAGCGCATGGAAGGCGGGGATCTCTCACCTGAACAAATCGAAGAATTGGGACTGGCCTTGATGAAGTTGGAAGAAAAACTTCATGACTTGAAAACCCAGTTTGGGTTGAGTGAGGAAGATCTCAATCTCGATCTAGGTCCCATCGGTCGGTTGATTTAGTAATTTTTAAGCGCGATAGACCATACGGTGGCGGCACCCAATGCTGTTCATAAGCCGCCTCCTCAATGTGGAGGGCGAAAGTGTCCAGCGAACGGTCTACCCTAATCACGGCTCGTCCCCCGGGCCTCGTCGATGTTCTCGACAGAATACTCGACAAAGGATTAGTGATTGCCGGCGACATAAAAGTGTCGTTGGCTAATGTCGAATTACTCACTCTACAGATCAGATTGTTGGTCTGTTCGATTGATAAAGCTGAACAAATCGGCTTGAACTGGTGGAGGTATGACACAAATCTGACGACTCGCGCCGAACGAGCAGAAGCTGAGAATCTGGAACTGCGGGAACGGCTAAATGAGTTAGAACGGGAAATCAGAAAACTCGGAGTTTCCGGCGCTACGGTCAGTGGAGGAAATCAATCAATTCGAGCCCCCCGGCAAAAGGTTAAGCAGAAAAAGCGTTCATAGATAGTTTGGAGATCGAACTTTAACTCGTGACCCTAATTCACAACCAAGCACCGTCGAGTCTCGCGCCGCGTGCTGCTTTTCAAACTTCTATAAAAAGGACCCAAGCAAATGGCAGTCGAAAGAGCACCAGGCGGTACTAGTCTAATCGACGTTCTCGATCGCGTGTTGGATAAGGGCATCGTGGTCGACGCGTGGGTGAGAATCTCCCTTGTCGGTATCGATCTAATCACGGTTGAAGCACGCGTTGTGGTGGCTTCAATCGATACCTATCTCAAATATGCGGAGGCTGTAGGACTCACGCCCGCGGTTTCGCGCCCGGCATTAACGCCAGGGGCCGAACCAGCTGAGAGTGAGACCAGACGTCGAGTGACCGTCGAAGTCGATAAGAAGTAATAAACGGCTGATAGTAGACTATTAACTGCCAGATTCGTTTATGGGGGAAGTGCCAACAGAACTGTCCTTTCGAGCTACACCGCGCATCGCGGACTCTGAAGATATCGGCGCACATCTGCGGCAATACGATGTCTTTATTGAGACCACGACGCAAATGCTCGTCACTCCAAAACTTCAGGAGCGCCTCTTACTCGCCCTTGAAGCTATCGTCAACATCTTCGGACATCGTCAGGCCGCAATCGCTCTAATCAATGAACGCGATGCCGTGCTGCAAATTCGAGCGGCCATCGGCTTTGAGTCTGATCAAGCCGCGACGCGAGTGGAAATGCCCATCGACTCGGGCGCATCTTGTGTCCGCGTTATCCATGATGGTCATTACTCATGGATTTCGCTCAACCAGGATCTGGCGTCGCAAACTCTATTCGAGAGGATGCGCTGGGACGGCGACGTGCTGGCGTTGCCGCTTTTCGGAATCCCTGAAATATCGCCAAAGAGTGCTCGGAGTGGCTCAAATTCACGACTCTCAAATCCGTACTGGACATTCGAGCCAGGTTTGCGGCTAGGCGTGCTGTACATCGGCGCCTCTGAAGCAAATGTCGATCCCATCTCTTTAAGTCTACTGAAACGTTTTGCTGACCGCATCGGTGTCATCACTTCACTGGCGATTCAACAAGAGCGACTGGTGACAACCGTTACGAAACTTCAGCGCGAACGACAGTGGATCGAATCGATTATGAAGTCGGTGGCCGATCCTATTGTATTAACGGATCTGGATAACGAAATATTGCTTCAGAACAGACGGGCGGAAGAATTGTTTAGCGGTTCTGCGAATGCCGGCGAAGGTAAACGTCGTGCGCTTAAGATGAACGATCTACTGTTCTCAGCGTATTTGTCGAGCGCCACAGTTTCGTCATCCGAGCTTGTTCAGCGCGATATCACTCTCGTTGATCCAATCGAAGGATCAGACATCCACTTTGAAGTTATTTCAACACCCGCAGTCAATTCGAGAGG
>Ga0163163_10004586_pt1 | contig 11799 bp, 10 predicted proteins | sample S65metaG_FD_119766 | JGI IMG/M metagenome (GOLD analysis project Ga0163163, IMG submission 119766) | Switchgrass rhizosphere microbial communities from Kellogg Biological Station, Michigan, USA - S6-5 metaG | ecosystem: Host-associated > Plants > Roots > Rhizosphere > Soil | place: USA... | reverse complement strand
GTAGCGAACTCTTCTGCGTCACAAGGTGCAACAAGATGCAGGCGTTCGTTCCACCGCATGAGTAGCGAGTAGTACTCGCTTAACTCGCGAATTGTCTGTGCTGACAAGTCCACGCCATAGTCGTTCATACGTGCGTTGAGCGTGTGTGTAAAGTTATCGTTACCCATCAACTTTTGGCATGAGGCCACTCGTGGCATAAGAGGCGACTCGTTTCAGTGATCTTTACTGCCTGGTAGAGTCTACATAAACTTCTCTGCGCAACCTCTGCGTTCTCTGCGCCTCCGCGGTTACTATAATTCCGGCCAGTTTTACCGCAGAGCCGCAGAGAGCGCAGAGGTTACGCAGAGAAAAGATTTTTTCCCGACAGCCTTCACAAGCGTGCGATGACCCCAACTCTCCTATAACGAGCAGATCAGGAGCCTAATCATGATCGACGACATTGTTAAGCAACACAAACTGCTCGGCGACGCAGTAACAAAACTCGTTGTGGAACACGCTGCCGTGCTCGATAAGCGTAGAGTAGCGCCCGAATCAACTCCAGCTGACATTGAAAAGCTTTTCGCTGAACCGTTCCCTGAGACCGGCATCAGTCTCGAACAGATCCTGACTCGTTATCGTGAACAGATCGCCCCGAATTCGATGCTGGTTCCAAGTCCAAACTACTTCGGACAGTTTAACCCGACGCCGCTTCCGATTGGTGTTTGGGCCGACACACTTGCGTCTTCCCTCAATCAGAACGCTGGTGCATGGCGAAATGGTCCGGCCTCGGCAATGATTGAAGCGAGAGTAATTCGCTGGCTTTGCGAACTGGTCGGCTACGGCAGTCAGTCCTTTGGAACTTTAGCGAGCGGTGGCTCTGAAGCGAACCTGATTGCTTTGAAGTGTGCCCGAGATCACGCCGTCGACACCATTAAGGATCAAGGTGTGCGAACGGCAGCGGGCGACCTGGTTATCTACGCGTCGGAACAGTGTCATTATTCGATTGATAAAAGCGCGGACATTCTCGGGCTCGGTCGCAATGCTATGCGGAAGATTCCGACTGACAAGCGATTTCATATCAATCTCGAAGAATTGCGTGAAGCAATAGGAAATGATCGCCACGCCGGCCGTTTGGTTTGTTGCATCGTTGGAGTAGCGGGGACAACGTCTACGGGAGTAATCGATCCGCTTGAAGAGCTCGGGCAAGTCGCAGAGGAAACAGGCTGTTGGTATCACATTGATGCGGCATACGGTGGGCCGCTTGCATTTTCCAAACAGCACAATCACAAACTTCGCGGAATAACCAGAGCAAACTCAGTAACGTTCGATCCGCACAAATGGATGTTCGTGCCTTTTGCCTGCGGAGCAACTCTTGTCCGAGATGGCGGGAGTGTTCTGCGAGATGCGTTTGATATGTCACCCGAGTATTTGAGTGAAGATCGGGGTGGCGCTGACGTTGAGTTTGATTTCTTTCGGTACGGTCAGTTGGGAACGCGACGTTTCAATTCGCTCAAACTCTGGATGGCCATTCAGTTCATGGGCCGGCAAGGATATGCAAAGACAGTTGAGCACCAGATCGGTCTGACTGAATTCCTGGCCCAGCGCCTGGATGAATTACCTTACTTCAGCCGCGTAGGAGAAGTTGAAACGGCCGTGTGTTGTTTCCGTTTTCTTCCCGAAGCAACAAAACAAATGTCCGACCTGGAGATCGATGGTCTACAACAACGCTTGCAGCAAGTGATCGAACGCAGCGGAGAAGCATGGTTGACAACAACGGTTCTGCACGGACGCCGAGCTCTTCGGGTGAATGTAAACAGCTTTCTCACTGAACAGCGACACATAGACGATCTGTTAGAATTGCTTGTGCGGTCCGCGGCAAAATTGTAGGGGCGGCACTCCGTGGCTGCCCGGCCTCCAAATGCGACGCTTAAACATCTCATTCATTCTGCTCACAGTTTTATCCGTAACTTCTTACTCCCAAAACGGCCCACGCTCACTACCCGCCGTAAAATCTCAAGCAGAGTTTGACTCAATCTCTGTTACCTACGACGCGAATACTCCGTATGCTCTGCCGCACGCACTGTTCGTCATTGATCGTAAAGACAACAACAAGATCTACTATGTAAACAACAAGCGCTACAGTTTTCATAAAGACTTCGTCAACGGCACTTACCTTTCATTGGAGAGTGGGAAAGAGTTTTTCGATAACAACTATCTGAAACCTAATCGACGCTTCATCCTCGGCACGATCGCTTATCAGACACCGGTGAAGCGTTGGACATATGAATTCTGGGAAGGCGATCTCATTCCCGCAGATCAGATTCAGCTTGCGGGTGAAGTCATCAACAAAACGTTTTTCACTCCTGTTGCGTTCAAACCAAACTCGCTTCGTCAGGATGACGCCTCGCACTCGCTAGCCGGAGTCGAGCGGGTCTTGCAAAGCGAGATCGCCAAGGAACAGGCCTACCAGGCGTTGAATATCGCCAGGGGAATCGGACGGATCCACATCATCGACAAACTCGACGACCACGTGGAGATCGGATTCAACGAAATTCTTGTTCTGGACGAGGTCCCTGTACAGTTGCCGCCGGTCGCCGGAATTATCACCTCGAAACCATCAACCCCACTGTCGCACATCAACCTGCTCGCGAAAGGTTGGGGCATTCCCAACGCCTACATCAAGAACGCTAAAGAGCTGTTCAAGCAATACGACACATGGTGGGTGACGTTTGAAACGAACCGCGATAACTATTCGGTCAAACGAGCGGATCTAAACCAACTGCACGAGTATCAGCGTCGTTTGAAAGAACGACTTGATGTCGTCAAACCGCGCTTCGATTTATCCGAAACACGATTGCTGAGTTTGGCTCAGCAACGTAAGACCTTGAGCATTGCATTCGGCGGCAAGTCTGCGAATCTTGGTGAAGTGATGCACGCGAGTTTACCCGGGATCATTGTCCCGGGTGGTTTTACGATTCCGTTTTACTACTACGACGAATTCATCAAGCGAAACAATTTGGATGATGAGATTTTTGCGCTGCTAAACGACCAAAAGTTTGTGCACGATCCGGCTTATCGACGGGGACGGCTCGAAACACTTCGCGCGCACATACAAAAAGCGGAGTTTGCCCCCGAATTGAGGGAAGAGGTTCTCGATCGCGTTGCGCGTGAGTTTCCTGGAAAAGGTCTCTTTGTCAGGAGTTCGTCTAATTCCGAAGACCTTCCGAACTTTAGTGGTGCAGGTTTGTACACAACGGTTCCCAACGTGCGCGGCGATAACGAAGTGATCGAAGCAATCAAGACAGTGTGGGCGTCTTTGTGGAATTTTGACGCTTACGAATTTCGTGAACGTGCCAACGTCGATCATTCGAAGATATTCATGGCGGTGTTGCTACAGGAAGGAATCAATTCGGAAAGTTCCGGCGTAATGATCTCTACCGATCCGTTCGACAAAGAAAACGTTGGTGCAATTTACATCAGTGCTAAGCGTGGCCTGGGGATCAAGGTTGTAGAAGGTCAACGAATTGCCGAACAGATCATCTTTCGTCCGCGAACAAATGCTGTTCAGGTGTTAACTCGTTCAGCTGAAGACAGTCTGCTGACCTTTGATGAGAATGGTGGAGTCAAAGAAGTACCGATAACCGGCGATCGTGTTGTGCTAACTGACGAAGTTATCAGGCGACTTGTTCGTGCGGCCACGGAGATCAAGCGAGTGTTTGGGAGTCGCGATCAGGATATTGAATGGGCATATATGAAGGGGCAAATTTTCATTGTTCAGTCGCGGCCGTATATTCCGGGTGGTTAAAAAGCGGTGCAGGGGCACCGCCCTCCAAGGTTAAGTTTGACAATCGCCGCGCCCGTCGGGTATAAGCCCTTCACAATGTTTGGGACAAACGTTCACAGCCACGCTGGATATTGGCATCACCACCACACGGTGGCGGGCTGCGAACCTGTTCCTGCGCTGACTTAGTGAACTGACCAAGCGCGAAACGACTTCGACAAACCCGCTGCCAAACACGTTGGTAGCGGGTTTTTATTTTTAGGCGTTAGATCTCAGATCGCAGATCTCAGATCTCAAAAACGGACGAAGGCCGAAGAGCTAAGACGTAAGGACCAGGGGCAAAGAACTCAGACCAAACTCCGAAATCCAAAATTTGCAATCCGAAATTCAAACATGCTTCTTTCCAAACTTCCTTCCGGCATGCGTTATTACCTCGGCGCTGAAGCGCGTTTGCGCCGCTCCGTTGAAGACACGGCAATGTCTGTGTTTGAAGGGTGGAGCTATGAAGAGGTGCTGACGCCTTCCGTCGATTATTACGCGCTTTTCGAACAGGGGATGGGAGTGACGGAGGCCCAGTCCAGCTTTCGCCTGACAGATAGCGATGGTCGCATGTTGAGTCTTCGACCTGATGTCACCTCCTCAGTCGCGAGGGTTGCTGCGACATTGTTGGCGGAGAGTAAGAGGCCGCTGCGACTTTGCTACGCCGCGCCTGTCTTTCGGCAGCAGCAACAGTCACACGCAGAGTGGCGTCGCGAAAACACTCAGCTTGGGTGCGAGTTAATCGGAGTCGGCGGAGGTGCAACAGACCTTGAAGTATTATTACTCGCCGTCGAAATTCTGCAGCGCATCGGTCTCGGTGATTCGTTTTGCATAACGATCAACGATGTGGGAATTTTCAATGGCTTAGTTGATGAGTTGAATCTCGACGACACGTCAAGAGAGAACCTGAGACGGCTCATCGATACCCGAGACAATACCGAACTTGCTAAGAGTCTAGAAACCCTGCCAATCACCGCGTCAACCACGCAATCCATTGCGGCTCTGACCCAGCTGACTGGTAAACGTAATGTTCTCGAGAAAGCTCAAGCTGTTATCACCAACAAAGACTCGCTTGTTGCAGTCAGTAAGCTTGTCGAACTCTGGAATGTGATCGAGTCCCTTGGTCTCGAGAAGGCATTTGAGGTTGACCTTGCCGACGTGTCGAGTCTCGATTACTACACCGGGCTTAGCTTCAAAGTGTACGTGCGTGGTGTTGGTTATCGTGTTGGTCGCGGAGGTCGCTACGACGGATTGACCGCCAACTTTGGCAAGGCAGAGCCGGCAATCGGCTTTGTGCTGAACTTGGATTCGCTCGTCGAAGTACTTGGTCGCACTAACGCGTCGAATGGAAGCAATGGCAACGATGTTCAGACAATCGCAACCAGTGAACTGATGAACACGTTTGCGGAGGCCCTGAGCCGTCGCAGAAACAACGAGAAGATTCGAATCGGGTCAAACGAATGATCACCATTGCCATCTCAAAGGGACGGATGCAGGACGACGCGATTGCATTGCTCGCGGAAGCAGGCGTTCGTTTGAGTGCTGCAGCGCTAGCCTCACGAAAGCTCGCGCTCGAAGATGAGAGTGGCAGTTATCGTTTTATCTTCGTGAAACCCGCTGATGTTCCTGTGTACGTTGAGCATGGAATTGCTGATTGCGGAATTGTTGGACGCGATGTGTTACTCGAGTCTGAGGCTGACGTCCTTCTGCCGCTGGATCTAGGCATCGCAAGATGCCGTATGGTAGTTGCCGCGATCGATCCGGAAGTAATTACCCGGTCATTTGGCATGCTGCGGGTCGCCACCAAGTATTCGCGAATCGCCGGAGCGCATTTCGGAACTCGCGGCATCCCGGTAGAAATCATTTCACTATCTGGTTCGGTTGAACTCGCTCCAGCGCTTGGCCTGGCTGATGCGATTGTCGACCTGGTCGAAACCGGCCGAACCCTGCAGGAGAATGGCCTGAAGGTTGTAGAGACAATTACTGAATCAACAGGTCGCCTGGTTGTTAACCGAGCGAGCTACCAACTTAAGGCTGGCGAAATAGGACGACTTACCGATGCCATCGAACGAGTTGTTCAGGGAGCCAGCGCAAAATGATCAGAATCATTGAAAGAACTGATCGTGCGGCTCTCGACTATTTCGTGTCGCAGCTTCGAGAGCGATCTGTAGTTTTCGATTCGGCGCTTCTCAACAACGTTTCCAACATCATCGAAGATGTTCGTCGTCGAGGTGATGAGGCGCTGGTTGAATATGCCGCAAGATTCGACAAGGTAGTTCTCGATATTTCAGAGCTGCGAGTTTCCACCGAGACACTTCGGCAGGTTGCACAAAAGGTAAACTCCGCAGTGCTGTCAGCATTGCGAAAGGCGATCGAAAACGTCAGGACATTTCACGAACGACAACGAGAACAGTCGTGGAGTTTGACTCAGAAAAACGGCGTGCAAGTCGGTCAAAAGATCACGCCGATTGAAAGTGTCGGATTGTACGTCCCGGGTGGAACTGCTGCATATCCATCGTCGGTTGTGATGAACGTTGTGCCCGCCCAGGTCGCCGGCGTCTCTCGAATCGTAGTAACAACACCGCCACAGACAACTCGAGACAATCCGGCAGTTGCCGCGGCCCTCGTTGAGTTAGGTGTCGAAGAGGTTTATCAGATTGGCGGGGCGCAGGCGATCGCCGCGCTTGCCTTCGGTACGAAGACAATCGCGAGTGTCGATAAGATCACAGGACCCGGGAACAAGTATGTTGCGGCCGCAAAGAAGTTGGTCTTTGGGGTTGTTGGTATCGATTCGATTGCTGGGCCAAGCGAGGTAGTTATCGTGGCGGACAAAACCGCACGGGCGGACTTTGTCGCTGCGGATCTACTTGCCCAGGCAGAACATGGCGAAGACGCATCTGCCGTTCTGATCACTACAAGTGATGTGCTGGCGAATGCTGTGGTTTCCGAGCTCGAGCGTCAATCGGCAACTTTGGCGCGTCGATCAATTGTCGAGCAATCCATCTCAAACTACGGTGCAATACTGAAGGTTGATGACTTGGCGACGGCATGTGAGATCGTGAATGAACTCGCACCTGAGCACCTGGAACTGTTGGTCGAAGACACTGACGCTTTGATGTCACAAATAAGAAATGCCGGCGCGATTTTCATCGGTCCTTATTCACCAGAAGCTGTCGGCGATTACTTCGCTGGTCCCAATCATGTCTTGCCGACCGGACGGACTGCGCGGTTCTCGTCGGCTTTGGGTGTTTATGACTTCATTAAGCGAACTAGCGTTATTGAGTATTCAAAAGCGGAAATGGAGTCCGCTGCGGACATGATCGCTGCGTTGGCCCAGGCGGAGGGACTCGACGCTCACGCGCGATCTGCGAACATCCGAAAGACAAACAGATGATTGATTCTCTGCGTTCCATCAAGAACCAGGTTCGTGCGCTGCGGGCGTACTCTCTTTCTCGGCATCGCGCGTCGATAAAGATCAATCAAAACGAGAACCCGTTTGACGCGCCGGCGGAAATAAAGCAGGAAACACTTCGGCGACTCGAGAAACGAAAGTGGTCGCGTTATCCGGATTTTATCCCAGTAAGTTTGCAAGAGCGCCTGGCAGACTTTTCGGCGTGGCAGAAGGACGGAGTAATTGCGGGCAACGGGTCGAATGAGTTGATTCAGGCTTTGTTGATGGTGACGATTGGTGAAGGGAAGCGAGTGCTCATCTCCGAACCAACTTTCGCGCTCTATCGCCAGGTGACGACGGTCCTTGGTGGCGACTTGATCAGCGTTCCGCTAACCAGGGAATTTCAGTTTGACGTTGAATCGCTGGCTCGAGAAATAGAACAGACGCAGCCGGATGTTGTCATCCTGTGTTCGCCAAACAATCCTACCGGGTGTGTGCTCAGCGCTGAAGACCTTCGCCGTTTGCTTTCAATTGCTCCCGGGCTGGTTGTGATCGATGAGGCTTACCATGAGTTTGCGCAACGTTCAGCGGTGCCACTGTTGAATGAGTTCGATCGATTGGTTGTCCTGCGAACGTTTTCGAAGGCGATGGCGCTGGCCGCATTAAGAGTCGGTTATTTGCTGGCTTCACCTGAACTCGTCACAGAGATTCGTAAAGCAGTACTGCCCTACAACCTGAATGCGTTTTCGCAAACTGCTGCGGAAGTAGCTATCGATCTTTATGAAGCGGAACTGATGCCACTGGTGAGGGCGTTAATCAGTGAACGCGATAGGTTGTTTGAGGAGTTGAAAAAGATTCAGGGTCTGTCGCCAATCAAGTCTGAAGCGAACTTCATGATTGCGAAGGCGACAGTTGGACCCAAACAGATTTTCGAAGAGCTGATTAAGAAAGACATCCTGGTCCGTGATGTAAGTAGTTATCCGATGTTAAGTGAGTACTTTCGAATCAGCGTGGGTACGCCTGAGGAGAATGACCTATTAGTGGAAGCGTCGAGGCAAATCCTACAGTGACTCCCTTGGTAAATTTTCAGGTCATGAAGGGGACCCTGTCCCCGCTGCCTCTGAGCAAAGCAAGAAACATAGGACCAGAGGTGAATCAGAGTTTCAGGCGAGTTCTTTTGAAGAGCCAGCGGGGACAGGGTCACCTTCCCGACCTGAAAATTTATCAAGGGAGTGAATAATCCATTGAGTGCCCTAATTTAAACACCAGCATGATGAAGGCGAACATGAAAAATTCCCGAAACTCTACCATCCGTCGTAAGACTAAAGAGACCGACATCAGTGTTTCTTTAAATCTCGACGGCGCTGGTCGTTCGAAGATTGCGACGGGTCTACCATTCCTCGATCACATGCTGGAGCTCTTTGCCAAACATGGACTATTTGACCTCAACGTCAACTGCAAGGGTGATCTCGAAATCGACGATCATCATTCGGTTGAAGACATCGCCATTACACTCGGCCAGGCGTTGACCGAAGCCCTGGGAAACAAGAGCGGCATTAATCGCTATGGTGAGGCGATAGTTCCGATGGACGAGGCACTGTGTCGCACGGTTATCGATCTTTCAGGGCGTTTTTATCTCGTGTACGAGGTTCAAACCAAGCGGCAGAAGATCGGAAACTTCTCAGTCGAACTGGCTGAGCACTTCTGGCGTTCTTTCGCTGAGACAGCAAAGTTTAATTTGCATATCGACTGCCTGCGCGGCCGCAACACGCACCACATGCTGGAGGGAACTTTCAAAGCTACTGCTCGAGCCTTGCAGAAAGCAGTGGAGTTGAATTCCCGGATTGTTGGCGTGCCGAGTACCAAAGGATCTTTGTAAGCCATGGCCAGGGTAGCAATCATTGATTACGGAGTTGGCAATCTTCGGTCAGTTGAAAAGGCTTTCGCCGCTACTGGGCAAGATGCAATTGTCACAAGCAACAAAGAGGAGTTGCGAAAGGCAAAGCGTTTGGTTCTTCCGGGAGTCGGCGCTTTCGCTGCATGCATGAGTGCCTTGCATGAGTATGGGCTGGTTGATCTGGTTCTTGAGCGAGTAACGGAAGGCGTTCCGATGTTAGGTGTCTGCGTTGGAATGCAAATGCTGTTTGAAGGGTCTGACGAGTTTGGCAAATCTGAAGGACTGGGATTGTTGAAAGGACGAGTTCGCCGGTTCAGTAACGATCTCATCGTTCCTCACGTAGGTTGGAACCGAATTCACCAGACCCGGCAGCACCCGCTGTTTTCGGGAATCGTTGATGAATCGTTTTTCTACTTCGTCCATTCGTATTTCTGCGAACCGGAAGACGGACAGTTGATCGTAGGTGAGACATCATATGGAAGAAACTACGCCTCGGTAGTCGCAAGTAAGAATGTGTGCGGCGTACAGTTTCATCCAGAGAAGAGTCAGTCTGTTGGACTAAAGATGTTGGCGAATTTTGCGGAGTGCGAAGAGCTTTAGGTTATATCCGCAGATTAATGAGTCAGTACCACCTCGCGGTAGCGGGTGGGTCGACACTTGATAATGACGATCTACTTGGAAGTTGACCCACCCGCTACCGCGAGGTGGTACTGACTTTGTGATCACTATCGCCAGACACGCGGATGAGTATTTGGTTGCGGACTCAGGCACGCTGCGTAATCTGCGGGTAAAGAAGTCGACAAGCTAAAGCATATCGAACATGTTGGCTAAACGAATCATTCCTTGTCTTGATGTCGACAACGGTCGAGTGGTTAAAGGCGTTCGTTTCGTTTCACTGATTGATGCGGGTGATCCTGTCGAACAAGCCAGGCGTTACGACTTCGAAGGCGCCGATGAGTTGACCTTTCTCGACATCACCGCTTCGTCTGACAAGCGCGACATCGTTGCCAACCTGGTGCGACGAGTATCTGATGAGGTTTTCATTCCATTCACTGTCGGAGGTGGCTTGCGTACCCTTGAAGATATTCGAGCAGTGCTGAGAGCCGGAGCGGACAAGGTGACGCTGAATACTGCTGCTGTCCAAAATCCAAATTTGATCAGTGAATGTGCGGAAACTTTTGGTAGCCAGTGTATCGTTGTCGCCATCGATGCACGTCGTCGTCAACCTTCGAATGGCGTGGGTTGGGAAGTTTATACGCACGGCGGGCGAACGAGTGCGGGGCTCGATGCGATCGAATGGGCATTGCGTGCGCAGAGTCTCGGTGCGGGGGAAATACTACTGACAAGCATGGATCGTGACGGCACACGCGATGGTTATGATGTCGAACTAACAAAAGCAATAACCGACGAACTACGAATTCCTGTGATTGCGTCGGGAGGCGCAGGTAAGCTCGAGGATTTCTACGAAGTGTTAACGCAAGGCGGCGCCAGTGCAGTGCTTGCCGCATCACTTTTTCACTTTGGCGAATTTTCTGTTGCGGAAGTGAAGGGTCACCTTAGTCAGCGCGGCGTGATAGTAAGATGAACTCGATGAAGGCTCAGCTCGATAAACTAAATTTTGATGACAACGGACTGATTCCGGCGATCGTGCAGGATGCCACAACGCGAGAAGTCTTGACTCTCGCCTACATGAATGCTGAGAGTCTCGCGCGCACGCTGGAAACAAACGAGACTTGGTTCTGGTCCCGGTCGAGAAAAGAGCTCTGGCACAAAGGGGAGACATCTGGAAATACGCAACGAGTTGTTGACTTGATTGCGGATTGCGACAACGACGCGGTTGTTGTTCTCGTCGAGCCTGCCGGACCGGCTTGTCATACGGGCGCCAGAAGTTGCTTTAGCGATCCTAGAGCTATCGATCAACAGAGCTTGGGCAATGTGCTCGAACAGCTTTACCGGCTTGTTCAAGAGCGAGAGCACACTCGACCTGAAAAATCATACACGACATACCTCTTCAACGAGGGGCTCGACAAGATTCTGAAGAAGGTCGGTGAGGAGTCAACGGAAACAATCGTGGCTGCAAAGAACGACGCGATTGAACCGCTTGTGGCCGAGGTTTCTGATCTCCTTTATCACTTGATTGTTTTGTTGGTCGCCCGTTGCGTGGGTCTTGAACAGATACGGAATGAGTTGGCAAAGAGACGTGGAAGCGGAGGAGCTGATTGACGGTAGAAAAAGAGGAGTTAGGTGAAATCCTGGAGTTTGCCGTGGGGCTGGCACGCGTGGCCGGTGAGATCACGCTGAAGTATTTTCGAAAGGATCCGGAAACAAGTAAGAAGTCCGATGGTAGTTTTATAACGATAGCTGACCGCGAAGCAGAAGCTTTTTTGCGAGACAGAATTAGGCAGAGATTTCCAAATGATGGCGTGCTGGGAGAAGAGGAAGGTGAATCGAAGGGCAGCTCTGGTCGACGTTGGATAGTGGATCCCATCGACGGGACCTTTGCATTCGTTCACGGAGTTCCGTTTTACGGTGTCTTGATCGCTTTGGAAATCGATGGTGAGTCAAAAGTTGGTGTCGTGAATATTCCCGCACTGGACGAAGTCGTTTACGCCGCCGCTGGTTTGGGTTGCTTCTTGAATGGGCAGTCAACGCATGTTTCTTCGACGGCGACTCTCGAGGAAGCATTGTTATTGTGTACGAACTTCAATATCT
>Ga0163163_10004585_pt1 | contig 11800 bp, 7 predicted proteins | sample S65metaG_FD_119766 | JGI IMG/M metagenome (GOLD analysis project Ga0163163, IMG submission 119766) | Switchgrass rhizosphere microbial communities from Kellogg Biological Station, Michigan, USA - S6-5 metaG | ecosystem: Host-associated > Plants > Roots > Rhizosphere > Soil | place: USA: Michigan... | reverse complement strand
GTGCGACTGGGCGGCACGGGCGCGGTGCGGCTTCGCGTGTGGACGGATCTACTCGGCATGATGGACCGCGAGCCAGAGATCTCCTGGGATCGAATGACCACACTCACGGACGGCGGAGCACCGACTCCAGAAATGGAGTGGGAGAACGCGCAGATCGCGGTGCTCCGGCGCGTCGCGAGTGGCGAGACGACATGGCGGCCCGAGGGGCGGGCCCCGCAAGCGCGCGCCGATTTCGACGCCACGATCGAGCACATCCTCGCCCTTCACCATCGTGGCCTGCTGCAGTGCTCGACGCCGATCGCCGAGTTGCACGGCGAGGCGCAGTACGCCGAGGTCGCGGACGTGGTGCTCACTCCGGAGGGCCGCCGCGTGCTCGATCGCGCGGATGCCGCACCGCAGCCGTCGGCAGACACGCCACCCACACGAGCCTAGAGCTTGGCCTCCGCCGACTGCCGTCTGAGCTGCAATACGTGCACGTTCGGATCCACCACCACGCGCTCGGGCTTGAACGGCGTCCGGATCGAAACGCGTTGCTTCTCCTTGCTGCCTAACGTCAGAGAATCCGTGACGGCCTGATACGGCTGCGCCGGTTCTGCCTTCTTCGTCGAGTCCGACGGGAACCGCTCGCCCTGCACCGCCGCCACCTCGATGGGCATGCGCCCGGTGCCGACGTTCTCGATCTCGGCCGTCGTGACCCACCCGCCGCCGGGCGCCTCGACGGTCTTCGCGTCGTGCACACGGTACTCGGGGACGATGACCGTGTCGAACCACTGTGTCACGAAATCATCGTACGAGGCCGTGTCGGCCGCATAACGCCGCATGTGCACCACGAAGTCGTGCAGTACCGGATGGTCCGGGTTACCGTTGTAAGCCGCGATGAAGTCCTTCATCCCGCGCAGCGTCGGCTCCCGTCCCATTCGCTGCATGAGCATCCAGAACACCCAGCCGCTCTTGTCGTACGTGACCGTCTCGTCACCCGCTTTCGACCCGTCGAGGCGAAGGAGCTTGCGTTCCGCGTCGGACCGTCGGTTGTCGCCGTAGCGCGACTCGATGCGCTTCCGAAATTCCATCGCGTCCCGCTCACCCTTCACCTGGTCGATCAACAACTCGGTGGAGAAGTGCGCCATCCCTTCACTGAGGATATCGCCGCTCGGACCCTTCCCCGGCTGGAGCATGTTGCCCCACCACTGATGCGCCGACTCGTGCGCGGTCACGAGGAACGCGAGGTTCGTTTTGGGGTCGCTCTTGGTCAGAAACCCGATGCCCTCCGAGAACGTGATGTTCGTCGGGAAACCCTGCGCGTAGATCGCGATCGCCGGAAACTCGCTGATCTTGAGCTCCCTCCATGGGAACGCGCCGAACCATTCGCCGTAATACTTGCGCGCGGCGTCGAGCGCCTCGCTCATCTCCTTCACGTTGTAGGTGTGGTCACGGTCGTAGTAGAGCGCCGTCCCGTTGCCGCGCTTCACATCCCAGCGCCCGACGACGACGTTGAACGCCATGACCGGGTGGTCGCTCTTCCACACCACCGTGCGGCGTCCATTCGCCGTCGAGTCCGAGATCTTCTCTCCCACCGAGTTCGCGAGAAAGCCAGCCGGTGTCGTGATGCGGATCCGCGTCATCGTCGGCAGCAGACTGCCGAACGCGGGCTCCGTCATCCCTTCGTAGAAGTCATCGGGGTACTGGCGCGGCTCGTAGTCGTTTTTCCCTTCCTTGCGTCCGATCTCCTCGACGTAACCGACCGTCGGGAAGTATCGTGGCGAGAAGCTCGTCATTACCGCGCCCGAGGGCAGCACGAATTCTCCGGCGCCGCCGCCGTTTTTCGTCGCGCCCGTTTCCCTTCCCTCGTAGCTGAACCCGATGCGCATCGTATCACCCGGCATCAACGCGTGGGGCGGCGTGAAAACGTACAACAGTGAGGTCGTATCGGGCGTGTACGGTGCGCCGTTCATCGTCCACGCGAGATCGTGCCACGTCGGCGACACCGTGACCGGGACTTTTTCCATCTTCTGATCGCGCTTGTTCACCAGCACGTACGTGCCCTTCACCGTCCACGACCGTTCGTTAGGCTCGAGACCGAGGTCCATGTCCACACTGGCGAGTGCCGGCACCGGGGCGTCCTTCCAGGTCGCGAGGTTTTTCTTCCAGTAGTCGCGCGCCTTCTTGTCCGTCGGTCCGCCGTCCGGGCCGTTCTCGATCTGCCGCCACAGCATTCCGCCGGTGATGACGGGGACGAGGAGCGCCGGCGTCGCACGAATGAGCGAGGTCCGCAGAGCTGCCGGTCGCAGCCGATGCATGATGCGAATCGCATCCCGGTCCTGCCTCGGGTAGTGACGAATCGCGATCCACAGGAAGAAGGCACCGAGCCCCAGCACGAACACTCGACTCAGCACGAGGGCCGGCCGGTCGATCTCGAGCGCGCTCATGTCGCTCCACCGCACCGAGTTCCAGAGCGGCCAGTTACCGAGCCAATTCAGCTTGTTCGTCAGCGCGAGGTATGCCGTTAGGCCGAATGCGGCGAGCGAGACGCCGTAGGCGGAAAACCGGTTGCGCGTCACCGAATACGCGGCGAACACGAACGCGGCCCAAACGAAGAACGTCGGGGCGACGAGGCCACCCCAGATGAGCACGAACGGAAACAGCTCGAAGCCGACGCGACCCTCCACGAGCAGCGCAATCCAGCACGCCAGCAGGCACGCGACGCCAACGATGACCCCAATCGCGCACAATGCGATCAGCTTCCCGGTGATCAGCGCCGAGGTGCGAATTGGCAAGGCGTTGGAGATCGCGCTGAAGCCGGTCGACCGCTCACGCTCCAGGCTCTCCACGGCGTAGAAGACCAGCAGGAGACTCAGGAGCGTTGTCATGAACTGCATCTGGTTCACGGCGAGCGTGCCCGACGTGAGCAGGAGCGGTGTATCGAACGCACCTAACGCGGTGAGCGAGTTGGTGATGATCTCGAATACAATGATCGGCACGAACAGGTAGAGGCCCGGCTGACTCTTGAGCTCGCGCATCTCGGATCGGGCGACCTGCCACACCGTCTGCCAAAATCGGGCAGCCGATGAGCGCATCGCCAGCTCGCCCAGAGTCAGTGTGGGCGCCGGCGCCCGCTCCAGCGCCTCGATTGCTCCCGAGCCCAGGTTCGCGCCTTTGCCGACCTTTACCTTCCCTGATTGCCGCAGCGTCGTTCCGAAGCGCGCTCCGGCGGCCACCACCGCCCCGAGGCCCACCATTACCAGCGCCAGGCGACTCAGAAGAAACGGGACGTCGAACCCGATGCGCTGCGTGTTGTAGTAATCCGCGCCACGATCGACCTTGAGGTACGTCTCTCCAAGCCAGCGCACTCCGCTCGGATCGATCATCATCAACAGCCGGTTGATGCGGAGGTCCAGCCAGTTCGGCGTCCAGGTCCAGAGGAAGAAGAACCCGGCGAGCACGAGCACGATCGGGAGCACGAACACGAGAATCGCTCGCCGTGTCCAGGCACCGAGCGCGAACGCCGCCCCGGCGACGAACACGAGCATCGGCAACGCGAGGACGGTTGCCGGCCTGAGATAGTTCGTCAGTACCAGCGGCCCACGCGTTTCGGCCATCTCGGCATTCGGGATCGCATGAAAGAACAGCAGCATCAGCGCGATCACCGAGCCGACGAGCCCCAGGATCGTGGCAATGTTCGCGGCGAACTTCCCCGCGATGTACTCGCCGGGGGTGAGCGGCGTGGCGTGCAGCAGCTCCCCGATGCGAAGCTCGCCATCGCGAATCACACTCATCCCCGCAGCCGCGGCCACGAAAAACGACATAAAGGTCGCAACCGTGACGGCCAGGATCTGTGCGGCGGCGAACTCCGAGGTGATGAACGCCTTCTTGCCGCCAACCGTCGCATCACCGGACGCGATGATGATCGAGACACTCCCGGTCGACAGGCCCCAGATGATCAAGCCGAACGCGAGAAGGCAGATGTAGAACATCGGCCGGCGTGCGTTGAACGCCAGCTCGTGTCGCGCGACGAGCCAGAAGCGGCGGACGCTCATCGCACGACCTCCCCGGCCGACACGATCGGCGTGACGCCGGGTACGCGCGCATCGCTCGGCACGGTAGAGCCGCCGCCGTTCGTCGCGTTAGGCCTGCCGTGCATCAGCACGAAGTACGCGTCCTCGAGCGTGGGGATCGCCGCCTCGAACCCTGTCGGCGCCTCACGACTCGGCTCATGAATCCGTACGCGATTGCGGCCTTCGACCAGCACCGCCTGGGTGACACGCTTCGCGGACTGCAGCGCCGCGAGGTCACCCGTCGCGACCTCGCCCTCGAAGATCGACCCGGCGAGCATGCGTCGCGCCTCGCCCGGTGAGGTTTCGGCGACCACCTGCCCGTTGCGGATCACCGCGAACCGGGGGCACAGGACGGCCACGTCCTCGACGATGTGCGTGGAGAGCAGTACGGTCCGGCGTTCGGCGAGCTCGGCGAGAATACGGTAGAAGCGGTGGCGCTCTTCGGGATCGAGCCCCGCCGTCGGCTCGTCGACGATGATCAGTCGCGGATCACCGGCAACGGCTTGAGCTATGCCGAGTCTCTGGCGCATTCCGCCGGAGTATTCCTTCACCTTTCGCTTCGCCGCGTACGCGAGGTTGACCCGCTCGAGCAACGACGCCGCCAGCTTCCGCGTCTCCTTTCCAGTGGCGATACCCTTGAGCTCGAGGAGATACTCGAGCATCGCCTGCCCACTCAGGTGTGGGAAGAACCCGAAGTCCTGCGGCAGGTAGCCCAGGACGGACCACAGTGCATTTGGGTCGGCGAGCACGTCGCGACCGTCGAGCGTGACGGACCCCGACGTCGGCTCGAGGACGCCGGCGAGTATGCGCATGAACGTGGACTTTCCAGCCCCGTTGGGGCCAAGCAGTCCAAACATGCCGGTGCCGATATCGAGCGAAACGCCCTGAAGTGCGGTGACCGGGCCTGGATAAACCTTCACGAGGTTGCGAACGCTGAGCATTGGCGGAGAGGCGGAAAGGGAAGCCTGAGTCTACGGCGCGGATCATCCACGCAACAGCGGCAGGCGGCAGGCGGCGAACTGCCGAGGACGGGCGACGGCCGACGGACGAACCTTCGAGCTCGTCGCCCTGTCTCACCTTGAAACCTTAGGTGAAGCTCGCCATTCTTACCTAAGAACCTTATATCTCGCCGAGTTTCTGTTCCCGGTTCCGGTTCCCAGTCATGGCCGACACCGATCTCGACCTACTTCGCGGCACGCTCGATCTCCTCGTCCTCAGGACGTTGAGCTGGGGCCCGATGCACGGACTCGCGGTACTCCGCTGGATCGAGCAGGTCACCGAGCAGCGGCTCCAGATCACCGAGGGCGCGCTGTATCCAGCGCTGCACCGCATGGAGCAAAAGGGCTGGCTCGGCGCGGATTGGGGTTATTCCGATCGGAATCGAGAGGCAAAGTTCTACAAGCTCACCGCCGCCGGCCGTCGTCAGCTCACCGCCGAGCTCTCGAAGTGGTCGCGGTACACCGAGGCGGTGAACCTCCTCATCGCAGCACAGGGGGCACGATGAGCAACGGACGCGACGAGAAGCGACCCAGGCTCTTCCGCCTGCCGACATCGCGTCGGCGACTCCGCGGTGATATCGATCGTGAGCTGCATTTCCACATCGAAGGCCGGATCGAAGAGCTGATTGCCTCGGGCCTAACGCGAGAACAGGCGGAGCGTGAGGTGGCCCATCGGTTCGGCGACATGGCGGTCGTCCGCCACCAACTGGAGGAGATCGACACCAGGACCCATCGACGGCACGAATTCGGCGAGTGGCGGAGTGCACTGACCCGCGATTTCGGACAGGCCTTCCGCGGTCTCGTGCTTCGTCCCGCGTTTGCCGCGGTCGTGGTCCTCACGCTCGGGTTGGGCATCGGAGCAACGACCGCCATTTATGCGCTGCTCGACGCCGTCGTATTGCGGCCGCTCCCCTACCCGAATGCCTCCCGCCTCGTCTACATCGAGCACCCGGTGCCGGGCGTCGAGACGAACGCGAAATGGAGGATGTCGCAGGCGGGCTACTTCTTCTTCCGCAGGAACTCCAAGGCGCTCGAGGACATCGCGCTCTACAACCAGACCGAAGCCAGTCTCGTCACGCCAGATGAAGCCGAGCGGGTGCGTGCCGCCGCGGTGAGCGGCAACTTCTTCGAGGTCGTCGGCGCACGGCCGTTGCTCGGACGCAGCTTCACCGATGCCGACAACCTGCCTAACGCATCGCCGGTCGCGATGCTCGGCTACGCGTTCTGGCGGCAACGCTTCAACGGCGACGCGCGCGTGCTCGGCACGAGCGTCAGCCTCGGCTCCGTGCCCGTGACGATCGTCGGCGTGGCGCCCCCAACGCTCGACTTGCCGGACTATCAGACGCAGGTGTGGATCCCGCTGGAGCTCGACCCTAACGCGCCGGCGGTCAACTCGCACTACCTGGACGCGATCGGCCGGCTTCGACCGGGTGTCACGCTGGCCGCGGCGCAGGCTGACGCGGCACGCCTGACGAGTCGCCTTCCCGAGGAGTTTCCTGGTGCGTACACGCCCGGCTTCATGCGTGAGTCCCGCTTCGCCGTCCTCGTGAGCCCGCTCCGCGACCGGGTGATCGGCGCCATGAGCCACACACTGTGGATCCTGCTCGGTGCGGTGGCAATCGTGATGCTGATCGCGTTCGCGAACGTCGCCAACCTGTTCCTCGTACGCGCGGAAGCCCGCCGGCGAGAAACCGACATCCGGCTCGCGCTCGGCGCCGACCGCCTGCACCTGGCCGGTCACTACATCGCGGAGAGCATGGTGCTGTCGTTGATCGGTGGTATGCTGGCCGTCGGTCTCGCGTACGGTGCGATCCGGTTTCTGCTCGTGCTCAACCCATCATCCGTCCCGCGACTCGCCGAGGTGTCGCTCGGCTGGCAGGCTGGCGTCGTCGCGGTGGTGTTGTCGTTAGGTGCTGGCGTCGTGCTCGGGGTGTTGCCACTGACCGACCTTGCGCTTGGACGCGACAGGGCGTCCACGCTGCGCGAGGGCGGCCGCACGCAGACCGCGTCGCGCGGACAGCTGACCGCGCGCTCCGCGCTCGTCGTCGCGCAGATGGCGCTCGCGGTCGTGCTGCTCGCGGCCGCAGGACTCATGGTGCGCAGCTTTCAGCGCCTTCGATCCGTCCAGCCAGGGTTCGATGCCTCGGGTGTGCTGACCTTCGAGGTGTCGCTGCCATACTCGCGCTACACGCCGTATGTTCGCGGCCCGGCGGCATACCTTCCGGTGTTCCGATACCACCGCGACCTGGCGCAGCAGCTTGCCGCCCTTCCCGGCGTGACGAGCGTCGGCATGACGCAGGCGCTCGCGATGAAGGACGGCGATGGCTGCGCCTCGGTGTTCATCAAAGGCAAGGACTACAGTCGGGGAAACCCGCCCTGCGTGGGAACCGTGGTCGCCGGGCCCGGTTACTTCTCGACGTTAGGCATCCCCGTGCGCGGTCGCGTTCCCACGTGGGCGGACGTCGATGACCAGTCCGGCGCCGTCGTGGTGAGCAAGGCACTCGCCGAACGCATGTGGCCCGGCGAGGACGCGATCGGGAAAGAGCTGAAGCCCAACGGGAACGCACCACCGTGGTATCACGTCGTCGGCGTCACCGGCGACGTGCTGACGCACGGGCTCGACCAACCACCCAGCGAGATCGTGTACTATCCAATGGTGCCGATGGAGGGTGCGCCGCTCTGGTCTCCGCCGACGCACATGACCGTCGCGATCCGTACGCACGGCACAGACCCACTGTCGCTCGCCCCCGCGGCGCGGCGCATTGTGACGGCGATCGATCGTGAGGTTCCCGTCGCGAACGTGCAGACGATGCAGACCATCGTCGAACAGTCCACGGCCCGGACGACGTTCGCGATGCTCCTGCTGGCGGTCGCGGGTAGCATGGCGCTCCTGCTGAGCGCGGTGGGCGTCTACGGCGTCATCTCGTACACGGTCGCGCAGCGGCGCCCCGAGATCGGCGTGCGGATGGCGTTAGGCGCGCAGGCCGCGCAGGTTGGCCGGATGGTCGTTGCCCAGTCGCTGCGCGTCGCCGCGGCGGGAATCGCCATCGGCCTGCTTGGCGCCTTCGCAACGACGCGGGTCCTGCAGTCACTGCTCTTCGGCGTGAGCCCCACGGACCCCGTGACGCTCGGCGGTGTCACGATCGTTCTCGTGATGCTTGGCGCGCTCGCCGCCTACGCGCCGGCCAGAAGGGCGACGAAGGTTGATCCGGTGGAGGTGCTGAGACGGCAGTAGAACGGCCGGGGACGGGGGACGGGCGACGGACGAAAAAGCGGGAACGCTCGGGATGCTCATCTCACCACGAGATGCATTCCGACGGTTTTCGGTTGTTCAACCGTCGCCCGTCCCCCGTCCCCCGTCCCCGGCTGCTAGAACGTGAACCCAATCACCACCGGCACGAACTTCGTCCGATCCGGCGACGTCCCCACGGACACGTAGCGCGCTTCGAGAAACAGCGACGGGCCCAATCCGCCGATCGAGATACCAACGCCGCCGTTATAGCCGAGGTCCGTTTGCTTGTCCTCGAGGCTCCGAAACTCGTCGATCGTCCCGCTGATGTCCTGCGCCACGCGGCGATGGTAGACACCCAGCCCGCCGATCAGGTATGGCTTGATGACCGATTGAGTCAACGGCATGACGATGTTCGCCGTTGCGCCGACGAGATCCACGCGTCCGGACACCTCACCCGGCAAATCCGAGGGCAGTACCTCGTTGCCCAGCTTCTTGATGAACGCGTTGTTCAGATCGCTGCGACTCCAGAAGAGCTCGCCCCGCAACCCGAACTTGCCCATACCATATCCCGCGAACCCATTCACGACGAGTCCCGTCTGCGCTCCGTCCGCGAACTTCCCGTTAGGTACGTTCGCGCCAATCGACGCGCCGAATCCGAGCCCAGCCTTCTGCGCCGCAAGCGGCGACGCGGCCGCCCCGAGACCCGCCAACGCGACGCCCAGCGCCGCTCCCGAAATCCGTGTGCCTGCTCTCATCGCTACCGGTTCTCCAGTCTTGGGAAGGTTCGTGATTGCACCAACCACACCATCAGGACCCCAGAGCGCTGAGTTCGTTCGTCGACACGCGTAGGGCCACACCGGTTGTGACGCAAATCACATGGCCGGTGTGGCAGGCTGCTCGCGTTCTCGAGGAAGTCGCGCGACGGGCGTCTCACGGGCGTCTCACGGGCGCTCGAAGCCCGCAGAGCGTCCCCGGCGATGATCGTTAGGCTATGCCGCGGGAAGGCACCAGCAGCGATGAAGTGGTCCGGCCCCACTGAGCGTTCGGTTCGTCCCGTGCCAGACCAGTATCGAGTGACCGGACATTGCATCACGAGGGTTCGGCGATGAACATGAGGCGCGGCGCTCCTGGGTGGGAACGCCGCTTCGGTCGTTGCACGCCGCATCGTCGGAGACCGCGATGTCAGACGAGACGCAGTCGATCGTGTCGCCCTGGTTCCTGAAGGTCGCTGCGTGCGTCGCGAGCGCGGCGCTGATTGGCCGATCCGCATCCGCGCAATTGGCATCGGCGGTCGACCTTTCATCGGTCAGCAGCCAGCGCGCCGCGAGCGAGTGGCGCGGGCAGCTCGCCGTCTCTCCCTTCATGCGATTCGACCACCCCAGCCTCGCCGTCGATGGGCGCTGGACCGCGGTGGGTGGGGACGGCCAGCGGCTCGATGGATTCGGAGCGCTCGCGGCAACGTATTTCTCCCCGACCCGCGCGGGTCTGCAACTCTCCCTTGCCGGCTTCGGCGACCGGACATTGCTGGACGAATCATTCGCGGTCTCGCGGATCGGCGCGGATGCACGCCTCTCGTATCGCCTCGGAAGCTCCGGCGCATGGCTTGGCCGAGAGGTGGCGCGCGACAACAGGTCGACGCCGGGGTCGCCCGTGCCGCACTACTCGGTCGGCGGGTGGCGGCAATGGCGGAGCGTGATCGTTACGGTATCGCTCTCCTCGTTCGGCTCTCAGGAGGGCGCGCGAGCGGCGACGACGCGTCAAATCGTGCGGCCCACATTGAGCGGCCCGCTCGCTCCGATCGACACCGGGCGCAACTTCCAGTCGCTCGACACTATTACCGTCGTCGACAGCGGCAGCGCCGGACGGAAGCACGACTGGCGCGATGCCGAGCTGGGACTCCACTGGAGCGCCGGCCGACTCGCGCTCGACGGCATATTCGGGACGCGGTACGCGGCGACGAACCAGCCTAACGAGACGTGGGCGAGCGTGCAGAGCGCCGTCGCCCTGGCACCGACCATCGCGCTCATCGCATCGGCCGGAGTGCGCCCGTCGAGTGCCGCGTACGGAATCGGCCGCTCTCGTTTCATGGAGCTCGGCGCGCGCGTCTCGCCGGGCGCGCTCAGGCGGCCGCGATTGCCGCGCGGAGTCCGGCCCACGGCCGCGGCATTTCAGGTCGACGAGGACCGCGGCGGCCGTCGCCTCCGCGTCCGCGTCCCCAGCGCCCGCTCGGTCGAGCTGGCAGGCGACTTCACCAACTGGCAGCCGATCGCCCTCAAGCAGGGCGACACGGACGAGTGGGAAGTGACGCTCCCGATAGCTCCTGGCGTCCACCGCCTGGCCATCCGCGTGGACGGCGATCGCTGGACGACACCCCCCGGCGTCGTCGCCGTGGCGGACGAGTTCCAGGGAACGGTCGGAGTGATCGTGGTCCGGTAGATGGGCGTGACGCAGCCGGACGTCCCGGGGTTCAACCTGGCGACGATGACGGATGCCATGCTCGTGCGCCGAGTGCTCGATGGCGACACGGCCGCGTTCACGACGCTCGTGGACCGGCACGCCGCGGCATGCACACGGTTTGCGACGCGGATGCTCGGCAACCGCGAAGACGCGGAAGACGCCACCCAGGAGACCTTCCTCCGCGCGTACCGGTCGCTCGCACGATACGAGGAACGGCAGGCCTTTCGAACATGGCTGTTCCAGATTCTGATCAATCGATGCCGCACCGCCGCCGTCCGGCGCCAGCGCCGGCACCGTATGTTCCTCGTGGACGACTCCGCGATCGCGGCGGCGAGCGTACGACCAGCGGTCGACGCCGGTGATCTGCGGGCGGAGCTCAAGCGGGCGATCGACGCGCTCGACCCGGACCAGCGCGAGGCGTTTCTCTTGAAGCACGTCGAACAGCTCAGCTACCATGAGATGGCGGCAGCGACAGGAATCGGCGTGTCGGCGCTCAAGATGCGGGTCAAGCGCGCGTGCGACCGAATGCAGTGGGTGCTGCGGGAGGGCGAGGCAAGCGATGTCGGAACCTGACGACCCACGGTGGCTGGACGACGTTGCGGGAGAGCTGCGCCGAGAGGTGCCCGTGCGGCCAGCGTGGCGCGCGCGACTGCTCGACGACGTCGCACGGGCCCCCAGGCCATCCGTGCGGGACATCGCCGACGACGCGCTCGGCAACGAGGAGCCCGCACTCGAAAGAGCTCGGCGACGCTGGTCGATCACGGTCGCCCCCCTCACCGGTCTCGCCGCCGCGTCGCTGCTCGTGGCGCTGGGCGCGGGCCTCATGTACGTGGCGATGTCGTCGCGCGCCGGAGCCGGAGCGAGCCAGCGTGCCGCGCACGCCGGACCGAGTACCGCATCTCCACAACTCGCCTCCCGCACGCCCACGGTCACCGACCGAGAGGTCGTGCGCTTCGAGCTCTCCGCTCCACGCGCTTCGCGCGTCGCCCTCGTCGGGAGCTTCAATGAATGGAACCCGGTGGCCACACCACTCTCGCGAGATCCGGCGAGCGGTAAATGGG
>Ga0163163_10004584_pt1 | contig 11800 bp, 9 predicted proteins | sample S65metaG_FD_119766 | JGI IMG/M metagenome (GOLD analysis project Ga0163163, IMG submission 119766) | Switchgrass rhizosphere microbial communities from Kellogg Biological Station, Michigan, USA - S6-5 metaG | ecosystem: Host-associated > Plants > Roots > Rhizosphere > Soil | place: USA: Michigan... | reverse complement strand
GGCGCGTGTCACGTTAAGGAAAGTTAAGATTACGTTTGTTTGCGGACATCAGTATTTCGGACGTAAAAGCAGCCGTGAAATCGAAAAAGGCAGTGATCATCGACGTTAATGGCACTGAATCGTATGCCGAGGGCATGTTCCTGGAGCACTGAGAACACCTAAGCCAAGCTTTCTGTTTTTGTCTTTAGCGCCACCAAACGTTGCGCTTTTTTTTGGGGGCCGAATAGCTTCTCCGCCCGGATGAACTGCAATCCAATGCAGACGTTCTCCCTCTGCGCTGGCGGAAGGGTAGAGAACTCCAGTTATCTTATTCCTTACTGGTTTGCTCGCAAAATGGTCTTTGGATTTCCATCCGCTGAAATGATGACGTAATCTGGGTAGGCAACTTCAAGCTGGTCGAGCCAATGCGAGCCGGGCCCGTTTTTAAACCGGGTCAACACGGCGTCAGGGTGGTCAGGCGCGAGGTACAGAGTTCCACGCCATTGTTTGTTGTCGCGCAGGAGAAACATATAAGGCACCGCAACCTGTGAACCTGGAACTTCCAACGAGAGATGAAGAGAAAGAGGCTGACTGTTGATGTAACCGGACATCACCTCATTGATCCGGAAGGTCTCTGCCGCCTCTTTGTAGTCATCCATCGACTTATAGTATTGTTCACAGAAATACTGATCCACTTGGTTTCGGAATGGGCTCTGCTGCACGAACTCTTTCCATCCCTGTTTTTTCAAATAAGTCTTCGCATTCAGAAAGCGATAATTAGGTCCGCCTGAATCCGCGAATTGCTGTAGCGCAGCCGCCAATTCCAGGGAATAGATTTTTTTGGCTTCACTACCGACTCTTGTTAAAAGAAACGGCAACATCCCGGGCCGCTCTGCGAAGGATGCAAGCTTCAAACCCTCTTGCCCTGGCAAAAGAACAGAAAACTCGACCGCTGTGGTGCTGTCGAGTTTCTCGCCCGCGGTAAGGAACTCCAGCAGGACAGGTGCAACCGCTTCATAAGCAAAGAGCGATATTAACTGAGAGGGAATGGCGGACGTGCCATTAGCATTTTTCCAATACGGAGGTATGGCAGACGCGATCAGAAACGAATTAAGAGAACGGAGGGCTGAGCGCCGTGCGTTACAACGAGGCCACAGTAAAATCGTTCACGCCACGAGAAGATAATCTCTGCCCTCAGTTCGTCCGAGGCGGTTCAATTCGGATGTGATTAGTTCGCGCGCCCCGCGTGAGGCGACGCCCGTGAGAATAAACGCCCGGTCCCGCGAAGGCAGATTGCGTGGACCGACCACGGGACGGCCGTCGCGCAGACGGCCGAGCTTCTTCGGATCTACGTCAATGAAACCCGGGACCGATATGCCTTCTGTTTCCAGTGCCTGGAATCGCCGCCGTGTAATCCGTCCGGCGCCCCATAGCCAGATCTCGCGTGACGGTTCTACCTGTCTCTTCAGCCAACGGGCGAGGTAACGGCACTTGGTGCGGTAAAAGGCATCCGGGCGATATCGCTGGTCAATGCGTGAGAGGCGGGATGGCGAATCATTCCAAATCAGGAGTTCCGCGTCCACCTTTCCGAATTGGACGCCTGCATCCATCCACCGGAGCCAGAGTTCGTAATCTTCTGGAAAATCGCCCGATTTGTATCCGCCATGCTCATGCAATAACGCACGCCGAAAAATAACGCTGGGATGCGCTACCGGCGATTCCACAAAACGGCGCAAGTCAATGTCTGCCGGAGTGAGCAGTGAATTGATCCAGGCGACATGCGCCGCATATCCCGCTTGGGTTTTTTGGTCGCCTCCATGCCGCACACGGCAGGAGACTACGCCAAGTCGGGGATGGCACTCAAAAAACTCCAATTGCCGTGCCAGCCGCTCTGGAGGGATCCAATCGTCGGCATCCATCCGCGCGATAAATTCGCCACGAGCCGCAGCGCATCCAAGCTTCAATGCTTCGGCAATTCCGGAAGCCGACTGGGACAGTACCCGAATCCGAGAATGGGCGTGGGCAACCGATGCCAGAATACGTGCAGTCTCGTCCTTCGAGCCATCATCTACCACCAGAAACTCCCAATCTGTGAAAGTCTGACATCTCACGCTCTCGAGAGCCACAGGAAGTGTTCCTGCGGCATCGCGCACAGGCATGACAAAAGAAACCTTCGGAGCCTCGGGCATCGGATAGGAAGGCTACCCCAACCGATACATTAATCACAGTCCGCGGTGACGCACGGCGAGTGATGGCCCCGACGCAAGGAGATCTATTTTGAAAATTCTGCCGGGTCGGACCGAGTTGCCAAATAATTTAACAGAAGCAACCCAAGGAAACGAAGAGGTTGTCACTTCACTTCCGGTATTTTAGAAGTTATACACAAAAAACAATCGAGTCTACCAAGCTTGATTGATGAAGAATTTTTTCGTGCGCTTTCTACAACTCCCGGATCTTTCCTCGCTTGAATATTCCAAACTGGCGGTGAGAGTATGGAGAATGATTGTAGTGAAGCATTCGGCAGGCGAGGAGTGGGTAGTAACTGTCCAAGGCACCGTCATGACTCATCATTGCGTGCGAGTAACGAAAGCGGACCTCGACCGATTTTCGGAGGGCCGCTCTCCCGAAAAACTGCTTGAGGAAAGTTTTCGATTCTTGCTCGAGCGTGAGTCGAACACTTCAATTCTGGGCTCTTTTGATCTGCCCGTCATTGGCCGCTATTTCCCGGAATACGAACGAGAAATTCGCACACTTCTTCGGCGATCCACATGATCGCAAGGACTTTTATCTGTTTAGCCGACAACCGAGTCCACGGAATGCTCGGCGGAGTAGTTGCCGCCTACTCATCGGTCCATTTCGGGCTCATCGTGATTCGCTTTCGCAGCGCACGTAAGCGATTACGCACACCTGAATCCAGTGAGAGCAAAGTTCAATTAAAGCACCAGCGAATACTAACAATCAGGTTCGTCTCCTTGCGACAAGCCAATCTGGTGGTAACGTTAAAAAACCTTCACGCTCATGTATAGTGGAATTAGTCGGTTTGTCGTTTTGATGTTGGAGAATCGTTCGTTCGACCATTTGTTTGGTTATCTTAAGTCGGTGAATTCAAAGGTAGCCGGGTTGACGGGCAAGGAGTTCAATCGGAAAGATCCAAATTCGTCAGTTGATCCACCCATCCATGTAAGTCGGGCTTCGTCTTTTGTGATGAGGTTCGATCCGGGTCACGAGTATTACGACGTTCAAGTCCAGCTTTATGGACCCACAAAAAATACCGCCCCGGATCTTCCGCCAATCGCCAATCTTCCGACCGAGCCGGCGCCCATGTTGGGGTTCGTATCCAGCGCAGCCGAGGCTGTGGATTATGCAGGAGATGAAAACCTTATCATGGAATGTTTTCAGCCCGATCAATTGCCGGTGCTCTCGACGCTCGCCAACGAGTTTGCTCTGTTCAATTCTTGGTACTCATCGGTGCCCGGCCCAACATGGCCAAATCGATTCTTCATCCATGCTGCGACGTCACGAGGGCTTCTGGATAGCCCTTCCGCGAGCCAGATTCTGACCGGCTTTTCTTTCCAGAATGATACGATTTATGAGCGGCTGGAAAACGCGAGCAAGGTTTGGCGCATATATCACGACGGCTTGCCTCAAACCGCGGGGATTTCTAGCTTGCGAGACGAATACGTCAATCCATTCACGAACAGGTTTAAGGATATGGAAGACTTTTTAGAGGATATCAAGGAAGGTAAACTGGCCGATTACAGTTTTATCGAACCGCGTTACGATACCGGCAACAACTATTTGGACGGCAATTCTATGCACCCGTTGAATGACGTTCGGAAAGGAGAAGAACTGGTGAAAAATGTTTACGAGAGCCTTCGGAATTCTCGTTACTGGGAAGATACGATGCTCATCATCACTTTTGATGAACACGGAGGATTCTACGATCATATATCGCCTCCGGCGACGATTCCAACTGGAGACGACGATGAATATGCAAACCCATCTTACGGCTTCTTTTTCGACCGCTTGGGTGTTCGGGTGCCTGCCATCGTCGTTTCGGCTTACACCAGCAAAGGCACTGTCATCGGCGACGAGTCGGATGATCCTTCCACCATTTTCGACCATACCTCCGTTCTGGCTACCGTGGAAAAGCGATTTGGCCTGAGGCCCCTTACAAAACGCGATCAATCGGCCAATACACTCGAGTGCGCCATCAACCTGCAAAGTCCTCGACTGTCGCCCGCTGATGTCCTGACGGAACTCCCTAAACCTGCTTCCAAAATGGCCGTTGCCAATGCGGTCAACACGGCTGAAATTTTTGCGGCCGACCCTCAAGCGCCGCTTTCTTCGAATCAAAAAACGATGGCCGCTTTAGCATTGGCTTGCGAGTTGAAGATCACCGAACTCAACTATCATGCCGCGCTGATCAGCAACCACCAAAAGCTCGTTGAACAAAAAGATGCCGCCGACTATATCCAAAAAGTGGGGAACAAAATTGCTTCGCGCCGACAGAAACAGCCGATCGACTGATTGACCTGGTCGCGGATTGCTTGGGAAGCTTCCCGTTTCACGGGCCTATCCGTGCACGATAGTATCGGGTGGGAAAGATTGCCGCAGCGGGATCCATGAAGCTGGCCGTAACGAATAGTCTCCTGGTGGGAGAGCGACCAAAATGAGCGTGCCGGTTGCATTGGAGATGGAGGAGCCGCAATTGCTGCGAATAAAAGTCGTACCCGCAAATGCCTGGTTGAACTGATTGTTGGTGTATGGCCCCAAAATGTTGTCGTGGACGCTCAATCTCCATCACCGTCGACAATTCTTGTAATTAGTTTGCCGAGGAGGATGATTTTCAAAATTTCGCAATTAACCTCTTCCCTCCCGGGCGTGCTTGTTCCACACTGCCTCTGAGCTTACCACCAACAACCAAGAGAATCGGGGCTATGGCCATTTCTGGAAAAGACTCTACGGCATCAGGCCGGGTACAGTTCGCCAACACTCATTGGAGTGTCGTGTTGCTTGCGGGCAAGTCCGAATCCCCCCTCTGTCAAGAGGCTCTCGAAAACCTTTGCCGCAGCTACTGGTACCCTCTTTATGCTTTTCTCCGTCGTCAGGGTTATACCTCGGCGGATGCCAAGGATTTGACGCAGGGCTTTTTTGCAAATTTTCTGCAAAAGAATTTTTTGACGGCCGTCAACCCGGCCAAGGGAAAATTCAGATCTTTTCTCCTCACCGCCCTCAAACATTTTCTGGCCAACGAATGGGATCGGCTTCAAGCGGAAAAACGAGGCGGCAAGCACGCGTTCATTTCACTGGACGAGCAGTCTGCTGAAAAGCGGTACCAGCTTGAACCAAGCTCGAGCGCCACCCCCGAAGAACTTTACGAGCATCGGTGGGCCCTAACCGTTCTCGATGCGGGTCTTAAACGTCTCAAGGACGATTGCGAAGCAGATGGCAAAGCGGCTCAGTTCGAAGAACTGTACGTGTATTTGTCCAGTGAACCGGCTGAAGGCGATTATGCCAGGTCAGCCGCTCGTTTGGGCATGAGTAACGGCGCCGTCGCCGTCGCGGTACATCGCCTGCGCCAACGCTATGGTGAGCTGCTCCGCAAAGAAATCGGACGGACTGTTAGTTCGCCTGCGGAAATCCCGGAAGAGATGCGCTTTCTATTCAGCGTGTTCAGCAGGTAACGCCTGTGATGCGCGTGAGGCCGACAATGTTTCATTTGCCGGTCCCTGGTGAAAGTGTGTAATCCGCGGCGCCTTTTGCTTATGTACGGGTGAGCGGCGTCTGGCGCCGAGCTGCCAAATGAATCAAGCATGCTCCAAATGCGGGACACAATTGCCGTCGGGAGTTCTCAACGGCCTTTGCCCTGGCTGTCTGATCGATCTATCGGCCGAGCCAGTTCGAACTTTCGGCGACTACGACTTGCTGGACGAAATCGCGCGCGGTGGCATGGGCGTCGTGTACCGGGCGCGGCAAAGAAGTCTCAATCGAACCGTCGCCCTTAAGTTGATCCTGTCAGGCCAGTTTGCCAGCGAACAATCAAAAGAACGCTTTCGGGCCGAAGCCAGGGCTGCTGCGAATCTCCAGCATCCCAACATCGTCCCTGTCCATGAAGTCGGAGAACAGGATGGATTCCAATTTTATTCGATGGATTATATCCTCGGCCAAAGCCTGGCGGACGTGGCGCGAGACACGCCCATGCCGCCGGAAACTGCGGCAACATGCGTTAGGCAGATTGCAGAAGCTATCGAGTACGCGCATCGGAAGGGTGTTTTGCATCGGGACCTCAAGCCATCGAACGTTTTGATCGACGGCGCCGGGCGGCCCCACATCACGGATTTCGGTTTGGCCAAGACCAGCAACAGCGATGCCAGTCTCACGATTTCGGGACAGATGCTCGGCTCCCCCCATTATCTTCCTCCTGAACAAGCCAGTGGTGATACAAAAGCGGGTGGGCCTTGGAGTGATATCTATTCGCTGGGCGCGATCCTTTATCACTTGATCACCGGCCACCCACCTTTCCTCGGCCACACCCTCCAGGACACACTGGCGCAGGTTCTTGATAAGGAGCCTGTTGCGCCCCGCTTGTTGGTTCCGCGAATTCCCCGCGATTTGGAAACGATCTGCCTGAAATGCATGCAAAAGGAACCTCGCCGGCGTTATCAGACCGCGCAGGGCCTGGTGGATGAACTGGACCGTTTTTTAGGCGGAAAACCTATTTTCGCGCGTCCGGTTGGCCACGCCGGAAAACTTTGGCGTTGGTGCCGCAGAGAACCAACCGTCGCCTCTCTAATCGGAATCGCTGCCCTTTTGCTCACGTCCGGCAGCCTGCTGGTGCTCTCTCAGTGGCGTCACACCGAACACCAGCGGGGGCGGGCTGAGGCCAGTTTGGAACATAACCGGCAATTGTTGTACCTCGGCGACATGCGATTGGGATTCACAAGCCTGTTGGAACGTGAATTGGCTCCTCTGCGCACCGCCTTGTTCAATCAAATCCCACCACACGCGCGAACGGATTTGCGTGGTTTCGAATGGCGGTATTTATGGAGGCGTGCTTATCCTGATGGTCCCCTGCGCCTGCCGGAGCGGAAGGGGGTCGCCGGCGCTTCTGCCTTCTCACCGGATGGAAAAATCCTCGCAGTCTATTACTGGGACGACGCGGTGCGTTGGTGGGATTTGCAAAATGGCAAGGAACTTTGTCCAGCATTCAGGAATGCTTCGGGGCTGGGTGCTTTCAGCGCGACGGGTCAGGAATACATCCTCGGAACTCGGGACGGAACGGTTCGCTTCCTCAAGATCCAGATCGGCGAAGTGCTGCGAATAATCACAAATGTTGGTGAACTCATCGCCGTGACGCCGGACGCAAGAACTGGCGTAACTATTGACACCAATCACCTGTTGAAAGTGATCGATTTGAAAACGGGCAGCACCCGCTTTACAAAGACTTCGAGGGTAAGCCGGCGCTCCGATCTCAGTTGGAACGCAACTATCGCGATCGCGAACGATGGAAAAACCCTGGCCGTGAGCTTGCCTTACGAGGCGGCTAGACCATCCCTCGACACACAAACGAAAATCGAGCTTTACGATTTGGAAACCCAAACGGCGCTCAATCCGATTCGGCGGCAGGGCGAGCTTTATTCTCTGCTCTTTACCCCCGATGGGAAAACGCTCATCACCGGGTGGGGGGATGGCAGCATTCAACTATCGGAGATCTCCGGCACGAATGACTTCAAGATTTTGGCGCACAAATTGCCTGTGCTTTCCCTGGCCCTCTCAGCGGACCGCAACACCCTTGCCAGTGGCAGTTCGGACGAGAGCATTCAATTGTGGGAATTGCCTTCTGGCAAGTTAAAGCCGCAGGGTCCTCAATGGCAATTTGAGGATGTATGGTCGCTCGCCTTCTCGCCCGATGGCCACCAGTTGGCTGCCGGAGGCCGGAATACCATCATAACTATCTGCGATTTGAGACAAACACCTGTTCTTGACGAAGTTCAGGGATTATCTCCCAAAAACTGGGGGAACTTTACCTTTTCACCAAACAGCAAGTGGATGGCCGCCGTGTGCAAAGGAGATGTGGCCAAGGTTTGGGAAACTGATTCTATGAGATTAGTCGCCACGCTGACAAATGTCGGCTACGTCATGGTCTTTTCACCCGACTCCAGGACGTTGTTGGTTACTGATTCCAGAAATGTGCCATTTTGGTGGAATCTGGAAACCAGCGCAAGAATCCCGCTCCCGGAACGCGGCGTGGGCGGTGTCGCTTGCGCCGACATTTCCTCGGATCGTCGGCTCGGAATTCTCGGCCATGAAAATGGAATGCTTCAGCTAGTGGAGATCGAGGCAGGGAGGGATATTGCCATTTGGCCAGCCCACGAGGGAGGGGTCCTTTCCCTTAAATTTTCCCCAGGCGCAAATCAAATCATCAGTGGTGGACGAGATCGATCCATTACCATCTGGGACCGAGCTTCGCACAAAAGAATTGCCTCGAATCCGGGAGAACATCGCGGAGCTGTTTGCGGTCTGGCATACTCGCAAGTCGCCGACCGCATCGCCTCCGGCTGTGGAGCGGACATGATTAAGATCTGGGATCCGGCCAATTTGTCCAAAGCTCTTGCGTCCATGCCTTACCACAAGGCTTCGATCCGAACGCTGGATTTTTCACTCGACGGAAAAACCCTGGCTAGCGGGAGCGAGGATAGAACCGTGCGATTATTTAGCGTTCGATTGAACCAGGAAATTGCAACGCTGGCGATGGAAAGTCCTGTGCGCCTGGTTCTTTTTTCGCCGGACGGAAATACTCTTGCCATTGTAACTGATTCCGGAACGCTGCGACTGCTGCGCGCCACCACGTTCGCGCAAGCCGATGCCCAGGCTCACGCCCTTAAGCAGTAGTGGAAAGAGCCTTTCCCCTCCCAGAAAGTTTTTGAAGGTTTCCTGTAATCCGAAACCGTTTTTTCTTCTGTAGGGGTGAAAGCCGAATAAAGGCTGAGCAAACAAAAAGACCCTAAACCGAAACAATAGAAAACTAAGTTATGAAAAAATCATCGTTAGTAACCTTCGCCCTGTGTCTGGCGGCTCTCGCGGCAGGCGCTGGAAGAATCCTGGCGCAGGATAATCGTGAGCCGGACCTCTCCACCAATTGCGCCAGCCTCGAAGCTGGGGAAACCAACAAGGTGGCCATGCGCGTTTATGCGGTCGGTGTCCAGATCTACCGCTGGAACGGCACGGCCTGGGTATTCGTCGCGCCAGCGGCTGTTCTGTATGCCAATGAAGAACATGATGGCGAGGTGGGAATTCACTACGCCGGACCGACATGGGAGAGTAGTAGTGGCAGCAAAGTCGTGGGTGCGCGAGTCAACGGCTGCACTCCTGATCCCAATTCGATCCCCTGGCTGCTGCTCAAAGCAGTTGCCAATTCGGGGCCGGGGATATTCGAACGCGTTACGGTCGTTCAGCGGGTAAATACCGTTGGCGGACTGGCTCCCACAAGTCCCGGAACCGCGATCGGCCAGGAGGTGCAGGTGCCCTACACCGCGGAGTACGTGTTTTACCGTGCCAAAATTTGACTGGCTTGGAAGACGAAAACTCAACGAGTCAAAGGTGCCGGGGGCAATCCCGGCATCTTCTTGTTTTCACATTTTGGAGCCAGGTACAGAGATCACAGCCGTGCTCTCGACTTTCCGATGAGCCCATGGGTAGTTACCCCATTGCCAGTTCGTTCCCAATGGCAGGAATCTGAAAGGATAATGGTGTGAGGGCAATTAGTTTAAACAGGAAGTTGGCACGTGAACACAGTCCGACGGTTATTTAACAAATGCCTCTTGAAACCTTCGGATTTCAAACCTTCTCAGCCAGATTTGGAAGTCATTGGCGCTTTCAACCCTGGAGCTATTGCCTTCGGCGATCAGGTCCTGCTGTTGATTCGGATTGCAGAACAGGCTGCCGAACGGAGGCTGGGCAAAACGGCTTTGCCGCGTTGGGACACGAAAGTCAGAAGGGTTGTCTTTGATTGGGAAGGCAACGATGAGTTGAAGCCAGTCGATATCCGTGTTGTCCAACGCAAGCGCGATGGGCTTGTCCGATTAACTTTTACCTCTCATTTGCGAGTGGTTCGCAGCCAGGATGGCCGGAATATTGAATCTTTGGACGGAGCCCGCTTTGAGCCGGAAGCCGAATATGAGGAATTCGGCGTGGAAGATCCTCGCATTACCAGGATTGGCGATATTTTTTACATCACTTACGTGGCTGTCTCACGACACGGTGCAGCAACAGCCTTGGCGTCGACTCGGGATTTCAGAAGCTTCACACGCCATGGAATTATTTTTTGCGCAGAAAACAAGGATTGCGTTCTCTTCCCCGAAAAAATTGGCGGCCATTATTTCGCGTTCCATCGCCCGAACGGTGCAACACCTTTTACTCGGCCGGAAATGTGGTTGGCATCTTCTCCGGACCTTGTTCATTGGGGAGGGCACGAATATTTTCTCGGTGGAACGAAAATGTGGGACGTGGGTCGCGTTGGGGCGGGCACACCGCCGTTGCGCACGAGCCAGGGATGGCTTGAGATTTACCACGGAAACAGCCGCCGAGAGGCAGATGCGGGCATTGGAATTTATTCTAGTGGCGCTTTGCTGCTCGATCTGGACAGACCGCAAAAGATCCTTCATGCAGCCGGCCAAATGTTCGTTCCGGAAACCGAATACGAGCGCGAAGGGTTTGTTCCAAATGTGGTTTTTCCGACTGGGATAATTCAACAGGGCGATAATGTGCTGGTGTACTACGGAGCCGCGGATACCTATTGCGCGGTGGTGGAGTTTTCTTTGTCCGAAATCCTGGCATCGTTGAAAGAGGCTTGAGATATTTGAGGGGATCGACGGGTCGGATGCAGTAATTCCAACGCGGATTAGACCGAATCCATTGCTCCCAGCAGTCCATCCAGGGAGATCGTTGCAAAATTAGTAGCATAATCCGACATGGCATACGGTAAGATCAGATCGCGATTGTGAATGAGCGCTCCGCAACTATAGACTACATTGGGGACGTAACCGTCGCGCTCAGTTTCGCTGGGTTGGAGCAGTGGTTCGCCCAGCCGTCCAATCACTTTGGTCGGATTTTCCAGATCAAGTAGGAACGCACCGATGCAGTATTTGCGCATGGGGCCCACTCCGTGACTCAGCACGAGCCATCCGGCTTCGGTTTCCATGGGTGATCCGCAATTTCCAAGCTGGACGAATTCCCAGGGAAAGGTTGGTTTAAGCACCAACTCGGCTTCATACCAAAAATGGATATTGTCCGAATACATCAGGTAGATGTTTTCATTATCCTGACGTGAGAGCATCGCGTAAGCGCCCTGTACCTTGCGGGGAAACAAAGCCATCCCTTTATTTTGCACGCCGGGTCCGTTGAGAGTGATGAATCGAAAATGCAGGAAATCGGGTGTTTCGAGTAGTTGTGGCAGTATCAACTTGCCGTCGTATGCCGTGTAAGTCGCATAATAGTTGCGCGTGCCATCCTCATTCTGAAACAACGTAAACCGAGCATCCTCGATCCCGTTGCTTTGTGAAGGCGACGTTGGGAAAATCACCCTTTCCGAAACGCGGCTTTCGGGAGCGAACTGGACCTCGTAGTTTGATTGCGCCAGGAGCAAAATGCCCTTGGCAACGGCGTCGTTCTCCGGCTCAATCGCGCGCGCCTGGCGAAGCACACAATCAAGTTTGCTTTGCAGTTCCTGCAGGGTAAATTTTTCGGGCACTTCACTCATTATGCGGCGGCTAAAAGGGCTGGTTAGTCCCAGTTCGTAAAGCTTGCGTTCAAACAGAGG
>Ga0163163_10004583_pt1 | contig 11801 bp, 13 predicted proteins | sample S65metaG_FD_119766 | JGI IMG/M metagenome (GOLD analysis project Ga0163163, IMG submission 119766) | Switchgrass rhizosphere microbial communities from Kellogg Biological Station, Michigan, USA - S6-5 metaG | ecosystem: Host-associated > Plants > Roots > Rhizosphere > Soil | place: USA... | reverse complement strand
CGAGAGTTGTTTGACTATGTTTTCGTCTTCAATACGAAATACGACCCGCCGCGGAATATCCTGAGCCGGATCGGTTGGTGGAACGGTGTCCAGAAGAAATTCTTCGACTACCACGAGGATCTTCATCCCGAACAGATCGCGATGCTGATGCAGGGTCGAATCATCTGGCAAAAGCAGCGCGGGGGTCAGTGGGCAGCCATCATTTTGATAGAGCATGGGCAGAACGCGCGCTTAATGAGATCGCCGCTAGCCCGCTAGGCCGGCAAGTTTCCTCGCCCTTTTGAAAACGTCCGTGAACATCTTCGCTGTGAGTTTTCCGGTCGCCGTGTTCTGATTCGACGGATGGTAGGAAGCCAGCAGCGTCACTCCATTCGGCATTTTGTATTCCGCCGCATGCCCGAATAGATAATCCTTCTTCGGGACCGCAAATCCAGTTCGCTTCAGATAGTTCAAGTACGCTTCGAAACCGATTCGACCTAACGCCACAACAACCTTGACTTCCTTCAGCGCCTCCATTTCGGCGTCAAGAAATGGGGCGCACGCGGCTATCTCTTCCGGAGAAGGCTTATTGTCGGGAGGAGCACACCGAACCGCTGCAGTGATATATGCGTCGGTCAAGCGAAGACCGTCGTCGATTCGATCGGCGTTTGGCTGCGAAGCGAAACCGGTCTTGTGAAGGATCGGGTACATGAACTTCCCAGAAGCATCGCCAGTAAAAGGCCGACCGGTTCGGTTTGATCCGTGCGCCCCTGGGGCTAAACCCAAAATTAGTATGCGCGCCTTAGGATCTCCAAAACCCGGCACGGGCTTCGCCCAGTAGTCCCAGTCCATGTAGGCACGTCGCTTCTCTTTACCGATTGCCTCGCGATACTCCGTTAGCCGCGCGCATCGACGGCACGCGACCACTTCGTTGTTGAGGACCTGTAAAGCGGAAGGCATACCACTATTCTATCCAGAGTGACGGGGACCCGCGGGCTTCTACTTACGACTTGCGACTTACGACTGCGGACTTTAGACTTCTCCCCTCCCGGAGGAACCATGTCATCCCGCTCTCTACTTGGAATCTGTCTGGCTTTCGGCCTTTGTGGCGTCGGACTATGGATGGTAAATGGCGTCAAGGCAGCACCGCAGGCGTCGGAGCAGGCGGCCCTCAAGAACGCTTATCGCTTTGACAAGGGCGGGTGGATCTACGTTCACATCGAGGGTGCGCCCCACGATCTCGGATACCAGCACGGATATCTGCTTGCCCCTGAGATCGACAAGGCATTCCAGGCGGTTCGCTATCACGACACGAAGCGCACCAAGCGCGAGTGGTCGTTCTTCCATGACACGGCCAAGAACGTCCTCTGGCCTCATATTGATGATGAATATAAGCAGGAACTTCAAGGCATCTCCGACGGCCTGAATGCCAAGGGCGTGAAGATGGATGTTTATGATGTCGTCGCCCTGAATGCCTTCGAAGAGGTTCCCGACTATTACATTCCGTGGCTGGAAAAGCAGCAGAAGGCGGAGTTAACGCCCGGCCTCGTAGCTCCCGGCAACTGCTCGGCTTTCGTCGCAACCGGTTCCTATACGAAGGATGGTAAGCCTGTCATTGCGCACAACACCTGGACCAGCGTTATCTCCGGTGCGCACTGGCGAATTGTCTTCGACATCGCACCTAAGTCTGGCCACCACATCTTTATGGACGGCTTCCCGGGGATTATCACTAGTAACGATGATTTTGGCGTAAATGACGCTGGGCTGGCCATCACCGAAACCACTATCACCCAGTTCGAAGGCTTCGATCCGAACGGTAAGCCCGAGTTCATGCGCTCGCGGAAAGCCATGCAGTACGCGACGTCGATCGACGAGTACGTCCGCATCATGCTCGACGGCAACAATGGGGGCTACGCCAACGACTGGCTTCTGGCTGACTACAAGACCGGCGAAGTCGCACGCTTCGAGAACGGCCTTAAGCACTACAAGGTCTGGCGCAGCAAGGACGGCTACTTCGTCGGGTCAAACTTCCCGAGCGATCCCGACGTGACGAAGGACGAAACCACCTTCGACGTCCACAATGAGGCCAGTTCTCCCAACGCCCGTAAGACCCGCTGGGAACAACTCATGGCGGAGAATAAGGGCAGAATCGACGTCGCTCTCGCGCAGAAGTTTCTAGCCGACCATTTCGACGCCTACCAGAAGAAAGAAGAAGCGAACGAGCGCACGCTCTGTGGACACGTCGAAACGTCCCCGCGTGGCATTCCGGAATGGGGATGGGAGAAGTTCCATCCCGGCGGAGCTGTGCAGGGCAAAGCCATGGACGCATCCATGCAGAAGAACATGAGCTTTGTCGCCCGCTACGGACACAGCTGCGGCGCAGACTTCATCGCTGCCGATTTCTTGAAGGCACATCCGGAATACGAATGGCAGAAACCGCACTTGATGGACATGAAGGCGGGCCCGTGGACGACTTTCAAAGCTGGGGAAAAGAAGTAGCGCAGCTCTCTTGACGGCAGTTGGCGGGGGCGACTCGCTCCCGCCTTTTAAATCTCCTCAAATATCCCTACCAGCCTCTCACTCTCCGTAAACTCCTCGCACTTCTCGTCGATCGCCTTGTACTCACTCTGGAACATCTGCTTGAACTGCTGAAAATCCAGCATCGTATGCCAGCGATCGATCGTTAAGTATCGGCGCGTGCCATCGGTATCGCGCAGTAACTTGGTTCCGTGATAAGCGGGGCTGCTGCGGAAAAGGATCGCCCAAAGTCCTTCACTGTTGTAAAGCAACTCAAATTCCTGCTCGCGTCCCTCCTGGACGCGAAATTCCCAAACAATGCTGACCATGGCCTGATTGTAAGGAAGGTTGCTCGCCTGAGTCATCTCCGGATATGGGATTTCGAATCGCAAGCAGTGGCTGGATTCGTGGGCTGATTCGCCCAACGTCTCAAACTGTGAACCCATCTAAGTTATTAACTTACCTTTAAACCCGGCCTCAACTCAGAGGCCACGTACTCAGAAAAGACTTAAGGAGTTTTGAAAATGCGAACATTCCTTCTTACAGTGGTCCTCGGCTTGATCTCATCCGTCGCGATAGCCCAGACCGCAGGCGGTACAGCTACGACTCCGACTACGTCGGGCGGAGCAGCAGCAGGAGCAGGAACTCCGGCCACTACCGGCACGATCAATGGGACCGCCGGAACGATGGGCCAGCAGAGCACGACTACAACGACGCCGCAGACCGGAGCGGGACAAGCGAACACGGTTCCCGGAACCATGAATGCACCTGTGGCGGCACCAACAACTCCGCTTCCAGGCGGACAGACTCCAGGAACCACGACCCAGAGTTCTGGAACTACTACAACGACGACGCCATGCAGCGCTACCGTGACGACGCCTTGCAGTTCAACCACGGCCAGCCCGAGTGGCACCACCAACAGCAGCACGATCGGCACAACCGGGACAACAACCACGACGACAACTCCGACTACAACCGAGACCGCGCCGAGTCCGAGTACGCCTCAAACGACGCCAACTACGAATCCGAGCGGCGCCACGACCACGGTTCCGCCGACCACGACTACAAACGGCACTATGAAAACTGGCACGACCTCGACCAGCACTCCAGCCGGAACTACGCCGACCAACTCGACGGGGACGACCGGAACCACGGGATCGACGCCTTCGCCAAATCCCCCGCTCCAGTAATCCTTAACAGAGCTCAGATTACGGGCTGCGCATTGAAAGCGCAGCCCGAACTATTTCGGGCATCCACGCCCGGAATCCTTCCTCCGCAGTTTGACCACGCTCCTCCCAGTCTCTTAAACTATTGTTTTGCCAAGTTGTTCGGATTCTGACCCTTAGGCCAGCACCTCGCAGCTTGCGCCGGAATCCTGTCCGGCATGGAACTTTTTCCTTGAAGGCTTTCCCTTGACCACAACTGAAGCAAAGAACGAAGTGACTAACCCCTGCCTACGCGAGATCTCCGTGGAGATTCCCGCGGAGACGGTTCAGAAAGAGCGCGAGTCCGTCCTCGCCAAGTACGCGCGGTACGCCAAGGTCCCGGGCTTTCGAAAAGGTAAAGTGCCGGCCTCCATCGTGAAGCAGCGCTTTGCCGAGGACATCAATCAGGAATTGCTTGAGTCCCTTTTGCCGCGCTTCCTTCGGCAGGAAACCGTTAAGCAGAACCTGGCACCGATCTCGCAGCCAAAAATTGTCGATCTTCACCTGCACGAAGGCGAACCGCTGACTTTCAAAGCGTCCTTTGAAGTGCTACCCGAATTCGATATTCCCGGCTATCAGGAAATCCAGGCCGAGAAAGAAGACACATCGGTCAGCGATGAGGAGGTCGAGAAGTCGCTCGACAACCTTCGCGAGCAGCACGCTACCTATGAAAACGTAGAAGAGGATCGCTCGCTGCAGGATGGCGATTTTGCCCAGGCCGCATTCGTTGGGACCTCAGACGAAGAGGGCGCCCAGCCGGTTGAGATTCCGGAAGTCCTGGTTGAAATCGGCGGGACCAACACCATCCCCGAGTTCACCGAGAATCTTCGTGGAGTTAAGGCTGGAGAAGAAAAGAACTTCGACGTGAAGTACGCCGACGACTATGGCGATCAGCGCCTGGCCGGCAAGACCGTGCATTATAAGGTGAACGTCAAGGGCATCAAGAAGAAATCGATGCCCGAGTTGAATGACGAGTTCGCCAAAGAACTTGGCGGCGACTTCAACACGCTCGATGAACTCAAGGCTAAGATCCGCGAGAGCATGCAACACGAAAAGGATCACCAGGCTGAGCACAAGGTTAAAGACAAGCTGGTCGAGGACCTGGTCACCCGCTATGACTTCGCCGTTCCGGATGCCCTGATTGACAGCGCCATCGACAGTCGCCTCGAGCGTGGCATGCGCGCTCTGGCTGCACAGGGCATGAAGGTCGAAGATATGCGTAAAATGGATTGGGGACGACTTCGCGAAGGACAGCGAGAAGCTGCACGACGCGAAGTGAAAGCATCTTTGATCCTGGACAAAATTGCCGAAGGCGAAAAGATTGAAGTTCCCGACGAAGCTATTGATCGAGAGTTGGAAGCAATCGCACAGCAGTCGCAACAACCTGTCGAAGCGGTCCGGAGCCGTTTGACGGAAAATGGTGGGCTGGATAGAATCCGCACCAGACTTCGTAACGACAAAGCCCTCGACTTCCTGTACCGACGGCCCGCCTAGCGGGCCTTTCCCGCCCCTGTATCGCCCAACTGGCGCGACTCCGGGGCAGCTTAAGGAGCCGGACCTATGCTTGTGCCCATGGTGATAGAACAAACCAGCAGGGGCGAGCGCGCGTACGACATTTACTCCCGCTTGTTGCGGGAGAACATTATTTTCATCGGCACTCCTATCGACGATAACGTCGCTAACCTCGTAGTAGCCCAGTTACTGTTCCTCGAAGCTGAAGATCCAGAGAAAGATATTTCGCTCTATATCAACTCTCCGGGTGGTTCAATCACGGCGGGCATGGCCATCTATGACACCATGCAGTTCATCAGGCCGGACGTTTCGACCATCTGCATCGGGCAGGCCGCCTCGATGGCAGCAACTTTGTTGGCCGGAGGCGCCGCAGGCAAGCGCTTCTCGCTGCCGACGTCCCGCATCCTGATCCACCAACCTCTGATGTCCGGACTGTCCGGTCAAGCAACCGACATTGATATTCACGCCCGCGAGATCCTTCGTATGCGTGAAATCACCAATTCGTTGCTGGCAAAGCATTGCAATCAGCCGCTGGAGAAGGTCGAACGGGACGTGGAACGCGACTTCATCATGAATGCCGCACAGGCCAAGGAATACGGCATCGTTGACGAGATCATCTTCAAGCATAAGTAGGCATAAAGCGTTTTTAGCGGACCGAAGTTCAGTTTTGGAGCGGGTTACCATTCAGGTCACTGGGTAACCTTGGTAACCACTATTTTTGATAACTAAGCCTTTTGTTGGATTGCAGTTGAAGTAAGCTGGTTCGAATATCATAGTGGCTAGGACATCCGGTCCTCGGCAACTTGCAGGACCCCGGGTACGAGCGCTTACGGGGAGCGCATTGCGGTAAGGAGTTATTTGTGAGATCTCGGTCCGGATCTGACGAAGTATTACGGTGCTCGTTCTGCCATAAATCGCAGGACGCTGTCGCCAAGCTGATTTCATCCCCGAGCGATTATCCGCGCGCTTACATTTGCGACGAGTGCGTCGCTGTCTGCAATTCCATTCTGGAAGACGACCGGACTGAAGCGACCACTGGCCCTTCCCCGAGTCACTTGCCCAAGCCGCAGGAAGTTAAGACCTTCCTCGACGAGTACGTCATCGGGCAAGAACAGACCAAGAAGAAGCTCGCCGTCGCCGTCTACAACCACTACAAACGCGTCTTCATGAACCGCCAGCGCAACAGTGAGATCGAACTTCAGAAGTCGAATATTCTTCTGATCGGTCCTACCGGAACGGGTAAGACGTTGCTGGCCCAGACGCTGGCCAAGATGCTGGACGTTCCCTTCGCAATCGTCGATGCCACCACGCTGACCGAAGCTGGTTACGTCGGCGAAGACGTCGAGAACATCATTCTTAAGCTGCTGCAGGCTGCCGACGGTGATGTTGGCCGCGCCCAGACCGGCATCATCTATATCGACGAGATCGATAAGATCGGCCGCAAGGATGAGAATCCGTCGATCACGCGCGACGTCAGCGGTGAAGGCGTGCAGCAGGCACTGCTGAAGATTCTCGAGGGCACGGTTGCCAATGTTCCGCCACAGGGTGGACGTAAGCATCCGCACCAGGAATTCACGCCCGTCGACACGACCAACATCCTGTTTATCTGCGGAGGCGCATTCGTTGGCCTCGAACGGATCATCGGACGTCGTGTCGGCAAGAAGGCGATGGGCTTCCGCTCCGACGAAGAGAAGGATGGCAAGGAAGGTAAGGTCATTCCTCCCAACCGTCGTGATACCGAACTGCTCCAGCAGGCCGAACCACAGGACCTGATGAGGTTTGGACTCATCCCTGAGTTCGTTGGCCGCATGCCGGTTATGGGCGTGCTCAACGACCTCGATGAATCCGCCTTGGTGGAGATTCTTACTCGCCCGCGCAATGCCATCACCAAGCAGTACCAGCGGTTGTTTGAGTTCGAGAACGTAAAGCTCAAGTTTACCGACGAAGCGCTGCACGGGATCGCGCACGAAGCTCTGAATCGTAAGGTCGGAGCTCGTGGACTGCGCATGATTCTCGAAGAACTCATGCTCGACCTCATGTATCACCTGCCAAGCCAGAAGAAGGTGAAAGAGTTCGAGGTCACGCGTGAAATGGTTGAGAAGCGCGACGTCTCGCTGGCCATGTTGGAAAAAGCCGGTTAGAAATCCGTTCTCCAACGAGCCCCGCTTTCGAGCGGGGCTTGTTTCTTGGTTGAGAGACCCCCACCCTTGGCAATCGAAGAAAGGGATCGGGCAGGGTCATTGGCCAGATTCTGAGAAAAGTTTACCGCCGACGCTTTGTGTCGACGCGCTTGACGGTCGTCTTTCTCGCCGGTGGGGCGTCCTGCTTCGCCATCTGCGCCTTCCCCGCCTTGGTCATCAAGCGCGATTGTTCGTACATCTCGATCCACTTCTCGCTCGAAATCGCCGAGATCAGCTTGCCAATCGCTTCGAGCGGCAAATCGTCCGGCGACTCGAAATGAACGCAACACTTCCCCATGTCGAGCTTCTTCCCCGCCGCCTTGAACGCCGCCTTCAGTTGTTCGAGCTGACTCGCACTCCAAAACGCACCCATCAGGTAAAGCGAGCAGTAGTTCTTCTGCGACGAGAGCGCGACGTAGCAGATCGGCTGCTTGTTGTAAGTGTCTGGATATCGAGATAGGGGAATCGTCCAGCCGATCGTACCCCAAACGAGACACTCATCGTAGCCGCGTGGAATGTGCTTGTTCACGAGTGCGCGCACGGTCGAGATCGTCTTCGCACGATCGGCGGGGAGTGAGGCGATGTATTGCGCTGGCGTCTTGACGTTCGATGGTGGTTTCATGGATTCGTCGTCTTCCGAAGAAAGTGAGTCGCTGAATGTTTGAAAACCAGCCAGCGGCAAGGGCTGTGAGTATCGCGTAAGTACTAGCCGTGCGCAAGCACGGTGTCACTCGTAACCATGCTGTGATAGTTTCGCTCAGCCCCTGTCCAAGATAAGGTGAGTCGCATAATCGGAGATCTTATGGTCGGTCACCGAAAACCCAAGTCCCCGCAGGTCCAATCCATGGAATAGTGCTTCGCCCACACCCAGGAGGACGGGCACAGACACGATGTGAAGCGAGTCGACTAATCCAGCCTGCAGATACTGTCGCACCGTCGATACTCCGCCGCCAATTTTGATGTCTTTCGTTCCTGCAGCTTTCTTCGCGCGCTCCAGTGCTTCCTCGATCCCGCCAGTCACAAAGTAGAAGGTGGTGCCCCCCTCCATGACGATGGGCTCCCGTTCGTAGTGAGTCAAGACGAAGGTCGGCGCATGATAGGGCGGATCGTCGCCCCACCAGCCCTTCCATGAATCGTCGGGCCAGGGACCACGTACGGGGCCGAACATATTGCGTCCGAGGATGAACGCGCCAAAGTTTTCCATTGCCCGAGAGGCAAATAGATCGTCAATGTCCCCAACCGATCCTCCCTCTTTTCCGACCATTGAACAGAAGGTTCGAGTATGGAAGTACCACTGAAAGAGATCCTTTCCTCGCTTTCCGAGGGGATCGGTCAGGCTCTGTTCCGGCCCCGCGGCGAAACCGTCCAAAGAGACCCCAAATCCGGCGACTCGCACTTTCGACATGTCTACTCCTTTCTCAAATTCTTTGGAAGCTTACGAACGAGTTCCATCTACTTGGCGAGGGATTCCCTTTGCCGAGGCCTGGGATCCAGGTGGTTCACGGAACGGTTCCACGGGAATGCGCTCGTAACGCACGTCCAGCACGGTAAGCTCTTCTGTGCCGCCCGGCGCTTGAAGAACTACACTGTCGCCTGCGGCCGACTTCATCAAAGCGCGCGCCAGCGGTGACGCCCAACTGATATGGCTTCGGTTGAGATCGACCTCGTCGGTGCCCACGATGCTCACCACTCGCTCCACTCCCGCGGCATTGGCATAGCGCACGGTCGCTCCGAAGAATGCCCTCGTCTCAGACTGGCGCGCTCTCGGAGCTTCCGGGTCCACCACTTCCGCAGCTTCGATTCGCTTCGAGAGAAAGCGAATGCGCCCATCGATCTGCCGCAGTCGACGCTTGCCGTACTGATAGTCGGCGTTTTCACTGCGATCGCCGTTGCTGGCGGCCCAAGCTACCACTTCCACCACGGCTGGGCGTTCCCGGGTGAGGAGAAACTCGTGCTCATCTTTGAGGCGCTGCAGACCGCTCGGCGTTATGTAGTTCTTGACTGGCGTGGCGGAATCGTCCGCTTGTGGTCTTCTCGTAAAACCTTTCCGCATCTCGTAGTCCTTCCAGCGGATCCAGTGGGTGCACCCAATGAACGCGGATGAGCGCCGATAGAACACACCGTAGGTCATCCGCATTCATGAAGTTTACCTGCGACCCTGACTGATTTTTTCACATCTTCCGCCCGAGTGCCCGGAATCCAGGAGTTCCGGATTGGGGACATTATGGCGTGATATCGCAAACTGTGATGACCCCAGCAAGAGGAGAGATTTGACGACTGGAACCAGGGCTTCTGTCCTGGACTAACATTTGCCGCCGCTGCGCGGCTCGGACTTGGTTGGAGCTATAAGAGCCCGCTGCGCGGCTGTCGTACTTGGAACGATGCCACCGGCTTTAGAACGGAGTTCTCTGCTATATTCCTCCGATGAATTTTCCCAGCGCTGTCCTGACCTTCTGTATTGCTATCACCGGCCTCGCACACGCGCAAACGAAAGCACCTATGACTCTCCAAGCCAAGGGACCATTCGACGTAATGGTCGTCCCACAGAAGCCTGACAGCGAGATCGCCGAAGCCGCAAAACTCGCCCGCATGACCCTCGACAAAGTTTTTCATGGAGACCTCGAGGCCACCAGTAAGGGAGAAATGATTGCGACTCAGTCGGAAGCTAAAGGTTCCGGCGGCTACGTCGCATTGGAACGCGTTACGGGAACGCTAAACGGACGCAAAGGGACCTTCGTCCTCCAGCACAGCGCCACGATGAATCGCGGCGTTCCCAGCCTGACTATCACGGTCGTGCCTGATTCCGGCACCGACGAGTTGGAAGGCCTCAACGGGAAGATGAACATCATCATCGCCGGCGGGAAGCATTCGTACGAATTCGACTACATTCTGCCGTAATCAGATCCGCCAAACCCACAGGGGAGTACTACTTTCGGGTATCGGGAGGTGACACTTAATGTCACTTATCCGATTCTTGTGAGCGGATTCCTAACTCGCTATCAGGCATCGTCCGGAATCTTGCCTCCTAAGTGCATACAACTAAGCTGGGAGTGTCAACGGTGGTGCCATTTCCTGGAAATGTGCCCAATGGGTGATCAGAGTGCACTAGTTAGTTGGATTGTAGGAGAAAGACGAATGAAGAAACAAAAAGGCTTTTCGCTGATCGAGCTGCTCATCGTAGTCGCGATCATTCTCATCATTGCTGCGATTGCGATTCCGAACTTACTGCGTTCACGCATTGCAGCTAACGAAGCGTCAGCTGTCGGTTCGATTCGCAGCATCAACACTTCACAGGTTACCTACTCCTCGACGTATCCGGACGCTGGCTTTTCACCGGCGCTGGCTAACCTGGGTCCGATCTCCGGCACCAGCCCGACCTCTGCTGCGGCAGGATTGTTGGACGGTGTTCTTGGTTGCGCCACATCTCCTTGCGCAAAGAGCGGTTACAAGTTCAACATCACCGGTGGTAACACGACTTATGCCGTCACTGCTGACCCATCTACTCCTGGTCAGACAGGACAACGCTACTTCTTCTCTGACGCAAGCGGCGTAATTCGCTACAGCAACGCGGCGGTTGCAACTGCGACCGACAGCCCACTGCAGTAGTTAAAAGATTCTTAGTTGGCAGATTGCCTTGGGGAGGGCATAAGCCTAAGAAGCACCGGTTAACGCCGGTGCTTCTTTGTTTTGAGCTCGGCGATTAGCGTCAGTGAGTGTACGGCATAAGAGATGTTTGGCGGATAATTGCAGACATGTCAGCGTGGTAAACTGTCGCTCCTACCGCCCAGTTGCTTCAGACAGCTGAGATTCGAACCACAGGAGAACCCCTTTGAACTATTACGGAGCCAAAGAATTAGCAGAAAGCTTTCGCATCGTCCGCAAAAATACGATTACGATCGCCGAGGAACTTCCCGAAACAAAATACGATTTCAAAGCCGTTGCGAACACGCGGACGGTTGGTGAGCTATTGACTCACATTTCGCAGTCCTACACCTTTCAGTACCAGATCCACGCCGCGGAACACCGCTCATCCATGGAGGGATTCGACTTCCCCTCGCTCATGCGACGCTTGGGAGCGGAAGAAAAGGTGCAGAGGACCAAGAACCAGGTCCTCGAAATGCTGAAGGCGTCGGGCGAAAAATGGGCTAGCTGGGTCGAAGGGCTCACCGACGAATTTCTGGCAGAGCGGGTGCAAATGCGCGCCGGAATGGTCCCTGCGAATAAGAGCCGGTTCGAAATGATCCTTTCCGTCAAAGAGCATGAAATGCATCACCGCGGCCAATTAATGCTGATCGAGCGAATGGTGGATGTGGTTCCGCACCTAACACGCGAGATGCAGGCTCGCATGGCGGCAGTCGCGAAGAACTAGCGCCGGCCCGACCGTTCATCCGGTTAGGCGAGCAGGGGG